>Ga0315282_10000772_pt1 | contig 62580 bp, 58 predicted proteins | sample YL17G07_20_MG_FD_203693 | JGI IMG/M metagenome (GOLD analysis project Ga0315282, IMG submission 203693) | Sediment microbial communities from Yellowstone Lake, YNP, Wyoming, USA - YL17G07_20 | ecosystem: Environmental > Aquatic > Freshwater > Lake > Sediment | place: USA: Wyoming | collected...
CGCTGTATTTGACCGCCGGCACTTCAACGTGGATGTCAATGCGGTCAAGGAGAGGACCGGAGATCCGACCGACGTATTTCTGGATCTGCATCGGCGTGCAGGTGCACTCCTGGTTTGGATTCCCGTAATTGCCGCAGGGACAGGGTTGCGTTGCCATTTTGCAGTATTCACCTAACGGCCCGAAAACCGACAAAACCGTTACCAATTCTGAACACTCTTGGTGACCATATCAAGAAACGACGGCTCAAGCTAAGCCTCCTCCAAAGGCAGCTCGCCGAACGCTTGGGTGTGAAAGCCGATACCGTTCTGAATTGGGAACACAATCGGACGAGGCCGACGCTGCGGCATCTACCCAAGGTCACAGCGTTTTTGGGGTACGATCCCAACCCCAGCGATCCAAAAAACCTGCGTGAGAAGGTGCTCAAATATCGGAAACGTTGCGGGATAAGTCAAAAAGAATTGGCAAGACAGATAGGGATTGATCCGACGACCTTGAGTAGGTTGGAAAAAAGGAAAGGCAGATGTTCTCCTTCAATTATGAGAAAGGTCTCGGCATTTCTTGATTCTTATGGCCATAGGGGCTGAAAGATTTGACGCCAGACTGTCCATTCATGCACAGTCACCTCGGCTCATCGTTCGCGCTCTTACACGTAGGCGAACCAAAAACACCGCGGGCGGCATTGGAGCTCGAAGTCACCAGCAACGCTTGAACACGATAGAAACTCGTCTTTGACGGAGGATTTGGTCATCCTCGTGGTTTTGACTATCTAGTGCCGTTTCAAATTAGTTTTCTTGTGTTTTGCGTTTCGTTGGTTTCGATAGCGCAGGAAATGATTGAGAGCAAGTCTGACTTCATGATGTGATCTGTAGTTCGAGTTGCGGAAGACAAAGTCCTTGAGTTCTGCGAACTGACATTCGATGTGATTGAGCCATGATGCGTTTGTCGGAGTCCAGACCAGACTGACCTTGTTGTTGCAAGCCCATCGACGGACTTCCGGCCGCTGATGCGGCGAGAAGTTGTCGAGAATCAGATAAACCCGTTCTTTGACAGGATAGCGAGAGCGCATCCATTTGAGAGCACGAAGGACATCCTTCCAGCATTTGCGCCGACTGAAGTATCCCCAGAGCTGACCCTTTCGGATGTCCAAGAATGCGAGCCACTGCTGCGTGCCGTGGGGTCTGGTATAGGTGGCAGGCAAGCGATCGGGGTGCGACTTGCGTGCCCACGTCCTACCTGCGATGGGGCGGAGCTCAATGGGACCCATCTCATCATAGCATAGGACGTGAGACCTGCGTGGGATCGTCTTGTAGAGTCGATCTATGCGTTTTTTTTAGTACGGAACGCTGGATCCTTCGACTCTTTCCACGTTTTCGTCCGCTGGAGATGGACGCCTTCTTCTTTCAGGATTGTTCGCAGGGTCTCCAGACTGATCTTGCGCACAACATTGACCCGCAGGATGTGTTCCTGCAGCTTCTCCAGAGACCAGTGCGTGAACGGGCACCCGAGCAGCTTCGGCGGCGAGAGAGCGATCTTGACAATATCGGCCCTGATCTCGGGCACGAACTCGACCGGCCGACCGCTCCGAGCCCGTTCCTTGAACAAGGCGACCCCTTCGACGTTGAATCGGCGAATGAGCTCTCGGATGTACTCTTCGTGCAGGCAAGTCACTTCGGCTATTTGTTGAACCGTATAGCCGTGTGCGGAGTGCAGTATCACCTGAGCGCGTCGGAACGGCGTTCGGCTCTTGCCACGCCGCAGGATACGCTGGATGTGCTGCCCTTCCGCTATTGTCAAAGAACGAACAAATGAACACATCAAGGGACCCTTTCACTTTGGCTCCCTCTAATGTGCAAAGACTATCTCAGAAGTACAAGATTACTTTTTTGAACTGGCACTAGGATGGGGGCGCTAGAACTGTATCCAACCCGGTCCCGAGCTTGAAAAGCCCTTCGCGAGTGATTTCCAGGCTGAAATCAGGGCTCTTCCGAACCCGATTTGGGCACAAGTGTTAGCAGATGTGTTGGCACTGCTGCCCAACTGAAACACCTCACTTGCAGTGCAATGATACAAATACTGAGATCCTAGTGATGTTTGTACCGAATAACGTCCCGTCTCAAATTCCGTAACCAGGCAGAGAAGTATTCGATGTGCCAGCGTATGCGATACCGCTGCGAGGATTGACTCTCCCGCGCGGGGAGTTTCCTTCTGACCTCGCGGTGCAAAGCTATCAGTTCGATCACCGCTCCCGCAGGATGCTCGTGTATCCCTTCCACGGCCCAACAGCCATGTCATACTGCTTCGCCATCACCCGGACAATCTGCGCAATATGGGTCAGATCGTGCACCACCCACGTTGCCAACAGCTGCTGCAACGTCACCCTGCCGAGATCTGGATGGGTTCCTGCCAATTCCAATTCGTGAGGTTGCAAGTCCAGGCTGAGAAGCCGCTCAAGACTGTCCCGGCGGGAAATCGAAAACCGATCCAGAAGTTCACTTATCGGCATACCCTGGTACTTTTGCCTAAAGCCGAACCGGTCGAATGGGGTGAAAGGTTGGGCTTCGCCGTGCTGGACAATAATCATCACCCGCGGTATCCAGTCCGCCTCTTCAGCGTGAATCAGATGGCCAACGACATCAGAAGGGCTGAATGTATCAGGTCCTTCATTTGCGGATAACCAAGGGTCAGAGAGATCCTCCAGGAGCGATCTTAGCACCCGCGGAGTACGCTCGAGAAGCTCTATCGCTTGATCTAGTACCAGATCCATCGTTCAACTCCTCTTAAATAGTTGTGATCGCGGGCTAGACACGATTGATGCTGAGAGAGCAGAGAAGGCAATGCTGCACATTCGTGGAATGCGAAGGCACGCCGCACTTAGCCGGGTAATGGAGCTTCTCTCAACGCATCTCAGCCACCTAGCAATTTAATGAACAGCAGGCATTCTCTCCAAGGCGCGTCGCGCTCCTATCTGAACGTCATTTGGTATTTGGATTTCCCACCGATGAAACCGCAAGGCGTCCAACGTGCTTTCCAGCGTGATTCGGTTCATATGAGGACAACGGACACTGCAGATTCGTAGAATCTCTTTGTCCCTGAATGACGCCGCAATGTTCTCCCCCAGCGAGCATTCCGTGAGGAGGAGAAAGCGACGGCCCTTCGATTCTCTCACGAAACGGATCATTGCTGATGTGCCGCCTGAAAAGTCCGATCCCTCGACAACCTCAGGCCGGCACTCAGGATGAGCTAGGATCATAACATCCGAGAACTGCCTCCGCGCGTTTTCAATATCTTGGACCGAGAACTTCTCATGCACCTCACAACGAACATTCCAGCTAATAAGCCTAGGTTTCCCATCAGCGCTGTCTTGCTCCTTAGTATTTGCAGTCTCTGCTCGCGTCGCAACGATAATCTGCCTGCCAATCTTCAGAGCGACATTTCTAGCGAGGTATTCGTCCGGAAGAAAGATCACTGTCTCTGCATCAAGCGACTCGACAACGGAAACCGCATTGCTCGAAGTGCAGCAGATATAAGACTTCGCCTTCACTTCGGCACTCGTATTGATATATGCTACGACGGGAGCACCAGGGAATTCTGCTCTAAGACGGCACACATCTTCTGCCGTGATCCCATCGGCGAGAGAGCATCCTGCATCCTCCGAGGGAAGTAACACAGTCTTTTCCGGATTCAAGATCTTTGCAGTTTCAGCCATGAACCAAACGCCGCAAAACACGATGATGTCCTTGTCAGCCTGCGAGGCAGCCCGACTCAACTCCAGCGAGTCGCCCGCGATGTCCACAATCGAATGATAAAGGGTCGGGTCCATATAGTGATGCCCCAAGATCAGCGCATTCATCTCCTTCTTAAGCCGATTAATCTCATACGCCAGCTCAGCTTTGTAACGCAGGTCGCCATCTGGCGTAACGTCGCCCAGCTTCGCCTTCAATGTCCGGTAGATCGTTTCAGGAGTCATCGCATTCTTCTTACGACCCGGGTAGTTCATTTGAGCGTGTCTATATTCTTGCTGTTATGGGGCGGGTCGATCAAAAAGTTTATGTCCAAGGCTCGAGCGGAGTGTGTCAATGAACCAACAGAAATAAAGTCAACACCAGCCGCTGCAACCGCTGCTACGTTGCCCAGAGTGATGTTACCTGACGCCTCCAGTCGCACGTTGCCACCAGCAAGACGCCCTGCTTCGGCCAACTCCTCAAGGCTCATGTTATCCAAGAGGATTCTGTCGACGTTCAGTGTCAATGCCTCCTTGAATTCCCCAATATTTTTCACCTCAACCTCAACAAGTGGCTTCGCACCGACCATCGCTCGGACCCTGCGGACTGCCTCCGCAACCCCACCCGCGACCGTAATATGGTTTTCTTTGATCAGTACCATATCGTACAAACCCATGCGATGATTTTCCCCGCCACCGAGGCGCACGGCCCATTTGTCCAGCACGCGTATCCCTGGAGCGGTCTTTCTCGTGTCAAGGATGATCGCTCTCGTCCCGCGCACCGCATCGGCAAAAACGCGAGTCATCGTCGCAATACCGGACATACGCTGCAGAAAATTGAGAGCGACTCGTTCAGCCGCGAGCACTCTGCGGCCAGGACCCTCCACCGTCGCAAGCACCTGACCAGGCTCGGTTCTGCTCCCGTCTTTTACTCGCGCAGTGAAACGTATCTGATCATCGACCACTATAAATGTCATGTCGGCAACCTCGAGCCCCGCAACAACTCCCCCCTCTTTCGCGACGAACCGGCCGCTGACTACGGCTTCCGGTGCAACAATTGCTGACGTTGTAACGTCGCCCTCTCCAATATCTTCCTCTAATGCACGGCTTATGATGTCCCTGATCCGATCCTGTTCCATAACACACTTCGAGTGAGTTCTTTGAGATATGACCTAACGCGGTAGACCTTTCCTACGACAGTACGACATCGATCTCTTTTCCCACCCGAGACGCCCTCAAAAACGGTGCTCGAATGGCAACGTCGCTTCCTCGAATCCGCAATGAAGCGTCCCATCATCGACTATCAAAGAGTACCTTCCTGGATTGTCTTGTGATACTCGTATAGTGTGTGCTCGATTTGGCGGGCTGTAGCGTCCAAATCTCTCGCAAAGTAACGAATTTTGACCAAGTATGTGTACCAGTCGCCAACTGAAAAGTCCTTTCCCGCTGGCTTTGTCTTGACGGAGCCATACAGATAAAGTAGTTGCCAAGCTCTGATGTCGATGACACCGTAGTTCTTTGGATCTGTCAGCATCAAGATTGCGGATGCAACGGGAATACTCACACCGCTAAGGCTTGTGAGAAGTTCAACGCGCCGCTTCTCGAATTGTGTTGCGAAAACCTTTTTTGACACGAGACGGATGCGGTCTTTACTATTCGATCTGTAGAGTCTCAGTGGACGAGGGCTCTTCCAGCGGCACATTTGCAGGAACTCTCGCTTCGTGTAGTACCCGTGCCTTCGCACATGGCGAAGTTTTGAGATCAGCAATCTCGTCGGCCCGTGTTCTGCTCGGACCAACTTGTTGCGAATGAGTTCCTCGATGTTCGAATATTCCTTTTTCACAGATCAACTCGGAGAGAATATTGTTTTCACATCACGTGTGTTAACCCACGCTTTCATTCGCGCCCCGAATGAAGGGTTGCTTTCAATTTCAGTGACAGCAGAAACACTTCGGCTACTCATAACGCACGCGATGGACTGTCGTTGCCACTGCCACCGATTCGAGGACATGCAGTGATACGCAGAGAAACGACTATGAATCCACTGCTCCAGAATGTTGTCCGGAAGTCTCTTCTCACCGGTCTTGAAAGAAGAAGTGCAACGCGCTAGTTTCCGATGCAGAGTTTCTTCACAAGTGCTCTAATATGACGATCGTCTGTGCCACAACATCCGCCAAGAATTCTTGATCCCAGACTCAGATGCACCCGCGCCATCATATCAGCAAAATCGTCAGGCTCCTCTGTTTCCAATTCCTCAAGACCATCCAGCTCTTCCGGTCTCCGAAGAGAGGTATTGGCCTGTAATCCCAAGACCCTTTCCCTGACAAGATCAGAAGCATTGATTTCGTTAGATATCGCACTTTGAAAAACGGTTGGATGAACGCAGTTCACCATATATCCCAACGGCCTTTGTTCATTCAAAGAGTCTATCGTTGGGATAGCATCATTCAGTGCCGTCCCGTCAAGCAGAGTCCCGTTAGGCCGGACTACGAAACTCAGAATATACGGTGTGCCGGTACTCGCCATCGCCCTGGCAATCCCCATCGCCTCGGTTACCGATGGTAAAGTAGACCCAAAGAGAAAATCCACTCCAGCGTTTGACAGAGATTCGACCTGGTATCTATGAAAAACAACAGAGTCAGCATCAGTTAATGCCTCTTCGGCCTTATATGAGTCCCCCTTGCAGCCAATGAGACCACCGATGAAAATGCGTCTTGAATACTCTCCATATTCTTTTCTGATTTCCGAGAGAAAATCAAAACAATCAGCATTGACGTCTCTATGGGACAAACCGGCCATTCTCAGGCGTTCGATGTTGGCTCGCCAAGTCGGGGTAAAAACAACCATAGGTAGGTCATACGGCCGAACCGAGTCTATGTATTGCCCATAAATCTCCTTCAGAAATTTTCTCTTCACAGGTTTGTACACGAACCCAGCGTGAGCCAGATGTGGATCCAAGCCAAAGGGAGACTCTCGGCGAATTCGTTCGGTCACTGCTCCTTCAGCAATCATCAGAGGACATTCACTTACGACGTCCTCGAAACTCAAGGTGTTCACCTCCCGGCTATCGAACCTCTTAGATATTGCCTTGTATTTTGTCCAATGCGACGGCTAGTACTCCGCTGCATTCCCACCTACCAACGCCACTTTCTTTGCAGAGCGAGAGCGCTTAGCTCATACAACTATCTGTCCTCTCAAGGCTTTCCAGCGAACGTCAAAAAGCACTGGGCCTTCTGCGCTTGATTGATAGAGGGTCCTGCGGTTGCTGACTGTTCGATCAGTCTAGAATTGATACGTGTGTTCAAATGCAGCAACCAATTCGCGATGCCAGCAATTGGCCATACCTCAACCCCGAAGAGGTCGTTCATGAAAAGAGAACACCTCCTAGCAGAACAGATGACGACACGAAAACGCCAATCATTCGGACAAGCGGTGTCTTAATTCCCTTCGTCCGCTTGGCGCGGTCGTCATCAAGCTCTTTCGTCATTCATCACACCTGAGGACGAGCAAGAATCTGCACAATTTCGTTGATGAATGGTTTGGCATGGACGCCATCGACGTCACGCTCTACGTTGAACTCGGTTATGACCAGTCCAGCACACTTTGAGCTCGAAACAAATACTCCCAGCGCTTGGATCGATTCCCTCAAGCTCAATCCCCTGTTGTGCGGAACATCAGCAACCGGAAAATCCGGAAAGTCAATGACATCAACGTCAAAATGAACAAGAAAACGTTCCAACTTGTTTTCAAGCCGCACCACAGCTTCCAATGCCATTTGAACGGCTCGACCTCGAATATTGGTCACGGGATACCGCACGAAGGACGATTGTTGCAGGAATTCCGTTTCTGCAAGATCCATCCACCCCGCGTCTGGATTGTAACCGAACAACACGACGTTTTCCTCCGATACTAAAGGAGAATGATTACCGATCTGAGACAACTCAACTGCCCCTCTCCCTATAATATGGGCAAGGACCATCCCATCGAGAATGCCCGTCTGGGTAGTCTGCGGAGTGTTCAAATCGACATCTCCATCAAAATACACCAGACCAAGACTGTGGTAATGACGTCGCAAACCCTCGAGGACACCAAGTGTAACCGTGCAATCTCCTCCGAGTACGAGTGGGACGGCGTGTTGCTGCACCGCGGTCGACACCTTGTCAGCAACGTTGAGCGCGACATCGACTACCTTCGCAAGGTTCTGGGCTTTCGGATGACTTGCGTCGGGCTCGAATCTTACCCTGGGGATGTCACCGCAATCCAAGACGTCTAAGTCAGCTGCGCGAAGATTGTCGAAGATTCCGATGCTTCTGAAGAGTTCAGGAGCACGTTCCTGACCTGTTCGACGCGCGCCAGCACTCGAGGCAGCCCCAATCAAAGCAATCTTGTTCATGCTCATTCTCCTATGTATTCAGATGATTTTGTGGCAACACCGATCCCAAGAAGTCACATCTTTTTTTCAAACAGCGCTTTTGCTTTTTCTGTACCTCGAACGCCGCATAGCTACGGAAAAGGTATATTTTCATTCCCTGCCAGAATCGTTCGTCTGAGCATCTGCTCAGCGATAGACATCATTCCTGCACTGAGTAGAGATTTTGCGCACTTCTTTTCGTTAGAGGTCTACTCGATCACACGGTATCTGACCTACCATGCAATTCTTGGGGAATATCGGCGGATCCTTCAGGGCCTCCATCGCGTCGTTTGACTCCGATTGCGTTCCACAGTTCAGCCCATTCAAGAACCTCCAAATGAATTCTTTTCACTGTCTGGACGCTTGAGGTCAAATAGAGTACATACTCGGAATGGCGGTGCACGTGGTTACAGTGTCTAAAAAAAGGTCTCGCGATCTTTTCGCTCCCGCGGTCGTATCCTCAATCGATAAGACCCATCTCCCTTCGGCAATAGACAGAGGACCTAGAGGTTTATTCCAGGCTATCGTCCTTGGAACACGGCTGTTCGTTTCTCTACAAACGCTCTGATTCCTTCTTCGAAATCAAGGGTATGAGAAAGCTTCAATTGCACTAAACGCTCGAATTCGAAATGATCTTCAATTCGTCTTCCGTATGACTCATAGATCAATTGCTTTATGTGTGCAATGGCCTTGGTTGGCTTCCCCGCGAGTATCCTGGCGAACGCTTGAACCTCGACCTCGAGGCTGTCTGCAGGGACCACTTTGTTAAGAAGTCCCCAGCTTAGGATTTGCTCTGCTGTGACAAAATCACCGGTGCACATCAATTCCATCGCCTTAGCGATTCCAATCATCCTTGGGAGCATGAACGTTGCTCCAGTGTCAGGGACCAGTCCTATGTTGACAAACGCTTGATTGAATTTTGTACCGGAGGCTGCGATGCGGAAGTCGCAGCAGAGAGCCAAGCTAAAGCCTGCACCGGAAACAAACCCCCTCAGAGACGCGATAACCGGTTTAGAAATCCTTGTGATCCTCAGTGCCGCTTCGTGAATTGCTCGGAGAGGCTTGTCGAAGAAACCCAACGGATCGCTCATCTCCTCCGAGTACCTAATCATTTCCTGAATGTCTCCGCCAGCGCAGAATGCTCGTCCGGCGCCTGTCAGCACCACCACGCGAACGACTGAGTCCTCCTCACACAATTCAACGGCCTTGATGAGCTCTCTCGCTAGTTCTTCGTTCAAGGCATTCAATTTTTCCGGGCAATTTAGTCTGATGGTTGCCAGAGAGTCTTTTGTTTCAAGTTGAAGCAATTTGAATTCCATCTGAACTCCTCCCTGCGTCGAGATTCAAAAAACTCATCACTGATAGATCGGCGACAAAACCTTGTGCGTTGCAGCTCTCCTGAAACGCTTACTTGGGACGCCTTTCTCGTTCCCGGCCGCTTCTGCGAAGCTCCGACGCAAAGATCGCTCCGACCAGTAGCAGACCTCCTGCGACCTCTTTGACCGTTAAGATCTCTCCAAGCGCAAGAATCGAGAGCACTGCCGCAAATACCGGCTCAGTCGCATAGATCAAAGAGGCTTGAATTGGCGTCATCTGTTTCTGAAAGTGAAGCTGCAGCAAGTATGCCCCTACTGTCGCAAAGATGATCAAAAAGGTGAACGATAGGATAAGTCCCAGCGACCAGTGGATGTGCTCATTGCTGCTCAGCATTGCCCCAATAGAGAAAACAACTCCAAGCGTGCCCAGCTCGAGAAGAACAAGAGTATACACATCTGTTTCCGAGAAAAGATTGATCAGAAAAATGTGAACGCCAAAAGCGCCTGCGCCGAGAAGCGTCATCCAATCACCAGCGTTCATGACTCCCGTCTCCGGGTTCGTCATTAGATACAGCCCGGCGGACGAAAGACATACGGACAAGAGAGCCAAGAAGCTTAGTTTGGATTGGCGACTTCCAATCGCAAGGATCGCTACGAAGACGACAGAGAGCCCGGTGATGAAAGCGGATCGTGAGGCGGATGTGTGAACCAAGCCCGCGGTCTGCGCTCCCATGCCCAAAGCGAGAAAAACACCAAGCGAGATCCCGCGACGCCACGTCCTCATGCTCGTCAGCGTGATACGACTTCCGAAGAGAGCGTAGAAAACCGCTGTCGCAGCGACGAACCGAATGGAAAGAAAAGCCATCGGCGAAATCCCTGACAATGCGCTCTTAACGACGGGAAATGTTACCCCCCAGATCAGCGTAACGAGACAAAGCGCTAACTTCGCTCTCATTCTTGCCTCAATCTCGACCTTGCCATCCTATGCTTCCTTCCTCTCTCTGCCAGCCAATCCTCAACTTGTCAGGCGTCGCCGTCGATCACCGTCAGCACCAGAAGGGCCGCCTCATACTTTTGTCGGACCATCTCTTGGACTGACGGACTGAGCTTCTTCCAGCTACGCTCGAGCTTATCCCTCACCCACTGCGCGCCTTCATCAATACCAAGCCTGTGCTGAACATACGCTAAATGCAAAAGCGATGGCACATTTTCGATATGAGCGACAGCATCCGCGTTGGCCAAGCATTCAGCTTCGGCACTTCGTCGCTCGCCGGGAGCAGTCGCCCGATGCCCTTCGATGCAGTGTTTCACCGCTGCGATTTTGTCGATCGGGTAGCCAAAACGCAGGAGCAGAAGCTCAGCCTCCTTCGCACCACGGATGTGATGATCACAATATAAAGCTCTGTCTTTGACGCTGGCGTAGTCGTGGAGAAACGCGGCGAGCTCCACGATTTCCTGATCAGCCTTGAAGAGCGGAGCCAGGCGTTTGCCATGCTTCACGACCTGCGTAATATGATGAGTCCATATTCCGTAGCCAAAGATGTTTGTGTCCTGAGCGCAGGCTTTCTCAACGATTCTTCCGATTTCAGCAATCACAATTACCCTTTCGAACTAACGAAAGTCTTTGTTACAGCTACGGGCCTAGCGCGTTTCCGACGGAGTTAGACCGCCGCGGTGAGCGATCAGAAAGGTCATTTGCATTTCGCCAAACAACAATTAACGTTCGAGTAGCAACGCTCGTCCCTCTCACTACCTGTCAACAACTCATCTTTCTTCGTGGCGGGCGGAACGGACGAGCTCAACCAAACTGTATTAACAAGGAGCGCCACAAGTATGCGATCCAGCATGGCCAATGCAGACACGAACAGCCGTCATTACTCCGTACTTCCACCCCTGACCACAGCGGCCAATGCGAGTCAGCCTTTATCCTCGCCTTGCGAGCAACAGCAACACGCCGTTGTCCGGTAATCGATGATGGTTCCGTACTTATCAAATTCAAAATGACAGCATGTCATCAGCCAGTCTTTTAGCATTGCTCGAGCGCGCTGCACACGCGATTTTGCGGCCGAGATCGAAATCCCTGCCCGTTTCGCATACTCCATCTGAGTCAAACCTCCGTACTCCGTCATCATAATTGCCTCTCTGTAAAGAGCAGGAAGACGTTTAATTAGCCCCCTTAACCCTGAGAAGATTTCGTCCATATCATCCTGTTCCGAAGGTACCTCGGATGGGAAGCTCTCGTCTGAAGGCTCTTCGACGGGTCTTAACCTGCGGAAGTAATCTACGATCGCGTTACGCGCGATTTGAAAAATCCATGTTTCAACTTTGGTCTGGTCTCGAAGTGTTCCGATGCTCGAATGGATTTTTAGGAAGACCTCTTGGACAATGTCGTCCGCAGCCGCCGCGTCCCAAACCCGCGTAAGAATAAACCGCTTAAGACGGGAGCGGAGAGACTTGAACAGATCTTCCGTGGATGGAACTCGTTCTCGCATGACTGAAACGCAACTTCAATATTCTCGCTTCTTTGCGATGAACAGGCAACCGGAAGCAAGACGCTCGGATAAACAAGAATCACCGCTATCGCAACTCTCAAGCAGAATCACAGCGTCGAGGGGCTTCCCTCTCACACAGACAACTCGCGGATAGGTCACCGCTTATCACCATCCCACGTGGATGACAGCGAGGCCTTCTATGTTTTCGTATCTGGATGATCACCAAACCTCACGATCCCGGACGCCCTCGAAGGTGACTTTCCCCGGCTTAGATAATGTATCGATAACATCGTGGTTAAAGTAAACAAAATTGCTCAAACTGCTACCGATGATCTTGTTGCCTTTGTTTCCAGTTGATTTCAGCGGCACTTTTCAACATTATAGCCGGGATAACATCTCGCCTTCAGCTGCACCATTGCCGTTGACACCTGCTCCGAAGATGTCCTCCCCCATCACTTCTGCTTCACCAACTCAATGAACTGGCGAGGATTGACAACCGGACCTGCGTGCGTGTGCGTGGCACTTTGGATCAAACATTCAGTTATTTGCTTTGGCTTGATATCTTTCTTCACTTGAAATGCTAACGCAGCCAGACCGGCAATATATGGTGCAGCCCAACTCGAACCAGCTTCTCGATAATACGTGTATCCGTCAATCCCTCTGTGATTTGCCACTGTCTTATATCCTGCTGGTACGCGGAGCACCGGCTTCTCGTCTGCAGATATCCCAGCGACGTAGCTGTTCGGATCATCCCGATCTTTTCCGTCGAGAAGGTTCAATAGTCCGTAGTTTAACATAACCGTATCGCAAGTGACAACAAAAATGCCCGCCTCCTCAGCGTGTCGTAGTGCTTCCTTCCAGGCTGCAAAATTTGGCCACCAGCGAAACATGCCAGTAGATATGCTCACAACGCGTATCTTTTCGTCCTCGGGCAATTCCGCGTTCCACGCGAGTACTTTCTGAAGAGCACGAACAAAGAAAATATTATCTCCCCTCCACATAGGAACGGCAAGATATGTGAGTGCTGCCTCTGGGGCTACACCAATATTTCGACCCACCGCGATCGACGCCACAGGTGGGCCGTGCATCTGAGGGGCCACTCCCATTAGCCCTGTGGTATCGTACCGCACAATACGCGATGTATATTCCTTATGACCAAGTAAGAGAGGTTGATCAATTATGGCAATACCCACGCCTTTACCTGTTATTCCCTGTTTGTGAAGAGCGCGGACGCCTAGTCCAGGATCCTTGCCCTCTTCAAGCACTCTCTTCGAATCGAATCCAGCAGGCAACATCTCTATCGGTGGCCACTCAGTCAGGTCATCGTAGTTCATGGTTCGAATGAGTTCAAGCTCGTTTCTCAGATCCAATTTCCGCAAAGAGACATTTTGAAACCCCTCAAAAAGACTCAGCTTCTTTAGATCGCTATTGTTCCTTAGAACGGGCCCGCCTTCACCAATATTCATCCGTTCCCCTCTGATTGCTAGGAATTGCAGTGTAAATGGCGATGATTTCTCATTCTTGACCTTTCCGAATGCGACAAATACGTCCGGATATGTCATCTTCAGCGCAAGCATATCACCATCTGGAGAAGTGTTCTCAGCTTGCGGTGGCCCCAGAATAGCCTTTATCTCTTCAGGCTCCGATAGCCTATATACGATATTTCCAGCCGCAATTTCTGCCCTGAGCTGCCTCAACTGATTATCTCGAATGTTACTTGTGGTCTGTTGCGCGAATGTAATGGCCGCAACCGAGAGGATCAGTATGACAAGATACCTTGACATTTGTGTCTCCCTTCGTAATGATGTTGTAGAATATCGCCTTGCACTATCATTTAGGCATTTTTTCCAAAGCAGTGTCAAGTTCATGGCTATCGGGATCTGATTCCACACGTTTCTCAAGCAGCCTTGGTTTGTTCACAGGCAAGGTCCAAGGTGATCATCATCTTGCAGTCCATCCACCATCGACCGCTACAATAGCCCCAGTCATGTGGGACGCATCATCCGAAGCAAGAAATGCGATTACGCTCGCGATTTGCTCCGGTCGGCCAATCCGCTTCAGCGGTGAGCTTTCCTCGATGTGCCGACGCTCAGCCGCGGGATCCGATGCTTGCCGAATAATTGAGTCGAGAAGCGGTGTCGCTACCGGACCTGGACACACACAGTTAACCCGGATATTGTCGCACGCATGGTCAATGGCCATCGCCTTCGTTAACTGCACGATTCCACCCTTCGATGCACAGTACGCCGCAACGTCCGCTCCACCAACAAGCCCCAGCTCAGATGCGACATTTACGATCACACCCCCTCCTCGGCGACGCATCACGTTGATAGCCGCCTTTGCGCACAAGAAGACGCCTTTGAGGTTCACACTCATAACGCGGTCCCATTCGCCTTCAGTCGTCTCCGTTATCTTCTTTGCCAGGACAATCCCGGCGTTATTCACAAGCACATCAAGACGTCCGAAAGCAGCGATCGTCTCTTTTACCATCCTTGTCACATGGCTTTCTTTGCTGACATCCGCCTGGATGAAGATCGCTTTTCCGCCCCGCCTCCGGATCTCCTCCACTTCTTTGCGAGCGTCCCTGATGTCAACGCAGGCAACACTTGCCTCCTCGTCTGCAAAACGGCGCACTGTCGCCAAGCCGATGCCTGATTTCGCACCTGTCACGATGATGACTTTGTTCTTAAATCTCATGAGCTCTTTCCTCCATTAGCGTGACGCAACAAATACCGAAAAACGCGGTTTTATGTCTGTTACGCGGCAAGATGCATTCATGCAACAACTCTGCGCTTGATCAAAAAGATGACCAAGGGTGATCGCTTGAAGGGTCAAGATGTTCACTCCAAGTCCTTTCGTAATTCCCTCCGCATCACCCCAGCAACAGAAGGACCGCGAGGTGTTGAGGGACCCGATCAATATGTTGAAGACTGTCAGTCGGTCCATTAAGCTGGCGACAGAAAAGCTGGGCATCCTCGAGAACCGCATTCCTATGGAAAGGAGGAGGTACCCGAGATAACGCTCCACTCAATGCCCAGCATTTTACGAATCGGTGTCGGAAGCCCAACATCACGACTCGACTGACTGATTTGAAAACGCCAGTATTCGCCGCCTCCGAACACTCTAGGACGATGGCTTCGTTGAACGCTGCGGCAGAAACACAAGGACGGTTGTTCCATGCCCTGTAGTGACTTCAATGTCCATCCTGCCTCCGTGCAGCTCGGTCAGACGCTTAGCGATAGTCAGACCTAGCCCTGTCCCTTTGTGCTCGTAAAACTTGCGCTCGAATTGCATATAGGCACCAACATTTGCTACCTGCTGCCTTGACAGACCTTGCCCGTGGTCGTTGATTGATAGAATGAACTCGTCCCTGTCGTTCGAAGTGCTTACTCTCACTTCAGTACCGGCATCAGAGAACTTGAAGGCGTTATCAAGGAGTCCCTCGCATATTTTCGTCAGATATTGTCCCGAGATTGCAGCCGGACCTTCAGTGAGTTCCAGTGTTAGATCAGCTAACCGCTTGTATGACTCGGCCTTCTTCCGACTCAAAAGTTTGATGAGCTCTGACCCATCTAAGAGTCGGCATTTCCTAAGCACTTCGACCTTCCTCGAATCGCTTGCGATCAATTCGATCTGAGCACAGATCAAAAAGTTCTCAACGATTCGCTGCAACCGTAATCCAGACTCATTGATCAATTTCCCCATGTACGCAATCTCTGCCAGGGAAAGACCATTGTTTTCGTCGGCTATTACCTCTGAAAAACCAAGGATGGCAGTCAGCGGGGTACAGAGTTCGTGAGGCAATGCCAGACTAATGCTGGTCCGAAGCTGAGCGAGTTTCCGCTCGGCCTCATCGCCCATTTCCTGGTGCTTGATGAGGCGCGCCTCAACAGCGGACATGAGCTCGGTCGCGGTGAAAGGCTTGACAAGAAAATCGTCTGCTCCACCCGTCATGCCTTTTCGCATGCTCTCTTTGTCTGATAAGCCTGTCATGAAAATAAATGGTATGGTGCACGTTGAAGGATCCATATGCAACCTCTCCAGCACACCAAATCCATCCAGTTTGTCCATCATCACATCACAGATGATAAGATCAATGTGATTGGTCTGAGCAAGTCCGATCGCTTTGGCGCCGTCACTTGTTTCCAGCACTGATAACCCCGCCTGCTTCAAATTGCTGACAACCATTTTGCGATACATTTCGTCATCATCAACGACAAGAACTCTTTTCATATTGCTTTCCTATGCTAATTTCTATCATACATGACGGGGAAGCTCTAGAAAGTCGCTTCTCTACCCTTCTCCGCTAGAAGAGGCTGTCGGATATCCCAAGTTCTCATCAAATTTCACCCCTCGTCAACTTCATCCAGGATCTGACGTATAGTCTTCAGCACCTCATGCGTTCTGTAGGGTTTTTGAATAAAGCCCTTGATCCCAGATTGGAGGACTTCTGATTTGTGATTCACATCGAGGTACCCACTTGTAAGGAGAAACCGTACTTTGGGATTCTCCCGACGCATCACCTTGAATATGTCCCAACCATTCTGCTTTGGCAAGCCCATATCTGACAGGACAAGTGCAATCCTATCCTTGTGATCTTGATAGAATCTGAATGCCTCCTCGCTGTTGCTCGCTGAGAGCACTTCATATCCGTCCGTCCGCAAAGTTGCCGTCAAGAGCTTTCGGAGCATCTCTTCATCCTCGATAACCAGAATTGTTTCTGTTCCCCGAGATTTTGCGCCAGCACCGTTGGCTTTCGCGTTGTTTTGAATTCGATTGTCATCTCGGACAGGGAAAAAGAGGTGGAATGTTGAGCCGACACCCTGAGCGCTTTGCACATCGATGAACCCATTGTGCGCGCGGACGACTCCATAGACGACTGATAGCCCCAGACCTGTTCCCTTGCCTAGTGCCTTCGTCGTAAAAAAAGGCTCGAAAATGCATCTTTTGGTATCTTCATCCATCCCCACTCCAGTGTCGGCAACACTCACTTGAACGTAGTGTTCTGTCGTTGCTTCAGGGAAACGCATCATCAACTTCTTCCCCGAAACCAGCGCCGTCTCGATCGTGAGGGTTCCCTTTCCGCTCATCGCATCGCGAGCATTGATGCAAAGATTCAAGAGTGCCTGGTGGAACTGGACTTGATCCGCAAGAATTGACGGTACTGCCTTTTCCAGGTTCAGCGTGAGTGTAGTTGCCTTCGGAAACGTCTCCTCCAGCATCCGCGCCAACTCCTTGATAATGCTGTTGATATCAATTGGTCCGACCTTCACCTCCGCTTTTCGTGCGAAAGTAAGAATTTGATGGACAAGCGAAGCGCCCCGCTCCGTTGCCCGTTGGATCGATGACAAGCTTTCTTCAGATTGGCCGGGGTCATCTCTTACGCGCTCGAGGAGCGTCGCATGCCCGAGAATGATGCCAAGAATGTTGTTAAAATCATGTGCGATACCGCCTGCAAGTGTGCCTATGGTCTCCATTTTCTGCATTTGAATGACTTGTTGCTCAAGCATCTTACGCTCTGTATTGTCAAAGATGTATCCTTGCATCTCAACCAGTTTCCCTTCAACAAACCTGCCGATCGCCTTCTCGATGACATATATTGCTCGGCCATCCTTCCGACGAAGGCGATGCTCAAAGAACTCTAGTCTCCCTCTGTCCTTCAGGAGCTGAAGGAAGTCTCGTCGTTGCTCGCGGGTCTCGAAGAAGCTGAACGCATTGTCTTTCACTGCTTCTTCGACAGATTGGTAACCAAATATGTGGGCAAATGCAGGATTACACATCAAGATCTGACCATCCGGCGTTGATATGTAGTTTCCAGTGAAGTCTTCCTCAAAGAAACCGCGGTATCGCGCCTCCGATTCCCGAACCGCTTCTTCCGATTGCCTGCGCGGGGTGAGATCACGAACGATACTCAACACCCTCCTGGATCCGCCATCTCGGCCCAAGTAGGAATTCGTTAGTTCGTAGGACACCTTCGTTCCATCCCAAAGCTTTAACTCTCTCTGGAAATGACGCTCTATTGAACCTTGAGCGAACTTCTTCCTATATGTCTTCAGCAATCGATCTCTATCCGGTTCGGCGTAGACGATCGAAAAAGGATTCCCGACTAGGGCTTCCTTTTTCTTGCGCACCAGTTGACAGAAAGCGTCATTGACCATGAGAATGATGCCATCGCCATCCAAGATGCGCATCCCATCAACGGAGTTTTCCCACACCTGGCAAAACGTCTGTTCTAATTTACTGACCGCTTTTTCCATTTGTGTTCGCCCTTTCTGTGGAGGAATGTGCTGCTCGAAACTCAGCTACAGTTCATATCCTTTCAGTAGGTGTCGTCTTTGAAGAGATCTTCCGCGCCAGGTATCCTCGAGAAAACCGAAGAGTGATAACTATCGAACGATGCCACAAAGAAACGGGCTGGGCAGGATCAAGAACCGCTGCCCTAGAGGGAGTAGGACTTACCCGAGCCGATGCACATTACCTCTGCTCGAGCTCACGGTCCACTCCAAGCCCAGCCCTTCAGGAACTGCTGCTGCACACGTAGTCTCACTGCTCATGAACGGTCTAGTATTCAAACAAGCCATCCCGCTTGAAGAGCGGGACCCGTGTCCACTTGCAGAGGCGATACTCTTTTCTCTCGTCGAAACCCTCACTGCATTCTGGCGGTCGAGGATCCTGCTGCTTTCTTGCGGGAGCGAAGACCGCGCTGTCCTATGGCGGGGACTCTAACCTTCTGTAAAAGGTGTGGTTGCACTAGGGCAAACGATCCATCCAGATGTTACCATCTAGTGAATACACAAAGAGATCTCCCCGCAACGAGAAACTAACAGAACCCCAATGAGGACCTTCAGAGATTTTCAAAATTACGTTCCCGAACAGATCGACCACCCAATGCCCCACAACTGGAAGATTCCTTACTGGTATCCACTGCGGCGTGCGGGCGCCCGTCATGGCCCTTCTAGGCTGAAAATCATCCGCTGGAGTCACGAACACTGAATCTTCAATGGAGAAAGTGATCTGTGTCCCGTCATAAGACCAAGAGGGATAAGTCTCGTTGACCAGCGTTTGCGTAATCCGCGTTTTGCTGGTACCGTCAATTGATGATTGCCAAATGTCCCAGTTTCGATCCTCGGAGTCCCAGAACGAGTATATCAATGATCTGGAATCTCTTTTCCAGCTGTATGTGTCGATCAAGCCGGTTTCAATCAGGACGGGTGACGAGCCGTCTGGATTAGCAACATAGAGGCGAAAGATCGGACTTCCCCGAGGAAGATTAGGTCCCTGCACAATGAATGCTATCTTTGATCCATCAGGGGCGCAAGCTGGATCCTGAGCATAGTCATTCTCCGAGGTCAGCTGGATTTTTGAACCACCAACAGTAACTATCCATATCGAACTACTCTGAAGCCGATCATGTGCGTAGACACAAATCAGCATGCATTTTGAGTCAGGAAACCAAGAGACTGCATCTACCGTTCGATAGCCGGCGGGTCCTATATAGGCAAGAGTAACCAGCGAACGTTGATCTCTGCCATTCAGATCCATTATCCAGAGTTCATTGCAGATAGCAGATGCAACTGGATTGTACGTATTTCTTGATGTGAGAAAGGCTATCCATCGTCCGTCTGGAGGCCAAAACGGAGCAAAGTCTCTCCCGGATGTCGTCAGTTGCCGCGGCAATTCCCCAACATCAATTGCCAAGGGCGTCGTGTCCGTGTTGCATACGCTCGATAGCAGTGATAGAAGCAGAAGTGCACCCATTGCAGTTTTTCTCAGCCTCGATATCTCCTCTCTTCTTAGAAAATGCGGGCCTTTCCGCCGGTGCAACGCGACAGGCTCGCCGGGCATCTTCAGACACTCTCACCAATCGATGCGTACAAAGTTATCAAGCAAGTTCAACACAACAATCATCGGCGGACCCACAATAAGCGGCACCCCCATAAAGGCCCCCTTGGCCATTCTTGTTCTGATTTGCCTTTCGTAAACCCGAAGTAGCCATCGATACGCGACAACAACACAGATCACCGATATCACCAAAGAGAGGAGCGGCCAGACAAGGAACTCCGGTTTTGAAAGCAACGCTACTGGATCCGATTGCGCCGCATGTTTGAAGGCATCCAACTGCATCGGAGCCCTCATACCCCAAAGCCCCCAGGTAACCTCATCTTCAAGCACTACGTGGCCTGAGAACGCACTCAAGAAAAAAACAAGCATCGGTAAGAGCCGTGCCCACGCGTTCGTCACCGCAGCGCTCCCGATGAGGAGCGTCGCGACATTTCCAACCCTTCGCTTGGACAACCACACAACAAATGATATCGACGCAATCCAGTTCAGCGCAGGACCCAAAAAGCTTCCGGTATCTACTGCGCTCTGATGGTTTCTCTGAGAACGGAAGTCGGCATCATTCGGCTTCTTGCCGGCATCACCAATTCGGTTAAAGCCTGTGCTAACATGGGCGCCATCCAACGACGCGCCAAAACCATGTGCGCATTCGTGCAAGAACGCGAATACCACAAATCCAACTGAAATCATCACTCCCCAGGCCAAAAGTAGTCTCAAATTTGTCATCTCACTAATTCTGTTCCCCTGCAACTTGTTTAGCTTACACAAGGTCCGTCAGCCGGGAAAGAATTGAAATGTATATGAGAATTTTGCTAGCAGCGCCTTTGTATTCGTTACGGGAAGAATGGGGCGAGACCGATAGCGAGCAGTGTTTAACTCTTCGTTGTACACGAGGTAAAAGTCGCATCCCTCCCGCGGATTGTAACGAAGCCGCGCGTTCAGGATAACTGCATGATCCAGACTATTATATTGCACGAACGTGCTCGCTGAGAGCTCTGTATTGAAAAACAGCCTGACCCTCAGTCGGGCGATATGCACATCCAATGCGTCTCCTCTCTCCGGCAGCCTCACCTGATTGATCTGATACTCTGGACTCACCTCAAGATGAGAGGTAACGTTCCACTCCGGATATACACCCAGAGAGAAGCGCGAACCATCATAAAACTCTCCTGCCTCGATGACCGTGCTCCCTCGAATTCGCGACCCGGGAGGCGTCTGATACTCCCCCGTAAACGACAGGAACCGGTATACTCCGGAAGGGATCTTCACCTCATCGCTGACCTCCAAATCCTCTCGGAGATCCTCCTGCATCCATGACACGTCAATCTTCGCTGACGCACCCGACCGCAAATTGAGAATCCAAATTGGCCCGACGATGCAGCTTTCGACAGAACGGTCTGAATTACGGAGAAAGACCCAGCCGCCAAACACAACGCGGTGGTTTTCGATTGGCGATCCCTCACCCGGATACCACCCGTAGCTCACCCAGTCCCAAACCCGAAGGAAGTCTTCCCGATCACAGAACCCCACACCGGGTTCATAACGCGGTCCAGACCACGTGACGCTTCCCATATATCCGAATCCCCTATTGGTTCTCCGTTCCCATTGAGCAAACACCCGACCCGAATTGAGCAATCGGAATCCTCGCTCGCGGATGGATTCTCGATGGAATGTGTGTGACCAGCTAAACGTGCAATAATCGTCGTCTTCCACTCGCAGGACTCCATCGACGCCATAGGCATAGTTGTAATCTGCCCCAGTCCGGCTCGTTAGCATCGCGCCTATGTAGGAGTTTTCGTTCAGGATCCGCTTCTTGAGCCGCATGACACCAAAGTTCTCTGAATGAAGGAAGCTCGTTCTTTCCGTCTGCATCTCCAAAAACCCCAGATCCCAATCGGCGAGACGCCCGATGAGACGCAGACCCCCGTAGATTGGCACCGCAATCGTATCTGCAAGTCCTATCCGTCTACTATAGAAGAGTAGCGAATTGCCACCCGTCTTGACATCAAAGATGCTGGACCGCTCCTGGAAGAACAATCGCTTCTCGGGAAAGAAAAGCGAAAACCGCGTCAGATTGATCTGCTCATCATCGGCTTCCACCTGAGCGAAATCTGTCTTCAGCGTGAGGTCAAGCGTAAGGCTACTCGTCAAGGCATACTTCAGATCTAGGCCTACGTTTTTTGTCGGATGGTTCTCCCTGACATAGGCATCACGAGCATAATCAAGGACAGACGAATGGCTAACGCCACCAAGGACATAAGTGGCCAGATAGATCGGATTCCTTGTGCGGATCCCTTCTAGCACAACATCCTGTGCCAACGAGGGTTTAATCACGCTCCACTCCCATTTCGCGGGTATCGGGGGGAATGTGACCACTTCATTCTTGCGGGCAACATAGCGCCAGGTCGTGAGCCCCATAACGACCTGTCCACTGGCTGATTGAAATCTCAGACTCGAGAAAGGAATCCTCATCTCAGCAAACCATCCCTGTTCGTTTTTCACCACAGCCACGTCCCAAAACGTGTTCCAGGTTTCGTTGTATGGCGGCGGTCCGGACGTTTGGGCATCGTTATACACGGCAAAGTCGAAACGAATACCCGCGGGAGTTGTGTAGAAACCGAGAGCGTTTTCTTTGTCGTTAAACGTGTCCAACAGAATGGCGAAACCATCATCGTTTGGCCCAGCACCATCTCTAACGAGACTATTGCTGAGAATGCCCGCAGGCTCGCTGTCATACAATCGCGCGGCCACATACAGCCAATCATCATCATAGGCAACCCTGATCTCCGTTCGTTCAGTGGGATTCCCGCCTGAGATTGGGCAGTACATCGTTACAGGAAACGGTGGAATGAGTCGCCAAGCCGACTCATCGCTGGGACCATCGATCGTGATAGGTTCACGGACGCGTGGAAGATGATACAGTGATTGCGAATGAGAGGTCCACGCGGTCACAGCAACGAGGGTCACTCCCAAGAGCCAATCCACGGACAACGAGCTCCGCACACTCATCCCTGAGAAATCCCCTGCCTCACCCTTGGCGAGCGGGCGACAAATTTATGAAGACTCTTCCCAATGATCGCGATCCCTTGCTCGATCTGCTCCTGCTCAAGACCAGCGAAGCTGAGGCGAATTCCATTGTCAATTTGATCCTGAACAGCAAACGCTTTTCGCGGGAAAAAGGTGACTCCCTTTTTTCTGGTCTCTGACAACACCGCCGATCCTGCAACACCTGAGGGGAGCTGCACGTACTGAAAGAGACCGCCCGGAACCTCAATAGGAACGACCCCGTCAGGAAAATATTTTTCAATCGCTTTGCCGGTGATGTCGCGCTTGGCTTTGTTACTCCGGATCTGGTGCTTCAAGAAATGATCGAATTTCCCCTGTCTGCAGAATTCATAGATCGTCGCCTGCATGAGATAGCTACTCTGAATATCCGCCACACGCTTCGCTGCCTTGAGCTTGTTGAGAATCGGCTTCGCAGCCACAAGCCACCCGAGTCGGATACCATGAAGGAGCATCTTGGAAAGGCTCGCCACATAAATGACGATCCCAACCTCATCTAGGGCTTTGATCGGTATGATGTCCCGATTGTCATAGCGAATCTCGTTCACATAGTCGTCCTCGATAATCGGCGTTTGATAGCGAACGGCAAGATCAAGCAGCGTTCTGCGCCGCTCAAGGGACATCACTGCTGCCGTCGGATTGTGAAAGGTCGGTATGGTATAGACGAGCTTCGGACGCTGCTGACGCAGGATCTTCTCCAGAACGTCAACTCGCATCCCTTCTCTGTCCGTCGGAATGCCGATCAAATGGGCTGAATAACTCCGGAATATGCTGATGGCGCCTGGAAAACTCGTATTTTCCACAACCACAGTGTCCCCAGGTTCCAGAAGGACCCGCGCGATCAAGTCGATCGCCTGCTGAATGCCATTCGTGACAAGGATAGAATCGTGGTTGACTCGTATCCCACGTCGAAGCAGAAAGATCGGTAGGTATTCCAGGAAAGGCTGAAAACCTTCGACCGCACCCAGATCGAACAACGATGCTCCATAGGTTTGAATCGCATGCCACGCACAGTTCTGAAGGTCGCGCAGCGGATAATTCACCGTGCTGGGCGTAGCAATGCAGAATCGAATCGACCCAGCAGGAGAAAGATGCTCAGCCGCATATTGCAGCAGCGTACTGCAACCTTCATCAGCCCACCCTTTAGCGAAACAACCAAAGAAGTTGAAAGGATTTATCACTGACGGCTCAACGTTGCGCGCGCTCAACTGACGCGTCTTTGAGATAAAGGAACCACTTCCGACTCGAGAGTCGATCCTTCCTTCAGCTTCCAGCTCCCCATAGGCCGATAAGACCGTGTTTCGGTTGACCCCGAGCAGCTTCGCCAGCTTGCGCGTAGAGGGGAGCCGAGCGCCGGGCTTGAACTCACCCCCTTCGATAAGACTCGCAAGGTAGTTCTTGATCTGATCACGGAGGGGGATTCCGTTCGCACGTTCAATATGGAATATCATGGGTGGCTCCTGGGCGCGTGCTCAATCGGTTTGTGGTGCTTGTTTCACCTTCGAACGCTCGATCTATTCAAATGGGAAAAAAAGGATCCGTCGCGGCACTGCTCGCCCATCACAATTGTCGCAAACGGTAGTCCTCTCGTGCTCGGTTGCGGATGGTGACGGTCGACCAAGATTCTCTGATTGCTGGCTCAGCATTCGCGGTCCGCCCGCACTGTCAAGCGCGTTGGTCCAGAAGAAGCAAGAGAGACACCCGTCTTCTCTTAGCTCCGATTCAAACGACCTCCCGACTATTCGTCTGAACGGGTTATCGATACCGCGGCAGATCTTTTGCCTCTTCATAGTAAGCCTCAACCCCGATTTCCCTCATCCTAGAATTCATTTGGATCCACCGCTGCCGGAGATGGGGATCGAAATTCGTCTTATCACATGGAAACTCATCGCACTGAAAGCAGAAATCGACCTTTTTGCTCTTGTAGCATCGGATCACGCCACAGTCCGGATGCTTGCAGGTGCCGTTCCGGCACCCGAGGCAATCGGCTTGACTGAAGTGCTCCAGCAGCGTCTTGAACTGTGGATAATTCTCAAAGACGGGCAAGAATTGCGAGAAGCGTTGAGCGTAGATGTCAAACGCTCCCAAGAGTTCGCGCAGCTGCACACTCCGCTGTCTGATCTCCCCTGTCGCGTTCGCTAAGCATTTCTGGCAACTCAGACCGCACGGTGCAAGGATCCTGAGGATTTCCTGATATTCCATATTCACCCTTTCCGAGAGTCTTCGTGAGCGTAGATCAATACCTTGACCATCACGCCTCTGCTAGTGATTTGATCGATCTCAACATCTGAACGTACACTGCCAACACCCAGAGGCTGACAAATGGGCTCAATTCCACTGCTGGCGGTGACGGTGCAGACCACATGTTTAAGACAATTGTCAACGCAAAGAGAGAAATTCCGATGATCCCAAACACTTTCCCAAGAACCTGTTCCTGAGCATCGCAATCCCCAGGAGAATCCACGCAGTGAAGAAAAATGTGTCAAATGCGAGATCGATACCTTGGTCAAGGAGACGCAACCCCCTGTACACAGAGAGCACGATCTTCCGGTGGACATCGTCAGTCGCCAGTGCCAGAGCTTTTCCCATCTTTACCATGACGGTGCCTTGAACTGTACCCTGAACCACCATGAGTGCGCAAGCAATGACTCCAAAGACGATGCCGAGCTTCACTGTCACAAGCCCTCTCTCATACTCCAGCAACCGTTGGAGACCGAGGAAAGCAACAAGTAGGCATAGCATCGCAAGTCCCATCAGCAGATGAGCTCCTATGCTGATCTGGTAGAAGGGACTCGTGGCATGAACTGCCAGAAACTGCTCAGTCGTGCTCAGGTTCATACTTTGCCAAAGGAATTGTTCGAGAAGGACAGCGACAGCAAAAAAGATAACAACACCGAGAATTCCAGATACAGCACCGAGTTTTATCATATTTCTGTTCTGTTGCATGCGCCCTCCGCGGAAAGTAGACTATGTATCACCTTTCAAGATGCAGGAGAAGATCCTTCAAATGTCGACATCTCGCTTGATTCTGTTTTCGATGAAGCCCTTTGGCTTACTGTAGTTCTTTCTCCCCCAAAAATCCGGAATGTGATCGATTGCTTCCTGCGAATCATTCTGAAGGATCACCAGTAGTGAATGACGTGATCTTCCGCAGTCTTCGGGCGATCTACAAAGCATTGAGTCAGCTCTTGATCTTGTCCTCGGGAAGCTTGTTTGTTGCTATCTATCGGTGCATGCGAAGGGCCTGCACAGAGGCACCACCGAAAAAAACACATACGACCTGTTGTAGCGGACCGCGATTGATTGCAGTCTCTGATTAACCATACGAGTCACTCTCGATCACACTCGGTTATTTGAGCGCGAACTGTTCTCAGCACAGCTGGAAGCATTACTTGCTACCGGTTGGGTGACAAATAAAAGCAGTACACCCTAGATTCAGTGTTTGTTTGATTTTTTGTTCTTTGACAATGTATCTTTGAGCATTGGAGCCACCAGTTAGTAGGGAGCGAGTGCCTGTGCGCAAGGAACAATCACTTCGTCTACGGCGAACAATTCATGAGGCTTTTTTTAAAAAGGCCAGTCGAAGCGTAGCATCAGTGCTCGTTATCGGCTTTCGCTTTGTTTTGTGATGAAGCGGACCAGTTCACCGGACCAAGACCTTTCGGTAGATCGTCGCGGCTGGAAGAAGGGCAAGAGCCGTTCGTACACCCCGAGAGACGAACAACGCATTCTCAAGATTCACCGGGAGTTGGATGCTGACCCGTTGGAGCATTTTTCTGGTGCGTCTGCTATCCCGCAGCGTTACCAGAAGCTGTATCCTCATGCTAAGACGGTCTCGTTACGTTTCATCGGCCGCACCCTTGCCAAGCATGGCTTATCGTTCAAGCCATAGGTTCGCCGCAAAGCAGTCAGCCGATATCTGCATTATCCCGAAGAGACCATCAACAGTCTGGGCAAGAGTCTCTTGGAGATCGACTTCATCGGGAAGAAGTTCATCACAGGCAGGACACAGGCAGTAAACTTCATCGCCTTCTCGCTGAGATTTCCACGTAAACTCAAGTATTTCCAGCGTGTCGAGTCTGAGACCGCCGATGAAGTCGTGAAGCACTGTCAGCTATTCTTCCGCCGTTTTGAGAAGCCACAACTGGTTAAGCTCGATAATGGTGTCGCTTTCGCCGGAGCTGGTCCGTGGCCACGGGTTCTGGGCACTGTGGTGCTGTTCCTGCTCAAAGAGAAGATCATTCCGGTCTTCACCGCGCCGCGTAAACCTTGGAACCAGGCTTCAGTCGAAGGAGCCAACAGCATCTTCAGCCGAGAGTTCTGGCACCGGTTCCAGTTTCACAGTCTCAAGGAGATCGATGAACGCCTCGTTCACTTCAACAACTCGTATGAGCGATATACAGGCTACCAGAGACCCAAAAGGCTTGAGCCACGACCAAAGCGCTTTATCCCGAAAGTCTACTTCATCCGGAAGGTCTATGAACGCTCTGACACAAGCCGTGGATACATTGACATTCTCAAAGAACAGATCCTTCTGCCTAAGGCTTACATCAACATGTTTCTACTGTCAGAATGGAACTTGAAATCAGATCAACTAACTCTCTACTTCGAAAAGAACAAAAAGGCTACGCCCATCAAAAAGCTTCCTTTTGTTCTTAAGCCTGTTGTCAAAGAAAAGGTGTACTGAATTCATTTGGCACATAACCGCTACCTCGGGTTCTCTCCTCGCTGAGGTCGCCTGGCTTTATGGCTTCGATATCTGCTGAGATGAGGTAGCTTTCAAGTCCAAGGCCGCATGCCATTTCGCGGAACAACTCCCTGCTTTGTTCTATCGGCTGGATGTCAATCTGTTGAAACCCTGCATCCTTCAAGAACTGGTGCATCTCATCGATCGTTGCTGCGCCGGCAATACAGGAAGCAACGAGGGAGAGATCCGCTTTGACATCATCAGGAAGCGGCTTTGTTGCCACAACATCGGAGATGGCGAGGCGTCCGCCGGGTTTCAGAACACGATACGCGTCGTTGAAGACTTTATCCTTTTCTGCTGAAAGGTTGATGACACAATTCGAAATAATCACATCGATGGAGTTACCCGTCACTGGAAGATGTTCAATCTCGCTAAGGCGAAATTCCACGTTCGGATACTTCTCCTCAGCAGCGTGGCGTCGAGCTTTGTAGACCATCTCAGGTGTCATATCGACACCGATAACGAAACCATCGGACCCGACCAGCTTGGCTGCGCGAAAACAGTCCACACCCCCTCCACTGCCAATGTCCAGGACTTTCTCGCCAGGTTTCAGCCTAGCAAGAGCGATCGTATCCCCGCTCCCCAAGCCCAGATCTGACCCCTCGGGGACGTTCGTTGGTTCTGTTAAGCGATCAGTCTAGCGAATCGAGGTCGTTGATTCGGTCCCACGGCTCGAAGATGGCTGGCAGGAGCAGTTAGGCAATTCTTGTTTCGCTATGCTCCCGTAGCGTTGACGTACCTCAGCACGTATTCGTTTTTCTTCTTGTGATTTCATATGTAGGCTCCTTAATTAAGTGTCCTTTCACTCTCATGGACGCAGAGCTTCTGGTGATCCGGAGAACCTTCAGTACGGCAACTTCTTTCAGCGCATCGTACCAAAGGATGTAAGCGAAGCCGGAGCAGAGAACCCCGACGAAAAGAACGCTTATCCAGTCACCAGCAGGTCGACGTACGAGTTCTCTCACCTAACCCGCCATGGAAGAACCAGACGGTAGGGAAGAACCATCCGAACGCCATCGCAAGGAACATCCTTTGGGTAGCAGCGCGCGTCTTTGATATCCGACGCGACAACACACAAAAAACTGCCCTGCGCGGTGTGCTTCCTCGATTTCGCTCTTGAGTTCAGCAAGGTGCTCGACTGAAACGATCCGTCCTTCGCACTTGACGGATTTCAACCGGTCGATGATCGCAGAGGAGATATCGCTCATATTCGCATCAAGATTCATCCTATGTGCGGGAGGGCTCCGATTTCGGAAACCGTGAGTCGACTGACAGACAATCCAACCGCACAACGAACTTCAGCTTTCACCTGAGATGCTTCTTGCGAGCGGTCACACTTTCCACAGCCGCACGGTGCTCCCTGCCAAGCATCCTGGAGTTGACGACGGCCTTGATCGCCGACCGATTCGGGATGCACCAAGCTGGAAGCGGCTCAGTGCGACTTCACCTGCCGAGGAAATCGTATTCATATCTCACTCGGAGAACTGGTTGGTACAGTCAGCCGCTGACCGAAACGGCTTGAAGGTCCATCAAAAATGTAGACACCGAGTGGCTCACTCGCAAGAACCACTTTTCCAGAAAACGCGGTAGACCATTCTGTCGAAGGGTGCGTGCGGCTGCTTTCAGAAGAGTGACGATTCAGGCGCGTTCTTCTGTACGCGATTCTACGCAGTGAACTTCTGAGAGTTATCGAAAGTGGAAATCGTCACTGATTCTTACGCTCTAGACGTGGCTGATCAAGAATCGTTCTCAGCGCTGGTTCCTGCATTACGACGTGACTGTGGCCAACGACCGCATAAACTCGTTCACCGTTCATCACAGCGTGCGTCAACAACTCCACCATATGCTCATCTCGAAACCGGTTCAGTCGCCGAGCGATCTCGTTAGTAAAAGCTTCTGATCTGGTCGGATAGAACCAAGTCTCCGGGACTCTGGTCCAGTCCTCCAACAGAGGCAAAACCCGCCGCACACATTCTTTGATCTCAGTGACCGTATAAGGAGGAACATCCAACGCGACGATGGCGTTAAACTCCGTCAGATATCGACCAAGATATGCCTCAAGAGGCTCAACTCTCCCCTCCCTCCGAAATTGCATCACCTGTCGGAGCAGATAGTGAAGCTTCACCTGTTCAGCAGTGAAGTGACTCAACAACATCTCAACTTCACTTGAGTCCGTTGGCTCAAGGCTTCGAATGGGGACCTTATCACGTTCAGCGAAGTAGCGCAGAAGCCCCGTTTCACCTTCATTACGAACTGCTTCCTCCACGGTCTCCTTAAGCGGAGAGATACCTCCTTCGCTATATGCCACCGTTGGGCGAAACTCATCCCACCGGTGTATCATTTGTGCCACTTGTGAGTGGTTGGGATCGACAGAATGAGCCGCCCCAAAATACAGCAGGCTCCCTTTCTTTCCTCTAAGCTCGATCACGTAGGGAGGTCGGACCGACAATTGGTGATACTCCTCATACGTCATGATCTGCGCCAATCTGGGGCCAGAACAAGACGGCATCCAGAGAATGAAACTGAGCAGGAGACCTGACCAAACGGCCTTTTCATTTCTCATTTGCATCATCACTCCTTTCCGATCAGGATCTGATAATACCTTGGTGCGACACCAGATTCCCACACTGCCGGGTTCATTTCAGGCCTGCTGCCTTCTCGACAAAAGCCACCGGATCAACTATTTTGCCGTCCTTGCACGCAGCAGCAGTTGCGATTAGATACTCTCGGATCTGATCAGGAGACAAAAGTGGGTTCACCTGAATAGCTAGTGCCACCGCACCAGCAAGGAAGGGTGCGCCCCAACTTGTACCGCCTTCGCAATCGAAAATATATGCAGTATTTCCCCTGAAATGCGAAGTTGTCCTATTGTCAATGGGCACAAGCAGCCAGTTGCCATCGTTCTGGAATCCCTGACGGCGAAGAAAGGCGCATGCCTCATATGATGCCGGATGGTCCTTGTCTCCTAACACTGGACATGCTGCACCAGTCCAATAATCGTCACCACAATGCACTACATAAATACCTTCGGATCTCGCCAGTTGAATAAGCTGCTTCCACTCATCCAAGTTTGGCCAGGAATTTAATCCCATCGAAACTGAAACAACCCGGATCCTTTCATCCAGAGGCTTCCTTCTGTTGTAATCGATAATCTGCTTGAGAGCCTCGCACCCAAATCGGTAGTCTCTCCTTATTGGCAAAGCCCAGTAATGAAGAAGAGCTCCTGGCGCGACGCCGCACGATTTGCCAGCCAATAAGCTAGCAACAGCCCCATGATACTGTGCATGTGCATCTAGGCACTCGATTATCGTATACTGAACTAGTGTCGTGTCCCAGAAAATCCTTTAATAAGTGCGATGCACCAATTTCATGATTTGCGTCGCAAATCGAGCATCCGTCGGTTCACAGTTTATTAACCTACTTGCGAGACACAATACTAGCTGATGCGCATATTCGACATGATTCGTCAGTAAAGGTTGATCAACGATCGCGACATGCACTCCCTTCCCAGTGATTCCCTTGGCGTGGAGATCCCCAACACCCAGTCCAGGTGCTTTTCCCCACTCAAGGATTTCCTCTGGATCAAAGTTCACCGGCAAACGTTCCCGAGAAGGCCACTCTGTAAAGCTATCAAACGTGATCCCAAATAAGTCGACTGTGCGCAGGTCAAGCTTCGATAGATCTTCTCCCCTGACCCCAGAAAAAGTCGACCGCAGACTGTCGACTTGAGAAAGAACTAGAACGGGTTGCTTAACTTGTGCGAAGCAGGTCAAACAACCGACTAGGAAGAATCCAACGCTGAAAAGTCTCATTGTACCCTCCGGATCATTCATACAAACGTTGCTTGTGACAAACCAGACTTGGTTCTCGGCCACAGCACCCGCATACAACGCACCCGGATCAATGCACCACGCCACCCCGGTCTCCATTACTACTCGCAACTGATGCTGCCTGTAATCAGCTTGATCGAAAACCGCATATCAGGGCATCAACACCGTCTCACCTTGCTGTCCACCCACCATCCACGGTCACGATGGAACCACTCATATATGATGCTTCGTCCGATGCCAAGAAGGTGATAACGCTCGCGATCTCCTCGGGCCGACCGATTCGCCTGAGGGGCGCGGTCTCTGCAATGCGCCGTCGCTCTACTTCTGGATTGGAAAAGTGTCGGATAATTGATTCAAGAAGCGGGGTCAACGCGGGTCCTGGGCATACGCAGTTAACCGTGATGTTGTCCGCTGCATGGTCAATCGCCGTAGCCTTTGTCAATTGCACGACACCTCCCTTGGATGCACAGTATGCGGCCATCTCCGATCCACCCACCAAGCCCAACTCCGATGCAATGTTGATGATGACACCTCCGCCGCGACGGTTCCGATTGGCCGGTGCTCGACCGGTTGAGAGGATCAATAGCCGTTTTGAATGAGCCACTTTTCGATCCCAAGTACTTTCATCTCAACCAGCCTCCGGTATGCCATCTTATGATGGATATTACCATCAGCCCATTTCTTCAGCCTGTCGCACGGGAAGTCCGAACACTTAGCACAGAACTCATGCCTCTTCCGCAATTTGCAGCAAAGCAAGATGCTACAGGCAGGTGACCAGTGACAACCCTTCGGATCTGATCTGCATCCGTTGCATCTGATGTCCTCAGGATGGACGCCTTTCTTTTCCCAGCGATTTAGTTCTTCGGGAGTCCTTAGGTAGATTGAGCAACTGCCGCAATCTATCCCACAGAAACCCACCAATCCTCGCGCCCTTCTCCTCACTTCAGCTTTCCCGGCTATTATATCACAGTCGCATTGTGTTAAGGGATCCTATCCACCCAAATGTCGTCGTTTAAGGAGTAGATGGTTGTGTCGCAAATCCGTTCAGGGCACGCTCGACCTAACTGTTTTGATGAAGGCTCGAGGATTGATCACCTTTTTCCCATCCTCGTTCACGTCTTTTGTGCTCTTGAGGAGCTCTATGATTTCCTCGAATCTCATGGTTGGCTTGATCTCCCATGCAAGACCCGCCAATCCAGCAACATATGGGATTGCCCAGCTGAACCCTCCCTTTCCCCAGTAGATATAGGTGTCTTCGGCCATGTTGCTCGCTGTGGTTCGAAAATCTCCAGGAATAATGATGTTTGCATACAACAGCCCTTTCTCCTCTTCCGAACTCCGAGATCTCTGAATCCGATCGAGCCAATACAATGCAATATCATAGTTCGAAGGACTTCCGCGATCTTTGTCAGGCCGACAACCTCCCCACACAAATCCCTTCAGAGCGGTTGAGGTTGAGCAAAGAACCTTGACCGCGCTTTCCCAGGTTGGCCAGTCTCTGTCCTCTCTACTTATACCATCCGAGATGGAAACAATTCTGATCTTGTTCTTGGGCGGAAGAGATTCGTTCACCTTCACGAGTTCATCCAGAGCAAGGCTATAATAGTAAAACCGCCTCGCCGTGTCCGGCGTCGCGAAGTAGTAAATGGTCGCTTCCGGCGCAACACCACAAGTACTCCCTGCCAGAATCGAAGCACAGCTGATGCCGTGGAAGTGCGAGAAGGAGTTCCTCTTGACTTCAGGAGCCATCCGTCTGTAAACAATACGTCCCTCGAATTCCTGATGTCCTGCAAATATTGGTTTGTCAATGACGGCCACTGACACTCCTTTGCCTGTAACACCCTGTTTGTGTAGATCCTTTATTCCGAGTCCGGGATCTTTGCCCCTTGCCAGCCATGCGATGGGAGAAAACCCGCGAGGTAATTTGTTTTCCTCGGGCCACCTGGTGTTTTGATCGAAGGTTTGCCGCGAGAGGAAATCGACCGAAAGGTTGGAAAGATCTTTTTCTCCGAGATCTTTCCCAGCGAGTCTTACGATATCTTCCCCACTCCCCCCGGCAGGCCGCGGAAACGTTTCCTCAGTAACGACATCGGGCATCTTGTTCGGGTCAATTCCGAATTTGTACATCGGATCGACTCCTTCGGGACGAAAGTCGCCCCGGCTGCCAAGAGATTGACAAGCGGCAACAAGAGAAAGAAGAGCCATCAGATGGACAATCACAGTCCCAACTCTCCCGGAGAGAATGAATCCTTTTCTCATAGCGTTCCTTTCCTCAGCGTATGCCTTTAGAGCCATCCGGAATAACTTCAGGTTGAGCTTTGAGAGGGCCTGAGTCATTGGTTATTGTAAGTCACAGATAGGATCAACCGTTTTCGCGCTTTCAGCCTCTTTCGTTTGAGTTATCATCTTCGCGTGATAGCTCCCGGATGCCGTCAAGAGCATGCGCCCACCATCCCCACCTCTCAGAGTCGCTCTCGACACCGTTCGCCGTCGTTGCACCACCCGAATGTTTGACCTCTCGCAAGGCTGTCCCCGCAGCTTCCGTCTGAACCATAGATCTCGTCTCCTCTAAAGAGCCGCAAACCAACCCGAAGCCATCTTGTGACTCCCAGCCATCAGCCGCCCACACAGCCATTCAGAGTTTGCGCCAGGCTAAGCGTGCTATTGCCGCCACTTTTGGATTTGTGCCGTCAACGAGTCTAGCATCTCGTACCGAAACTCTCGCTTGACATTATAGAGCGTCTTGATTGAATCAAGATCTGACGTCAATTTCGTCGTTTGGACTGGGAGTTGATTGTAGAGAGCATAGCGCCTCAGAATCTCCGGAGCAAAGGCAGAATCGATGATCCCTGGTATTCCGACAACCAACAGATGTTCATCGACAGGTTCGTAGAACACAAACCCGTCAAAGACGTCTTTGTACTTGAAATCCTGCCTGAAAGGCCAGATGTCAAACTGATCTTCTCCAAACGGAGAGCCGTCGAAGTCAAATCCAACATCCGTCAGCTGAAGCGCTTTGAACGCAGCGTCCGATTTCCCGTTCTGGATTGCAGCAGCTACATTCTTCCTGTCTGTACTCCCCGGCATGATGGCATAACCGTTCACATACACGTTTGCAACCCGCTCGCCATACCGCTCGAACAAAAACCTTCCCACATTGTTCGGCTTGACACCCACAGGGTGCTCGAATTTGTGGCCGAACGCGTGTCTGTACTTCATAATCACTAATGCCTTCTTCCGCTTCGCAGCCGACTTCCTAATCCCATCGAATTTCTGGATGATCTGTGACGCCATGACGCTGTCGCGAGTGCCGATACTATCCCAGAACTTCTTGAGTCGATCTTCGTTCATCGTGCCCCACTCAAACGGCATGTCGGATGGAAAGAGATTCACCTTCTTCTCCCTCGCGAGCCGCTGATTCAGATTGTAAAGTCCGTTGAGAAAGTATGAAAAGTTCTGCTTGTCCCAGAGTGGGAAGAAGGAGCAATTCCGATGGAAGTCCATAATCATCCGGCTCACAGAGTCGGCAGGCAGTCCTTCAGCGTGTAGGAAACCGGTGATTTCCGGATTCAAGGTACTCACCCCAATTTCGGTGAAAACGTTCCCGACTGACTTGATGAAACGCTCGTCCCCGATAACGCTAAGGAACAATTCGTACTGGGTGATGTCACGATGGTCCCGTTCGCAGAGGATGACGAGATCGTGGTTCTCAAAGAGCCGAAGGATGTAGTCCTTCGCAGACGTCTTTTGAAGTCTGAGGAACTCGGCGTATGGTTTCAGTTGCGGGCTGTGGGTGCTTTGGGAGAAGCATCCCCAAGCCAGAATCAGAACGGCAATCAGCAAAACAACAGTGTTTCGCATGGAGGTGTCCTTTCGAAGGTTTCCGACCGATAGACTATTTGTCAAGCAGCAGGACCTTTGTCGTTCCTCAGCCACCTTTGTCCCGACGAACAAAGGTTGAGCACCGGTCCAAAAGAAATCTAGCTGCGCCTGCATCTTTCGACAACATCCACTAAATGCCTAAAGTACCCTCTCATAGCTTGAGGTTTCTTGCCGAAGAAATGACCACGTTCGGATCCAGTGGAATCAGCGTGTCGCTTTCTTTGATTTTCGCGGACGGGCCACTATATGTCACAGTGATGATCTGATCAAGGCCACATCTCCCCGTCGTAGATTGAATGTAGTCGTTACCGAGCGCGTCGATGTTTTCGAGCGTCCTCAGGATATTCCCTTGATAGACAAACGGCTGAAGAGGATCAGTGATCTTGCCATTCTCGATATGAAATGCACCATAGAATGGAAGCAAGAACTTCCCCTCGTTCACAAACGATCTTCCTCCACCGAGCGTCGCAAGAGCGAGGATCCCCTCTTTCGTGTCTTTGACCAAATCGTCGAACGAGGCTTCGCCCGGCTTAATCATCAGATTGCTCATTCGTGGTATTGGGCGAAACCGGAAGGACATTCGTCTTCCGTTACCCGTCGTCTTCGCATTGTATCTTTCCGCATACAAACGATCGTACAGAAAGCCTTTCAAGACTCCCTCTTCAATCAGGAGAGTGCGCGTCGATTGCGTTCCCTCATCATCAAATGCGTAGCTCCCCCCAAAACCTGCAATTGTTGCGTCATCAATCACTGTAAGAGGAACTGAGGTCAATCGCACTCCTAGTTTGTCTCTGAATGCCCCTTCGCGGTGTCTCGCTTCAAGCGGATGTCCCAGACACTCGTGAAACACCGCTGACCGATTTGCAAAGATGATCGGAAGCTTCTTCTGTGGAATGGTCCGAGGATTCAACAATCGAACGGCCTGATCCGATGCCTCTCGAGCAAGCTGCTCAGCAGATTCCCTGGTCAACACCTCGGTTCCTGATGTCCCTCCAATTGCAGAGGCACCGAGAGCTTGAGAGCCAAGATCCTCGGCAATCACGATCGCAACGAGCATAATATCACAACGCTTCCCTCTCACCAACAGCGACTGTGAATTGGCAATCGTGACATCCTGGAGCTTGTGTTGATAGACGAGAATGACATCCTTCACCCGGCGGTCGCAACCATAGGCCGCTGATTCGACCATTCTCAAATATTCTATCGTTTGGTCGGTCGAGTCGCTCGGAAACTGCTTGACGGGCGAAACGGTGGGAAACGATATCTCTTGCAGAGGGACTGTTCTCGCCGGTTGCTCCGCTCTCCCTCCTTTTAGCTGCGCTATGACATCCGAAATCCCTTTGTCCGAAAGATCCTCGGTCCACACGTACTGGTCCTCCGCACCAAGCCATCCTCGGAGACCCAAGCCTCGAACGGCCTCACGCTTCTGATCAAGCGCGCGCGCTTTCAAGCTAAGGGTGTGGATAACACTGTTTTCAACGAAGACCTCTGAGAAACCCACGCCCTTGCTCATCGCTTTTTCAAGGATTCCCGCGATTTGTTCATTTGTCAAATCTGTGTCTAGCCGTCTCAGGATCCACCGTGGCGTGTCCGTCGGCCAACCCGCGACGATCGAACTCCCCATCAGCAGGCTTGTTTTTAAGAAACTTCTGCGAGTAAACGGTGTCATGGATAACCTCCTTTCGCTCGATTGAACCCGGTGCAAGAGCAACTTCAGTGCTGCCGGAGTGCCATTTGGTCCGCCTTGCTTTCGGTCAGAACCCACCCGATCACTGCGCATGCCATTGTGGTTACTGAGCTGGATGTCTGATCAACCCCCACTTCCTCTATTCACATCATTGAGCGCACAAAGCTCGCATAAGCTTGCTGGGCTGGAGCAACTTCTGCTGTGTAACCCAGCCTACTTGCGCGTGATTCTACGAAATCGACCTCAGAAGGTTGCTGAGAACGAATACTATTATCACTTCGCACGGTGTTCCCACGCCCAAGCAATACACCGAAGCGCTCAGTGCCGGTTATTCCATCACCATATCTTTCACCACATCCACTTATGGGCGAACGAAAAGAACTTGCACACCGGCCCACGAGAAATCCAATTGCTTCCCCCGCCGTCAGACAAGATCCACTTTTCGACAAATGGTGGCGCGCCATTGCTTCAGCGAATGCGTTTAATCAACCCGAAATGCCGGCCCCCAGCTCGCTTTTCTTTTGTTCGTGAACCCGTGGCTCTGAAAAAGCCATCAAGCTAAAACCTTCAGCTTTTCTCCACGCTCAATAGGACCACCAGTATGTGAACTTGAGCATGAAAATGTTGTCTGGTCTCGCGTCCCACAGTCGTCTCAGGGAACGGTTGAACTGAAACTCCCCTACCGGCTCCGTATCAGATCTGCTCTGCGTCCACACGAGATAGAGTGTCGAACCGGGCCGATACTCCCACCTTAATACAGCATTCCCCCGCAACGATTTGACGTTGAAATCAGGGTTACCGAAACCGTATGACGGCGCGGGTCCGGCTCCATCCCCATCGACCGCGTAACTCGAGACTCGTCCGGACGCATCAAACTGTTCCCTAATCGTTGATCCATTCTTTCCGTAAATCCGGAAATCGAAAGTCCTTGGCTGCAAGAACTCCTTGAAGTCGCGATAGTCTCCGGAAGAGATCATGGGCTGAGCAAAGAGCTCAAGGCTCAGCTGCGGCGTAAAGGTCCACTTCAAGCGGATGTCTGCCGAGAGCGTAGTCTGATCAAGATGAGCGAAGACGTAGCGACGGCCATAGGTTTGTGTGGCGTACGAATCTGTGTACGAACCCACCCATTGGTCTTCTAAGACATTTCTGCTTAGCGTCGGTCCGACACTGAGTGCAATACTAGGCAATGGCTTGAACTGGGTATACACCTGGACAGAGTACTGTTTCTCACCTCCTCCCTGAAATGTTGCTGCATACAGTCCCACTTCCACAGGTTTTCTGCTATCTGAATTGATCGCAATATAAGAGTACCACCCGAGCGGGAAAAGCATCGCTGGCCCGCCTCTTGTGCTGCGCGTGCACATGGAGCTCGGCAGGTATTTATACGCCAATTGAAAGTTATAGAAGTTTGGCAGTTCCCAACCTGCGTCGATGTAGTAGCCGTGCGACATTTTGTTGCCGTCGAAGTCATAGTTGCCAAACACTGCCACATTGAAAATGATATTGTTGTACCAGCTCGTCGGCTCTGTCCATCTGTACCCTGTCCCGATGTGGTAATAGACAATGTCCGTGCGCGACGAATAGCCCAGGTCATTCACATCAAATTTTGGATTGATGAGTCCCAGGGCAGCATTGAACAATACCGGTCCCTTCTGTTTGTTAAGAGCAAATCGTGCCGCATAACCCGTGAGCGAGGTAGCAGAACTGTCAACACTCACGTGCTTCGCATCAGGGCGCTGGAAATAATGACTCGAGTTCCTCTGAAGCCCTACCATCCTGGCCTGATTACCATGAACGCTCGAAACGCCAGCCCAGCCTGTCAGCACAAAGGATTTCTCAGAATCAAAGAATGTCCATCCGTCGAGACCCATCACTAGCGCATCACTGTTGATTTGGTCGCGCAAGATCTGGTCGGAAAAACTCCGAGATGCGAGCGTTGCGATGAGGCCAACCCCCTGTCTAGCCTCGTTAAAATCCCTCTGGGCACGGGCAACGCCGTAGTACGTCAACGGTTCGACTTCAACGTCTCTGCTCTTCCCGGCGGTCTCAATTCGCGCATACTCCCGTCCGGTGAGCGCGTGTACCATTCCCACGTTCCACTTCCCGACCTTTCCTGTCACTTTGCCAGCGCCAAGGATATGCGTGCCAATCGGAATGTCTGCATAATCATGCGTGGGAACACTTCCTTGCGGAGCGCGACCGATTCTTCGGCTGTAGAAGAAGCTGGGGTCGCTCCAATTGAAGCTCCAGTAGTTTGATGCCCCGCCGCGACCGAAGCGAAACGTATTGGCCCCTTCGATGAAGAAGGGCCTTTTTTCTCCAAAAGCGGTTTCAACGTCGCTCAAATTCACGACCGCAGGATCGACTTCGACCTGTCCGAAGTCCGGATTCAGCGTCGCGCCTAACGTGAGGTTGCTTGCGAGGCCTATCTTGAAATCCGCACCTAGGCCTGGGAGATACTTCGAGCCTGAATTAAACGGATTATTCGGTTGTTTCTCCGTGTATTCAGCGCGGGCTGTGACATAAGGGAGGACTTCGATGTCGGGCGGAGGGCTCACGTTCTCGATTCCCACCAAATCAACAAACCGCGACACAAATCCACTTTCCTTTTGCGGCGTGTACACCAGAAAACAGGACTCGTTGTGACGTCCTATCAGACGCGCGAAGTTCACACCCCACAGGTAGCTCGCCTTTTGATGGAACCGTAGCTGCGAATAAGGAATTCGCATCTCAACGCTCCAGCCCTGACCGTCGATACGGGCTTCCCCTTCCCACACGCCATCCCATGTGTCATCATTCCAATCATCATTGTACAACGTCCCATCCCAAAGAGTGCCAGCGGCGCTCAGTGCAAAAAAGAATCCGCTCTGCTTGTCATAGTATGGATCTACATAGAATACGAACCAATCCGCAGTGAGGGTTTGATCTCGTCTTGACAGAATCTGCAAGATGGAATCAGGAGCAGTGTCGTACATCCTGGCGGCGACGTAGAGTGCTTCGTCATCGTAAGCAACCCAGACCTCCGTCGCCTGGCTCGGCGCTGAGCCCTCGAAAGGAACCCTTTGCTTAAAGTCCATTACACCCCGTCTCTGCCAGACAGATTCGGATAGGATTCCGTCGACATTGATCCGCTCGTTCGCGTGAACTGCTATCACTTTCAGTTGAGCTGACGCCGGTGACTGTGTCGGCAGTTGTGTTTGAGAGAAGAGAATCAAAGGAAAGAATGAGGAGATGAGAATAAAAACAGAACGCCGCATGTGCTTCTCCTTTTAGCTTGAAATCGTTCTATACAACACACGGATTAGACCGCACACCTCGAGACAGAGTCGCGATTCGACATGCCACCTCCGATTGTACCGACGCCCTTAGTCAGCTCGCGCACCGTCCAGCACCACGACGCCGTTTTTTTAAGCGTTGCACGGCGATCGTTGAACACTTCCGCGTGCCGAACAAGGTCAGGCACTATGAAGTTTTACTTCCGCTAAGCCTGACGGACAGCTATCCCAGTCCGTTCTGCGAGTGCTGGTTTTGTGGCCTCGATGTATGCTGACACCAGATATTGTTCAACGTTCACACCAGGAGCCCACGTGCGAATCGATTCTCTGCTCTTCTCATCGGGCGTGATTCGTACGTTCTGGAATCCGGCACCGATGAGATATTGCTCCAGTTCACCGAACGTGGCCGCCCCCCCTATACAACCGCAGATGAAGGCTTCATTCTCTCTCATCTCTTGGGGCAGTTCAGCCGTCGCCACGATATCTGAGATCGCTATCCGTCCGCCAGGTTTGAGGACTCGAAATGCTTCTTTGAACACCGCGGCCTTCTCCGGTGAAAGGTTAATCACACAATTCGAAATGATGACATCGACGGAATTGCTTTTGACAGGCAAGTGCTCTATCTCGCCAAGGCGAAACTCGACATTGGCGTAGCTCCCTTTGGCAGCGTTCTTTCGCGCCTGCTCGATCATTTCAGGCGTCATATCAATCCCGATCACGTACCCATGTTCGCCAACCCGTTCGGCTGCCAGAAGACAATCAAACCCTGCCCCGCTTCCTAAATCGAGAACCTTCTCCCCGGGCTTTAAACCCGCAATGATAGTCGGATTGCCGCAGCCGAATCCTGAGTTTGAATGATCAGAGATCTCACGCGTGTCCCCGCGTATATAATCCAGCTCTTCTGCCTCTTGCACAAGTCGAGGTGGCTGAGGCTCATCGCTACAGTAAGATGATGGCTGACAGCCACAGCGCATATTGCTGCGATCGGCAATACTTCCGTAATACCGACGGACCAAAGTCCTCACTTCGTCCTTACCACGCTCTTTCATTGGATTCTCCCTATTTGTCTGTCATACAGTAGACGCAGGACCGGAGAAAAGGACGCAGGAAATTTCGATGCGAGATTAGTCCGCGGTGATTTGCAGTGCGGGTTCTTGCACTTGTCGGGTCCAGTTGTTCCCTTGTGCAAAAACCCGCAGCCCCTTGGTGGGTTCTTGTAGCAGGAGACTCGCTATCCTGATGGTGGGCTTAAGTGGCATCTGAGCCGCAACGACCTCGGATGTCTCGCCGATTGCGGCAAACTACCGTGAGCTTCTTGACGTTTACAATTTGTCCCTTGCGATTTGTTTCTGCAAGAGCCACTTTTCCGAAAAACGTGCTGGGCCACTTCACAATGGTACTCAATCATATCACTCTATGAAACAGGAGGCTCACACGCGGAACATATACACGTGAAAAGCCGAAACCTTCCAGCAAGCTGACCGTATGAGTTTTCGAATCTTGTCCAGGTGCACTGAATTCAAGATCGCCTCTGAGATCATGTGTTTCACCAGTCGCGGCGTAGACCAAGACCGACTGGAGAGCTATCAGTTAGAGCCAGTTCCAACTCAACAAAGAGAGGAGTAATCAGAATGAGAAAGACTTCTAGGCTTTCTGCCTTGTTTGGAATCCTCTTCGTTGCGTTTACCTCGCAGAGTGGTGCTCAGGAACAAAGGATATACAGTCGCGATCTCCTCATAGAGGATCTCAGACAACTAGCGCAGATATTTGAGACTGCTCACCCCGATCCATACACTCATGGTGGTGGCAAGATCCCCTTTCATCGCAAGCTACAGGCCGCCATCCGCAGTATCCCAAATGAGGGAATGACGGCAAGAGAATTCCACAAGCATCTGCTTCCTTTCGTAGCGGCCTTAGGTGATGGACATACAAGCCTGCTTCCACCAGACATGGCGGGACCTCGAGAACCTGGACTGCCGGTCGGATTCGACATAGTGGAAAAGTGTCTCTATGTCGCAAGCGTCTCCGAAAAGAACTTGGAACAAGCTCTAGGTGCAAGACTTGTGTCATTAGAAGGGGTCCCATTCGCTGAGCTCATGAACCGACAACGTCTCTTGCAGGGATCAGATAACGAGTACGGAAATCTTGTGGCTCTCTGCCGAGGCTTGAGAATGAGGGCAATTCTGGAAATGCTGCTTCCTGAGTGGAAGGACAGCACTAGCATCCACCTTGTACTGAGACTGAAGTCGGGGGATGAAAGAGAATTCGCTCTTGCCACTCCGAGGAAAATTGCTGGTGCTTCTCTTACTCCGTCCTCAAAAATCAAGTTGCCGCCCGTCGAGAGAACGGACTTTGGCTATCAGTTCATGAATGAGAAGAAAACAACTGTCCTGTTGAGAATCGACGGGATGTTCGGCTTCCGCGAGAACTTCCAGTATTTCAATGCTGCCGGTGTGAATTGGGCAAAGGCACGCGCCGTCACGGTATATAAGAGATTCAATCAGAAAGCGGCGCCCAATAGCATCAACGACATCATAGCAGGCATCCCCTCAGCAACAGAGGTGTTCCGCTCCCTCGTTATTGACATGAGGAACGCCGGCTCAAAGACACTGCTCATCGATCTCCGCAAGAACAGTGGCGGAAATTCTTTGATGGGAAACATCCTGACCTATTTCCTCTATGGCAAAAAACGCCTTCAATCGCTGGACAAAGGGTATTCGATCAAGAAATACTCAGACCTTTATTTCAGCCAATACACGGCGGATAATCTGGAGAAGATTAACGCCGATCAACCGTTCTCCTTGATGAAGGAAGATTATGATTTCAGCGGCGAGGTCAGCTACCATAACAAAGATGATCGGACTGCGAATCAAGATAGAATCTTCGAGGGTTACCTGAAGATGATCCCGACGTTCATGGAGGAAGTCAAGTCAGGGAAATATGATGGCTATTATCTTCCCGAAAAGGTAATAGTGATCTGCTCCGCCTGGACCTATAGCTCGGGATATGACCTTATGGCAACACTCTACAAGCTGGGGGCTACTCTGGTCGGGGTCCCTTCGAGCCAGGCAGGAAACTGCTTTGGCGATGTGCTCATGTTCAAACTCAAAAATACAGGGATAAGTGGTCAGGTATCTTTCAAACTTATGCTTGCGTTTCCAGATGACCCAGAAAGAGGCCGCTTGCTACAACCCGATTTCCCGTTGACATATAGCAAGCTTGCCTCTTGTGACTTTGATCCCAATGCTGACATCCTTCTCGCGATAGATCTGGCAAAAAGATGAGTCCAGTACACTCTTCTTTCGTATCAGGCGGAGTCAGAAGCAGCACTTTCACCAAAGCGAGACGAAAGGTAAAACAGTCGAGAACTTCACGATAGCCTTCACAACCTGAGGCTGATTCAAGAAGAAAAAGAACCGGCTAATCCTCCTGGGTGTGATTGCACCATCAAGACCAGGCGAACCCGGAGTCGAAAGCCGGAGTATCTGCACAAGCTCAGGCGGCTTTTAGGGTTCGCAGGGTGCTGTAAACGGAGCCGACCCATCATTCGTCTAACGACCAAGGCTCATATGTAGCGCACTACATCAAAAAGCACTTCCTGTAAGCTCCGTTCATTGTAGGTAGATTAATTTGGACCATGCATCAGCACAGACACCCTATGGTTTGCTCATATTTCCCCATACTTTTCTGTCAGAAAGGATGAACTCTATGCGTAAAGCTCTCTCTGCACTTACACTCTTTCTCACCGCGGCCGCCTTTGCACAACAGTCCGACCAAACGAGCATTCCAAGCGGGCAGTCAAGCCGGCTCAGAGCAGAAATACCGGCCGGGAATATTGCCTACATGTTTTCATAACCTGGAGAGACAAAAGCTATCCTGGGTAGGCCACAAAGTCCTGTTGTCCAAGAGTTCCCAGTTTCCGAAAGCATCCCACACTCGCATCGTCCCCGGTTGCTCTCGGGCAATGGACGGGCCTACATCTCGGAGGAGTTGAAGAACCACCTTGCCACAAGGGGGATGACCCAGACACACGGCGCACCGTATCATCGGATGACGCAGGGAAAGATCGAGCGGTATCATCGGTCGATGAAGAACGAGGTCAGTCTGCAGAAGTATTACCTACTGTGGGAGTTGGAACAGGAGACTGAACGGTTCGTGAACTACTACAACAACGAACGGTATCACGAGTCCTTGAACAACATGACGCCGGCTGACGGGTACTACGGCAGGCATCAGCTAATCATCTCGCTGAGGGAACGGCTCAAACGCAGGACGCTGAAGGCGAGGAAACACTACAATATATCACAAACCATTGCTCAAAGTACCCCTTAAGAAAACTCGATTTTTGTCCATTTGACTTTGACGACATACACTGATCCTCGTTGTATTGATCCATGGTGAGAGTAGCGCCCTCAGAAACGCGTCCATCCTTCTTCTGTCCGCTGTAAACGAGGCCACCGGCTTCCGTACCTTCGTTGTTCACAAACAGAAACCCAGCCAATGCCGCGCGCCGAGGGGGAAAACTGCCAGCAAGTTGCACTCGTACGTTCCCGGCCGTGTCGACTATGTTGATTCGCTGCACCGTGAGCTCCCGGAGTCTCATGTTCTCGCGGGATTGTTTGAATACCATGAGCAATAGCACACCAATTAGGATGGTTGTCACAGCGGTGTAGTACTTAAGGAATCGAAATTGCTTCTCCATCATCTGAGATTTATCATTCTACTCACCTATCATAAGAGTTGTGGATATAGATACTTCCATAACAAAAGAAAGCTGCTGTAGAAAAGGACTTCGCATAGTTGCTGTGTCGCTCCAAGGCAATCGCCTGTATAGCCGCCGATCCACTTCTTGAAGTACGAAGCGAGAAAAGCTTTTGCAAGATATACCGGCACAATCAACATGAAAACCCACCACGTTTTGAAAAAGAGCAATGGCAACATCCCCGTGACAAAAGAAAAAACCATTTCCGACAAACTGGATCGTCTAGCCACTACAGGTCTTGATTTCGCTGTGTCATCGTCTCGCACATAGTGATGGGTGTAAATAAGTGTTAAAGCGACAAAGCGGCTCAGACTGTGTGAGGCAATCAGGACGAGCAAAAGAGTCGAGAGGTCGATTTTTGAGATCTCCAAGAGTACGGCATACTTTAGGGCGAGCAAAAGGGTAATTCCGATAGCGCCATAAGCTCCTATCCGGCTGTCTTTTAGGATTTCGAGTATCTTTTCTCGTGTGAATCCTCCTCCAAAAGCATCACACACATCAGCAAAGCCATCTTCATGAAAGGCCCCGGTCAACAAGATGCCTGCAATAAGCGTGAGCAAAATGGCGATATGCATTGGAAAAAGAGATTGCGCTGTATACAAGACCAAGGCCGATAGTCCTCCAACGATCCATCCAATGACGGGGAAAAACTTTCTGGATTCGGTAAGATATTGTTCGGAATGGTTCACCCGTGCAGGACAAGGGATGCGTGTGTAAAACTCTACCGCAGTGAGAAATACTCTGAGTTCCTTCTTCATTCAATCCAACTTCTGTGAGACTCCGGCACTTTCGAAGCTCGCCATTTCATTGAGAAATGTTACTGCGCTTTGGAGAAGAGGATAGGCAAGTGCACACCCCGTCCCCTCTCCAAGACGCATGTTGAGATTCAGCACGGGTTGCGCATTGAAATATTGCAGTAAAATCTTATGCCCACTTTCCTCGGACTGATGGGAGAAGATCGCATAATCAAGGACGCACCGATTGATCTTGTACGCAACTAAGAAAGCGGTCGTGGCTATAAATCCGTCCACAAGCACAATCATTTGCAGTTCGGCTGCCTGAAGCATCGCTCCACACATCTGAGCAATTTCAAAGCCACCGAATGTTGCGAGCGCATCGAGGGGCGTTGGAGGTCGTTGATGATTCTCTATTGCTTTCGAAAGAATGTTCATCTTGCGTTGTACTTGCATTGCGTCAAGGCCCGTGCCTCTTCCTACACATTCTGCAATTGGGATATCGCATAAGACACTCATCAGCACGCTTGCGGAAGAGGTATTGCCAATTCCCATCTCACCAAAACCGATTATGTTGCACCCGTCTCGGTGTATCTTTTCTACTATTGCTGCTCCTTTGGCAATAGCATCCTCAGCCTGCTGAAAGTTCATGGCGGGTTTGTAGAGAAAGTTCTCGGTACCCATGCCAATCTTCGCATCGATGAGATTTTTGCATTCGCGGAATTCATGGTTGATTCCGGAATCTACTACTTGAATTGCTATTCCGTGCTGTCGACAAAAAACATTAATGGCTGCACCGCCCTTGAGGATATTCGATACCATCTGGTATGTGACCTCTTGAGGATAGGCACTCACGCCTTCCCTGGCAATACCATGATCGGCCGCAAACACGATAATGGTTGGTTTCCGGAGCATTGGGTTTGATGTGTTTTGTATCAATCCGATACGGAGCGCCAATTCTTCGAGATACCCCAACGAACCGATAGGCTTGGTTTTGTGGTCAATCTTAGATCGCAATGCGGGAATCAAATCTTTTGAGACAGTAACAATGCGAAACTCTTTCATCAGACTTGATCCTTATTTTATGGACATCGAAATGCCTGAGATCATCAGAATGACCCTATCGGCCTTTTGTGCGATGTATTGGTTCATCCATCCCTGAAGATCAGTAAACTTCCGGCCTGTCTCCGTTGGTGCGTGGACGCCCATGCCTATTTCGTTAGAAACAATAATTAGCGTGCACTCTTGTTTCAAGAGTGAATCGATTTGCTCTTTTGCCTGGGCGAGTGACGACTCGATGTCTTCATTATTGTCGACAAAGAAATTGGCTAACCAAAGTGTCACGCAATCGACTACCGCTACTTTGCCCTGGAGTTCAACGCTGCCGAGTTCTTTTTCCTCTTCAACAACCGTCCAGTTTCCTGGCCGGTCAGCAATATGACGTTGGATACGATGTTCGAAGTCCTTATCCCATTTGCGGGCAGTTGCGATATAAACGGGATGTGGCGATAACTCAAGCGCTATCTTCATTGCATATTTGCTTTTGCCGGATCTCACTCCACCAGTGATGAAGTACACCATTATATCCTTACCAGAACTATGAAAACAGTCGATTTGATTCGATATTTTTTCTTCACTTCAAGCTGGTATGCCTGAGCGCGAGGATCGGAAATCTTTTTCCTGCCCATTGAAAGCTGCCAAAAAATAATGCGGAATAGATAAGATCGCCTATCGCAGTTCCGGAGAGGAACGGAATCGCCGCAGTATAACATGCAACAAGTCCTGAAGCAGTGTGTGGATACATGCCACTACCCACCCAAACGCCAAAATTAGAGACAACAAAAAAGAGAGCTGAGGATGACAGGCTCGCCGACATGAGATTGACCGGCGTTACTCGGTAAGCAAGCAGTGAACCGAGCAATGTCATCAGAACGTAGCATCCATACTGCCAGTAAAAACCATCATAAAAGAGCATCAGCTTGTGCAGATACATATAGTTAATAAAGACATCCCCCACCCAGACGGAAAGTAGTGGAACGATAAACTTCGTTAGCCGGCCGGCAAAATAGCAGCCGCTGAAGAGTGCTATGGCGTCAATAGGTGAAAAGTTTGACGGATGTCCCAGCAACGGCGGCGTGAAAATACGTGTTACGGTGGCTACCGCCACAATACCCAGCAGTACGGTGAAACGAAGATTAACTTTTTTGGTTTCCATAGGAAATTCTCCTTTCATAATTAACATGAGTGATTACAGTACATGATTGAGACTGATGAAAATTCCTCTTCCAAGAGTGCTATATCCTCTGATTTCCGAGTAACAAGCATTTAAGAGGTTCTGTATCTTGATGAGGGCAAAAAGATCATGCATGAAAGCATACTTGAAAGAAATATCGATCAACGCATAGTCTTCAATCCCTTTCGATGCAAGCGCGCCAAAAGGGCCAAGTGACGACTCATGGTACACGTCATTGCGTTGACCAACATAGCGCGCATCCAACCTCATAACGACATCTTCATTAGGCTTGTAGATCAGGATAACGTTTGCGGTGGCCGGTCTTCTCACCAGTCCTAACGACTCTGTTTGGCTTTGAAGAAACGCCCCGCTGGCGAACACCTGAATCTGATTTCCTTTTGTGTGGGTAGTGTCGATGGCTCGGGGATCATACTCCAGTTTACCGCCGATGAAACTAACATTCCCAACAAAAGAGATCTTATCCGTAATTTGAGACTGTACCTCGATCTCAATACCGCTCATAAATTGTCGCCCAAGGTTCAGGTAGGTATCACCGCGATAATCGAGAAAGCTCAGTGAGCTTAAGGACTTGTTCTTTTCCCACATGTACACATAGTCGATAATGTTGTCAACGACGGTGTTGAAGTATGCAGCCCTGAACGAACACGAAAGATTCTCATTGAGGTGCTGTCTGATTCCGATTTCGAATGAGCGAGAGGTTTCGGGCTTCAGATTCTTGTTGCCTCTCGTAATACCCGAGATATAATTCTCATCAGGCGCATATAACTGGTATAAGGATGGCGCATTGAAACCCGTTGAGTACGAGGCATATAAGAGTGAATGATCGCCGATTCGTAAAGACGGGTTGATCTCATAGGTAAAATTCGTACCGTAGGCATTGTGGTCGTTTAGTCTCAGCCCTAAGGCGCATGCCATCCAACCGAGAGATTCATGTACCAGAGTGCCGTTGAGGTCAACGTGAGCAAAGATATTCTTTGTAGAGGTGTTGAGATTGAGCGTATCCAGGTTCGTCCTCAATTCAAATACACCAAAACTGCCTCCTGAGTAAAAATACGTTTGCGAAGTCATCGTTTCCCTATAATACCCCACACCGAGGATTCCCTCAAAACCCTTCAGCTTCACGTTTGTCTGGATGTCGTTAGTCGACGTGGTTCCTTTCCAGGTGCCGCCGTAATAGGTATGATCCGTTGTCCCCAAGTTATCGACCACGGAAGAATCATCCACGGCAACCCTTCTCATATCCGAATAGCCACCGAGATATTTGAGATACACATCTTTACTCATTTTGTAGGCTGCCCCGTAGGTGAACAAATTGCGCTTGAAATCGATAGTGTAGTTATCGTCATCCGTGTAAGCACCTTTATCGATATCCGCCTTCTGACGGCTGTTCTTGTAGGATACATATATGTCGAATGCGTCATTGAGGTAGCCAATCCTACCGGTCATATCTGTTTTGGCAAAGTTATCCTGGTCGGGATGATGATAGGCGTTGGGATTTGTGACGGTATCAATAGTTGCGTTGATTCCATTGACCTTCGTATTGAATATTCCGCCGCTCAGATATAGCCCTTGACCAAGTGCGTAGCCCAGAAATAAATTTTCAGTGAGATTGAACGTGTTGCTTCCAAATGTTCCAAATTCGATTTGCGCACTCGTATGAAGCCCGGGTGGTAGACCTTTTCTCGAGAGTATATTAATGCCTCCGCCGATGGCTGATGAACCAAACATCGTACTATGTGAGCCACGCACAATTTCGATCTTTTCAATACCGGACACGGAAAGCTCAGAAAGATCAATGGCGTTGTCGACGGACGACGGATCGGTAATTCGTATCCCATCAATCAGCAGGACGGTTTGATTTGTGTTAGCACCTCTCAGAAAAATATTTTGCAGCGATCCGGGAGTTTGACCGGTGCCCACGATATAGATGCCCGCCTGTTGAGAAAGTAACTCTGCAACATTGTTATATAACGTATTCTTAATCTCATTGCTGGTAATCAACGTAACACTTCTCCCTACTTCGGAAAGCTCCTTCTCTCCCCTTGTTGCCGTTACTACGATCTCGGGTAGTCGATACATTCTTACTGAATCAACTCGAGTAGTGTCGACCAAAGACACAAGTTGAGTTCTTGACTGAGCTTCAAAGCTCATCATGATAATCATCAAACACAGGATTTGTAAATTTCTTGCCACTGATTTTCCTTTGTTAACCGATTTGTTATAATGAATTATTTGTCGAATGTGCGTCGGTGGATATCAAATCGCAGTACCAGAGACCATATTTGAAGGGATCGTCATCGGAACGCCCACGACGAGTATAATGATCTCTCTGTAAATCGAAAGATCGATATTTTCGATAGACTATTTCTCCTTTGTTGAATTCGATGCGTTTGTCGAAAATCGGACCATCATAGACGAACGAATGGAACTCTCCGTGTTCGCCACATGGGTCCACATTGGGAGGTAGATCCGCGAGAAAATCTTCATCAATTCTTCGACCTACGAAGCTCTGATCAAGGTACTTCTCATTTACGCACACAATCACAGCCTTGAAGCCGAGATCGATGAATTCCCGAATGAGCCGGGTTGTGTGACGGTACCAAAGGGGAAAGACGGCTTTGAAACCAACTTTGCTGAGTTGGTCTTCTCTGTATTTTCGGAGATCTTGCAAGAAGATGTCCCCGAAGACCAAAACACTAATACTACTTCTCTTTAGATCCTGCAAGGTGCCCTTCAGAATACTTTCATAAGTCTCCATAGCCGGTATCTCCGGCATGAGCATCTTGACAAGGGGAATACCTATACTCACTGCTTGTTCTTCTAACAATTGAACCCTAACGCCATGCATGGAGATACGTTGATGCTGCTCATTGACGCTCGTAAGTAGACGTGACACATGGAATTCTCTCGAGGAAGAAATCTTGTATAAACATAAAGCAGAGTCTTTCCCGCCGCTCCAGTGAAAAACTGCTTTCTGATTCGCCATAACTGTCTGTACTCGGCTTCGGTTTTATGTTGATCTCGCTGGACTGTTAATCTCTTTTCTTTCAGGAAAAATAAAAAACCCCAACCTGAAAACAGAAAGTTGGGGTACAGAAAAATACTCTATATGCCCGCACCTTCCCGCGAAGGTTGTCGTGTGTCGTAATGCTGGTCGGTCTCCTGGCTTTCCCGATCTCTGACTGTCTTCCCATGGCATCTATGACGCCACAGTGACATAATTAGTCGAAGATACAATGCCGAATATTTTCAGCATCGGGATTACAGTTGCGGGGCAGCTTCCGATTTACACGGAATTCCCTGACTCCGAAACCATCGGAGTCACCAACATCAACTATGTGAAAGAACGAGCCTACTGACGAATATAGTGTACGAGATACAGAAAGTCAACATTTTATGGTAATCAACCGCGAGATGGATCGGCCGCACTTTCACTTTTCCATCAAGCGAATATTCCCTGATCGTTGACTCGGGTGTCAGATACATTCTCGGTTCGTGTTTCCAAAATTCTTGATCGATCAGGGTTGCGTTGCCATTTTGCAGTATCACGCTAAGCGCCCAAAAACCCAGAAAACCGTTGCCTATTCTGAACACCATTGGCGACCATATCAAAAAGCGAAGACTTGAGCTGGGTCTCTTTCAACGCGATGCGGCTAGGCTTCTTGGGGTCGATACATCGACCGTCACGAACTGGGAGAAGGATCGCACTCAACCCCGATTATGTCTGATCCCGAAGGTCATTGCGTTCCTTGGCTATGACCCAAAGGCCTCAGTGCCGACTACTCTTGGGGAGAGAATAAGAGAATATCGCCGCGTTCGCGGGTTCAGCCAGAAGAGACTCGCCCAATTCTTGGGCATCGACCCTTCCACGCTTGCCCGGTGGGAGTGCGATGAAGGCAAACCTGGCATCGAACTCGAGGAAAGACTCGCCTCCTTCTTCAGAAAGCTCTCTTGAGGCCGTCTGGAGGCAAGGCTTTTTCATCGCCGGGGCGGAGAGATCTCGTCAAAATTACCCCGCACTCTTACGCATTGACTGACATTTGAAAACGCGGGTTCCATCCAGCAACGCTGATTGTAAATGAATTCCTTTGGTCACAAAAAAAATCAATCTCGCGGGTAAAGCCCGGGAAGGCAAGCAACGGTATCCCGCACCGTAAGGGGGTCGTTGCCTTCAGTCGGGTGAGAATCCGACCGCCCGCGAGATTCAGATCGATTTTGGTTCGTCACTGAATGAGAGAGCATAGCCACACCGCCGAAATTTCCAAAAGGCCTGCCTTGTCCCAAGGCCGAACGAGACGCTGACCTCGACTCAGTCATAGAACCTTCACTCCGAACAACATTACAGCTTCACGCCCCTTTGAATGTATTGTGAATAATCCGTAAGTATTGGGGTATATTCTTCCGTGAACAATGGCGAAGAAATCATGAAATCAGCGGTGGAACGATTGCAGGCAGTCGGTACGTTGTACAGCACGGCGATTCTGAGCAGCGCCTTCACGTCAACGTCATGCGCCTGTGGTTCCATCGGGTCCCATAAGAAGATAATCACATCGATCTCTCCATCCGCAATCAGGGATCCGAGCTGCTGGTCGCCACCCAGTGGCCCGGACTTGAGCTTCCGGATGTCAATGTTCGTCTTCAGGCTCTTATCCAATTTGTTCTTCAGCGCGTCTTCCACCATTGTGCCTGTCGTGCCTGTGCAGATCAGTTTGTGATCCAGCAAGGCACTCCAGTTCCATTCAACCCATTCGATGAGATCCTTTTTGCGGTTGTCATGCGCCACTAATGCTATGCGCTTAATGCTTTTCATACACCCCTCGTCTTTCATTTTTGATTATGCTGGTACACACCCCAGAACTGCTGAAGGTTACACGACGCTCTCGTTTTTCTGATTTCGATCTCATGACCTAGAGTGCGGCGTGACGTCCAACGTTTACATTACGAAAAGGCAACCTCACATGATACATTGCGGGGGTTGATTCTCAAAAAATCACAACGAACTGAACAACTCTCTTTCCAAGGGCAAATATCTCAAAAGCATCCGCTGGAAGCTTAGCCAAAGCGCAAGCTAACCGTTCCCTAACGCTGTCGATCTGATAAAGCCAAGGTTTACTAGTGTATTCGAGATCCTTCGGCTCGTTCCAGCATTCCAAGACATCTGCGCCACAAAGAAATTCAAGGACGCGTTCCTTGTCTGGCTTTTGGGTGTTGCGCTCTCTCGGAGGCCAGACCGATGGAGCTCGTTTCATCGCCATTGCCTTGATTTCGTCGTGAGTCTTCATATGATGCTGCACCAAGAAAGTGATCGAAGAGGTAGCTAATTCATTCCCAACGAGGAGGTTTTCCTCGGTGCGGCTCACCGCACCTTCCTTCCCTTCTTCCTATCTTCCTCTTTCAGAATGTGCTCTGTTGTTAGGAGAAATGAACATTTCCGCTTTTGTAAATGATTTTGTACCAATCTCTACTACGATTGGCCTCAAGAAACGTCCTGAACTCTTGACAAGATCGGTTTGTCTTGTTGAAAACGACAAAGAAACAAAAGATGGAGTTTCTTGTGCGCTCACCTTCTTCTCCAAACCTGTCATACAATGCAGAGATTTTTGCTAGGTCCTTCTGAATAAAAGTAAGGCTGGTGGTGGTGATTCCCTTCTTAATGAGGGAGCGTGGTGTAGCGGCCTGTTAGCCGCAGGCACGCCCTCATTTAACAGTCGAGATTCTGCGCAGCTGAACCCTTGCTGACTTGCTTCGAGCAGTCCACAGGGTTGAGAGTGAATCCACCAAGCGAGATCTCAGCAGCCTTTCGACATCGGGGTTATCCCAACTGTACACTTCTTTCCGAACCCCGGTGGCCAAAACAAGCAGATAATCGTTCACGATTGTGATTTGCTTTCTCGCTTGTTGTCTGGATATTCTCGAAGGCAAACTCAACTTCGTATGGATCGAGCCACGTCGCACAAATCCAACATACGCGGCGGATTGCTTAAGTCGTTCCAACGTCCCGTCAGCGAGCGTGGTGAGGAATGACTTTGGTAGTCTGACGAATGCGTTTCTCGTAAAGACGTTCCGTTTGATTTTGTGGCTGTAGATGGCATCGAGCCACTCGTGCTCCCATTGCGGCTCCATTCTGCCGTCCACCTCGGAATGGTAAACAAAATCGCTGAGTAGTGTTGCTTTCCCAAGTTCTTCCTGAGATAGTACTGACAAGAAGAACGCTGATGGAAAGCGCCTGGCCTTGAACAACAGGATAGAATCACGATGCAGCCTTAAGGCATTCTTGAACGTCAAGTACTCCATCCTTGCGATCTTCTTAAGATTGACGAGCGATCCTGACATTGGGAGATGAGTCATTAGTTGGCATGGCGGCTAACGTCTCGCCGCACCACGCAGTGGTTTTTGGCGCTAAGAAAGAACGTTTCTAAAAGCTATGAATGACGATTTATTCGCATCAAAAACCATTGAGCGAGTGAATGAGCTACTTAATAGCCCGCGAGCGTCGGTTTGCCGTTTGTCATGCGCCGGCGGCACCGCTAGTCCTTAACATAATACATGGCGGATATCTTTTCCGATTTGCAGTCGTTATTTATGCAACGCTGGGGCAACTCGCCTTTCGACAAATCGTGAAACCAGACATTCAAATACGGGCGAGGTTCTTCGTTGCAGCGATACAGAATCCACTTCGCTTCCGCAAGCCGAGTCTGCAGGTCGATTCCAAATTGAGAAGAGTCCGCTGCAAATTTCGCTCCGTGCCTGTGCAAGTATGAGTCGATGTGGCCAATTGAGATGCGAAAGATCTCATCGATAGCCTGTTCAATTGTACGAAGGTGTTGGAAGCAGAGCTGAGTCATTGGTATCGCTTTTGTTCGTCCTTCCATCATCTCGCGGAGTTCTTTTCGCCAGGAAATTGAAGCGATCGCGGGACCTGGTTTATCAAAATCCGCCTGTGCATAGGGAGCGAGAACGTTGAGTTTCTGAACCCAAAGAGTGCCAAGGCGTCCACGATGTGCCACCTGCGCACGATAGTTGTCGTTGATGTCTTTCGCGGCCTCAAAGAGACGTAAGGCATCGGGCGAAGCTGCCTGGGAGGCGTTGTCCGCGCGGAATGATCTTAAGAAGTCAGAGAATGAATCTTCGGAATTCGCATATCCAAGCATGATGTTGCTTACGCCTGCGATATTGTCTAACGTCGATCCAGCAAAAAGGTAGAAGGTTTCGAAAGCATTTTGGACATTGAAGTGCAGCAGGGGACCCTTGTTTATGATGGCCTGTTCGAGGTCAGAAATACAGTGGTGCAGAGTTGCAGTTCGGCAATAAGCAGTGTAGTAATAAGAAGCAAGTCTCTCGTGCTTGAAAATGAATGCTCTTGAAATACTGTTGCCTTCTGTCGGACGCAAATGTTCTAGCCCGCATGCGCGAATCTGCTCTCTGAACTGCCAGAAGTGAAAGAGGTCGACATAGGTTCGACTGCTCCGAAGTGGACCCGGCTTCCAGTACTCCTCGATCATGTCACCTTGATATGATTGGATCTGGTTGATCTGATCGTTGGTCATAGTCTCCCTTTAGAATTGGTGGTCACGGTGCCCTTGGCGTATAACGTTCACCAAAACAACGCAGTGCCGCTGCGAACTATAATAGACTATTTTCCTGTGAGCAGCGGCATTGAGCGACCTCAATAGTCATCTACCAATAAAGGGAGCGTCGGTGTTTTGCTTGTTATGCGCCGCCGCCCGTTGATACGTTTTGTAGAATTCCTCTCTTGACGGTGGCATTCGAAGGTTACGGACATTGGATTGCCAGACGTCGAGCTTGTTAGTACCGTCGGAACTAAGGTCAAAATGAGTTCGAATAATCTCCGGTACCTTAGATTGTAGTTCTTTGAATGAGTTCAAGGTTTCGTATGGAAAACTGTAAACGAATTCGAGTGTGCGGTCCCACTCGCGGAATGCCCACACTCCAGCCATAAAGCCGCCTTTGGGCTTGATAATCTTGATTCCCAGCTCACGGATGAAATTGTATAGAGCTTCAGAGTACACTGATTTTGGAAGAATGAGAAAGTCTGGCATACCGCAAAAAGGGTAATCGTCCTTTTGTGACCAAGCGCGCCAAAGAAATTCATCCGGAGCGACTTGTTCTGACCGCGTGTGGAGTTCCGCATACATCGCTCGGCTGTAGTGGTCGCGCACAATATAGTGAATGACTTGCTGTCGCGATTCGTTCTTTGTCTTCTTCCAAGTCCCTTCGATTACCTTCTTTTGGAATCTTACTCGTCCATCACGAGTGACATACAGGTGGCGGGACGCGGTTATCAGCAATTGGTGGACTTCGTTCGGGTATGCTGTCTCGTACTGATTCATCGGTCTTCAGGTGCTCCTACAAGGGCCGTGGCGGCTAACGTCAGAGCAAGCCGCCGTTGCGGACCGCCGTACTAGAGAATTCCGATTTGGCGGCGGGACGCAATGGAGCGAACTCTATTTATTTAGCCAATCATGAACTTCCGTCGCCTATACAGAGAGTGAGCGCCGGCTTGCGAGTGTTAGGCGCTGGCAAAGTTCTATATCAATCGCGTTTTGCGGCACAAGGAAAAAGGCCACGAGATAAGTATAGCTACACTACAAACCTGGTTGCTGGATTTGCGGTTTTACGTAAGACCAATGACTGTGAATAATCTTCCACTGTCCGTTGATTTGCTTGTAGACTTCTGTTGAATTCCAACGTGCAAGTACAGTCTCTGGTTTATCGGCCCGTTTGCCGTAGTTGATAAGTTTAAACGTCAAGATCGCTATCTCCCCATGAGCTTGGACTTTGGGAGAGATCATCTCATAGCGTGGCTCTCTAATAGTCCCTTTTAGGTCTTTGATTGGCCCATAATATCTTCTCATTGCTTCCAATCCATCGATCCGACTTTCCTGAGATGGATCGAAATAAGTTACGTCAAGGGTGTAGAGATCGAGATAGCCTTCTGGATCAAACGTTATCCAGCGGTCGAGTGCGGAACGCTCTATGGTGATAATTTCTTCAGACAGTTTGCTCACGGTCATTTCTCCTTTCTGATCGAATGTACAAGAGCTGGCGAGTGTCAGAATCAACAGAACGATGGGAGGTAGAATGTGACTTCGAATGACTTCCAATTTGAACAACGAACTGCGTATATCGGCCAGGGGAACTGTCCTTATCCTGCTCGCATCTGATGAAATGATGGTTCTACCGACAGATTGGGTCATATGCCCTCTTAGTATTAGATGTGCCGCAAAACGCCTTATTAAAATGTATCTTTGCTTGCGCCTAACTGTTGAGTTAACGAATCGTTTATTTGCCCATTGGGGCACAGTTAGCGAACGATTTCGATTATTTCGTTTCTGTCTGACTCTAATTCAATCCCGCAGATGAGACATTTGTCTACTGCAATTGCCTCCTCTCGATCAACAGAATAGTTGCCTTCGCGTAACCGCGTTAACGCTGTCTTTATGTGCGCTTCTTGCCCTTTCCTCTGTGATTACGCTTACGACTTCTTGCCTCGTACCACCTTGTCACGAGTTGTGCTATGCTATGCGTTCCGAGCTTGATATGAAGATTGCGGCGATGCGTTCCTACTGTATAGGCCGTGATTCGTAATTGCTTCGCCGTCTGCTCGTTTGTGTAGCCCAAGGCTACATACTTCCACACCTGTCGCTCCCGCCGCGTCAGTGGCCTTTCTTCTAATCGTTTTTTCCATCTGTGATACTTGGTCATTTGTGCTCATCCCCTGCGCCGTACTTGGTCATTTTCCCTTCCCTCACTCACTCGCCCATTTGCTCTCGCATCCGACTATTTGAAGCCATCCTTCTATTGCCGTGTACTTTGCCAGACTTAGCAACGCCTAACTCCTTGTTGGTTTCGTGTTCGCGCCACCCATGACCCTTAACGTCCGCGAGCGTCGGTTTGCGGCTTGTTGTGCGCAGTTCGTTTGCGGCGTCACTTGAGTCCGTAGTAATTTATTAGGGCTTTTGAAATAATATCTGCGGCTACGGTGGTGGACACCTTCCATAGACCTGATGCAGCTTTAGAAACCATCTTGCCCGTCCAAGTCGAGACCTTCTTTCCGAATGCTTGTGGGCTCTTAGGTTGTGGGTCGGCCTTCAGAGCATCCTTCAACTCCTCGAAGTCTTTGTCCTCAATGCCTGCACCGGACAAGAATTTCTGCAGGCTCGTGAGATCATTCTGAACAACCTGCACGGTGGCAGTCTGGGAAATGTGAGAGCCGCCAGATGAAACGTTGCCGACATTACCCAGAATGAAAGTTTGGTATAGCTGTGAAACACGCTCCGTCGAGAGCGTGCCAAGACTTGCATCCCGGTCACCTGCCTCAGGATCTTCCGATTCAATTTCAAGTGCGAAACTGAGTACGCGGTTTCTGATTGTGTCTAGGATGCCGGCCATCTGGCCTTGACCGATAACGCGCCAGGCTCCGAGACAGTTCATTGCTTCGTAAATGTCCTGACCGTATGCGGCCACGACGTCGGCGGGCCACGCAGAAGTGAGCGATCCGCCTTTCTTGTTGTTGACTAGGGTGAAAAGGCTGCCCACCCCTTCATAGACGTAAGCTTTGGTAGCCAAGTCTCTCAGTTCTTTGGGTAAGCAAATAGGTGGGATGGGTGCGTTCTTCAGGCCGCTACCGAAAGCACCAGCGAAGTGGCCATAAGATTGGACTTCTAGAACTCGATAGGAAGGAAGTTCCTCTTTGGTCTGGTATCCATTAAGTTCGTTTTCAACCCAACGCTTGAAGGCGTCGTGCTTCAACCGTGTTGCTAGAATTTTGCACTTACGAAGTAGCGTCGGCAAATCGAGATTTGGGTTTACAGCGTCAGCCTGAATTTCTCTTAGAAGTGTCATAGTGTCCTCTGTTTACATTGTCGCCACAAATGACGCCTGCTATGTGCAAAGTCAAGTCGCCAGTGAGGGCGATGGTGTAGTGATGGATCCGAACTCAGCCTGTCCCGATGTCCTGAGCGGGCGAACCGAGTCGAAGGATCTATCAGGAGGAGATTTTCCTCCGTGCAGCTCACCTTTCCTTCCTTGCTCTTTCAGTATAGCTTTCGTGAGCGGCGGCATTGAGGGACAACTATAATCCATTTTCAAATGAGGGAGCGTCGTACTTACGCTTGTTATGCGAAGTGGGCGTGTGACGTAACCGTTTGCGGCACGCTCGCCGATTCAAGCAAGCCAAGGAAGCGATCGACGTCGACAAAATCCGTTATGACTGAGATGTTTGAAAAGCTGTTGAACTGATCTCGCTGACCCACGCCAATAAACGGAAGGTCGAGTAAGATGGCAGTTTTGGCATCCCACACACCGTCTCCGACAAAAACCGTCCGCTCGAAATGTTTGGTTGCATAGCTCTGCTGTGAGCGTTCGATGGCCAGACTCACAATAACGGTTCTCTCAATTGCGTCATCCGAAGTGCTCAGGGGTATCTGACCGACAGGTAGTCCCGCACTCTGGAGCTTGAATATGGCGGAATCGTGCCAACCGCCAGTTGCATACGCAATTGACCAATTGGAATGATTGCTCGAGCGCTCGAGAATATTTGAGGCTCCAGACTTTTGACGAAACGAAACTGGCTCTGAATCGAACACGTCACGAAGGTGGCCAAAGAACCTTTTCTTCAAACGAACAATGTCGGCTTGAGTTGGCAGCCTACCGAACTTGTCTTTATAGAGTGTTTGGGCTATCCCGGAATCTGTGACGTTTTCGTAGTCGGACCAATGAAGGTTGATCTCATGGATCGAGAATTCGTCAGCAACGGCGCGGGCAAAGCATTCAGCGTCGGACTTATTGGTGTCGGCGAGCGTGCCATCAATGTCGAAGATCGCCAGTTTCAAGTATGACCTATAATGAATCCGATGCTCGTGTTCACGCCCATTTCGCATAACGTTGACCAAAAGCACGCAGCGCAGTTTGCCGCTATCACACGATGCGCTGGACGCCGCTATTAGAAATCAATTTTCTCGCGGCGGGAAGCGCAAACCAACTCGCGGCAAACTGTGTTGAGCGAACTCTATATGTCAAGCCAAGCAGCGCTTCAACTTTGCCTTACCAAATGACGTGAGCGTCGTGCTTTTGGTTGTTATGCGGCGTTTGCGCTGTCTGCCCATCCAACGATAAATCGGTCAGTTGATCGAATAGCCGATAGTCAAGAGCATGAAGCTATTGAAGTTGGAATTCTCTAGTCGTGGAAAGTATCCACGATTTGGATACGAATGCGGAGAATACCAACTTGTTCGGATCGAGATATCAAAGATTAGCTTGTTTGTCGCCCACTTGTGTCCCGCGATGGCACCAATGTCGAAGACGCTTTTGATCGTCGAACCATAGAAGGTTCGGAGATATCCCAGATATTCATACCCGATCCATTCTGCAAACGGGCCTATGTGCCAGCCTGTAGTCGTGCCCGAGAGATAGTGCCGATATTCGATAGAGAACGCGTAACCGTTCAAACCGCGTGATGTGCTTCCGAAGAGTGGATCGCGAAACCATACTGCGCGCGCGGCGAAGGAGCTGGAGCCGGAGACCGCAGTTTCGTACTGAGCTGAGAATCCTGTGATCTGGGTCGGAACAAGACTATCGAGCCAGAGTATAGGTTGGAGCGAAAGAGACTTTGCATCAGAACTCACGGTCTGGGCAAAGGCTTCTTGCGTGGACGATGCCGCGAGAAATAGGGCGAAAAAACAAATGAGTGTTTTCATAAGCTTCCTCCCAACAAGATGATACTTGAAGCGCAAATGGCGCATAACGTGTGGAACAACGCAGTATTGCGATTCTATTTCCTTTGAACGCAAAAACCTCCTTCATTGCTTCTCGCAAATCCAGAGGTCTATTGTCCCCCAGCTAGATCTCTGAGAGCCAGGGATGAGAATTCTTGCGAAAAAGGTAGAACAGTCCCTGCTCAAAGTCAATCGGCTAAAACACTGAATTTTCTTGTAGGCTGTTCAGCCTAATGGGTAGAGCAGGGATTCTTGCCAAAATCAACAAACGAAAGGGCAAGTCGCTGTCACTTTCGAAGTAGGGATTGCCTTGCTAGATGAAAAGTATTGACATGCACTGGAAGGCGCAATACCGTAAACTCGGAAGCGTATCCCTTTACGGTTGCTCAAACAGCTGGTTTGAGGCAGTTTTTCAGCCAGTTGAGGTGCAGGTTTCTCACCCTTGCTGAGGCCAGCCTCGATTTGCCATTGAGGTGCTTCCTACTCCCTCGACAGTCGGTATATGGCTTCTGGCGGAGAAAGGCAACCAGAAGGTTCGTATAGTGAATCGCCGTCGAGCGATGCTGGAACGCCTCGATCGTCTTGTACCGTCGCTGCAGTTGCTTGTTCACATTCTCCACCAGGTTGGTGGTCCGGGGAAGGCCTGCTACTCGATGATGCATCATCAGATGATCCCATCGACGCGTCAAAAATCTCACCGCTTTCCGATGCTGCTTCTCGGGGAAGCCTTTATTCTCTCCCAGCACATCGAACAGAGCGCGTGCTTGACGCTCCGTTGGTGCTGCCAAGATCATACGACACATCTCATACAACACGCCGATCGAGTTCTCCCCCGCAACGCTCAGGCGAGTCGCATGCTGCTGTCCAACCAACATTCGGTCTTTCGATACTTCTGCTTCGCCATCTTGGTCCCCTCGCTGAGCAACCGGCTCATCAACTCCTGAATGAGTTTTCCTCCAGTGACCTTCATCCCTCTCAACATAGCCGATCAAAATCCCTATCGCCGCCAAGGCGTGTTTTATGCAGTATTGATGGGGTATTTCTGCATATACAACTGCAACAGCTCGAGTCAGGGCGGGATCTAAGTCGCTCACCACACCCTTGATCTGTACCGCCAGTGCCTGAACCTCCTCCAAAAACTTCGCCGCTTCAGTGCTGCTCAACTCCGGTACCGGACGACAATGCATGATATCGCCCGTCGTGTCCACCGCAAGATAGAACCACTGCCCCTTCCCTCTGACCGGACACATCTTCTCATCGACCAACACCACACCGTTCCACCGCGGTCGCAACTCCCGGCTCATCTCCCAGGCTGTCTTGCATCGGCTCGCTACTTCTTCGACTCTTCGCTGCAACCTTGTCGGTGATGATCTACCTCCGGTGCGGCCCTTCATCCATCGGGCGATAGCACGGTAACTCTCTCCTCCTTCAACATGTCGTCGTACGATCTCCTCGCAGATCTCGTGACTGATTTGTCGTCCAGGAAACTGTCGAGCGACAAAACTTCGGTGACAATCACAACAACAAAACCGCTGCACCTTCCTGATCCGTTCTTTGCGTTCACCTCGCTCTATGATCGTTCGATGACCATTCCTCTTCACGCCCGATGATGCACAGTGGGGACAAAACCGACTCCGCTTTTTTTTCCACGTTACTCCCTTAAGTCTGGTGCCATTCCTTATTTGTTCTTACTCATTCAAACTAAGGAACTCAAGTTGACCGCCTTCAAGCGGCCAAGAGATAAGATTTGACCTGATCGATGATTTGTTCTTTGTAATGTTGAGTTGGTAACCAGCGTTTAGGGATACGGTCTTCGATGCAATCAAGGG
>Ga0315282_10000773_pt1 | contig 62514 bp, 50 predicted proteins | sample YL17G07_20_MG_FD_203693 | JGI IMG/M metagenome (GOLD analysis project Ga0315282, IMG submission 203693) | Sediment microbial communities from Yellowstone Lake, YNP, Wyoming, USA - YL17G07_20 | ecosystem: Environmental > Aquatic > Freshwater > Lake > Sediment | place: USA: Wyoming | collected...
CCAACGCCAGGAACGAACAGAACACGTGACCTCGGATCGTCTCGTCGCACTTGTGGTAGATCGGCCGCGTCACCAGCACCGACTTGGTCGCCCGGAAGATCGACTCCACCCTCCACAGGTCCTTGTAGCGCAACGCGATTTCCGCCGCGTCGCCGTCCAGTCGATTGGTCCGCAGCACCCACTTGCCGTCGTACCGAGACTCCTCTTGGACCTTCCGCCGGTCGATCTCCCAGTGTCTGCCCGCGCTCCTCAGATACTTGCGGTGAGATGTGGTTCCTGTGTGTCCGCGAGGCCTGGTCATCGGTCGCTCCTCCCGTGAAAGAGGGCCCAGGAGTTTGCACAAAATCTTTCACAAACGCTTTCTTGGATGACACCGGGAATGGCAAGCCCTGTCAGAACAATAACTTGGCGATGGAGGAAAAAGACTGGCGGAGAGGGTGGGATTCGAACCCACGGCGATCATATAGACCGCACCGGTTTTCAAGACCGGCCCGTTCGACCGCTCCGGCACCTCTCCGTCCTATTGGCAAGTATGGCCAGTAAAAAGACTTACGTCACGCTCGGCCTTCCGCAGAAACCCGCGAAAATGGCGAACGACAACCTTAACGACAACCCGGTGACGGTATATATCGTCATTGGGAAGAGCCATTATCTGGACTATCGCGAGGGATGTCGCCACGATAGCCGTTCTGCCCGGGCAAAGGCTCCGACGCAAGCCTGCCAAACCTTATCACACATTTCCTCATACTGCTCATAACTACGGCCAGTGGCGCAAGAAGATCCACGGCAAGGTCCGCTTCTTCGGCACCTGGGCCGAACCAGAGGCCGCACTCCAAGGTTACCTCAAAATGGCCGCCGACCTGCATGCTGGCCGAGAACCCAATCAGAGCGTACCGCCTGATGCCCCCACCGTCAAGGAGGTCTGCAATCACTACCTCGCATACCAATTGCGGCGCGCTCAGGTCGGCGAGATCGGACCCCGCTGGTTTGAGGACCGCCTCACGGCACTTGAGTTTTGCCTCGTTCGTCGCGCATGGGCAACCCCTCCGAACTCTTGCCCCGACGGCTTTCTCGGGCATCGTCAGAAGCCAGTACGCGCTGGCCTGACCGGCAGGAAGGGACTGGGCGTCTATGCCTTGACGCGCGCCATCACCGTAGTTCAGGTCTGTTCAAGTATGCTTATAAAATGAATCTGATCGACCGGCAAATCAAGTACGGTAAGGCTTTCGAGCGTCCCTCATCCGCCGCCGAACGAAACCGCCCGGGCCGGTCAGCAACCGACCCCGTCGCAGTTCGGCTGGCTTCGGGGGAAGAAGGCATTGGGCGTTACGGGACCGCGCCGCCGGCTACTGCCGGCCGGGCGCGCTGGGGCCGCCCGACCGGGCCTTTGCCCTGGCGATGAGGAAGGCCGCCATCACGAACCCGTAGGCCGTCAGCGCCGCGGCGAGGTACCGGGCCATCCCGGCCACCTGCTCCTGCGTCTTGTGATACAGGTGGGGCCGGTCCTCGACGATGGACTTGTAGGTGCCGTGTCCGCAGTCGAAGTACGTGACCGAGAGGAAGCCCAGGAGGACCGCCAAGATCAGCCACGTCGGAAAGACGCGGCGCAAGATCCTGCCGAGCCCGCCGGGCGCCGGGCCGCCGGTGGCCTCGCGATGGCTGCGCCCGAGCGCCAGGGTCGCCGTGGCCACGGCCAGCAGGATGCCGGCCGCCGCTGCGCCGAAGTATGAAACATAGAGATACTCTTCATTGGTCACGGTAGCGCCCCAGAACAGCGTAGAGGATCGTCAGCAGGACGACGTAGCCCATCAGGAAGGCGGCGACGGTCCAGCCGACCATCTGTAGTTGGCCTACCCCCCACCAGATCCACTCCATGAGGCCTTTCTCGGCCGATTGCTGGGGGCAGGGCACGTTTGTGCCGGCCACCACGGCCAGTGCCGCCAGCGACACGACGAGCACGAACGTCCGGGCGTAGAATGGCGACGCCGGGGCCAGATGACGGTTGGCCGTCAGGACGTCGCGCAGCGGCCGTCGGACGAGCAGCACAACCACGACCACGAGGGCTGCGGCCAGTGCCGCCACCCACGTCCATGCCAGCAATCCAGTCATGGTGCGTTCCCCTTTCTCTGGGCCGCGCATCGCGCGGCAAGGTTCGGTTCAAGCGGCGCCGGTGGATGCCGAACGCCGCGCCTCGTTCGCGTCGCACGGCCCTTCGGCCGTGTCTTCGCGCGGAAGAGCCCCGCCCAACCGGTGGACCGAGTATAGCCCCTCGGCCCCGCCCGACAGGCCGACGATGCGAAGGTCCCGCCCGGCCTTCAGGAGGTTCGAGCAGAGGTAGATCGGCATGGCCGGCGCCCTGGTGCTCGCCTGGGTCGTGCCCTTCAGGTCGATGCACGCCCGCGCCGGGGCTCGGCTGGCCATCGCCTCCCTGGCGATCCGGCGGGCGTCGGCATGCGTCACGCAGTCGGACGGATGCGTGACGCAGACCTCGCTGGCAGCCACCATGGGTGTTCCTCCCTGCCGGTTTCTCCTGCCGACAAGGGATACGGAAACCGGCGGGCCGGCCTGCGCCATTGCCGGGGGATTCCGCGCGTCAGGTTCATTCTCCTTGACGCCGCTTCTGGGCGGCGTAGATTACCGGTCGTCTGGCCCGACGCTTTCTGTCCAGAAACCGTCTGGCCGCGTGGGGGGTTACCGCGATGCCTGAACCGCCGGAAGGGAGCGACCTGCCAACGGTCAGCGGCGTTCCTGAGGTCCCCGGGGCTGGCTTGCCGAGCGGCGCGACCCCTTCGCCCCTTCCGCAGTTTCCGGGCGTGGAGGTCCTGGAGGAGACGGCGCCCGGCACCGGCGGCATGGGCCGCCTCTACCGGGCTCGTGAGACGGCACTGGACCGCATCGTCGCCGTCAAGACGATCCGGGAGCACCTGCTGACGGCCGAGGGCCGGGCGTTTTTCGTGCGCGAGGCCCGGGCGGTCGCCCGGCTCAACCACCCGAACATCGTCAAGATTCACGGCTTCAACCCCGACCACCAGCCGCCGTATTACGTCATGGAGTTCGTGGAGGGCCGGCCGCTCGACGTGGCTTGCGCCGGCCGCCCCGTCGCCCATATCATCGAGATCCTCGAGAAGGTGGCGCGGGCGCTGGCCTACGCACACGCCCGCGGCGTGGTCCATCGCGACATCAAGCCGGCGAACATCCTTGTGGACTTTCAGTATGAGCCGCACTTGGCGGACTTCGGCCTGGCCCAGAAGTGGGACGACGCGGCGCTGGAGGGCGGCTCGACCGATTCGCAGGCGGCCGGAACGCCGCTTTTCGTTGCGCCGGAGTTGTATCAAGCCGGCGCGGCGGCCGCCCCGACGGCGGATATCTTCGCCCTCGGCGTAACGATGTACAGGCTGCTCACCGGCCGGTACCCGTTTGTCGGGAAGACCCGCGACGAAGTCCGCCGGAGCATGCTTGCCGACGACCCGCCCCTGCTCCAGGAACTCAACCCGGAGGTGCCCGAGCCGCTCCAGCGCATCTGTCTGAAGGCCATCGAGAAGGACCCCGATGCCCGCTACGCCTCGGCCGAGGCGCTCGCCGACGACCTGCGCCGGTTCCGCGAGGGGCGCGAGGTCTTCGCCCGCCCGACGCGCTACGAGGCCGAACTCCGCGGCAAGTTGCGGAACCACGTCACCGAGATCCAGTTGTGGCTGAGGCACCACCTCATCGACGTGCGCGAAATGGACCGGCTGGTCCGCCCGTACCGGAAACTCATAGACGCCGAGTTCCCCTGGCACGACCTGGCGCGGCGGTTCCCGTGGGAGACGGCGATCCTGCGGCTGGGCGGGTGGCTCGTGGTCGTCGGCACGATCCTCTGGCCCAGGTTCTACTGGGAGCGGCTGGCGAGCCACGAGCGCCTGCTGGCCGTCGGCGGGCCGACGCTCCTTCTGAACCTGGTGGGGTGGTTCTTCCACCGGCGGCGGAACCGTTCGACGGCGTTCATCTTTCTGTCGCTCGGGGCCCTGCTGCTTCCCCTATTTGGGGAGGTCGTCCTGACCGAGTACCGCCTGCTCCGCTACCCGCAGTCGGAGGCCCGCGAGTTGTTCCGCGAGGAAGGCGCGCTCACCGACACAAAGATTGAGGACGTCCTCGCCAAGGAATCCGCGGAGGCCCGCCAGGAGCAACGGCCCATCCCTTCCTACGCGCTCCGTCCGACGAACATGCAGTTGACATTGGCAGTGAGCGTCTTCGTGGCTTACCTCCTTGTCCTCCTGGCCCTGACGCGGGTCCGTGCCTTTGCCATTTGGACGGGCGTGGGCCTGTACGCTCTGTTTACGACAGTCCTCCTCCGATGCGGACTACTTGAATGGGTGAGCCAGCACCAGGTGGCGCGAGTGTTTCTGTGCTACATCGGCCTGGCCCTGGCCTTCCTCGTCTTGTCGCTGGTGCTGGAGTGGCGGCGCCGAAGCGAATGGGCCGCGTCGTTCTACCTGCTTTTTCCCGGTCCGTTTGTTTTCTGCATGTCCTACCTCGCCTTCTACGGTGTTGACGAGTGGCTCCAGGCGCTGCCCGAGGAGGTGAAGGGGGAGCGTTTTTTCCAGTGGCTGATGGCCAACGGGATTGTCTATCTCGGTGCCGCCCTCTGGAGCGCCCGTGTCCAGGCCAGTTACATCAGGTTTTGGGGCAACTTCTTCATGCTCCTCGTCCCTGTCAGCCTCCTAGTGCCCCTGGACTTCCTCTGGCGGATGGGAAAGGGTTGGGATATCATCCCTCTCCCGAACGGATGGCTTTCCTCATATGCTTTGCTCTCATTCCTCGTCTCGGCCATCCTGGTGGCGGCGGGAACGCGGACGCGACGCTACCAACTCGCGCTCTCGGGGCTGGCGGGGCTAGCGGCTTTCGTCTATCTCCTCACGGTGGATCATTTCCTCAGGTACCTGTCGTGGCCGCTGGGGCTCACGGTTGCAGGCGGAATCGCCATGGCCGTGGCCGTGGCGTTCTTGGTCATCAAGGCCCGTCGGCGGCCGCACGAGGCGATCTGACGGACGCCCGCCCGGCTTGTGTGCGAGCCGATGCCAGTGGCGCCAGAGCAGGAACCCATGAAAAGGCACGACAAGACGTCGATGGGAGGGCCGAACGAACGGTTCGAATCGACGCCGTGGACCGACATCCTCGGTGCCCGTACCGATGACGACGCCCGCCGCCGGCAGGTTCTCGAAACGATCCTTGCGCGGTACTGGAAGCCTGTCTACTGCTACCTTCGCCGCAAGGGATGCGGCAACGAGGACGCCAAGGATCTTACGCAGAGTTTCGTACAGGAGATCGTTCTGGGCCGCGGGCTCCTCCAGCAGGCCGACCGGGCCAAGGGGCGATTCCGCACGTTCCTCCTGACCGCCCTCGACCGCTACGCGACCGACGTTCACCGGGCCGCGACCGCCCGGAAGCGCCGGCCCGAGGGCGGCCTGGTCTCCCTGGAGGGCAGCGACACGGCCCACGGTCCCGAGCCCGCCTTCGAGGCAACGCCCGAGGAGGCTTTCCACTATGCCTGGGCCTCGGCCCTGCTGGACCAAGTCCTGACCGAAGTGCGCGACGCATGCCAGAGGGGCGGCAAGGCCGTCCATTGGGAGGTCTTTCGCGCGACTGTCCTGGCACCGATCATGGAGGGGCTTGCGGCGCGCCCGCTGGCCGACCTGTGCGCCCAGCACGGCATTGCCGATGAAACGCGGGCCTCGAACATGATTGTGACCGTGAAACGCCGGTTCCAGGACGCGCTGCGCCGTCACGTCCGCCAGTGCGTGGAATCTGAAGAGGAGGTCGAGGAGGAAATCCGCGATCTCATGGAGATTCTCTCGCGAAGCCGCGCAGGCCCGTAGCCGCGTTTACGTATGAGTTGGCAGGGCATCCGGTAGCCGCACGCGCTGGGTCGGCCATTGTCGCGGGCATGGGTATGGTCGCGGTGGGGCGGCGCCTTGGCTGTGTCCGGCGCCCTTTCATGATGGGAGCGCAAGTGGACAATCAACCGACATCGGGCCTCAGCCCCGAACAGTTGGCCAGGCTCCTGCGCCTCGGGGCACGCGGAGGGCCGGGCGACGATGCGGCAGCGGCTGCGCTGCCCCAGTCCGCCCCGGAGAATGAGCGCCTGGACGCCGTGCTGGCCGCCGAGGTCGCCGACATGGTGCCCGCCGGCCTCAATCGACCATGCCCGGAGTTGGCGCCGCTGGCGGGCAGACGGCTCGGCGAGGTGCTGCTCGACCCCCGGACGGATCTGGCGGCCCTTCGCCTCATCAAGGACTACGGCAAGCACCTGTCGGCCCGCACGCCATCAGGGCCGGCGCATGCCGTGGCCGTAGTCGTCTACTACGCCGCGATTGCCGGCGCCCTGACCTTCCACGGCGAGAAGATCACGGACCACGCTTACGACCGGCTGGCGGTGTCGCTCCAGATGCTCATCGAGAAACCGTGGATGCCGGCCGACCTCGTGCGGCTCCTCGCCGCCGCTCGGGACGTCTGCAAAGCCAAGGCGGGCTGTCCGTGACGCAGACGCTGAAGAGCAGGTTGGCTGCTTCGAGGCAACCGGGCCAGGGGATGGCTCGCGCGAGTGCTATGCGCGGCCTGTGCCCTGCTGCTGGTCCAGGCAATAGCATGCCTGTACGTTATGGGGAAGGTCCAGCAGGGACTCCAGTCGCCGGCCGCCGGATCCCTGTGTGGCTTTCAGGTCTTGTGCAGTTTCATAGTCCACCCCCCCGGCCGGCCCGGCGCGACCGGAATCTTCACACGCGTTTCCCGGATTAACTGGTTTGGTTGCTCGTCCATGCACAGCACTGGACAGACAGGATCAGACGGACGCCGGTACACCTCCAGAACATCTTCCATGCTGGCGACGGAATCCGCGTCGTGGGCACGCCAATCACTGCGCTCGCCAGGTAAGAGGATAGCGCTTGCCGGCAGCGCGTGCAAATAAATACCTTCGCCCAAAAGGGCGCGCAGGCTTCATGTCCCCCTCGCGTAATGCATGGTGGAGGCGAACACCGGCCCGTGGTGGCCGGGACACGCCGGAAGGGGGTCAGCCATGAGAACCGCGAGATGGCTCCTGGTTGTGATGGTCGGCGTGGCCGTTGCGAGCGGCTGCGGCCGAGTGTACCAGTCCGGTGCGGACCGGTTCGTGAGCCTGACGGCCGGGAAAGGCTGCGACCGGGGCCTGGTGGTCTGCCTGAGCGGCGCCGGCGGGGCAATGGGCGAGGTAGATCGCATCCGCCAAGGGCTGGCCGACGGCGGCGTGGAGTGCGCCATCGAGGCGTTCGAGTGGTCCACAGGCTGGGTCGTGCCCGACCAGACGGACATCAAGGCCAACAAGGCGATGGCCCAGATGCTGGCCCGCCGCATCGAGAAGTATCAGGACGAGTACCCCGGTTGCCCGGTCCACCTGATCGGCGTGTCTGCCGGGACGGGGCTTGTGGTCTGGGCGGCTGAGGATCTGGGGTCAGGGCACCGGGTGGAGAACGCCTTCCTGATTGCATCGAGCCTGTGGAAAGAGTACGACCTGACCGCCGCCCTGGGGAACGCGAACGGGCGGATGTACAACTACCACAGTCCCGCAGACTTGGTGCTGGCCGTCTTCGTCCCTCTCACCGGCACGGTGGACCGCAAGAACGGCATCTCCGGCGGCCTGCACGGTTTCCAGCCGCCGGACAATGCAGATGAGCGGACCAAGGCGCTGTATGAAGCCAGACTTGAGCAGATCAGGTGGCAGTCGAGGGACGCCATCTACGGGCACATTGGCGACCATCTTGGCGGCACACGTCCGGCGTTCGTCCGCCAGTACATCGCGCCGCTGACTTGGGCCAGGAAACCCGAGACAAGGGTCGCGACCGCCCAGGAGGCCGGCATGACGGCGGTGACGGTGGCCAGGAAATAACGGGGGCCCGGGCAGACCGCCCACCTGCGCCGTTGCAGCGGGTGGGCGGATGATGAGCCGTTCAGCGTCATCAGCGTCTGCATCGAGAAGCGGCACAAGGATGCCACAGGCAACTGGCAGTCCACAACGCGGCTGAAGCGCGGCGACCTGTTTGGCCCGTCGGGTCGGAGTGGTAGGCCTGTATCCATCAATTGAGCAGCGACGGCGCCCTAATACTCGGCTGGAAGGGCTTTGAGTTCTTCGCGGGTGAAGACGGGGCCATCCTTGCAGACGTACTTGCCGCCGATGTTGCACCGGCCGCATTTGCCGATTCCGCACTTCATCCGCATTTCGAGGGAGAGTACGATTGCCCCGTCGGGGAAACCGAGTTTGGCCAGCGAGAGCAAGGTGAATCGAATCATGACCGGCGGTCCACAGACGATGGCCAGGGCGTTCTCGGGACTGGGGTTCAGGCCCTCAAGCACGGTCGGCACCACACCCTTGTGCCGGGTCCAGGTCGCGTCGGGCTCATCCACCGTCAGGTGAACGTCGATGTCGTTCCGTGCCTGCCATTCGGCCAGGTCCTTCTTGTACATGAGTTCGCCCGGCGTCCGCGCCCCGTAGACCACGAGGACCGAGCCGAACCGGCTTCGGTTGGCCGGGTCGAGGATGCACTTGATAGCCGCGCGGAGCGTCGTGAAGGCGAATCCCCCGCCGACGATAACCAGGTTCCTGCCGGCCATGCGCTCCCACGGGAACGGCTTGCCCATCGGGCCGCGCACGCCGATGGAGGCCGGCGCCTCGAGGCTGTGGAGTTCGGCGGTGAACAGGCCGACCCGTTTCACGGAGAAGAGCAGATAGCCGGCCTCGGTGGGCGAGGACGCGATGCCGAACGGCGCCTCGCCCATGCCCGGCAGCGAGAGTTCGGCGAACTGTCCCGGCATGTACCTGAACGCCGCAGCCGTGTCGGGGTCGGTGAAGGCCAGCCGGAAGGTCTTGATGTCGCGCGCCGCGTTCTCGACGGTCGCTTCCTCGATGCGCGCCGGGTACGGAAGGTAAGGGTTCCGCGCCATGGCCTAGGCTCCGACTTCCTTGAGCACCGTTCGCAGGTCCATGCTGACCGGGCAGTTCCGGATGCACCGGCCGCAGCCCACGCACAGCAGGTGATTGTAGTTCTCGGCGGCGTATCGGAACTTATGCATAATCCGCTGCCGCCATCGCTCCTTGGCTGTGGGCCTCGGATTGTGGCCCGAGGCGTGCAGCGTGAATAGCGGATAGGCACAGCAGTCCCAGGTCCGGACGCGCCGGACCGTGCCGCCGCGAACATCGTCCGTGATATCGAAGCAGTGGCACGTCGGGCAGAGGTAACTGCACGTGCCGCAGCCGAGGCATTTGAGGCTGGCGGTTTCCCAAAGGGGCGAGTCATAGGCGTCGCGCAGGCGGCGGGCAATGTTCTGGAGGTTCACCGGCGCGATCTGATCTTCGGCGGCCCGGATTTGCCCCTCCGCCTCCTTGACGGCCGCCCCAGGGGCGTCGGTGAGCAGGTCCGCCACGCACGACAGGAGTTCCTGGCCTCTTGGCGTCTCGGCCCCGAGCAGGAGGTCCGCGTCGAGGGCCACGGCGAGCACGTCGGCGCCTGCCGCATCGCCCGGCCCGCTGCCGACAGAGGTGCAGAAGCAACTCGACGTTGGCCGCGTGCACGCCAGGGCGATCACCGCCACCTTCGCGCGCAGGCGCGCGTAGTACGGATCGTGCTGGTCGCCGTCGATGAACACCTTGTCCAGCGCGAGCATCGCCCGGGCATCGCACGGCCGCACGCCGAAGAGGAACGTCTCGCGGTCAGACAGAGCCGGCTCTTCGACGTCTCCATTCTTGAAGCACATCAGCGTCTGGTTCTGCGGAAGCACCAGCGCCTTGGGCGACAGGCGAAAGTTCCTGTACTCCAGCACGATCGGCTGGTCATGAGTCCGTGCGGCGAGCACGACCTCGCCGGCCTCGTCCTTTATCGGTGCATAGACCGCGCCTCGTTTAGCGAGGCGATCGAGGAGCCGGTCCAGGTCCGTGTAAGGAATCCGCTTGTCGATCATCGCGCCCTCCGGCCTTGGTCAATCTGTCCCGCCGGGCGGTATGCGGCGGGGAGGGTCATGGTTCCGTCAAGAACTCCTGCGGATCGTCCATGGCAAACGCCGACAGGAGCGGCACGCCGTCGAGGGCCGCGCCAGGTCGGTACCCGAAGAGGTCCTCGACCTCCAGGTTCAACTTCCGCACCAGGAGCCGGGCATCAATGCCCATCGGACACGCCCGCGCACAGGCGCCGCATTCCGTGCAGCGGCCGGCCATGTGGAACGCCCGCACCAGGTGATACATGGTGACGTCCGAGATATCCGTGCCGGCGCCCACCCATCGCGGCCGGGTCTGGTCCAGGAGGCAGTCTTTGCAGTAGCACATCGGGCACGCCTGCCGGCATGCGTTGCACCGGATGCACTTCGAGAGGGCCTGTTGCAGACGTGCCCATCGTCGGTCGGCGGTCTCGGACCCCAAGTCGGCTGTCCGCCGGCGGGCCGCGTCGGTCTCCCTGGCCTCCGCAGGCGCACCCAACAGGATGTCGTGGATGGAGGGCGTGGGAGATCGGCATTCCAGGCACACGTCGGCGAGGACCTGTTCGCGGCGCAGCGTGACCTCGGTTCCATCTTCCACCACGGCGCGGACGTTGCCTTGGGCATCCTCTCCCGCGCCCAACGCCTCCTGGTCGCCCAGCGCCCGTTCGGCTTTTCGCGCATCCACCATCCCCGGGCACGCGACGCCCACGAGCACCAGTTTCTCCCGCGGCACTTGGCGTTCCTGGATGAGGGTGATGACCGACCGGGCATCGCACCCCTTCAGCACCACGCCGACGGCCGGCGGCGGAGGCATCGTCTTGGCCTCCCTGGCGTCAGCGGGGGCCTTGAACAGCCGCGGCAGATAGACGGCGAGGTTCGCGGTGCAGAAAGGGCTCCAGACGAGCCGCTTGGCCTTCTCGGCCTCCGTGAGGAAGAGCGGGGCCGTCCGGAATGGAAGGCTTGCCTTTTCGTAGCCAAGAAAGAGGCCCACCTTCTTGTCGCGAAGGAGGCCTTCGGCGGCCTCGCGCAGACGCGTCTCGATCTGGTGGCTGGCGATCATAGGCTCTTGACCAGTTTCCTGTTCGGGCCGAGTTTCCGGACCTGCTCGACGACTTTCTCGACGATCGCGGCGAACCGCCCCCCTTCCGAGGCCGAGACCCACGTGAACTGGACTCGCTCGGACTCGATCCCCGCATACTGAAGAAGGTCTTTGAGGAGTGCGAATTTCCGCCGCGCGGCCAGGTTGCCGCTGATGTAATGGCAGTCGCCCGGATGGCACCCGGAAACGAGCACGGCGTCGGCCCCGTTCTGGAGGGCGCGCAGCAGGAACGCCGGGTTGATCCGGCCGGAGCACGGCACGCGGATGATCCGGACGTTGGGCGGGTACTGGATGCGGCTCACGCCCGCCAGGTCCGCCCCCGCATACGAGCACCAGTTGCAGAGGAACGCGACCACCTTGGGCTCCCAGGCCCCTGGCGACGCCGATTCCTGGACCGTCTGGGTCTGGCTCATGATTTCCTCAAATCGCGTTGACTGCCTCGAGGATCTGGTCGTTGCTGAAGCCCTTGAGGTCGATGGCGCCGGCGCGGCACGTGGCCGTGCACGTGCCGCAGCCCTTGCAGGTGGCCTCGTTGACCACAGCGATCCTGAGCACGGGGTCCATCTCGATCGCTTTGTAGGCACATACGTCTACGCAAGCGCCGCAGCCGCTACAGCGCAGACGGTCCACGGCGGCGACCTTGCCTTCCGCCTCAATCTCGGACTTCGCGAGGACCGTGGCGGCGCGGGAGGCCGCCGCCCGCGCCTGGGCGATGCTCTCCGCGACGTCCTTCGGGTAATGCGCGAGGCCGCAGACGAACACGCCCTCCGTGGCGAAATCCACGGGCCGCAGTTTCACATGCGCTTCAAGGAAGTAGCCGTCCGCATCCAGGGGCACCTTCAGGAGTTGCGAGAGTTCGCGGTTGTCTTTGTTCGGCTCGATACCCGCGCTCAGGACCAGGAGGTCGGCGTCGAGGGCCAGCGTGCGCCCGAGGATGTCGTCCTTCGCTCGCACCACCAGTCGCCCGCCCTCGTTGGAAACGCCGGGCTTCGCCGCCTCGTCGTACCGGAGGAACACGACGCCCACGTCGCGCGCCTGGCGGTACCACCGTTCGTTCAGCCCATAGACCCGCACGTCGCGGCAGAGGATGTAGACGCGGGCGGCCGGGTTCAACTCCTTCAGGTGCAGGGCGTTCTTGATCGCCGTGCCGCAGCAGATCCGGCTACAGTACGGGTGCTGGGCATCGCGCGAGCCCACGCACTGGATCATCACGACTGTCTTCAGTTTCTTGACGGCGCGCGGCTCGGCCAGGAGTTTCTCGAGTTCCGTCTGGGTCACCACGCGGTCGTCCTGGCCGTACAGGTAGTCCTTCGGAACGTGCTCCGTGGCGCCGGTGGCGACGATCACCACGCCGTGCTCGACCGGCTTGTCTTCACCGGCGAGTTGCGTCTTGAAGTTCCCGACGTAGCCGGAGACCGCCTGGACGCTCCGGCCGAGGTGAACGGTGATGCGCTTGTCGGCCTCGACCTTCTTGATGAGGTCCGCCAGGAACGCGTCGGTCTTCTGGCCGTCGAGCGTGCGGCGGATCTTGCGAAGATGCCCGCCGAGTTCGGCTTCGCGCTCCACCACGTGGACGGGATAGTCCTGGGCAGCCAGGTCCAGCGCCGCGGCGAGGCCGGCGAGCCCGCCGCCGATGACCAGGGCCGAGTGGGTGACGGGCAGCCTGCTCTTCTGGAGCGGCTCCAGGTGCGACGCCTTAGCGACCCCCATGCGGACCAACTGCTTCGCCTTCTCTGTGGCCTCGCGCGGCATCTTCTGGTGGACCCACGAGCACTGCTCCCGAATGTTGCAGAACTCGAACAGGTACGGGTTTAGCCCGCTCGCCTCGAGCGTCCCCTGGAACAGCGGCTCGTGCGTCCGCGGCGTGCAGGCGGCGACGACCACACGCGTCAGCCGCTTCTCCTTGATCGCCTGGGCGATGATCTTCTGCGAGTCCTTCGCGCAGGCGAAGAGGAACTCCTGCGCGTGGACGACCTTGGGCAACTTGGCGGCGTACTGGACGACCGCGGGCACGTCGACCGTGGAGGCGATGTTGATGCCGCAGCGGCAAACGAACACGCCGATCCGCGTGGGCTCGCCGCGAAGGTCGATCATCGCCGGGCGTGCGGCCGGGGGCGGCTTCGGCTCGAAGCCGCCCAGTATGGCGAGCGCCGCTGAACTGGCGCCGCTGGCCTGGATGACCGACTCCGGGATGTCCTTCGGCCCCGACGCCGTCCCGCACACGAACACGCCGCGCCGCGAACTCTCGAGCGGATGGAACGTGGACGTCGTGACGAACCCGTGCTCATCCGTTTCCAGGCGAAGCCGCCGGAGGGTCTCGCGCACCCCCTCGGAAGCGCACATCCCCACGGAAAGCACCAGCAGGTCGAAGGCCTCCTCGGCGAGGCGGCCGTCGTCGGTGTTGTACCGCACGCGGAGGTTCTCGGTGTCGGGGTCGGCCTCCACCGAGGAGACGCGGGCGCGGAGGAACCGCACGTCGTGCTCCGCCTTCGCCCGTTCCACGAACCGGTCGAAGCCCTTGCCGTAGGCCCGCACGTCCATGCCGAAGATCGTGCTCTCGACGCCGTGCAGGTGCTCTTGGAGGATGATGGAGTCCTTGGCGGCCTGCATGCAGCAGATGGCCGAGCAGTAGTCGTTGCCGACCTGCATGTCGCGCGAGCCGACGCACTGGAGGAAGGCGACGCGGCCCGGCTCCTTGCCGTCGGAGGGCCGCTGGATGTGGCCCTGGGTGGGGCCGGAGGCGCTCAGGAGCCGCTCCAGTTCGATGCTCGTGACGACGTTCGGAAAAGTGTGGTAGCCGTACTCGTCCTTGAGAGTGGCCTCGAACTCGTCGGAGCCGAGGGCGAGGACCGCGGCGCCCACCGGGACCTGGAGGTCCTGCGGCTTCTGGTCGTAGTCGATCGCCTCGGCCTGGCAGAGTTTCTTGCAGACGCCGCACTTGCCGCGCGTCTTGTAGAGGCAGTTGGCTGCGTCGATGATCGGCACGGCCGGGACGGCCTGTGGGAAGGGAATCCGGATGCAGCGCGTCTTCGAGAGGCCCTTGTTGTGCGGGTCGGGGAGGCGGACCGGGCACTTCGTCGTGCAGATGCCGCAGCCGGTGCACTTGGTCTCGTCCACGTATCGCGGATGCTTCCGAATAAGCGCCGTAAAGTGCGGCGCGTCGCCGTCGAGGGCGAGGATCTCGGCGTTCGTCAGGAGCGTGATGTTCGGGTGCTTGCTTACCTCGACGAGTTTCGGGGAAAGGATGCACATGGCGCAGTCGTTGGTGGGGAAAGTCTTGTCGAGTTGTGCCATGCGGCCGCCGATGCTCGGGCGTCGTTCGACCAGGAAGACCTCGGCTCCGGCCTCGGCCAGGTCGAGTGAGGCCTGGATGCCGGCGATTCCGCCGCCGATGACGAGGGCTCGCTTCAGCACGTTCACCCTTCCATTCTCTTGGCGGCCCTGGCCTGCTTGCGCCGCGTGGCCGCCACGATCTTGGCCATCATCTCGGTGCCTGCGTTTCGGCGCTCGTCGGAGGACGGCCAGTGGGATTCCTCGATCAAGCCGTCCTCCTTGGCGCGGTTATACAGGGCCTCCCCCGCCGTCGTGCGGAGGACGGCCGTGGTGTATCCGTCCGGCGAACCGACGCCGCCGCAGGAGATGTCCGCGTATTCGCAGGCGAAGTCCGTGCAGGCGAAGCACGCAGGCCGCGCGAACTCGTCCATCACGCTGAAAGGAATATGAATGGCTTCCTTCTTCGACGTCGTAACGATCACGTCATCCTTGACGTTCAGTTTGCGGACCTGGCCGAGTTTGACAGAGAGTTTCTTTTCGAGCGCCCGCCGCGTCCTGGCGTTGAACGAGAAACTCTCCATGCAGAACAGTCCGATCGTCAGGACGATCGAGTCGGCCGGCAGAACGTTCAGGAGTTGCATCTTCCTGATCGTGAAGATCTGGCAGGGCGTGCCTACCAGGGCGATCCGGTCGAGGTCCCCCTTGCCGAGCGACTTGACTTCCCTGATGCTCGGCGAGAAGGTGGTGTACTGCTCGCCCAGCGCGTGGACGGACTGCGACTCGTCGAAATGCGAGCCGGCGGCCTCGATCAGGTCTTCGGGGCTGGTCGCCACCATCGGCCGGCGGGCGAGCGGCCCGACTCGCCGCGACACGATCGCCGCCTGGATCAGGCGTTTCTTCAAGGCGTAGACAAGCAGCGCGGTCACGACGCCGCCGTCGGTGGCCACCTGCCGCACCTTGCGAGAGGTGGCCCGGGCCGAGGCGAGCCGCCGCTGCGCCCCTATGGGCGGCCTCCAGCCGGTCTTCTTTCGGAGTTCCTGGTCGAGGGCCTTGACCTGGGGGCAGATCAGGTAGCAGACGCCGCAATGCAGGCACTTCGATTCGTCGGCCATCACGGGGGTCCCGTCGCGGCCGGCGACCAGGGCGTTGAACTCCCCCGCCGAGCAGAAGGTGAGGCATCCCCCGCACTTGTTGCAGAGGCCCTTGTCCTGCACCTCTGCCACCAGGTCTCGGAATCTCTTGGTGTCTTCGCTCATGCGTTCATGCTCCCAAGCCGCTCTTCGACCTTGGCCCGGAAGGCCGCGAGGAGTTCCTCGCGCTTGTCGAAGCCGTAGGCGATGAGGTCGTGGCGCATTGCCTGCGCGAAGCGGTCGATCTGCTCAATGCGCTTCAGGGTGTCGCTGGGGGCGTAGCGGCCCTTGATTGCCAGGTACCTGAGGGCCCGCATCACGTCCGTGAAGTTCACCTTCTGCGGGCAGCGGGCGTAGCAGCGGTAGCAGACCAGGCAGTACCAGATCCGCGGCGACGACAGCACCTCCTTGCGCATGCCGAACAGGATTTGCCGGATGATCTTGCGGGGGTTGTAGTCGGCATCCACCTCGGTGACCGGGCACCCGGCCGCGCACGTGCCGCAGGCAAAGCACCGGCGGATGTGCTCGCCGCCCGGTTGCGACGCCACCTCCTCGGCAAACGAAAGGTCCAGGTCGCTCAGTGCAAGGACTTGTTCCTCATCCGCCATCGGCGTTCTCCTCAAAGAGGCGGCATTCCCGGAGGACCATCTCCACCGCCTGCGGCACGGCCCGCTCGACCGGCGCGGAGAGGCCGGGCCGGACCTCCGGCGGAATCCCGCTCACCTGCCCCACGAGGCACGTCACCGCCACTCCGCCGAGCTCCGCCACCTCGCGCAGCAGGTTCGAGGTCGGCAACTGGTGCATCGAGAAGTCATCGCACTTGATCAGCGGCAGATCGGCGGCCGCGATCGTCCACACCTCGCCCGGCGCGCGGCCCATGTCCACGGCGTCGACCACGACGATCCGGTGCGGCCGCACGGGGCTGAGGATCACGTTGAAGAGCACCTCGCGCACACTCGTGCCGACATCCATCGCGAGCACGGAGCGCGGAAGTCCGGCGCTCTGACCAAGCCGTCTGACGACGGCGGGGCCATAGCCATCGTCGCCAAACAGTTCGTTCCCACAGCCCAGCACGAGCGTGTCGCAGGCGCAGTAGTCCGGCGTGGCGTCCGGCGCCGGGCCGAGCGGTTTTTCAGCAGTTGGTGAACACATCCAGCAGCGCTCCCTCGTGGTTGTGGATTTCCAGCTTCACGGCCACACTGCCGTCGAGGGCGTGCGTGGCGCATGAGAAGCACGGGTCGTAGGCCCGGATGGCCATCTCCACCCGGTTCAGGATGCCCTGGTCGTACTGGCCGCCCTTGATGAGGCTCTGGGCGGTCTGCCTGACCGACATATTGATGGGAGCATTATTGTGCGTCGTGCCGACGATGAGGTTCACGTTGGTGACCATGCCCTCGGCGTCGGTCTCGTAGTCGTGGATGAGCGTGCCGCGGGGCGCCTCGACGCTCGACACGCCGCGCGCGGCCCGCGGCTTGACCGGAACACGCGTCTCCTTGCTCGTGATCTCCGGGTCGTTCAGAAGCTGAACGGCCAGTTCGGCAGCGTAGAGCAGCTCGATCACGCGGGCGTAGTGGTAGAGCAGGGTCTGTTGAGCCGGACGGCCGAACGCCTTCCGGAACTCCTCGAGCTCGGCCTGGGCAAGGGGCGTCGCCATCCTGTCGCATACGTTGATGCGCGCCAGCGTGTTGGTGCGATAGATACCCTTCGGGGCCAACAGGTCCATGTCGAACCCCTCGCCCCACGACTTGGCGTACGGGAACTTCAGGTACGACCACGGCAGCACCTTTTCGCTCATGTACTCGGTGTACTGGTCGTAGGCGAAGTCGGTATACGAGCCATCCGGCTTCATCAGACGAAGCTTGCCGTCGTAAATATCGAGCGTACCATCGTCGGTGACCGTCCCCAGGAAACCGGTCTGGATGACCCCAAGCGTCTTGATCGCATCGAGATACTTGGGGAAGATGCTCCCCTTGGCGAAGGCCATGGCGAACTTGGCGAACTCCAGGACCTCCTGGGCCATCGGCAGCACCCGCCGGCGCTCCTCTTCCGTCAGAGGCTTGCTGAAGCCGCCGGGCACGGCCGTTACCGGGTGGATGGACTTCCCGGAGATGATGTTCAGCATCTGGGTGCCCAGGTGCCGGGCGCGCACCACCTTCTTCCCGATCTCCGGGTTCGCCTGAGCGATGCCGATGACGTTCCGGACGGCCGGGTCGGCGTCGGGCCCCATCACGAAGTCGGCACCGGCCAGGAAGAAGAAGTGGAGGATCTTGTCAGAGCAGTAGGCGATGCTCTGACACAGCCTCCGGAGCTTCGTGCCTGCCGGCGGCGGCGTGACGCCGAAGACCGCATCGTTGGCCTTTGCCGAAGCCAGGTGGTGGTGCCAGGGGCACACGCCGCAGATGCTCGTGACGATGCGGGGCAGTTCCTCCACCGGCCGGCCGATGCAGAACTTCTCGAACCCGCGCAGCTCGACGATGTTGACCTGCGTGTCGGCCACGTTGCCGGCGCCGTCGAGTTGAATGGTGACCTTGGCGTGGCCCTCGATGCGGCTCACCGGGGCGATTGTGATTGTCTTAGACATTGCGCATTACCTCCCTTGACCGGGTTTCTGAGGCAGGGGACGAAGACGGTTCTGCGCGCCGATGTAACGGTTCAACAGCGCGCGACGATCCTGGACCTGCTTGGCATCGAGGCCGATGGACGTCAGGGCCCCCATCATGTCCACCAGGGGGTTCGCGCCTTTGCGGATCGGGCCGAAGCAGCCGCGGCAAGGCATGTACCCCTTGATGCAGCGGGGCACCTTGGTGTGGCCTTCCGCCTCGGTGCCGGTGGCGCATCCGGCCCGCGTGACCGGCCCCAGGCACAGGAAGCCCTGCTCCATGAAGCAGCGGGTGTTCTCCCAGGGCTCGCCCTGCTTGAACGCCACGCTCTCGAGTGGCCGCTTGAGCGTGCCGCCGGAGGCCTTCTTCTCGCGCTTGACGGGGCAGTCGTCGCAGACGGACCGCTCGGGCAGCACGAAGGGCTTGCCGCCCAGGAGCGACATGAGCGCCTGGACGATGAGCTCGGGCGCCGTGGGGCAGCCCGGGATGTAGACATCGACCTTGACGACCTCGTCGAGCGCGAGCACCGATTCCAGGAGCGGCGGCAGGTTCTCACTCGGGGTCGGCGCCGACTCGGTTGTCTTGGAGCCGCGATAGACCTTGTCGAGGAGTTCGTCGCGTTTCCAGATGTTCGCGAGGGCGGGGATGCCGCCGAAGCAGGCGCAGGAGCCGAGGGCGATGAGCGTCTTCGACGACTTGCGCATCGCCTCGGCCACGTGCTTCTCTTTCTCGTTGCGGACCCCGCCGCTGACGATCCCGACGTCCGCCGGCGGGATCTCGAGCGTCGTGCCGTCGCCCATCGCCCCGAAGTACTTATGGTCCGCCAGGACAGGGATGTGCACGAACTCGAGTTGCGGCAACAGACCGAGTAGCGGTTCCCCGATATCGAGGATGCTGACCTCGCACCCGCCGCAGATGTTCAACCATTCTTCCGCCACCTTCGCCATGTGTACAGACTCCTTTCCTTGTGGCCGCAGCCGCAGTTCATGCCGGCGGGGGCTCGCCCTCGACAACGACCTCTTTCACGACCCTGCGCGTGTACACGAGGAATTTTCCTTCTTCCTCGATCAAGTGCGTCTCAAAGCCTTGCGCCTCGTACTCGCCTTTCTTGGCCTTGGCGGCGTCGCACGAGTCGTACGACTCGCCATCCCACACGTATTTCCTGCGGTCGACGAGAAGCAGGTTCCGCGGCACGGTGCCTTCCTCCTAAGCCGCCCGGTACGGGCTCGGGCCGAGGTTGCGAATCGTTTCAACCATGTCGGTCATGACCTGGGCGAAGCGCGGGCCTTCCGAGGCCGAGACCCATTCCAGGCGGAACCGCTCCGGCTCCAGGCCGAAGTCCTCGAGCATCAGCGTGATCGCCTCCGCGCGCTTCTGCGCCCGCAGGTTCCCCTCCAGGTAGTGGCAGTCGCCGGGATGGCAGCCGCAGATCATGACGCCGTCGGCGCCCTTGGTCAGGGCGTCCATCACCAGCTTGGGGTGCACCATGCCGGAGCACATGACGCGCACGATGCGCACGTTGGGCGGATACTGGAGCCGCGAGGTGCCCGCCAGGTCGGCCCCAGCGTAGGAGCACCAGTTGCAGCAGAACGCCACGATGATCGGTTCAAAGCCGTTGTCGCTCATGGTCAACCCTTACGGCACGAGCGCCGCCTCCACCGCCGCCGCAATCTGGGTCAGTTTGTAGTGGCGCACCAGGATTCCGTCTTTCGGACACGTGGCCTGGCAGACGCCGCAACCTTTGCAGAGGGCCTCGTTGGTCTCCACGGTCTTCTTGATCTGGCCGCCCCGCACGTACTCGATGAGCGTCAGCGCGTGGTACGGGCACGGCTCGATGCAGTAGGCGCAGCCGTCGCACTTCTCGTCGGTGACCTCGGAGATGGCCGACTCGGGCACGAGGCTGTCTTTGGCGAGGATGGTGGCGGCGCGCGAGGCGGCGGCCGTCGCCTGCGCGATCGTCTCGTGCAGGCCCTTGGGGCTGTGGGCCAGGCCGCACAGGAACACGCCCTCGGTCGCAAAGTCCACCGGCCTCAGTTTCAGGTGGGCCTCCAGGAAGAAGCGGTCCTGGTTCAGCGGCACCTTGAGCATCTGCGCGAGTTCCTGCCCGTCGGGCCTCGCCACGACCCCGGCCGAGAGGACCACGAGGTCGGCGTCAATGGCGAGCGTCCGTTCGAGGATCGGATCCCACGCCTCGACGTGCAGGCCGCCGTCCGTGGCGGAAACGGCGGGCTTTCGCTCCGGTTCGTAGCGGATGAACCGCACGCCCTTCTCGCGGGCCTGGCGGTAGTACTCCTCGCTGAAGCCGTACGTCCGGACGTCGCGGTACAGGACGAACACGTTCGCCTGGGGGCGGAGTTCCTTGAGCCGAAGGGCGTTGCGGACGGCGTGGCCGCAGCAGATCCGGCTGCAATACGCGTGCTCGTCGTCGCGCGAGCCGACGCACTGGATCATGACAACGGTGTCGGCCGCCACGTCGCCGGCCGCGACCTTCTGCTCGAATTCGACCTGCGTCACCACCCGGTCGTTCTGGCCGTACAGGTAATCGGCGGGCTTGTGGATATCCGCGCCCGTGGCCACGACGACCACTCCGTGCTCCACCTCTTCCGTGGCGCCATCCTTGGTGAGCCGCGTCTTGAAGTTGCCCAGGAAGCCATCGATGGCGGCGACCTTGGCGCCCAGGTGCGTTGTGATTCGCGGATGCTCGCGGGTCCGCTGGATTATCTCGGTGAGGAACTTCTGCGGGTCCTGGCCGTCATGCAGGTACCGGACGTGCCGGGCGTGTCCGCCGAGTTCGGCGTCGCGCTCGACCAGGTGAACGCGGAAGCCCTGATCGGCCAGCGCCAGGGCGGCCGTCATGCCGGCCACGCCGCCGCCGATGACGAGGGCGTCGTGGTTCAGCGGCAGGGTCCGCTCCGGCAGCGGCTCGATCAGGCGGGCCTTGGCCACGGCCATCCGCACGAGGGCCTTGGACTTCTGCGTGGCCTTCGCGGGCTCGTGCATGTGGACCCAGGAGCACTGGTCGCGGATGTTGGCCATCTCGAAGAGATACTGGTTCAGGCCGGCCTCGCGGAGCGTGTCGCGGAAGAGCGGCTCGTGGGTCCGCGGCGTGCAGGACGCGACGACCACGCGGTTGAGGCGATGCTCCTCGATGGCCTTGCGAATCTTCGCCTGGCTGTCGGTCGAGCACGTGTACAGGTTGTCCTCGGCGTAGGCGACGTTGGGCAGGCTCCGGGCGTACTCCACCACCTCCGGCACGTTGACGACGCCGCCGATGTTGCGCCCGCAATGGCAGACAAACACGCCGATCCGGGGCTCCTCGCCGAAGACGTCGCGTTCGGGCGGATAGTGCCTGGGCTCGACCATCGTGCCGCGCGCCTCGGCCAGGAGGCCCATGGCCCGCGCAGCCGCGCCGCTCGCCTGCATGACGGTCTCGGGGATGTCCTTGGGCTCGGAGAACGCGCCGCAGACGAAGACCCCTGGGCGGTTGGTGTCCAGCGGGGCGAGCGAGTGCGTCAGGCAGTAGCCGTCGCCGTCTCGCTCCAGGCCCAGCCGCTGGGCCACCTCGACAGCCCCGGCCGCGGGACGCATGCCGCAGGAGAGCACCACAAGGTCGAACTCCTCCGCCTTGAACTCGCCGCGCTCGTCGAGGTACTTGATGCGGAGGTTCCGGTCCTCGCCGGTCTCCTCGACGGTCGCGGGACGCGCCCGCACGAACCGGACCCCCTCCTTCTGGGCCCGCTGGTAGTAGGCGTCGAAGCCCTTGCCGTAGGCCCGGAGGTCCATGAAGAAGACCGTGTAGTCGATGCCCGGCAGGTGTTCCTTGGTCATCAGGGCGTGCTTCACGGCGTACATGCAGCAAACGGACGAACAGTAGCGGGCCTGGTCTTCGCGCGAGCCGACGCACTGGATGGACGCGATCCGCTTGGGCTCCTTGCCGTCGGACGGCCGCTGGACGTGGCCCTGGTAAGGCCCGCTCGCGGAAAGCACGCGCTCGAACTGGAGGCTGCTGACGACGTTCGGGTACTGGCCGAATCCGTACTCGGCGCGGAGGGTGTGGTCCGAGAGTTCGAACCCCGGCGCGATCACCACGGCCCCCACGTCCAGATCGAGGATGTTGTCCTCCTGGCTGTAATCGATGGCCTTGGCCTCGCAGAATTTCTCGCAAGCCCTGCAGGCGTCGAGTTCCTCCGGCTTGCGGAAGTGCATGCAGGTTTCCCGGTCGATAACGGGCATCTTCGGGATCGCCTGCGGGTACGCGATGTAAATGGAAGGCCGTGCGGCCAGTTTGGCGTCGAACTCGCCGAGGATCGGCCGCGGCTTGTGCACGGAGACCTTGTCGAGGTGGACAGCCCCCGTCGGGCAGACGACCGCGCAGGCCCCGCAGGCCATACAGATCGGCGAAAGTTTATCATAGGCCGGGCCGATCTTGCGCCGGTTGCCGCGGCCCCCGAAGTCGATTGCCCCGGTCTTCATCAGATCAGAACAGACCCGGGTACAGAGGCCGCACAGGATGCAATCCTCGGCCTTCTTCGGGAAGCGCGACTCGGTAACGCCCAGTTCCGCGGCCACCGTCTTTACCCTCTCGGAGGCCGGGCAGCGGGCCAGGAGCAGTTCAGCCATGATCCGGCGCGTCTTGATGACCCTGTCGGTGTGGGTCCGGACGACCAGACCTTCTCGCACGGGGTACAGGCATGACGCTTGGACCCTTGTCCGCCCGCGCTCCTCGACCTCGACGAGACACAGCCGGCAGGCCCCATAGGGCGGCAGGGCTCGGTGGTAGCAGAGGGTGGGGATGTCGATGCCCAACTGCCGGCAGGCGTCCAGGACGCTCTTGCCCGGCTCCAGGCGGACCTTCTGGTCGTCGATCGTCAAGCAGATCATGGTTGCCTGACTTCCCTCGTATCCAGGCGGACGGTCTCCGCCCCCCTTCGGTGCTCGTAGACGAAGCCGACCTCCGGGTGTGCCACGACAAGCAGTTGCAGCGTGGCGAACATATCGCCCAGGGGTTTGCAGTCGGGATGGCTTCGGCGGAACGTGGCCCTGACCGTGGTCCCGGCACCGGGCGAGGAGGCGATGTCGAACTGACCATCGGCCTCCTTGGCCGCCTGGGCCAGCAGGGGCAGCCCCAACCCGACGCGGCGGCCCGGCTGGGTGGTGAAGAACGGGTCGGCCGCCCGCGCGCAAGCCTGCGGGTCCAAGCCGTTTCCGTCGTCCCTGATCTGGAGAGTAAGCCGGTCCTGCTCCACATCCTCCTCCAGCGAGATCTCGATCAGGCGTGCCTTGTGGCGCAGCGAATTCTCCACCACGTCGAGAATGTGCAGCGAGAGATCCTCCACGGCCTCTCCTCCTCGCTACGACAGAACCCTTCGGCCGTCCATCCGGTGCAGCGCCATCCCTATCTCCGAGGCCGTCGGCCTCTCCACGAGAAAGCGGGTGTACCGGCAGCCGATCTCCTCGGGGCGGTGTGCGTCTGAAGACCTGATCACGGCCAAGTCCTCCGGCACGGCAGGCGGCTCATCGGAGCACACCTCCACGCCGTCCAGGCCAAGGCCCGCCGGGACAAAGCCGAGTTGGCTGATGAGGCTGAACCTCGGCCGGTCCACGTGGGCGGCTATGGCCAGACCGCCAAGTCTGTGGACGGTCTGAACCACCTCCTCCAGAGACAGAGCGGTTGCCCCAATGAGGAGTCTGCTGTTATGGCGGACCACCTCGCCCCGCTCGTTCATGACCAGTTGCTCGCCGAAGGTCTCAGGGACGTTCTCGCCACGCAGGTTCTCATAGACGACCTCCTGCGCAGACTGAAGCGCGCGGTCATCCTTGAACAGGCCCAGCACATGGACCTCTTCCCGAGAGGTTATCTCCATGCCGCCGATGACCGCCAGCCCGGCGCCCTCCGCCGCGCGAATGGCCGCCTCCACGTTCTCGGCCGAGTTATGGTCGCAAACCGCTATCACGTGAAGCCCTCTTTTCCGTCCCCATCTCACCACCGCCGGAGGGGACATGTCCCGGTCTGCACATGGCGAAAGACAAGTGTGTATGTGCAGATCGGCACGCAATTTCATCACGTCCTCATTCCTGACAAGCCCAAGCCGTACAGGCGGCCGACGAGTTCGAAGGTCGGAAGCGCGCTGACCAGGACCACGACGTTCTCTGCCTCGGCCTTCTGGAGCGTGTCCGCCTCGGGCTGGCGACCGTTAACCAGAACAATCCCCGCCAGCCCCTTCAGGCTCGCCACGGCGACCGTGTTCGGGTGGGTTTGGAGCGTCACCCAGAGGTCCCCCGGCCGGCCGTGGGCGATCACGTCGCTGAGCAAGTCGCCCGCGTAGCCGCCGCCCACCTCGGTCTCGAGAGCACTGCCGCCGGCCCTGACTTCAAGCCCCAGTTCTTGCACCAGATCCTTCAGCGTCATCCTGCCGCTCCATGAGGACCTCGACCTCGAGGCGAGTCCCTTTGCCCACCGTAGAGTCCAGCCGCATTCGATCAGAGCACTTCTGTATGTTCGGAAGCCCCATTCCCGCGCCGAACCCGAGTTCTCTCACCCAGTCCGGAGCCGTGGAGAAGCCCGGCTGCAAGGCCTGCTCAATGTCCGGAATGCCGGGGCCGTTGTCCTCGACTACCAGCCGTATCAAGCCCGGCTCCACCTCGACCCGGATGCGGCCGCCCTCGGTGAAGACGACCAGATTCATCTCCGCTTCGTAGGTCGCAATGGCGACGCGGCGCGTGGTCTGTGGGTCGATGCCCAGTCGGCCCAGACTGGTCTTCAGGCCGCTGGCGCTGGCGCCCGCCCGGCCGAAATCCGCCCCTCGCACCTGGTATTCCAGCCTCAACAGGCTTCGGTCCGCGATGATGTCCTCGAAGATGTGGCTTGACCTGGCGCCCCGCCTCTCGGCATTACGGTAGTCCACCTCGAGGTTCCTCAACAGCCCGCCGATGATATCCCCCTTGGTGATGACCCCCACCAGGCGGCCGGTCTCCCGCTCAAGCACCGGCAGGCGTCCGAAGCCCGACCGTTCGAGTTTGTTGACGGCCTGGACCAGGGGCTCGTCGTCATAGATGGTCCTGACCTGGCGGGTCATCCTGTCGGCGACGGGGCAGCGTGGGCGGCCGTCGGACATCCAGTTGATGAAATCCTCAATGCTGACAATGCCGACCAGATTCCCATCGTCCACGACCGGAGTCCCGGAGATCCGGTTGTCGCGCAGGATCCCCCGCAACTCCCCCATCAACGTGGCGGACGCGACGGCGATGACCTTCCTGGTCATCACCTCGCGCACCTGGAGCTCGTAAATCATCTCCTGCGTCTTGGTTACTTCCTTGCCCGCCAACTCGGGATCTCCTTCGCTCTGTGGCCGCCGGGCAGCCCCTTCACGTAAAGCCGGCCGCAGGCGTCGTACATGGACAGGGGCGTAACGAGTAAGGGAATCCCCCGCTCGCCGGCCAACTGGAGGGCCTCGGGTTGCGGCTTCTTGCCGCGGACGAAGCACACGGCCACGAAGTCGGCGACCTCTGCCACCCGGATCACCTGGGCGTTCGTCAGTCCCGTCAGAAGAAGCGAGCCCTCACCGGTGGAGGTCAGCACGTCACTCATCAGATCGCTGGCATGGCACGACAGGACCTCCGCGCCGGTGCGGTCGTGGCAACCGGTGCGGTCGCTCAGCCATTCCGCCTCAAGGGTCGTTCCGATCTCATCGAGTTTCATTGGACCATCACCGCCTCGAACTTGCACACGTCGCGGCAGACGCCGCACTTGATGCACTTGTCTTGTGCAATCTTCTGAGGCCTCTTCTTCTCCCCCGAGATGGCCTCCTGGGGACAGTTCTTGTTGCAGAGCAGACAAGCCTTGCATTTTTCGGGGTCAATGCGGTACGTGATGAGCGCCTTGCAGACGCCGGCTGGGCAGCGGTGTTCCTTGATATGGGCCTCGTACTCGTCTCTGAAGTACCGCAAGGTGCTCATGACCGGGTTGGGCGCCGTGCCGCCCAGCGCACACATGGAGCCGTCTTTCACCGCCTGACCCAACTCTTCGAGCAGGGGGATGTGCTCCTCCGCGCCCTTTCCCGCACAGATGTCGCTGACAATCCGGTACATGACGTCGACGCCTTCGCGGCAGGCGGTGCACTTGCCGCAGGATTCGTCCCGCAGGAACTCCAGAAAGTACCGGGCGACATCGACCATGCAGGTATCCTCGTCCATCACGATCATCCCGCCCGAGCCCATGATGGAGCCGGCCTCCGTCAGGCGCTCATAGTCTATCGGCAGGTCGAGGAGGGAGGCCGGGATGCACCCCCCGGAGGGGCCGCCGGTCTGGACCGCCTTGAACTTCCTGTCGCCCGGGATTCCCCCGCCGATGTCGTAGACCATTTCGCGCAGCGTGATGCCCATCGGCACTTCCACAAGCCCCGTGTTGTTCACCTTCCCCACCAGGGAGAAGACCTTGGTGCCCTTGCTGGTCTCGGTGCCGATGCGGGAGAACCACTCCGCCCCGCGGTTGATGATCTCGGCAACTGTGGCCCAGGTTTCGACGTTGTTGATGCAGGTGGGCTTCCCCCGGACCCCCGACTCCGCGGGGAAGGGAGGCCGGATGCGAGGTTCGGGCGGCCGCCCCTCCAGGGAACCGATCAGGGAGGTCTCCTCGCCGCAGACAAACGCCCCGGCCCCGCGATGCACGGAGATATCGAAGTCGAAACCCGTACCCAGGACATCTGGTCCCAGGAGCCCGTAGTCCCGGGCCTGACGCAAGGCGAGATTCAGTCTCTCCAGGGCCAGAGGATACTCCTGCCTTATGTACACGAAGCCGTGCGACGCGCCGATGGCCCTGGCGCCGATGAGCATCCCCTCCAGCACCGAATGAGGATCGGACTCGACGATGCTCCGGTCCATGAAGGCCCCGGGGTCGCCCTCATCGCCGTTGCAGACAATGAACTTCTCATCGCCCGGCTGCTTCGCGGTGAGTTCCCACTTCAACCCCGTGGGGAAACCGGCCCCCCCCCGCCCCCGGAGGCCGGATTTCTTGATCTCCTCGACGATCTCCTCGCGCTTCATTGTCGTGAGGGCCTTGGCCAACGCCCGATAGCCGCCGCGGGCGATGTACTCATCGATCTTCTCCGGGTCGATCAGGCCGCGGTTGCGCAGGGCGATGAGCCGCTGTTTCTGGAAGAACCCGATGTCGCTCATCCTCGGGACCGGCGATTTCGCCTCGGGCGGGGTGTACATCAGCCGCTGGACCGGCCGGCCTTTGAGGAAGTGTTCTTCGACCAGATGGGGGATGTCTTTCTCCGTCAGCAACTGATAGAAGACGCCGTCCGGCTGGACAGTCATGACCGGCCCCTGGGCGCAGAACCCGTTGCAGCCTGTCATGACGACCGCAATCTCATCCTCGAGCCCGTGCTTCGCCAGTTCGCGCTCCAGCGCCGCTTTGATGCGGTAAGAGCCGTTCGACACGCAACCGGTCCCCGCACAGAGCATCAGGTGCATGCGGGAAGTCTTCATAGCGTCTGCTCGCTGCCGATCGCCAACGCGTAATCCGCGACGATCTTGCCCTGAATGACGTGCTCGGCGAATATGCGTTTGACTTTGTCTGCGGTGAGGTCTACGTATTTCACCGGCGCCGCTGCGGCAATCTCCACGGTCATCATCGGCTCCCGGCTGCACAGGCCCGCGCAGCCGGAGGTGGTGACAATAACGTCCTTGGCCGCCGGGTCGTCCATGCAACGAATGACCGCGCTCATGATGTTTCGGGCCCCGGCGGCTATGCCGCACGTCCCCATGTGAACCGTGACCTTGGCGCGGGCCGTCCCCTCGCGCAGGGACATGGCCCTCTTCATCCTCTCGGCGATCCTGCCGAGGTCCTCGGGCCGCAACTTGCTCACGGTCTCGCCTTCCTTGTCTTAGTACCAAAACGCCAAATCGGGCGCGTTGCCGCCGGCAACCGCGCAAGCGGCGTGATCCAGCGTTCGAGAATCAGGCCGGGTACTTATCGAGCACCTTGAGGAAGCCGCCGGCGGTCACCTTGCCGTGGACATCATCGTTGACCGTTACCACCGGCGCCAGGCCGCAGCAGCCCAGGCAGCGGACCGCCTCCAGCGTGAAACGCCGGTCGCGGGTCGTTTCCCCAACCTGGATGCCGAGTTCGCCCGCGAGCCTCTCCACTACCCGCCCTGCGCCTTTGACGTGGCAGGCGGTGCCCAGGCAGACCCGGATGAGGTGTTTGCCGCGGGGCTTGAAACTGAACATGTTGTAGAACGTGGCGATGCGCAGGACTCGGGCCAACGGCAGCCCTACGGCCTCGGAGACGCGGCTCACCGCCCCCGGCGGCAGCCAGTTGTACTTCGCATTGATGTCCTGAAGCGCCGGGACGATCGCACTCGGTTCGTTCCCGTGCTCTTCCATGATGCGTTCGACTTCCGCCCGTTGGTCGGCCGCGAGGTCCAAGGGTTCGGGCTCGACCGGCTCGAAGTACGCGCGGTTGCGCACCAGGCAACCGGTGGAACACTCGCCGCAGCCGGTGCATTTGCTCGGGTCGACCGAGCGCGCTTTCTTCTTCACCCGGACTCGGAAATGCCCCGGCTGGCCCTCCAGGCTCAGCACTTCCGAGTACGTCAACTTCTCGACGTTCGGGTGCCGCCCGCAGTCCACCAGGCGGGGCGCGAGGGTGCACATGGCGCAGTCGTTGGTGGGGAAGGTCTTGTCGAGTTGGGCCATCGCGCCGCCGATCGCTGGCCCTTTCTCAACCAGGTAAACCTTGTATCCGGACTCGGCAAGGTCGAGGGACGCCTGCATCCCCCCGATGCCGCCGCCCACGACCATCACGGCGCCGACCTTCCCGTCCGTTGGATGCGAGCGTTGGGTGACTTCCATAACGGGCGCCCTCAGGCCTCCTGCGCGACGAGCGTGCCATTGGCTTGTCTTGTGCCACGACTCGGCAGAAAGACGCGGAACGCAGTCCCTTCGCCGAGGACCGTCTGCACCTCCAGGGTGCCGCCGTGCCCTTCGGCGATCCGCTTGGCGATCGGGAGGCCGAGCCCCGTTCCGGGGACGCTCTTCTGGGCTTGTCCCCGGTAGAACGGCTCGAAGATGCGCTCCAGGTCCTCCGCGCTGATGCCGGGTCCCGTGTCGCGCACGACGATCGTGGTCCCATCGGCCGCCGCGTTCACCTCCACCCGGACGCTTCCTCCCGGCGGGGTGTACCGGACCGCGTTGTCGAGGAGGTTGGAGAAGAGTTCGTCGAGGGCGCTGGGATCGGCCAGAAGGGGCTCAGGGTCGCCCGCCACAACGCACTGGATCGTCAGGTGCTCTGCCCGGCGGTCCTGCTTCACGCGCTCGACTACCTCCTTGACAACGCCGAGAACGTCCACCGCCGTCGGCGCCTGGAGGCCCTTTCCCTGTTCCAGGCGGGAGAGCGTGAGCCAGTCGTTCACGAACTGGATCATCTGGTCCGCGCGTTGGGCCACGACCTCCATCATGCCCTTGGCGCGCGGGCTGATATCGCCGGTGTACCCTTCCAGGATGACCCCCACGCACTGCCGGAGCACGGCCAGCGGCGCTTTGAACCGGTGGGCCAGCATGGCCAGGTGAAGTTCCGAGGCGGGCGCGTCGCCCTGGAGAAGGGCCGAGGCCCGCGTCGCCGCCGCGCGGTGCTCGAGGCCGCGCCGCACCACGGCGCGAAGGTCCGCCGGCTTGAAAGGTTTGGCGAGGAAGTCGTAGGCGCCCGCCTTCATCGCCTCGACCGCCGTTTCAAGGGTCGCGTACCCGGTGATCACGATGGCGGCGACTTCCGGATCGAACGCCTTGACGGATTGGAGGTAGGCGATGCCGTCCATGCCGGGCATCTTCAGGTCGGCCAAGATGAGATCAGGGCAATGGCGTCTGGCAATTTCCAGGCCCGTCTGTCCGTCGGCGGCGGTCATCACCTCGAGCCCTTCCGGCTGGAGAATCTGTTCACAGGCGTCGCGCATCCATTCCTCGTCGTCCACGACCAGGACCTTGCGGGCGGGCCCTGGCCTCGCACCCTTTTCTCTGCCGGTTCCCATGTGCTATCCCCCCGACGGGATGAGCCTTCTCAGTTCCGCCAGAAGTTTCTCCATGGCCACGGGCTTTTTCAGGTAGCCATCCACGGGAAAGAGGTCGGAGTCGCGATCCGGCGGACACCGCAGCGCAATGCGCTCCTCGATCGCCGAGACCCCCAGGATCGGGGTATGCTTGATCTGCGGGTCCCGCCGCGCCTCGTGGCAGAATTCGAAGCCGTCGGTGGTGCTTTCCATGATGATGTCGAGCAGGATGGCGTCCGGCTTTTCTCGGCGGGCCGCCTCGAGTCCCTCTCGCTCGGTGTACGCCGAGACGGCGGTGTATCCGGACGCGGCCAGGATCGCCCGGATGACCTGGTGGAAGCCCTTGTCATCGTCGACTATGAGCACCTTGGGGCGGCGCTTCGTCGGGCCGGACCTGGGCGAACCGATGGCGTCCTCGACCGCGGCGACGAGTTCGGCCTTGTCCGCCGAACTGATGTAGTAGTAGAAGACGTCCAGCGCCCGCGCCTCTGCCTCCAGGTCGCGTGTGTTCTCGGGCGTAGTGAAAATGACTTTGACGTGCGGGCAGAGGTTCCGCACGATCTGGACGGCCTTCAGGCCGGGTAGGTCGGCGAGTTCGGCATCGATGATCACGCAGACGTTGGACGCGTTGCGCATCTGACTGGCCGCCTCCGAGAGGCCCGACGCGGACTGGACCGCTTGCCACCCTGCCGCCGCCAGCGCGATGGTAAAGTCCTCCCGTCGTTTGGCGTTTCCACACACAACGACCAACAAGGCACTGGACATGGGGAGACCCTCGCGGCAGTGCAACTACGCAAGCAGCATGCCGTCGGCAGTTCGGACGTGCCACTTCGCGCTGAACAACCGCGCTGTGTGACACCAAGAGCGGCGTTCGCCCAGCGGCGTTGAGTTACCTATGTCCTTTTAGTTAAAGAGGTTACGAGGGGACGTCACATAGCAAGACGCACGTGGCGTTACCAGAGCAAAGGCAGGAGATTCGGGGAAACTGAAATGCATTTACTGGTCTTATGTGGCGGAAAGCGGTCGCTCGGCGGGGCGTTCGGCCACGGTCATGGGGCAATCTGCCCCGGCAGCATCGTCCAGACCGTACTCTCGAATCTTGCGCCACAGCGTCTTGCGGTCGATCCCCAGCGTCTTGGCGGCAGCGGTCCGGTTCCCGGCATGGTGGCGGAGCACCCTGGCAATGTGCTCCTTCTCCATAAAAGCAAGGGGCGCCAATCCGTTGGCCGACACCCCCGGCTTCACCAGGGGGCCGTAGTAAAGAAGGTCGGCCGCCGTGATCATGTGGCCCCGGGCGAGGATGATCGCCCGTTCGATCGCGTTCTCGAGTTCCCTGACGTTGCCCGGCCAGTCATGCTTGACGAGAGCCTCCAAGGCCTCCTTGGTGAAACCGCCGACCCTGCCGCGCGCACGATTGCCATGCTTCTGGAGGAAGTGGTCGGCCAGGAGGGGGATATCTTCCCTGCGCTGGCGAAGCGGCGGCAGGACGATGGGCACCACGCACAGCCGGTAAAACAGGTCTTCGCGGAAGCGGCCGTCCCGGATCTCGTCGGGCAGGTTCCGGCTCGTGGCGGCAAGGATTCGGACGTCGACCGGTATCACCTGGGTCGCCCCCACACGCGTGAACTCGCGTTCCTGGATCACTCGCAGCAACTTCACCTGGATATCGGGGCTCACGTTGGCGATCTCATCGAAGAATATCGTGCCGCCATTGGCCAACTCGAACCGGCCGTGTTTCGTGCTCGTCGCGCCGGTGAAGGAGCCTTTGGCATGGCCGAACAGTTCGCTCTCGAAAAGGGTCCCGACGAGCGACCCGCAGTCCACGGTCACAAACGGCCTGTCGCGGCGGGGGCTGTGATCCCGGATGGCGCGGGCGACGAGTTCCTTGCCTGTGCCGGACTCGCCCGTGATGAGGACGGTGCTATCGGTGGGTCCCACGCGCCGGACGAGGTCGTGGATCTGTCGCATCGGCTCGCCTTGGCCGACCAGTTCGTAGTCGCCGCCCCGGCATGCTTCGAGTTGCGACTTCAGGAGCAGGTTCTCCTTGGCCATCCGCGCCCCACGCAGCGTCCGGCGAACCGTCAGGCGAAGGACATCCGGCGTGAAAGGCTTGGGCAGGAAGTCGGCCGCCCCGAGTTTCATCGCCTCGACTGCTGATTCCACAGTGGGGTAACCCGTGATCACGATCGCTGCCGTCTCCGGGCAGTCCTGCTGGAGGCGCCGCAGGATTGCCATGCCGTCGATTCCCGGCATCTTCAGGTCCAGGATCACCAGATCGAACGACTCGTGGCGGATCATCTCCAAGGCCCCGTCGGCCGAGGAGGCCTCCTTGAGAGCAAAGCCTTCGGTGGCCAGGACCTGGCGGCAAGCGTCCCGCATCGACTCTTCATCGTCCACGATCAGGATGGCGGCTCGATCGTTCACGGTGCCGCCTCCTGGGGTTGCTTCTCCGACAGCCACACGGTGAAGGCGGTGCCCTCGCCGGGGCGGCTATCGACCTTGATCGTTCCGCCGTGCCGTTCGACGATCCCGTATGCGATGGCCAGGCCCAGCCCCGTGCCATGGCCTCCCTGCTTGGTGGTGAAGAACGGCTCAAAGATCCGTTCCAGGTTTTCGGGCGCTATGCCGCACCCCGTGTCGGCAACGCTTGCGGCCGCCATCCCGCGCGAGGCATCGTGCCAACTGTGAATCGTGATCGTGCCTGGGCCGCTGATTGCCTCGGCGGCATTGACCAGAAGGTTGGTGAAGGCCTGCTGGAGTTGGCTTGGGTCGCAGGTGATCTCCAGCGGCGCCGGGCTAAGGTCCAGGCGGACCTCGATGCTCTTGAAAACGCCCTGTCCCCTGAGCAGGTCATGGGCCGCGCGGATGACTGCGTTGAGGTCCCCCGTCTGCCGCGCGCCCGCGCCCGGACGCGCGAAATTCAGCAGACCGCGCACGATGTCCCGGCACCGGATGGCCTCGCGGACGACCTTCTGGAGGTTCCCGCGGCCGGGGAAATCTTCCGGCGTGTTCTCCAGCAACAGGTGGCTGTAAACCACGATCGCCCCGAGGGGGTTGTTGATCTCGTGGGCGACGCTGGCGGCCATGCGGCCAAGCGACGACATCTTCTCCGACTGGATGAGCCGCGCCTGGAGTGCCTTGAGTTCGCGATAGGCCTTGGCCCGCTCGGCGGCCTGCTGGCGCTCGGCGGCGGCCGCCGCCTGAGCCTCCAGGAGCAACCGCTTCATCTCCCGCAGGTCCGTCGCCACGAGGACCATGCCGACGATGTCGCCCGTGCGGTCTCGCATCGTCGAGGCATTGAGGCTCACCGGAACCTCTTCGCCGCTCTTGGTTTTCAGCGAGGTCTCGACGCCCGTGGCACTGCCTGTGGTCCGGCAGCGGCTCCAGAACTCGGAACCGCGGCGGAACGGGGTCGGGGCACCCTCGGCGAAAACGGTCCCAACCGGCTTGCCAAGCAGTTCCTCCTTGGTGTAGCCCAGCAACTGGCAGCAGGCATCGTTCGCGGAGGTGACGTGGGAGTCGCGGTCCGCGACTACCAGCGAGTTGACCATGCTTCGGATGACGTTGTCGGTAAAGGTCTTGGCCCGCAGGAGTTCCTCGTTCTTTCGCTCCGCCTCGATCTGCGTCTGAGCCAGGTTGGCGTAGAGCACCTCCATCCGCTGGATGATCTCGATCCAGGGGCCTTCTTCGATCTGGGGGGCGGTGAGTTCAGGTGCGTTTGCCATGTCAGGTTCCCGTGGCGCCTTCCCTAGGGCAGGACCGTCTCGTCCTCCTTCACAAAAGGAGCAACTGCTTTAGCCCACAGCCTTCCTTGGGCATTCTGGCCACGGCTTCCAGATCGCTTGGCTGAAAGGTTGCTGCGGCCGCCTCGGCAAGCTTCTCCAGGTCAGGATAGCGGATGAAGTTCCATTTGGCTTTCCTGATGGTCTCTGCAATGATTGGCTCCTGGAGCTTCCTGAACAGGAATCTCTCCCTCTCCCGTGGGATGACGATGAACCTCTTGGGATTGAGTTGCTCAGGAATGTTGGATCCCCGGATTATGGCTTCTGATATGCCCGTAGTGTTCTCGACCTCAAATTCGTATCTTATCCTCCCATCTTCGAGCCACAGGACATCAATCTGTCTTATCCTCTCGAGGCTGACACTGTCTTGCGGAACAAACCGGAACGTGGGAATGCGGTCACACATTTCGGATAGAGGTTTGTTCCTCACCCGGTACTTCTGCTCCTGCGAGCCCACCCAGACTTTGTATCCCGCCTTTCTCCCGAGCTTCGCCAAGTGGTAGATCATAATGTTGTGGATGGTTTCTCTCCGGCTCTGCTGTAACTCCGGCTTCAGCATCCAATTGCCATCGGGTGTCCTGGAAGCGTATTCCTCCAGCATTGAAGCGATGTCCTGGGTGTCGGGCGTCAAGGCATTGGGGAAGTGTGTGAAGATCTCCTGAAGGACGTCATCAAACGAGGCCTTGACCTTCTTGTCCAGGACACGGAGGACTACTTTTTCCACTCTGTCGCTGAGAGACGGGGTGGAGAAATTGGTGAAGTCCCGGCCTCTCAGCCACCACATCTTGCCACCCTTCTTCCCTCTGGGGTCCTTGATGTCAATGAGTTCAAATTCCTTGCCAACGTGGTCTTTGAGGACACCCGCGATATTCCGAGCCCCGACGGGGGCATTCCTGCCGCCCTTCAGATCTACCATGATGCCGTTGAGTATGCGCTGAAATATGGTGGGCTCTCCTCGCTCTTCGATTATTCCCTTCGCGGCCCACACCACTTCGCGCTCATAGGTCTCGCTCTCGATTTCCCGCTGTGAGTGCGCCTTCTCCGTCTCAGGCTTTCTGAAACGGATGTAGTAATCGCCGACTGCCGAGCCATACGGTTGGAGAAGGCCCTTTGCCGACGGCCGCGCAGGCGGTTGGTAGACGATTCTCTCAAGGTCGAACCCCGAGAGCACGACCGCCTTGATGATCGAGTTCCACACACCGATCTCTGTGCTGTGGAAAGTTACCGTTAAGTATCGGCCCGGCTTCAGTACCTCGTACATTTCTCTGAAAGCCGACTTGAGCATCTTGTGGTAGTAATCGAAGTCCTTGCCCTGCTGCCTGTTTACAGTTATCTCGTCTTCATAGTCCAGATCCATGCCCAGCCAAGCCGCCCAAAGCGTGCTCAGCTCCAAATACTGGATGGCGCCACCGTACGGCGGGTCAGTAAAGATGTAGTGCACGGAATCGCGCGGAACCGTCTTGGTAAGGTCAAGCGCATTTGCGGTCCCAACGAGGATATTGGCACTGTCCAACAGTTCCTTGAAATCACTCGCCCTTCTCCATGTTGTTATCTGTCTGGCAGCATCCTCTTTGCCCTTCACGAGTCCCTGCTTCCCAAGAATGGCGCTGTCGAATATCATCCACACATTGGATTCCATGAAAACTTGGGGAACCCAGTAGCGATGAACGGGCCAGAAGGAACTAAACAATCTTGTTGGCCGAACAGGCGTCATGCTGCTTGCCAGATGAACCATCGACGTGAAAGCAAACTTGAATGCGTTTTGCAGTTTGCCCTTCTCTATTCTCCGTATTTCGCTAAAGATCAATGATAGTGCGTACAGATTCCTCTTGGTGAATAACTTGTCCAGGGAGTCGTATTCCGGGAGGTGGGTGCCTTCCTTGAATGGATTCCCATCGTACGCCAACTTGTTCCGAGGGTGCCACCTTGGTTTGAGAGCATCTGCCTCCTTGACTTTTCTTGAATCGAAGGCGTCCGCCCCCTTTCCGCTTCTTAGGCCGCAGAAGTCACATTCAAACATCACCTTGATGGGGCTAGTCTTTTCCCAGTGAAGGCAGACGGCGATGGCCTTCTTGCCGCACTTGGAGCACTTAGTATCGTATAAGCCGTTGATGTGGTCCTTGAGCTTGGTTTCGATCGTCCTGAACTCTTCCAGAATCTCTTGTGGCCTCACCTGCCCGAGGGTGTTCTCGATCAGGAAGGCGGATATGGGGTTTAGGTCTATCGAGATGGCCTTTCGGCCGGCCTTTATGGCCTCCATCGCGGTCACGCCGGAGCCGCCGAAGGGGTCGAGGACGATTTCGCCCTCCCTCGAGTAGTGGCGGATGTATTCTGAAACCACGTTGTGGGGTTTTCTGGCCCAGTACTTGTGGATGAGATACATTGGAGTATGCGGTTTGGCGACAATGGCGTAATCAATATGCTCAATTCTCCTGGCCTTCCTCATTGCCTCTATCCTCCTCGTATTGACCCCACCCTCAGGAGCAACCATCGAACTCACGAAACAGATTGCATCCGCAGGCGACCGAGGCAATCTGACGCCCTCAGTGCACAGTGCAGAAAAGGCAAGGGTCGAACGACTTAACGACGTGCGAAACGGCAACGGGCCGGTCGGGGTCGGGGACGGGCGTGCCGACAAGGGCGGTCTCCAGCGGTCCCGGCTGGTCCTGGGAGTCCCTGGGCGAGAGGCTCCAGCCGGTCGGTGTGATGATCTGGTAATTGCGGATTCTGCCCTGTTCGACCCGGAGCCAATGGCCCAGAATGCCCCGAGGGGCTTCGACAAGCCCCACGCCCGCGCCGGACTCCAGGCGCGGGACCTGGTGACAGAACGGTTCTTCGGGATCCACCTCGCCCAGCCACAGGCCGATCCGCTTCAACAGTCGCAGGGTCTCGTGCAGCCGCGCCATCTCGCGCACAAACACGGAAGGCCCGTGCCTGCCCAGGAGGCTCGTCACGAGCGGGTCCCGGTCATTCACGAGGCGGGCGAGCGGCCCTACTTCCGCGGGCTGCCCTGCATAGCGAGGCGCCTTTGCCCAACTGTACGCTTCCGTGCGATCAGCGGCCGGTTCGCTGTCGCCGTCGAACGGATGCACGCCGCCCTCGTACGCCTCGTACCACGAGTACTTGACGTGCTCTGCAATGGCGGCCGGGCAGAACTGGGCGGCGTCGCCGTTGTGGAAGCCCGGCCTCATCAGCGTTTCGCCCGTGGGACCGCCCCACCCGCCGCTCGAGAGGAAACGAGCGGGCCATATCCCGAGCCTGTCCAGGCCGCGTTTGAGGGCAACCGCAACGAAGACCCCCAGGTCGCTGGCCGCGTGCGAGCCCTCGCCGAGCCAGCGGTCCAGGTCGGAGGCGCCTCCAAGCGCCAGCCACCGGTCGAGTTCGCAGCCGATCACCTGGTCGCTGATGAACTCCGTGAACTCGCCGAGGAGTCCCCGGGCCCTGCGGATCTCGCTCGCGTCAAGCGGCCGGGTCGTGCCGCCCGGCTGGATGGCCAGCGTGTTCGGCCACTTGCCGGCCACAAGTCCGAGGACGCCAAGGATTTCCTGCCGCTCCCTGAGCATGCGGGCGAACGCCTGGCCCGCCGGGGCCCGGAAGCGCGCCGCCGCCCCGTCATCGTAGGGAGGCTCCGCCAGATCAGGGGCGAACGAAAGATAGAAATGCGTCAGGTGGCTGAGGATCGTCTCGACAGCCAGCATCACGTTGATGGCGAAGTAGGCGTTCCGGGGCATCGGGGCCCCCGCCGCCGCCCGAATCGCAGCGGCTGAAGCGGCCGAGTGGGCAAGACCACATTGGCCGCACACGCGGCACGTGATGACGATGGCATCCAGCGGATCGCGCCCCCGGAGCATCGTCTCGAACCCACGGTAGAGGGTCCCCGACGCCAAGGCACGCACGATGTGGCCATCCGCCACATCGACCTTGACCTCCAGGTCGCCCTCCAGGCGAGAGAACGGGCTAAACGTGATTGTCTTGGTGACCATCCTTGGGTGGCCCCTCTTGGCCAGGCCAGGCCGGTTTGAAAGAGACCGCGTTGCGGCGCAGTCGCTCCGGACATGCCAGTTTCGACAGCCCGCTGATCCCCACGTACCACGCCTTGGGCACGTCCAGGGGCAGGCTCGTGGGAATGTCGCCGATCTTCGCCGTCTCGAAAAACGGTATGAACCTGTCGGGGAAAACCGGCGAGGTGCATGAGAGGCACGGGAAACCTCCACGCGTGCAACTCCCCGTGCGGGCCAGCCACAACCGCTCGTTGCAATCCGATTCGCACAGCGTGCCCTTGCAGCCCAGGTTCTCGAACAGGCACCCTTGCTGGGAGTACGCGACGGCAGAGGCCTTGAACTCGTAGTACTCATTCCGCGGACAGGCGTGGTGGGCCAGTTTGCCGTAGAACGCCCGTGGGCGATTGAACCGGTCAAGGTCCGCTTCCGTCAACCGATGGGCTCGCAGTGCCCACAGCGCCCCGACAATCCAGTCGGGATGAGCCGGGCAGCCTGGAACGTTCACCACGGGCAAGCCCGCCCGGCTCCGGTAATCCACTCCCAGCAGTCCGCCTTTCTCGTCGCGGTAGAACTGAAGCCCCGCTGCGCCCATGGGGTTGCGTCCGCAGGCCATGATTCCGCCAAAAGATGCACAGGTGCCGACCGCCACCGTGTAGTCCGCCAAAGGGGCGATGGCGCGGACCCAGTCTGCCAGAGGCTTGCCAGGGGTCGCCGTTGTCGACGGAGGCACCGCCAGGTACGTCGCACCTTCCACGACAAGCAGGTCGATGTGCAACTTTCCGCCAGTGCAGTCGTCGAGCACTTGCTCCATCCTGCCCCGCGCGTGGCTGTGCAGGTACGGGTGCCCCAGTATGGAAACGTCGAGCATATGCAGCGCAGCCTGAAGATGGGGATGGTCTGAGTTCAGGAGAGACGCCGTCTCTCCGCCACAGCACACAGCCTGCATCCAGAGGAGATTTGCCACGACCGCTCACCCACCCTTTGGGGAATTATGCCTCACGCCACAGTATATACCCGTTCAGGAGATTGTCAATTCCCTAGGTTGGACGCCATGGCCTTGATCCGCTCGACGAGGGTTCGCTCGTCGGCACCGTACTTCTGCCGCCACCGGTAGTAGGTCTGCCCGCTGACGCCAATCTTCTTGCACATCTGCGGCACCGTCAACCCCTTGCCCAATTCCACGTCCGCCTCACGCAACTTCGCCACAATCTGCTGCCCACTGTGCTTCGTCATCTGACCTTTCCGTCGGCCGGAACTCTCACTGCACTTGGCAGAGTTTTCGGCGGGAAGGTCACAGGGAGTGACCTTTGATTGGGTCTGCATCTGATGGTACTCTGGGGCGGGCCGGATTCGAGGTGCGTCAGCAGGTGAAAAGCGTCTGGGCATTTCGCCGGCGGATGGTTCCTTACGCAGGAGCATCACTGTGGAACACAGGCGAAGACAGGAGTACCTGGAAGCCATCCGCAAGGCGGGCTTCAGGAACATCGCGGTGGTGGAAGAAAGGCTGTTTGACAGTCCGGCGGTAAAGGGGCCTCTCTTGGGAAAGATTGTCAGCCTTCAGGTGACGGCCTACAAGTAGGGCAGTCGTAGCCCTGAAAGGATTGGGACGCGGATGCTGTCAGCCAGGGAGGCCAATCGCCGGTACTTCCTTCAAGCGTATCGCTCTGGGCGGCATGGATGGGAAGCCGAAGAGCCGTCGTCCTATGCGGCGGGTTTCTTGAGACGGCTGAAGCGATCGATCCCCGGCGCCAAACTGTTGGATGTCGGCTGCGGAGAAGGGCGCCACGCCATTGCGGCCGCGCTGATGGGTTTCAAGGTCGCGGCCATCGACTACGAGCCCTTGGCCCTCCGACGCGCCCGCCGACGTGCCCGTGCGAAGCGGGCCAGGAACATTGGGTTCAGGAAGGCAGACGTTTTCTGTTTGCCCTTTCCGGCGTCCTGCTTCGATATCGCCCTGGATTATGGGTGCCTTCACCATCAAAGAAAGTCGGACTGGCCGGCCTACAAGGCCAGCATCCTGCGCGTGCTAAGACCGGGCGGCTTCTACGTGCTCTCGGTCTTCAGCCCCGAGTTCGCTCTATTCCGGGGAAGTCGCAGACCGTGGCACATCGCCCAAGGGGCATACCGGCGCTACTTCACACGACGGGGTGTCCTTGAACTGTTTGGAAGCGATTTCGAGGTCCTCGACCTGGTGAAGGAGAGAGGAAACCACCGCGGTTTCTGGCATGTGCTGATGAGACGTCGCGTCAAGCAAAGATAGCCTTGGTCACCCGCAGGCCCGTATCGAGGAGGACCCAGACGACGGGTTTCTCCTGGAATGAGCGGCATGCGTTGACCAGGCGGTCCGCTTCCTCCGCGTTCAAAGGCTCACGCACGAACTGATAGGACATGGTGAATATTTGTCGCGGATGTTTATAAAGCCGACGGTTCTGTCGCTACCTGCGAGGGGGCTTTTCCTCGAACACGGCCGGCACGGACCTCGTGACGCGGCAGCAATCAGGGCGGAAGGCGACACATTCGCAGTCCTTGGCGAGGCCGGACTGGCGCAGCAGGGCTGCCGGTTCCAGAAACGCACACCTTGGGGAGTTGGCTATGTTAATTCTCCGCCTTTGGGAAAGGCGGCATTTCTTCCTCCGGCGATACGTTGACCCACCGCCGCCCATTGGATACGGTGGGACGGAGTAGGGGTGCGCTAATGGCCAAACCGAAACCTTACGAGCCGCCCGTATGTCAACTCTTGGCGCTAGGTGACCCGCGCGAAGGCGACGAGTTCGGGCAGCCGCCGGACAAGTGGTTGGATTGTCGCGCGGCCTGCGCTGGACAACTTGTCGAACGGCTGGCACAGGGCCGATGGAATGATCCGACACTGAACGGCTTCATCGTTGCCCAACTTCTGGAACTTCGGGCCGTCGAGGCTGCTCCGATCATCGAGAAGGCATTCGCTTTGAGGCAAGTTGACCCAAGCATTGTCGGCGGCTGGGAGGACGTGCGGCAGGAACTGAAGGGGGAGGTGGAACTCCATGAGTAGACATCGACCGGGTCGCTATACGCCGTGCCGTCCGGGACCTGTGCGTGAGGTCGCCCGCAGGATTGCGGAAGTCCATGCGGAAGTGCTGTTGACCCATCCGTTTCGAGAGGGCAATGGTCGGTTGGCGCGATGGCTCGCGGACCTGATGGCGTTCCAGGCAGGCTTGCCGGCGCCGGCCTACGGTTTCGTCGGACGGGGATCGAGGGCAAGGCGGGCGCGGTATCTGGCCGCAGTGAAACAGGGGTACGTGCGGAACTACGACGCCTTGGCGGAGTTCTTCGCTGAGGCGATGGAACGACGGCGGGAATAGCGGCGGCCGTTGCGGGGTTTCAGGATGCGGGCACCTTCGAAAACAGAGGACTCGCGATAGTGTAGCATCCTGACCCTCGGTTTTTCGGACAGCCTCTACGCCGGTAATGCTGCTACAGTCTCCCATTCCCCAGGCTTTGTCGTTCTCTGCATCCTCCGCCATGTCATTTCGCCTCCGTCGCCGCGGTGATCGCCAGCAGGGCCGGCGTCCCATACTGGCTGCCCTGCGGCCCGTAGAGCATGTCGACGCCCTGGATCGGGACGTTTGGCCGCGGGTTAGTCCACTGGAACTGGTACACGACGGCCTGCTCCTCGGACTTGTCGTTCGGGAACGGCGCCGCCCAGGCGATCGAGGCACTCTTGAGGCCGCGAGGCTCTCTCGCAAGCCAGTGGTCCACCCCCTCGCCGTAGAGAACAGGCACCTCGGCCGTCTGCCCGTCGGCGTAACGGACCACGTACCTGAAGACGACCGGAGGGGCGTCTTCCGGCTTCTGCCGCCGCCACTCAGCCGTCCGGTTGAACGTGTGGAGGAAGAAGAGGACGCCGGCCTTGCCCTCGACCTTGAGGCCCTTGACCTCCTTGGGCAGCGTTCCCTTGGCGCCCGGGCCCGCCAGCATGATGCACGCGGGAACGGGCGACGTGCGGAAGTCGCGGATCGCGTAGGTGACGCCCGCGAAGGCGTTCGTGCCAAAGGGCATGTGGGCGAGGTCGCGTCCGCCGTCGAACCAGCCGCGATCTTTCGCGAGGAACTGGTTGCACTGGTCGTCGAGCGGGACCGGCCGGAACTTGAGGTTCCCCGTCGTGAGGACCTTGCCCCCGGAGAACGTCGCATGGAGGTTCCTGAGTAGCGTGGCGACGATGGCCTGCTTCTTCTGGGCGTTGACGGGGACCGCCTCGGAAGGCTTCGCATTGACCTGGTTCAGGATGACGCCTCCGTCGCCCATCGGGTATTTCACGAGGGCCCCGATGTTGAGAAGCGGCCGCACGCGCTTCGGCCAGTCGGAGGGACGCTTCACGTGAATCCACAGGTTGTCGATCCCCGTGACCTTGTCGACCTTGCTGAGATCGGCCAGTTCGACGGTGATGCGCCTGGCCTTGCGCGGCTCGAGCGTGAAGTCCTGGCGCTCGCCGTTCTGCTTGGTCTTCAGGGCGACCGGCTTCAGGTCGTCGTCGAACGTCAGGTTGACCTTGCCGGCGATCGCGTAATGCGTGTTGAGGACGACCGAGAAGCCGTCGATCGTCTCCTCGCGCGGCAGCGTGAACTTCATCACGGGCTTGTCGTACGGCAGGTAGTGGATGAGGACCCACCCGTCGGCGCTCGTGAAGCCGTTGACGGCGTTGCGCGGCCAATCGGCCCGGGCCTTCTTGCCGGCGGCGCTGTCGCCGGCCTTGGCCCCCGGTATCTCGGCGAACGGGGCGATATCGTCGAGGTCCAAGACCTGCGTGAACTCGTCGTCCACGAGGAACTTGTCGCCGGCCCACGGGAATATCTGCTCGTTGGACTCCATGGTCACGTCTCGAATCGTGAGGCCCGCGAGGATCGGGTCGCGCATGGCCGGCAGCGTGACGCGCTCCAGTTCAAACGGTCTGAGAACGTGCTCGACGCCGACGAGCGTGCTGAAATCGGCGAGGCCGTCGGCCGTAAGGCCCCAGGCCATAAGCCAGCCGCCCTTGCCGGTAAACGCCTTCACCTTGTCGGGCGCGCCCGCCAGGGCCTTGAGGTTGGCCGGCGTGGCGTCGAAGACGACGATCGGGTGCTTGCCGTCGGCCATGGCCGCGAGGACGTCCGAGGCCGGATCGAACTTCAGGCCCGAATCGGTTAGGAGTTTCGCAGCGGGGCCCTTGCCGTCCATGACGACGGCCGTGCTCTTCTGCACGAGCGCGTACTTGGCGGCATAGGCCAGGAGGTTGTCGAACAGACGCTGGGCCGCGGGGTCCGTGGCCAGTTTCTCGCCGACGACCATCTGGCAGAGGACGAGCAGGCCGTCGTTCACCGGGCACTCGGCGACGGCCGAGCAACTCAGCCGCTCGTCGCAGTGCGCGAGCGACACGGCCCCGCGCGTCGCCTTCCGGTAGACGTTCCGGTACACGACGTGGTCCCCCGACCACGTGAAGAAGTCGGGCTGGTCGAGCCCCTCGAAGACCGGGTGCGACGCGTTCTCCATGAAGGCGATGCGGCCGACGAAGTCCGTCGTCACGAAGTCGGCCGGCGTCGCCAGGTAGTGCAGCGGGTTTGCCTGGTCGAGCACCAGGAGCCTCGCGCCGCGGGCCGCCAGCGCCATCCACCGCGGGTCGGTCGAATCGCGCGGCGAGACGGCGTCCTTCCCGACCACGATGACCTTGGCCGAGGCGGGAATCTCGTCGACTTTCGCCACTTCCGTGAAGTCGATCTTGCGGGCCTGGAGCCGCGCCTTGACCGAGCCGAACGGGTCGATGACGGCCAGATCGCCCTTCTTGAGCGACGGCTTCGCGCCGCCGGCGGCATCGATCACGACGACGTGCTTCACTTCACGGAAGACTTCCTTGCCGCCGCGGCTGCACGTCAGGACGAACTCGCCCGCGGTTCGCTTCGAGACTCTCGGCAGCGTCAGGGTGATCGTGACTTGCTCATGCTTGCCCGCGTCGAGGCCGAACGTCTTCTTTTCGCCGCCGGCCTTCCTGCCGTCGACCTTCAGTTCCCAGGCCATCTCGATCGGGTCGGCGTAGCGTGTGTCGTTGAAGACCTTCAAGGTGCGCGGCACTTCGCTGCCGCCGGCAAACGTCCAGTTCCACTCGCGGCAGAAGACGCACACGGGCTTAAAGGAGTTGTACTCCAGGTCCATGTCGCCGTCGCCGGCCCAGAAGTGGAAGGCGGCCACGCCCCACCAGCGGTATCCCTCGGCGAGCATCTTGGCGTAGACGCCCGCGCCGAGCCGTGTGTACTCGCCCCAGCCCTGAAAGCACCCTTCGCCGGCGAACTGGGAGTACTCGCCCGGCGCGCTGCCGCGAACGAAGTACGATTCGCCCATGAAGATCGGGCGATCCGGCACCAGGCGCCAGGGCGACTTGCCCCAGGTGGGCCCGCCCTTAACGTGGGCCTCGAGGGCCCGCTCGAGCGTGTAGGCCTCGTCGGGATAGTCGCGCCAGGCGGACTCGAGGTAGTGGCCGCCGTTGACGGGCAGCGACTCGTCGGCCAGGCAGTTGCCGCCGTCTACCATGACGGGCCGCGTCGGGTCGAGCGCCATGAGTTCCTTGGCGACCTTGGCGATCTCGGGTTCGACGGCCTTGATCTGGCCGAGGTTCCGGGAGTTGATGAACGTGATCTCATTTTCGATCGACCAGATGAGGATCGACGGATGGTTCCGCTCGCTGCGGAACTGGGCCTTCTGCTGCTCAAGCCAGTTGGCGTAAAGCGCCGGGTTGTTCGTGAGGCCGCCGAGGTAGTTGGCGCCCTGGCCGTCGAAGATGCCCGTGCGGCGAACGATCATGCCGCTGCGGTCCATGAGGTCGAGCGCCCTGTGCCGGTCGAGGCCGCCGAAGTGGTTGCCCCAGAACCGCCACATGTTGTTACCGTTCTTCCGCCACGTGGCGATGGCCGCATCGGGGTCCTTGCCGCCGTCGCCGGCCGTGCAGTCGGCCCAGAGTTGCCACGGGACGCCGTTCAGCCTGAACTGCGGCCCGTCCCACTCCCACTCGCGGAAGCCGAACCGCGTCCGCCGCACGTCGGCCACCTTGCCGTCGAGCCTCACGGCCGTGAGAACGTCGTACAGGTTCGGCTCGTCCGGCCACCAGAGCCTCGGCTTCGCCCACGGCTCGGCGATCTTCAGGACGGCGGCCTGGCCCGCGGGGACCGTCAATTCCTTCGCGGCGAAGACCTTCTCGTGGGCCGTGACGGCAAGCCTGGCGACATCGCCCACCGGGACGATCTCGTTGACGACCTCGACCTTCTTATCGCCCGCCCCCGGATTGAAGACGGTCACCTCAAGGCCGAGTTCCTTCTTCTTCACCGACGGCATCGCAAAGACGTCCGTCGTGTAGGCGGGGCCCGCGACCACGAGGCTCGGCTCTTCGAGGATGCCAGCCTGACTCGCCAGGCCGCTGGCGACGGGGAAGTCGAAGAGCTGCCCGAGCCAGTTCTTCTCCATGAACGAGGCGGGCGTGTTGAAGTGCATGCGGCAACTGTGGCCCGCCTTCTTCTCGCTGATTGCGTAATACGGATCCTTGATGACGACGCACACTTCGTTCACCTGGCCGGGCTTCACGGCCTTCGTCACGTCGCATTCCCACAGGGCGTCGACCGCCAGGGTCCCGCCGCAGAACCGGCCGTTGACGATAACGCTTCCAATCATGTCGATGGATGGCAGCCGCAGGAAGAACGACCGTCCGGCCATGTCCGCGGGCACGTTGATTTTCGTGCGATAGACGAACCGGTGGCAGAACGCGAGTTCCGGCTTCACGGCGAACTTGTTGCCCGGCACTTTGATCGACATCCAGTAGGCGTTCTGCGCGTCGGGCAGCGTCTTCGTCGGCTCGGCGCGGTCGATGACCTCCTGCTCGTCGTAGCGGCAGACCTGCCAGAGGCCGCCGAGGGGAACCGTCCATCGCTCGCCCGGCGCGGCCGCGGCGGGGGCCTTCACCTCAAACACCTGGGCGGCCGCCTTCCTGTCGTCGGCGGTCTGCCAGTCGGCGTCGGGCTTGAACTTGCCGTTCGGGCGGAACGCGCCCTTCGAGATGCACAGCGCGTCGGAGCAATAGAGGATCTTGTCAAGGACCTTCTTGCCCTTGTCGTCCTTCATCTGCGGCAGGAGGCGGATCTGGAGCGAGTGCTTGCCGGCCGCCAGGTCCGCGTCGCCCATCTTGTACCACGCCACCTCGTTCCAGAAGCCGACCTCCGTGAGGTCGGTCGTGAGGTCCTGCGGCGTGATGGTCTTCCACTCGCCCTGGTCGATCCGCCAGTCGAACGGCGACCGGACGAACTCCATGCCGATGCGGTTCCAGATCTCGTACTTGCCGGCCGACGGCGCCTCGAAGTCGTACCCGATGAGGACGCCGTCCTTCGGGCAGTCCTTATCGACCTTCTCCGGGGGAATGTTGACGCTGAGCCACTTCTCCTCGGAGAGGAACTGGGCTTTTTCCACGCCAGCCGGCCTGGCCGCGTCGTAGTTCTTCGAGGTCGGCTTCTCGCCCTCGATCCAGACGTAGTCCGCCGCCAGGGCGTTGGAGGCAGCGACCACAGCGAGAGCCAATGCCAACAGGTGCTTCATGTCAGAGCCCCTTATTCGGGATTTCCCGAATGACCTCTTGCCTGCGACCATCGCGGACGCTTGACCATGATTGTACCTGCGCCTGGGGTCTCAACAAGACCCCTGCCACGCCGAAAACAGCCATCCGGCCCTCGGTCGGGCAGGAGTTGTCCGATTCTCGACATCCAATCGGGCGTTCGACCCGCGTGGAGACAGACCCTCTCCGGTGCCCCAGTGAAGCGGCTACGGTTTCGGCTCCTGCCGGCGTCATCCCGGCGCCGCTTTCAGGCACTCGTAGCCGCCCGATTCGCTCAAGGATGGCCCGCAGCAGGCTTCGGGGAATGGGCGGCCTCGGACTGTGAACCGTAGGAGACTTTGCGGGCGATGATCAGGCCCCTGAGGTCGCGCTCGGCGCGGTTGTTCTCGGACGGGATCGCGGGGTGGCGTGTCCACAGCCGTTTCGAGCCTGTTGGGACTGCTTCAACCCCCCTCTATCCCGATAAAGTGTGCCAAATCTATGCTATCTATGGAGGTTGATGAAAACCGGGCCAAGGCGCAAAGCCTTATCGCGTAAGCACTTAACATGGCGAGGGCGACGGGGCTCGAACCCGCAACCTTCGGATCGACAATCCGATGCTCTAACCAAATTGAGCTACGCCCCCGCGAGGGCTTCAACCGGCGGCCCGCGTCCTGGAACCAGGAAGCACCCGCCAGGAAAACAGGAACGGCCGCGCGGCCGACAGGCGCCTATTTTGTCGGCCGGGGCCGCCTTGTCAAGCGCAAAGGCTGCCGATGGGTCGGGCCACCGTCTTGGGGGGAGCCTTCACGGTCGCCTTTGCCGGGGCAGGGCATGCCGTGCCCGTACGTTGCCGCGCACAGCCGCAACCAGCGCATTGGGCGAGCGGCCTGGCCTGGTGCGCTACCGCTGGTAGATGGGCAACTGGCGGTACGAGACGCTCATCGCCAGGACGGCCATGGATGTGGAGTAGTAGTTGCCGCCTTCGCCGTCCTGCTCGCTGCCGGTATTCTGCCATGCGCCGGACTTGTCCTGGGCCTTGAGCATGACGTCGTAGAGTTTGGTGGCCCACCGCTCCCAGTAGTCGTCGCCGAGTTGGAACATGCCCTGTGCGCCGTAGTACATGGCGTATGAGAAGAATTCGCCTTCGCCGTAGCGGCGCGGCATGTGCTTGAGGAGCCACTCGCCGGCCATGAGGGCGGCCCGGTCGCGGTGGCGGCCGCACAGTTCCAGGCACAGCAGGGCGGTGCCGGTCCTGCCCCAGCCTGAGCCGCCGCCGGGCTGGTAAGCGAACCCGCCGTCGCTGCGGTTATGGCATCGCATGACGAACCCGAGGCCGCGGTCGATGGCCTCCTTCGGCACGGCGGCGCCGTTATTCCGGGCCGACCGCAGCGCCATGATGGCCCAGCCCGTGCAGGAGATGTCGGAGTCGCGGCTGTCGGACTGGTAGCGCCAGCCGCCGGTGGCGTTGGTGTCCTTGGCCAACTGCTGGGCCGCGAGGATCACCTTCATCGCCTTGGGCATCACCTGGTCGATCTTCTTCTGCCTGGCCGGATCGACCATGCCGGAGGCCTCGGAGAGCATCAGGGTGGAGATGCAATGGTTGTACATGGGACCGTTGCCTGTGCGCGCGACCAGGAGCATGCCGGTGGAGTCCTGGTGAGCCAGGATGTAGTCGACGCCCTTGTTGATGACCTCGCCGTACGGGCCGACGCCGGGCGTGTGGCCCTTGGCCAGAAAAGCCATGACGCACAGCGAGGTGATGGCCGTGGAGTTCAGGCCCTGCTGATGCTTCGTCCAGGAGCCGTCTTTGCGCTGTTCCTTGGCGAGGAACGCCAGAGCCTTGTCGATGGCGGTGTCGACCTGCTGCTGGTACTTGGCGAGGGCCGGCGAGGCGGTGTCGGCGGGGGCCTTTACGGCGTGCGAGAGGACCATGGCGGCGGCGGCCGCGGCCGCCAGGAGGAATCGCAGGTGCGATTTTGTTCGGCTCGATTCAATCGTGACGATGGTCATTTGCCGCCCTCGGAACTTGCGCCGCCTTTTTTGGCGACCTGCTGGAAGTAGCGCTTGATGAGCGCTCGGTATTCTTCGGGGCCGGCCTCTTCGGCGGCCTGAAGGATCTGGTTGCGCAATTCGCCCGGCAGTTTGGCCCAGTCGGAGAGTTTGATGCCGAGGCTTTCGAGTTTCGCGGCCGTCAGGCTCATGTTGACGGCGCCGATGCCCATCTTGGAGTTGCGGTGCTGCGAAGGCACCTGTCCGGGCTGGCCGGGCATCATGCCGGCCATGGCGCCGGGCTCCTGCCCCGGATGGGCGCCCATTTCGGCGGCACGGGCGCCGGCTTCGGCGGCCGCCTGGGCGAGGGCCGAGGCGGCCTCGGCCGCGGCGGCCGTCGACGGCGTCTGGGCGGCTTCGCTGGCGGCGTCGTAGGCCTGGGCCATGGGCTGACCCATGGCGGCTTCGCTGGGCGAGGTGGCGGGCTGGCCCGCCATTGCCTGGGCGAGGGCCTGGCCCATCTGGGCGAGGGCGTTTGCGGCCGCATTGAGAGACTGGGCCGCGCTTTGCTGCGGGGGACCGGCGGCCTGCGGTTGGCCCGCGGCCATCGCCTGCTGGGCCTGGTTCTCGGCCTGCTGGGCCTGGCCAAGGGCCTGGGTAGCCTGGCCTGCTTGCTGTGCCGCCGGGGACTGGGGAACCATGGCGCCGGCCTGCTGTCCGAGTTGGGCGGTTTCCTGCCTCAACTCGCCGGTGCGCTGGGCCAGTCCGGCCTGCTCGGCGGCCAGGGCCTGCTGCGGGTTGCCGGCCGCCAGGGCCTGCATCTCGCGGGCCAGTTGATTCTGGCGTTCGGCGAGCCCGGCGGCCTGCTGGGCCATCTGGGCCATCTGGCCCGGCGACGGACTTTGCTGGCCGCCTTGTTCCTGTCCGCCCTTCTCCTGCCCGCCCTGCTGCTGGCCCCCTTGCTCCTGTCCGCCCTGATGCTGTCCGCCTTGCTCCTGTCCGCCCTTCTCCTGTCCGCCTTGCTGCTGCCCCCCTTTCTCCTGTCCGCCCTTCTCCTGCCCGCCTTGCTGCTGCCCCCCTTTCTCCTGCCCGCCTTGCTCCTGGCCACCCTTCTCCTGTCCGCCTTGTTCGTGGCCGGCCTCCTGCTGCCCGCCCTGCTCCTGGCCGCTTGGTTGGTGCCCGGCGGCCTGCTGGGCGGCCTGGTTGGCGAGGTTCTGGGCGACGTTGCCGAGTTCCTGGCCCGCCTTCGTGGCGCTCTGGGCGGCCTGGGGCATGTTGTTGGGAATCTGGTTGGCCGCCTGCTGGGCGTCACCGGCGGCCTGCTGGCTGGTCTGGGCCGGTTCGCCGCCAACGGGCTGAACGTTCTGGGCCAGTTGGGCGGCCTCCTGGGCCAACTGAGCCTGCTCGGCCTGGAGGCGGGCAATCTCGCTCTGTGCCATGGCGCCCGCGGCTTCGTTACGCTGAGCCATGAGGGCTTCGGTCCGCTGGCGGATATCCTGCTGCTTGGCCGCCATTTGGCCGGCCTGCTGCTTCTGTTCGGCGGTAGGCTGCTGTCCGCCTTGCTGTTGAGCACCTTGCTGCTGCTGGCCAGCCTGTTGCTGGCCACCCTGGTCCTGTTGGGCGCCCTGCTGTTGTCCGGGCTGCTGCTGGCCGGCCTGTTCCTGTTGTCCACCTTGCTGTTGTCCGGGCTGCTGGCCGGCCTGCTGTTGTTGACCTGCCTGCTGCTGGGCGCCTTGCTGTTGCTGCCCGGCTTGCTGTTGTTGCCCGGCTTGCTGCTGACCGGCAGGCTGTTGGCCGGACGCGATCTGATTCAGTGCGTTCTCGGCGCCTTTCTGCTTTTCGACGGCCTGGGCGAGTGCCCCGGCCTGAATGTTTTCGGCGGCGGCGGCCATGGGCTTGGACTGCTCTGCGCCAACCTTGGTGCCGGCGGCCTCCTTGGCGAGTGCGGCCTGCTCGGCGGCGAGTTTCTCGAGGGCCTTGTCGATCTGCTGGACTTGGGCCTCTTGCTTGGTGTTCTCGGCCAGGGCCCTTTGCTCCTTTTCCAGTTGACGGGCCTCGGCGGCCAGGTCCTTGGCGGTCTGCATGCTCTGGGCCAACTGGGCCTTGAGTGCGGCCGGGGTTTCCTTGACGAGTTGTCCGACGGCTTTGGCCAGTTGGTCCTGCTCTTTCTGCCACTGGGCGGCGGCTTGGTTCTGGCCGGCTTCCATGGCGGCCTTTTCTGCGGCCAGTTCGGCCTCGTGCTTGGCCATGTCTTCGAGGGCCTGGGCGAGTTGTGCGGCCTCGGCCAGTTCCTTTAGTTGCTTGAGGAGTTCCAGGACCAGGGCGATGGCCTTGTCGATGTGCTCGTCGGCCTCGGAGGCGGCCTTGCCGCGATCCGCGGGGGCATCGGCGAGTTTGACCTGGCCGGTGCGGTCGTTGGCGGCCCCGACCTCGCCGGCCAGTTGGTTGAGTTTCGGCAGAAGGCCGGTGAACGTGCCGTCGGTCACGGCCGCAATGAGTTCTGCGGTCGTGGCCTTGGCCACGCCGAGATGCTCGAGCATGCGTACGACGCGCTTGGCCAGGTCGTCGGTGAGCGTCGCGGCCTTGGCGACATTGTCCTTGAGTGGCACGGAGTCATGTTTGGAGGTCTTGAGTTCCTTGAGGATTTTTTCGAGGGCCTTTCGGATGCTCTCTTCCTCGGCCGCCAGTATCTGGGCGGCGTAGGATGCGGCCGAGACGTCCAGTTCGACGGTCACGAGTTCCGAGATGCCTTCCTGTGGTCCCTTGAGGTTCGGCGGCAGGTTATCGACCGCGCGGACGCGGAAGGTGATCTGCTTGGCGCCCTCCAGGGGAAGCGTGGCGAGCGAGAGTGGGGCGGTTCCCGCCGCCGAGAAACGGTCCTGGCCCTTTTCGGGCTTCAGTTGGATCGGCACCTTGGCGTGCTTGTGCGTATCGGTGTCGACCGCGAAGTCGGCCCCGCGGAAACCGAAGTCGTCGGTCATCACGTAGCCGACGGGCAACTGGTCGGTCGGCTTCAGGCGGAGTTTCTTCTGGTCCGGGTTGACGATCTTGACGGTCGGCGGTTCGTCGGGCAGCGCCTCGATCAGGTGCTCGCCGGAGGACTTGACGAAGCCGTAACTGTCGGTCAGCACCAGGGCCCAGCGGCCGCGCATGCGCGCCGCCAGTCTCAGGTCGAACTGGCACAGCGACGCGCCCTCGGGCGTCTGCTTGACCTCGACGGTCTGCTGGGGTGCGGGCAGGCCGTTGATCCTCAGTTCGGCCGTCTTGACGGGCTTGTTGGTCGTGGCCTGGACGGTGGCGACGGTGCCGGCCACGGCGCGGATATCGCCGGTGCCGCCGGCGTCGACCGTCGGCTCCTTGCCGGTGTAGTCGGGGTACTTGTAGCGGACGTCGGTACGCTTGACGAGCGGCGGCGGCACAACGGTGACTTTGTAGTACTTGCTGAGGGCGTCGCCGGCGTGGACGCGGTACTTAAAACTCTGGCTGGCCGGCGGACAGGCCAGCACGAAGCGGCGCTGCCCGCGCTCGGTCGGGGGCAGGGCGATCATCGAGTCGCCGCGCTCGGAACCGTCGGGCAGCACCTTGTAAAGCGTCGCCCGCTTCACGGCCTCGTTGGCCACGGCGACCTCGACCTCCAGGCGCTGCTCCTCGGCCAGGGTCGTGTCGCCGGGGAACACGTGGAGCATGTAGTCCTTGATGTTGGGAAGGTTCAGATAGGGCGCCACGGCCCGTTCGAGCAGCAGCGCGGCGCTCGGGTAAAGCGCCAGGATGGCGGCGAAGATGGCCACCACGACTACGGCCGCCATCAGGAACGGCCGGGCGCTCTTCAGCGGGATCTCGGTCCGGGGCCGGACGCGGTCGGCGTCGTGGCTGGCTTCTTCAGCCAGCGCGGCAATCAGGACGTCCGAGCCGCGGATGTCGGGCGAGTCCTTGCTCGTCAGCAGTTCCACGGCGGAACTCAAACGTTCCTGGAGTTCCGGGTGGCGCGTTTCGATGAACCGCGCGATGCCCGTCATCGTGATGGTCCGGGCCATGGGCAAGATCAGGAACCACACCGCCACGCCGATCGACAGCGCAAAGGCCGACAGCGTCAGCACCCACCGCGACCATTGCGAGAACAGGGTCACGCTGGCGTCGATGGCCATGACCAGCAGGAGCGAACCCACCAGCGCGGCGATCGTGGCCGAGATGCCGCGCACCAGGATCACGCCGCGGACGCGGCGGATGAGCCGCTCAAGCGCCCGCGTAATCGACGGGGGCACATCGCCCGTCACCAGCGGTGATGTCTCGCTCATCAGGCTAACCCCACTTTCTTGCGGAGGATCCATTCAACCGTGGCCAGCAGAACGATGAAAGCCAGGAGCGGCCACGAATCCCAGATAACGTACTCGTGCCACTCCGTCTCCTTCTCGGTGACCGGCCCGAGGCTTGCCATCACGCGCTGGGCATGCGACGGATCGACGACGGCGCCGCCGGTCAGGTTCGCCAAGCGGCTCAGCAGGCCGCGGTCGGGCACGAGTTCGGCCTGCTCGACCGGCGTTGAGGGTTCGACCGAGAACTCCGTGGCGACCTTGTCGACGTTGTCCTCCGCCAGGACGAGTTTGGCGGGGGGGGCGTCGAGTTCCACGCGATAGTTGCCGCTGTCGAGTTCCCCGAGATCCGCCGCATACATGCCCGCCGAATCCTTAAGATACCCCAATTTCCGGCTCAAGACAAGTTGCTCTCCCTTGTAGACGTTGACGCCGACGTCGGTGGAAACGATGGGCGTGAAGTCCTTTTGGGCCAGTTTAGCCTGAACGCGGATGGGCGCGTGCGGCGCGTAGCGGGTGCGGTCGGTCCCGAGTTTCACGGTCTCGGTTCCGGCGGGCAACTTGTTGGCCGTGGCCCACCGCAGGACCTGGCCCCAGAACCGGTGATGATACGTGTCGCCCACGCGGTACCTCAGGCGCCACGTGTGGTCGAAGGCCAGGAACATGACCTTGCCCAGCGCCAGATGATGAAACGTGATGAGGGCGTGCTCGCGCTCAAATGCGCGGCGTTCGCGCTGTACGTCCTCGGTGGGGGTCGCGGCCGCCGCCCCGTCTTCCGGCTTCGCAGGCATGAACGACGGCGGCGACGGGGGCAGGGCATAGGCGAGCACCGTCGCCCCTTCCTTCGTCTGGAGGATCGGGTGCCGCCAGTAGATGTCGGGCAGGCCGCCCCAGACCTCGGCGTTCTCGTCGGGGCTGACCTTCTGGCGCATGATGACGCTTTCGCGCCCTTCGGCCGTCATCGCCAGGCGGTACGTTTTCTCCGGCGCCGCCAGGACGGGCTGCTCGCCCTTCTTGAACGTCGCGGGCAGCAGGTCGGCCAGCGGCGTGTCGGCGAAGGCGTGCGGCATCCAAATGGGTCCGGCGACCACGATGAGCGTGCCGCCGCGGTCGGCCACGAACTTGTGCAGGATCCGCAGCGTCTCGTCGCCCAGGTACTTCGGCGCGACGTCGCCGAGGATGATGGCGTCGAACTTCAGCCACTCGATCTGGTCCTTGGGCAGGGCCGACGCCTCGACCTCCTCGACGGGGCGGGAGGCCGATGCCTCGATCCTCGGCGCAGGCGGAACGCCCTCGATCCGGTCCGGCTCCAGCAGCACGTACTGGAGGCGGACCGTCTTGTCGCGGGTCGCGAACAGGTTCTTGAGGTACCGGAACTCCCACCGCGGCCGGCCGTCGATCACCAGGAGTTTCGTCCGCTCGTCGGAGACGCCCACCGTCAGCGGGTAATGGTTGTTCGTGGTCAGGACCTCGCCCTGGAACTTCTCGAGGTCGACCGCATAGTGGTGCAGGCCGGTGGTGCTCGGCTCGTCGGCCATCTGGACCCGGGTCCGGTACGTGTCGGTCGGCACGCGGACGGTCTGGCTGTCGACGATCTTCTCGCCGTCCATGAGGGCGACCTTGACTTCCTTTCCGGCCAGGCCGTCGAGTTTCAGTTGGACGTTGACGAACATCTTGTCGCGGACCGCGACCGCCTCGGGGGCCTCGACCGACAGGACGCCTGCATCGACGGGCGGCTTCTCGCCGCCCACCACGATCGACGAGACCGGCACCTGCTCGAGGCTCAGGGTCCGCAGCAGCGGCTCGATGCTCCTGGAGGCGTTGTGGCGGCCGTCGGTCAACAGGAGGATGCCCGACAACTGCTTTCCGGTCATCTCGGCCGTGACCTTCTCGAAGGCGGCCGTCAGGTCGGTCTGCTGCTGGGCGGGCGGCAGCGCGGCCGCATCGCCGGGCACTTGCTCGGTCGGGCTGTAGGCGGAAGCGTACGCGGCCGGGTTCACCTCGGTCGGCGCCGCCGCGAACGTGTACATCTTGACGGAATAGCGTTTCTGGAGTCTCTCCAGGAGGCTCGGACCGGCCTCGGCCTTCTGGCCGGGCGCCGCCGGCGGGCCCGGATGCCGCAGCAGCACGTCGCGGGCCACCGCCAGCCGCTTCTTGGCGCCGGACGCATCGACCCTGGCCCGCTGCTCCGGCGTGAGTGCGGCGTAGATCGCTTCATCGAGCGCCTGGCACATGGCAGATGTCTTGCCCGCCGCGTCGGCCAGGTCCAGCGACGCCTGGCGGACGGCCTGGAGCAGGCGGCCGTGCTGGGGTTCGAGGTTCCTGGTGTTCTCGCGGGAGGTCAAGGCCACGGCTTCCTGGAGGCGGTCGCGGACGGCGCCGGTGAGTTTCTTGCGGATGTCGCCGAGCGTGTCGCGGACGCGGTCATCGACTTTCAGCGCGGCGTCGATCGGCTTGGCGATGACGGCCGCCAGGTCGCCGACCTTCTTGTCGGCGGCGACGAACGCGCTGTGCATGGCGTCGCGGCGGGCGTCGAGTTGCTTGCGCCGGCCGTCGGGGTCCGCCGTGGCCAGCGACGCCAGCCACTCCCCCTGGGCCGTCAGGTCCTGGCGGATCTGCTCCTGGTCGTCGGCCGCCGTGTCCAGCGCGTGCTGCCGCTGGACGCCCTCGATGCCGAGCGTCTCGGCCAGGCGGATCTTCTCGGCGGGGCCGAGTTGCGTGTCGGGCACGTACATCGACGCCGAAGTGTCCACGAGGACCGCCACGAAACGCTGAATGGTCTTGTCGAGGTTCCACGGCCGGACGGGCTGGGCCAGCATCACGATCACCAGGCCGACGATGGCCACGCGCAGGACCGCCAGCGCCAGGCCCGGCGCCCGCGTCAGGGTCCGCCGCTCCAGGCGGTACAGGCCCAGGACGACCTCGACCGCCACCGCGCCCAGCAGGGCGATGGGCCACAGGGGCCAGTTCGTCGCCAGCACCAGGCCGCGCTGGAGCGCCTGGGCCGCAGCCAGCATGGCCAGAAAGCCGACCAGGCAGCACCCGACAACCGCCACGGCGCGCATCGGCCGGCCGCCGATTCGGCGCGTCAGGACATGGCAGGCCACCCACGCGGCGATGGCCGCCAGCGCCAACAGGTAAACGACGGCCGTCGGCACCGACGGCGGAAGCACGTAATGCGATTCGATGACGGGGTTCATGACTTCCCAGCACCTTCCGGTTCCCGGCCCGGCCCGGTCAAGAGGCGCCTGGCCCGCTCGCGGAACGTCTGCACGTCGACCGCCTCGGGGCCGAACGTAACGGTTTCAACAATGTGCATGCGACGCTGAAGGGCGATCCAGCGCGTCAGGCCGATCTCCGCCAGAAGCGCGACCACCAGCGCCAGGGCCAGGTACTTCCACAGTTCCTCTCCCGGCACGGTGCCGGTGACGGCCGAGACCATCTCGTTGGTCGAGTGGGCCTGGAAGACATCCACTTGTTTGCCGATGGCCTCGAGGTCGGCGGCCGCCAGGGGCGTGAGCCGGCCTTCCTCGGCGTCGTCGACGACCGCGAAGGGAATGCCCTTGGGGCCGCCGGGCGCCTGGAACTGCTGGCTGACGGCCGCCGGCACGCTCACGCGGTAGAGGCCCGGCTCGTAGGTGCCGGAGAAGTTGAGGCGGAGCCCGTCGCGCGAGGGCGCCAGGGCCGCCGGCAGGCGCCGACCGGTCGGCGTGACGACCTCGCCGGTCAGGCGGGCGTACTCGGGGGCCTTGCGGGCGGCCTCGGCCGAGCGCGCGGCCAGTTCCATCACGAACTCCGCGCCGGGCCGCACGTTCGTCTGCGCCAGCGCAGGGGCCGCCAGGTAGTACGCCAACTCGTGCACCAGCGGCACAAAGCACTTCAGCGACGGCAGGTTCGAGTCGCGCCGGTCCAGCGACATCGCCGTCATGAGCACGTAACCCTTGCCGACCTGGCGCTCAGCCAGCAGCGGCTCGCCGGTGTCGAAGAGGCCGCCCGCCCGGACGGCCCGGTCCTTCGGGTCCACGTCCAGCGACCAGAGGGCCGTGACGACGGCCCGGTCGGCGTCGGACTGCGTCGCCTCTTTCATCAGGTCCAGGGCCGGGTGGGTGAACGTCTTGACGCCGAAGTGGGCGGGCGATTCCGCCAGCGCCCGGCGGTTCTTCAGGGTCGCCGGCGAAAACGGCTGGCCCCCTTCGCTGGCCCAACCGTTGTAGAAGGCGGGCAGGGCCTTGTCTCCCAGCACGATCAGGACGCCGCCGCCGTCCTGCACGTATCGGACCAACTTCGAGGCGGCCGCCTGGGGCAGTTTCGGCACGTTGGCCATGACCACCAGGTTGAACTTCCCGAAATCGCTGACCGACGCGATGTCGGTGGCGGCCACGACGGTCGGCTCCACCAGCGACCCGAGTTCGGTGTCGGCGGCCGGCGGTTTCTCGCTGTCGGCTGGCGCCATGTCGGCTGTCTTGTCGGCTGTCTTGTCGGATGCCTTGGCGGGGGCTTTAGGCTCGGGCTTCGATTCGCCTTCCTCCTCGGTCGGCATCAGGGCAATCTCAATGAACGAGCCCGCGCCGTCGAGCGGCCGCGTCGATGGATCGCCCTCGACGATCAGCACCGGCAGTCTGTCGATGACCGGCACCGCCCGGACCGCCGTGTTATCGCTGGGCATCTCGTCTTCGCTCAGGACCTGGGCAGACACCACGTGCAGCCCAGGCTTGTCGAAGCGGTGGTCGAACCGCACGGTCTCGGCGGCGCTGGGGAGCATCTGGGCGGCATCCTGCCGGCCGACGCTTGTGCCGTCGACCGCCAGTTCGACGCTCAGCGCCTCCAGCGGGGTCGTGCCCGTGTTGGTCACGGTGACCTCGATGCGGACGGGCCGGTCGGTGCCGACCACCTTGCGCGAGAAGCGCACACCGGTGACGGCGGCATTGCGGAACGCCTTCGGCAGCGACAGCGTCCGGCACACGATCTGCGTCGGGCTGGTCACGCCCTGGAGGCCGGCGGCCAGGAACTTCCAGCGAGCCTCGTTGCGGGCATCCCACCCGATGGCCTGACCGTCGGTCACCAGGACGATCTTCTTGGCCGGATTCTTCCCCTCGGCGAGGCTGGCCGCCGCGGCGCTCAGCGAGTCGATCACGCGCATCGAGCCGCCCGTCGGCACGATAGTTCTCAGGGCGTTCTCCAGGTCGTCGCGGTCGGCCGTCGGGTTGGGCACCACCGGCCGAGCCACGGGGCCGGCCAGCAGAATGCTGATGGCGTCGGCCGGGCGGCACGCCTGGATCACGGTCCGGGCCTCCTCGACGGCCCGCCTGAAATTCGTCTGGCCCTCCACCGGCACGGTCATCGACGTTGACCCGTCGATCAGGATGGCGACGTCGCGTTCGCCGCCGCCGAACGACCACTGGCGGCCCTGCATCGCGTTTTCGATGACCGAGGCGCCGATGGCGATGCCGGCCAGGCCGGCCGCCGCTCCCAGCAGGCCCCAGCGCACCCGGACGTGCGACCACGTGGCGGCCGCGATGCCCGCCAGGATCACCGCCACCAGGATCGTCGGCAGCACCAGCGCCCAGGGGATCGTCGTGCGGCTGGGCAGGAACGGACGCGCCATCGCCATCACCACGAGCGCCACCACCAGGCACCGCAGGACCATCAGGATGATCTCTTCGATAAGGATACGGCGGCTGCGCGAGGTCAGCGATTCCAGCAAAAACCGCATCGCGCCCCAGTCGACGATCGTAGCCTTCTGCCGGTTCAGCAGGTGAATGAGAATCGGGATGGCGACCGCCGCCAGCCCGGCCAACATGGCCCAGTTCAAAAAGGTCATAGTGTGCCCCAAACGTCAAAGCCGGCAGTCGGCAACGGGCAACAGGGAACCGGCAGAGGCTCATCAACAAAGGCGGGAACCGGGAACCGGGAAAAGGGAACGGGAGCAACAAGAAACCGAAGCCAGGCCTCCGCGGTCCCGACGCGAACCTCGTACCCGATGGCGCTCACTTGCGGCTCCCTTGCTCGTGCGTCTCTTGCGTTCGGCCAAGGCTTCTTATCAATCCGTGCAAGAGTTGTGCGCAGGCGATCACGTCCTGCGACGTATCAGCAACCTGGTTCTCTGACAGATAACCCAGGTCCTGAGCCAACAACAATTGAGTCTGCACTTCGTAAAGGCTGGCGCGGGCCATTTGGAGGAAGCGGACATAGTCTTTCCGCGATCCGCGCCCGTACCCCTCCGCAATGTTGCACGGGACGGAGATGGCCCCCCTTCGGATCTGCTGCGTCAGGCCGAACACCTCCTCCTTGGGGAAACCGCTTGTAACTTCATAAATGCGTTTGACGAGCCGGCGGGCCTTCTGCCACGCCATCAGGTCCCGATAATCTCGGATTCTTGCGTTATTACCGGGCACCTTGCCTCCGTCATCCTGCCTTTTCTCGCGGCCGCCGCTGTGCTCTTGCCTGTTCCCGCCTTTTCCGCTGTTCCGTTGCCCGTTCCCGGTTCCCTGTTCCCGCCTCCATCATCCCTTGGTGCGGCCTTTGCGGTTCGCCAGGTAGTGAGCCAGGGCCACGTCGAAGTTCCGCTTCGTGGAGAGCGGCACGTAATCGATGTCCATTTCGCCGCAGCCCGCCTCGATCTGGCGGATGAACTCGCGGACGCGTTCGAGGTACTCGGCCCGGACGGACCGCGGGTCCAGTTGGATCCGCCGCTCGTCCAACTCCAGGTCCCGGAACAGGCTCCACCGGTCGAACGGGAAGGTCAGTTCCTCCTCGGCCATGACGTGCAGGACCAGGACCTCGTGCTTGCGGTACCGGAAATGGTGGAGCGCCTTGAGGATTTCCTGGGGGTCGTCGAAGAGGTCCGAGATGATCACGATGAGGCCGCGCCGGTGGGCCCGCTCGGCGATGTCGTGGAACACCGGGGCCAGGGCCGACTCCTCGCCCGGCCCCGTGGCCGCCAGTTCCTCGAGGATCGCCCTGAGGTGGCTCACGCGCGCCCGCGACGGAATGTACCGGCGGATCTTCGTGTCGAACGTCACCAGGCCGACGGCGTCCTGCTGGTGGATCATCAGGTGCGCCAGCGACGCCGCCAAAAACTGGCCGTACTCGAACTTCGAGAGCGGGCGGCCGTTGTGCGCGGCCGCCTGCTGGCCCGTGTAGCGCATCGAGCCGGAGGCGTCCAGCAGGATCACCGACCGAAGGTTGGTCTCTTCGATATATTGCTTGATGTAATAGCGGTCCGACTTTCCGTAGACGCGCCAGTCGAGGTCCCTCGGATCGTCGCCGGGCACGTACTGCCGGTGCTCGGCGAACTCCACCGAGAACCCCTTGTACGGGCTCTTGTGCCGGCCGGAAACGAAGCCCTCCACCACGCCGCGCGCCAGCAGTTCCAGCCGGTGAATCTTGGCCAGGGCGTCCGGGTCCAGCAGGCGCATGTACGCCGGTTTGGCTGCTCGATCCATCGTGTCCTTTCATCGTGCCGGCGCCCGCGAAGGCCGCCGGCGCCTCGGAATCGCCGCGCCTCGGCCGGCCCCGCGGCGCGCTCCCCAGCGCCGGGTAGGCCCCTCAGGCGATGGCCGTCTCGACGGCCGGACGGATTTCCGCCAGGAGGCGCTTGACGACCTCGTCGGCCGTAATGCCGGCGGCCTCGGCGTTGAACGTCGTTATCACGCGGTGCCGCATCACCGGCAGCGCCACCGCCCGCACGTCGTCGGTGGTCGCGTGGTAGCGGCCGTGCAGGATGGCGCGGGCCTTGGCCGCCAGGATCATGTAGATGCCGGCCCGCGGCCCGGCGCCCCACTGGACCAACTCGCTGACGAACGCCGGCGCCTCGGGCTGCCCCGGGCGCGACGCCCGCGCCAGGTCGCGCGCGTACTGGACCACGTGGTCGGCCACGGGCACGCGGCGCACGATCTCCTGAAGGCGCAGGATGTCTTCGCCCGTCAGCGCCACGTCGAGTTGCGCCTCGTACGTGCCCGTGACCTGCTTGATGATCGCCATTTCCTGGTCGGCCGTCGGATAGTCGACGATGATGTTGAACATGAAGCGGTCGAGTTGGGCCTCGGGCAGCGGGTACGTGCCTTCCTGCTCGATGGGGTTCTGGGTCGCCAGGACGAAGAACGGTTCGGGCAGGACGTAGGTATTTTCACCAGCCGTGACCATATGTTCCTGCATAGCCTCAAGGAGCGCCGCCTGGGTCTTCGGCGGGGTCCGGTTGATCTCGTCGGCCAGGATCATGTTGGCGAACAGCGGGCCGCGCACGAACCGGAACACGCGCTTGCCAGTCGTCCGGTCCTCCTCGAGCACGTCGGTGCCCGTGATGTCGGCCGGCATCAGGTCGGGGGTGAACTGGATCCGCTTGAACGACAGGTGCAGCAGCCGCGACGTGGTGCTCACCAGGAGCGTCTTCGCCAGGCCCGGCACACCGACCAGCAGGGCGTGTCCGCGGCAGAAGACGGCCACGAGCAACTGCTCGATGACCTCGTTCTGCCCGACGATGACCCGGGCCAACTGCTCGGTCATCTTCTTGTAGGCCACGTTCAGCGCCTTGACCGCCTCCAGGTCATCGGCCTGGGCGATCCGCGGGGCGACCTTGGGTCTGTCTGCGGCAGGGTTCGGTGTGTCTGGCATGAAACGACCTCCGATCAAATGTTTCCGGTCGCCTGATTCGTGGGACGCGTAGGCGCTTGGCGGGCCGCAGGCGTACGGCTAACGCGGCAACCTATGTAACCTCAAACCGGCGGCCGGTTGAAAGGTATCGAGGAAAAGCGGTTTCGCGGTGCCGCGGGGCTCCGCCAGGAAATGTCCGCAAGACTGGTGCTCCCAAACGGGTAATCAGTTTCCCTTGCGATGGCCCGCGCGCCCTGGTAGCCTCGCGGCGCGCGTGACGGTTTGTTGTTGAGCCGCGGCCGCTGCGGCCGCAGTCGCCGCCGTGCCGGCGACGGCTCAACCCGCGGCTGTGCCGAAGTCCGCAAAGACCACGCCGTTTGGGCTAAGGAGATCAGGATGGCGGAACTGACGAGCAAGGATCGCGTGGCGCGGATCCTGCGGCGCCAGCACGTCGACCGCGTCGCGGCCTACGAGAGTTTCTGGGGCGACACGCACCAGGCGTGGTCGGCACAGGGCCACGTCGGCAAGGACGAGTCGCTCGAGGACCACTTCGGCCTGGACCTGCGGGTCATGTGGTCGTTCAACATGGTCGCCGACCTCGACTTCAAGGAGGAGATTGTCGAGGAGACCGAGGAAACGAAACTGGTCCGCAGCGGCAACGGCGCGCTGCTGCGGTGGTGGAAGGCGCGAGGCGGCACGCCCGAGCACGTCGACTTCCTCGTGAAGGACCGCGCGGGGTGGGAGAAGCACATCCGGCATCACCTCGTGAACCGCGACATCCTGAGGCGGCGGATCAACGCCGAGGGCTACCGCCAGGTCCGCGACAAGTGCGCCAAGCAGGACCTGTTCTTCTGCTGGGGCGGCGTCAACGTCTTCGAACTCATGCACCCGGTCTGCGGCCACGAGTACATGCTCATGGGCATGGCCCTGGACCCCGACTGGGTCCGCGACATGTGCAGCGTGTACGCCGAGTTGACCATCAATCTCATGGAGATACTTTTTGCCGAGGAGGGCCTGCCCGACGGGGTCTACTTCTACGAAGACATGGGCTTCAAGGCGAAGCCGTTCATGTCGCCGCGGATGTACAGGGAGATCGTGTGGCCGGCGCACAAGCGGACGTTCGACTTCTGTCACGCCC
>Ga0315282_10000774_pt1 | contig 62494 bp, 45 predicted proteins | sample YL17G07_20_MG_FD_203693 | JGI IMG/M metagenome (GOLD analysis project Ga0315282, IMG submission 203693) | Sediment microbial communities from Yellowstone Lake, YNP, Wyoming, USA - YL17G07_20 | ecosystem: Environmental > Aquatic > Freshwater > Lake > Sediment | place: USA: Wyoming | collected...
ACGTCGACGATATCGTTCACGCTATAAAGACAATGCAGATAAGGGGGGCACCAGTGCTTGGGGTTGCGGCCGCGATGGTTCTCGCTGTAACCGCCATCCACAGCAGGGCCCGCAGCACGAAGGTCTTATTGAATGAGCTGAAACGAGCGGCGAACAAAGTTAGGAAAACGCGCCCCACTGCTGTAAACCTTTTCGGTGGTTTGGATCGCGTGCTGAAGGTTGCACGAGCCACAAAGGATGTTAGAGAGTTGCGCGACGCGGTCGTCCGAGAGGCGAGGCGTATAGCAGAGGAAGATGTTGAGACAAATAGGCGAATGGGCGAGCTTGGGGCAAGCCTCATAAAGGACGGTGATGTCGTGCTGACACACTGTAATACTGGAGCGCTCGCTGCGGTCGATTATGGGACAGCATTAGGGGCAATCCGTGCAGCTTGGGCGCAGGGCAAGCACATCAAGGTCATCGCCACGGAAACGCGGCCACAGCTCCAGGGTGCACGTCTAACTGCATGGGAGCTGAAGCGGGCAGGCATTCCGGTCACTGTTATAACTGACAGCATGGCGGGTGAGGTTATGAGGCTGCGCATGGTCAACCTGGTGATGGTCGGAGCAGATCGTATAACATCAAACGGTGATGTCGTGAACAAGATAGGCACATATGCTCTTGCTGTACTTGCAAAGGAACACGGCATCCCGTTCTATTCCGTTGCCCCGACAACAACTATAGACCTGAACACCCCCAGCGGAGATCGAGTTAAAATCGAGCACCGTGACCCAAGCGAGGTCATTTTTGTCGGGAAAACTAGATTGGTGCCAAAAGGTGTGGCGGTATTTAACCCTGCCTTCGATGTAACCCCATCTCGCTTGGTTACCGCGATAGTGACCGAGAGAGGGATTGTGCGGCCTTCAGAGCTGAAGTCTTTGTTTAGGTAGTAGGCGATTTGGGCATGACATAGGTATGTCATCGGATACAATTTCTTTCCTCAAAATGAGTGCCTTGCTACCTGAAGATTTAATAAGCATTGCTAAATATCTCAAATCGTTTAGGCTGTCAAGTTGCCATACAGATTGCTGCAACATCTCCGCATCAAGCTTTCGCAGATATCTGTTTATCTTCAGTCTGGTGGCGTTATCGAGCTTCTTGATATCGAAGATGATCAGATATGACATAGGTATGTCACTTCTAGATTTGGCATTCGAAATCGAAGTGCGTAAGCTTTCATGCGGAATGCGCTCACAAATAATAAAATAGCTCAAGCCCCGAATTTTTTACTCTTACCCATAAGATCAGCCAAGATTGGTAGCAGGTCCTTGCCCCGAATTCGACCCAAGCCGCCTCTAGCAACTGCACGCTCAGTGTAGGCCTGAACTTCATCAGGTCGCACGCCGGCTCCAGTAATGACGACCGGTACAGGGTCGCCGGAATGCTCCTCCAAGGTAACTGGCGTCGAATGATCGGCGGTCAAGATGACTAGGTCAGCAGCATCCATAAGTTGACCCATCATCCCATCGACCCGCTCGATGAGCTTTATTTTGGCCTCAAAGTTCCCGTCGTGGCTTGCCTCGTCGCAACCCTTCACATGGAGCAACACCAGCTCATGAGTTTCCAAAGCTTTCAATGTAGCATTCGCCTTCGCGTTTAGGTCGGTGTTAACGCTGCCGGTGGCCCCAGGGACATCGATGACGTCCATGCCCGCCATCCCGCAGACACCTTTCACTAGGGCAGCGGCAGCCACACAAGCTCCGCTTATGCCAAATCGTTCTTGGATGGGTTGGAGGTGTGGCACGACTCCGCCTCCACGAATTAGGAGATAGTTTGCGGGAGGAAGTCCATTTTTCGAGCGTTCTTTGTTGAGGGGGTGATCCTTTAAAATTTCGTAAGCCTTGCGCGAGAAATCGTTGAGCAGTCGGGCGGTCCTAGCTGCTCTTCGTCGACGCCCGGCAAACCTGCGGATGCCGCCGGTGAGGATGGCTTGAATCAACCCAGGTCGTTCTGAGGCTTGCATTAGCGGCCCTACCCGGAGGACTTTTTTACCGGTCTCGTATGGGTCGGAGTCCGTGACCTCATGCGATAGGCCACTCCCCCGCAGCACTAGGGTCGCCCTGTGACCCACCGTGCTTTTGAATATGAATTCCCCTCCACGGAGCTTGATCTGCCCTATAGCCGCCTCGAGCGGTTTCGTTTCATGGATGCGCCCCGCACGCCTATCTTTTATTACGAGGTTGTCGTCCACTGTGGCATAGTTGACCCTGAAAGCGACATCCCCCGGTAGCAGCTTGATTCCGGCGCCAGCGGCTTCAAATGGTCCTCGACCCGTGTACACCTCGAATGGATCGTAGCCGAGCAAAGCCAGGTGCGCGGTGTCGCTACCAGCAGGTACCCCCGGAGCAATAGTGTCCATCAGCCCGCAGATCCCCTTCTTTGTCAATTTATTCATGTTGGGCTTACGCGATGCTTCGAGTGGGGTTCGATTGCCCAGCTTAGGCACCGGACGATCAGCCATTCCATCGCAGATGAGCATTAGGGCCTTCAATCCATCCCCCATCAGGAATATCGCGCGATTAAAAAAGGCTTACGTTGAGGGGAAAACATAAACCTGAAAGACCAAAACAGATTGTAGTGGGCCCGTGGCCTAGTCAGGATAGGGCGGCGGCCTTCGGAGCCGTAGGTCGAGGGTTCGAATCCCTCCGGGCCCGCCACAGATTTTTATTATCCAAAATCCTTTCGGCAACCTATTGTTAGGGTTTCTTAGCCGATGACGGCGAACTCTTATACATAGGTTATATATAGTAACAAATTTTCAGTAAGATGTTGGAGGCGGTTTCCGAAAAAAAGGGAGGCTAGAATTGAGGACCGATAATATAGTTAAGCGTTTAACATGCGTTTTCTCGGTTTTGATTGTGGTATCACTAGTGACCTCGATCTTGGTGCCCCTATCCTTTAGCTCGGTTGGGCCCGCGTCCGCGGAGACAAATCAAACAATCATCGTTCATGGAGAAAACGCTCACGACAAAAATCAAACCGGAAATTCACTTCAATATAAGTACCAATCTAACAACCCATCGTCTATATTCGTAACAGAGAAATCTGGTTCGACTAAGATAGAACCCCAGCCGAGTAAGCTGAGCGAAAATATTCGACATCAGCTCGAGCAAAAAGGGGAAGACGAAACAATTAGAGTAATCGTGAGGTTGGGGCCAGCGGATCTTACGGGTGTTCCGACAAACATGGTTGTTAACAGACTGAAGGAATATGCGAATAGGACTCAGGAACAGGTCATAGAATTTCTACAGATGCGAGGCGCGAAGGTATTAAATAAATTTTGGTTGGCAAATGCCATACTCGTCGAGGCGAAGGCTAGTACCATTAGTGACCTCGCCTCCATGTCGTCCGTTGAAAAAATCCACGAGGATTTCCAGGTTAGTACCTTGGAACTCGTGGAAAACAATTCTAATAGACAATTAAACAGCTTCGCGCCCCCCTCTGGAGTTCGCGAGGACTTTCAGGTTAAGGTCCCTGAAGTTAGCGGGGACTTCGTCGGTATCAGCTCAACAGACGGCGCAACTTGGGGCCTGAATCGCATAATGGCGCCTGACACTTGGGCGCTCGGCATCAATGGTTCAGGCACTCGAGTGGCTGTGCTCGATACGGGCGTCGATATAACCCATCCGGACCTGGTCGGAAAGATGTGGACGGATAACCCAGCGGATCCGACCTATCCTGGGGGCTGGATAGAGTTCGACTCAAATGGTAACATTGTCGTGGGCTCGACGCCTCATGATACAGCTGGGCATGGAACTCATACCTCTGGCACAGTACTGGGCGACAATGCCAGTGGCACAGCGATAGGTGTGGCCCCGGGCGCTTTGCTGATGCATGCCCTAGTCATACCCGGCGGGAGCGGGACATTTGCCCAATGCACAGCTGGTATGGAATGGGCGATAGAACCCGTGGACCAGTATGGCAACCCCGCTGGTCAGCGGGCGGATGTTGCAAGCATGTCATGGGGAGCAGATGGTCATTATGACGAGATGATAGAGCCAGTTGGAAACATGAAAGCGGCCGGTGTCGTGCCAGTCGCTGCTATCGGTAATGGTGGGGCAGGAATCTCAGGAAGCCCTGGAAATGTTTATGAGGCTTTTGGGGTTGGGGCGATCGCCGAGGATAATACTGTCGCTGGGTTCAGCGGCGGCGAGGTCGTGGATTGGCCAGCATCTTATCCAGAGCCCTACATAAAGCCAGACTTCAGCGCCCCCGGCGTGAGCGTCTACTCTTCAGTCCCTTGGGGATATGAATATTTGAGCGGCACGTCCATGGCTACGCCTCACGTCGCGGGGACGATTGCGCTTATGCTCGATGCTAACCCGCTCCTTACGGTCGACGATATTTATGATACATTAAAAACCACTTCGGATGACTTGGGGTCTCCTGGCAAGGATATAAGGTACGGATGGGGAGTCATAGATGCGTTCGATGCTGTGGTTATGGTGCGGTATAACTCTGGTATTGAGGGTTATGTAATAGATGCCTCGACATCTAATGGGATAGCTGGAGCCAAGGTGGTTGTTCAGGAAACGGGCTGGACAAGATACACGTCCGAAAACGGATATTACAGGATATTTTCACCTCCCGATAATTACACGCTGACCGTGAGTGCGTTCGGATACTGTGACAACATCGTCGTCGCAAGCGTTATCGAAAATCAATGGACGATCCAGGACATCGCGCTTGTCCCCCTACCCAGTGGCTTCATAGCCGGCGAGGTCACCGATAAAGCCCTCAACCCAATCGAGAACGCAACTATAGCCCTAATTGGAACTCCCCTGAGTACTAGGACGGACAGCTTGGGCAACTACGTTCTTGAGGCCCCCATCGATGTATACGATGTCAAGGCCTCAGCTTGGGGTTACGGGTCAGTTACGGCGTATGGGGTCGAGGTCCTTGAAAATCAGACGACCGTGGTGAACTTCCAGCTTGGGCCCATATTGTTGTCTGAGAACTTCGACAATTATGCCACAGACACATTTCCTCTTGGTTGGGGGAAAGTTTACTCCGGCAGGGGATGGGGATATTGCATTATCGATAATTCCCAGGCCTTCTCACCTCCAAACTCTTGGAAGCTTGAGGGAATGTCTAATTGGTCCCAAATAGTCGGGCGCCGTCTACCAGGCCCTCCCGACCCAAATGTGATTTATGATTACTCCAACGGTCTTCCAGCGGATGAATACGCTGAAACCGTCGAGTGGCTGAAAGCTCACCCGATAATTTGGTTCGAGGCGCGCGTCATGACAGGTTTTGCGCCCTCTCACTCGACAACTTATCCACTGGCCAATATTATGTTCTACAAGGTTCTGCCTATATGGGGTCGACGTTATGGTGGTATAGGGTTCTGTCACGACCCTCTGACCGACAACTACTTCATTGGGGTGGGTGAGAACCGAATAACTTATGAACCCTATCACTGGTACCATGTGCGCGGCTGTACAGACCTAGAGAAGCGCACTTTCGATGCTTGGGTAGATAATGAGTTGATTGCCGAGGGTGTTCCAGTCACTCCCGATGAATGGCCAGAGATGCTTTCTCTCGTCGCGGAAAATCCCGGCAACACTATCGTGTGGTTCGATGATGTTAAGATCGGATACACGCGGTACGAGCACGATCTCGGTGTTTCTTTGGTTGCCCCAAGATTTTTGAAACCGGGTGATTCCACTCTTCTCGAGGCGACCGTCTACAACCGAGGTCTAGAAAATGAGAATAATGTGGAGCTGCAATTGCTGATCGACAACACCATAGTCGATTCCGTCATAATCCCAGAACTGCCCGCGGGAACCTCTTATACGCTCAGCTATCCGTGGACGCCGGCCGGAGAGGGGACCTACGAGGTGAAGGCTTATGCTCCACCGGTGCCGGGCGAAGAATATACGGGAAACAATCAAAAAAGTAAACTTGTAGAAGTCTCTGAAACGGTGCTCGCTGTCGTTTTAGATTCGTTTGGTGCCGACTACGATAGTTCATTTTGGGATTATCTTAACGCAAATTGGGCAAATTACGGCGACATGCGCATTGTAATAGATTACACGTCTCTTAATAAGGAAGACATAACGCTGGCAGATATCGAGGCAACTCAGGCTGATGTTTTAATAATTTCTGATGCTTGGGCTTACTACTACGGGTGGGAATTCAGCGACTCTGAAATAGACGCTATAAAAACCTACGTGCTTAGCGGGCATGGGATAATAGCTACCTCGGGCACATTCGACACTTGGACTGCTCCAAATAACCAAAAACTCGCTGGATTGTTCGGAATGGACCCAATCGTTTGGTACAATTGGGGATACGATGGAGAGGAAAAAGATACGAACGGAATCTTTGACCTACTTACCCCTCGCCACGACGAATTATGGCGCGATGTACCAGATCCATATCTAGCTGGTTATCAAGCTACTCTAAATCCCACTCCCAGTTCGGATTGGACATCTCAGGGCGTTACGAGCGGTTGGATGGAAGCCCTTTCAAGAGATCACTATGCAGCTGTGATAACAAACGAACTCGATAGAGCCGTCTACTTTACCTGTATGCCGGAAGGTTATGGAAGCGACATTGAAAGCACCAAACAATTATTTTACAATTCGATTGTGTGGGCAGGCATCATGAAACCTGTCTCTGTTTCCATCTTGCCCCGCTATCAGGAAGGGTTACCTAGGACAACGCTTGAGTATACTGTTACGGTAATAAACAGAGGTACACTCGAGGACAACTACGATCTCGTGGTAAACGATAATTCAGGTTGGGCCTTAACGCTCTCTGAAAATCAGCTCGAGAACGTGCTGTCTCATGAGAATAGGATGGTTACCCTCAGCGTCACCATACCTCAGAATGCGACCCCAGGCACTGAGGATAAGATAACTGTCACCGCTACCTCCCAAGAGAACGTCCAAATAAGCGACAATGCAAGTTGCGTAGCTCACACCGTTGAATTCATGGCCATAATTCAAGGGAAGGACACAGCCTACAATCTTGATCTCGCCTGGCCCCCGCCGTGGGTTTGGTACTCGACCGGGAATAACCCGCCGATCCTGGCCGCAGGTGTGGTGGGTGATGGTGCGATCGTCGCCGGAGGTACTGCCTGTACTTGCAGGAACGGACGTTGGAACGTGGGCGAATGGGATGTCTTCCTCGACACCGCGTTCCAGTGGATGGTTCCCGGCGCGACAAAGGTGCTTTGGTACGAGGGATATGGTGTTTACAATGATACTACTCAGTGCTCGGATCTCGTCACGGCCCTTACAAATAAGGGATATACGATCACGGGCGACAGCACCGAACCTATCGCCTCTAGCTTGTTGGCACCTTACGATATCCTGATCATACCCCAGCTCGAGCTCGGCGCGTCTGGAACAGGCGGTGACCCAACCCTACTACCGGATGCCGATGTAGCAGCCATCAAGAGCTTCGTAGAGGGGGGCAAGGGCCTGCTCATCATGGAGGGAAGCGACTATGCGGGCTTCAACTACAACAAAGTTCAAAACAAGATTCTTCGGGCGCTCGGTTTCGGCCTCAACTTCCAAAACGATGAAGTGTATGATGACACTAACTATTGGGGGGACGGTCCTTGGTGGCCCATCGCTGATGTCGATAACACCACTTCTATTGGTAGTGCCTACGAGAGCGAGACCGGAAGGAATGAAATCGGTCAATTCAGCATATGTTCGCTTGCACCTCCTCCGCCAGCAAGGTTCGCCCCGCCTCATTTAGATAATGGCTTGGATACTGACAACGACAACCTCTACGAATACCTCGGAGTCGAGGTGAAGGTGGCTGTTGACAACGCAGGATGGTACGAAGTAGTCGGTGACCTTTACGACGGCGATGGTAATTGGATCACCTTTGCATGGGCTGATAATTACCTCGATGTTGGCACCCAGACGCTTGAACTCCGCTTCGATGGCAAAAGGATAAACTACTCTGGGAAGGATGGCCCGTACCGAGCGTATCTGAACCTCTACGGCAGCCCCTATGGGTGGCTCGATAGCGACGAGCACTGGACTGCTGCCTATACGCACGACCAGTTCCAGCCGCCAACAATTTTCACCGGAGACCACCTGAAAATAGGCATTAGTGAATTCGGCGAGCTCGGCACGGGTGGGGTAGGTTTCCAATACCCCATTGGCGATAGCTATGAATCTCTTGCGGTCGGTTGGCAGGGTGACGGATATCTAATTGCTTACGATGGTGAAATTTATACTCATTATCCGGACGGGCCAAATGTTGGAACACTGACATTGGTATCCGAGAACACGATCGCCAATACGCCCGATATTGCCGAGCACGAAGTCGTTGTGATGACTGGGGATGGGAAACTAAAGTTAACTTTCCTATTCGACTTCCAAAAGCACACGAAATCTGTCACAGTGAAGACAACGATCACGAACATCAGCGGTGAAATCCTAAATGACGTATACTACAAGAGAGTTACAGACTGGGACGTGTGGTCGCCTCTTGGTTGGTGGGGACCTGGGAATTGGTGGGGTTGGGATGAAAACTATGACCTGGGTGTCGCGTTCTTAACTCCGGCTGAAACTGGCTCTGAATATGCATACATGGGAACTGCGGGTTATCCATCACCCACCGGCTATGACCTTTATGCCTGGGACGACCAAACCAGCAGGGGCTACGATGGCTACCGGGACACTACCCCTATTACCTCCCCCGAATGGACGGATGGTTGCCTTGCCCACCACTGGTCGCTCGGAAGTTTATCGCCGGGCGGTTCTAAGGACGTATATTCGATTTACGCGGCAGGAGACACGTTATCCGAGCTAAGGGAGGATGTAGATAATGCGCTCGTTGAAATCACCCCGTACATCTGGGTTGAGCCGACAAGCTTCAACATGACATTACCTCCCGACACGTCTGAAAATTACACTCTTACGATTGGGGATAATGGGAATTCACAACTGACGTATGATATAAGAGATGTCGAAACAACGACCGAAGCCGTGGAAAGAAAAATAAGTACTCAAAAAGTAACTTTTCCTGTTGAAGGTCCGTTCTCTAAGTCAAAGGATATTGTCAGGTACACTGTGAATCTATCGGACATTGAACCAACTGGGGATTGGAAACTATTGCTCACAGATCCAGACGAATCAAATATTTGGATGGACATCAAGGAAGTATATGCAAAAGATGATGGATCAAATATATATTTCAAAGTTGTTTTCTATGAACAATGGCCAGGCGATCCGCATAATTATATAGATACAGCGATTTTTTTGGATACAGACCAGAATCAAGGTACGGGATTGAGCAATGCGCAGAGTTGGTACCCGATGAATGACATAGGTGCAGATTATGCGGCAGTTGTTGGAATGGAAGGCGATTCCGTGTGGAAATGGGATGGAGGATGGATTCCTTGGGCTCCGTTTACGTATTTACATCTAGATCCATACACAAATGTCTTTGAAGTGGGCATCAGCCTTAATGATATCGGTAATCCAAATGCAATTGATCTCATCGTAACTAACATAGACATAGCGTCCGGATGGAAATGGGACTATGCACCTATTGAAGGAGATGGACATGTAACTTACAATATCAGTGACTGTCCATGGTTGGATGAGAATCCAAAATCCGGCACGGTTGAGGTGGGGAACTCTGATAATGTAACAGTAACAATAGACACAACGGGTCTTGCTCTGGGAGATTACAGCGCAAACATAATCATAAACAACAACGATCCGGATGAAGATCCGAAAGTTGTGCCAGTACATTTGAGGGTATCTTGGGAATTGGATGCCCTCATTACCGCAACCTTCTCTGGAGGCAGTGATGATGCTATCTTTGGAGTCAGGCCCGACGCGACATCTGGCTTTGATAGTAATTATGATATTCCCGAACCGCCTGCACCTCCGGGGCCACCGTACGTGCGGGCATACTTCTACTACCCCGAGCAAGCCCCGGACGAGCTCCATCGCAGCTGCTTAGCGCTAGAGAACCTGATGGAGTGGCATCTCAGGATTGAGTACGCCGACGACATCGAGAACATCACCCTGACCTGGAACGTGGAGAACATCCCCCCAGAGTACAACGTTCTACTATACCGCGGAGGAGATCTCGTGGCGGACATGAGGGCGGAGGACAACTATACCTTCGAGGCGGCGAGCGGGAATCATGACTTTTGCGTGATCGTAGGGAAAACCTTGCCTTTCGCCCTTGAACTCACCCAGGGTTGGAACATGATCTCCTTCCCGGTCCTGCTGGAGAACATGAGCCCAGACTCGATCTTTGACGGCTACTATGTTTTGTACAGGTGGGATGCGGAGAACAAGCGCTACGTGCTTCACGCTGATAGCGGAGTCTTCATCGAGCCCGATCCGAATGTCGAGGTGGGCGTCGGCTACTGGGTTTACGTGCTCGAGGACGAGAACGTGGACCTGCTGGGCTTCCTGGTGAACAGGCTAACCCTAAGCCTTCGCTCGGGATGGAACCTCATAGGGCCTCCCTACGGTGGCTCGAGCATCGCCGACCCGATCGACGATCCAGACAACTCCGTACTGCCCTGGGCTTTCACCTGGAACGCGGTTGAGAAAAGTTACGATACGACGCAACTTCTCGAGGCGGGAAAAAGCTACTGGATGTATGCGTTACAAGGCTGCGAGCTGGCGCTTATAGATGATTGTAGGTGAGGAATAATGGACATCAGAAAGGAGGTAATAAGTAAGACCGAGAAGTTTAGATGTGGCCCAACACTCATTTTGCTGGTAATTGCTTTAATGACGTCGATGCTCCTCATCGCTGTGCCGGTTTCCGCGACAGGTGGCACCGCCCCTTCCAGTCCAATCAAGGTTCAGTCTGGTAAGGTTTTCCTCCTGAGGGGCTCGATAACACTTGACAAAGCGTCTGCTGCAGAGTTCTCATATGGGCCTGTTTACTGGTACAGCTACGGTAACGAGAACGAGAACTTCACCCTGGAGAACACCCCATCAGTCTACTGGTTTGATTGTACTACTGATAACTCCCTAGACGGCCAACCGGTGGAGAACGTGACAATAAGTGACTACGCGATCCCAGATGGATGGCAGATCGAGATAAAGGATAATGGCGGTGGGAACCTTGTCATATGGCCCAACGGGACACTCTATGTAGACATATGGCTCCGAGCCCAAGGTTATGGCGGCGTCCCCCACGCTCTAGAGAACCAAGATATCTCCTTTGCGATGGATCAGATAACCATATGGGAGCCGGGTACAGTTGTAGTACCCGCCGGCCCGATAACCGTACAAGTGCTTGGCGAGGGCGTGATAGTCACCGTCGATCCAAAATATCGGAGCGGCCTGCCCGGTGTGACGCTTAACTACACCGTCACAGTCAAGAACACGGGTGGGGTCGAGGACAACTACGACCTGACCGTCAACGACGATTCGGGCTGGGGTCCGATGCTCGATGATAATCGATTCGAAAATGTTCCGCCCGACGAGGACAGGACTACGACTTTGAGTGTCACCATACCCGATAATGCCGCGCCATGTGCCGAGGACAACATAACCGTCACCGCAGCTGGAACCAGTGCAATAGACTCCGATAGTTGTACCGCACATGCTGCCTTTCCCTTGGGCGTCGAGGTATCGATCTCGCCGAGTTACCTGAGCGGCCTTCCCGGGGCGACGCTGGACTACACCGTCACCGTTTCCAACATGGGGGCGCTCGATGACAACTACGATCTAACCGTCAGCGATAACTTGAGCTGGGGGCCAACGGTTTCACCTCCCTCGCTTACAGTGCCAGCAGGCGAGAACATGACTTCGACGCTCAGCGTCACTATACCTGAGAACGCGACGCCCTACACTGAGGATAACATAACCGTTACCGCGACCTCCACCGAGAATTCTGAGGTGAGTGACTCTACCAGTTGTATAGCACGCGCGCTGTATTCGGGTATCTTCGTGCGGGGTAAGGAAACAGCATATAGTTACAATTCCAACCCCCCTCCACCCCTAAAAACATACGTCCAAGGCGATAACCCACCAATGATGATGGCTGAGGATATCGGCACTGGTAGGGTGGTCGCTTCTGGCATCGTCACTGAGTGCCGCTTAAATCCAACCAGCGACAATTTCGCCGCCCTCATGGATGCGATTTTTCAGTGGCTATCATCCGGGAAAAATGTGCTCTGGTTCGATGGATACGGCGTTTACTGCACTTCATCGGCTTGCATAGATCTGATAGGAAAGCTCGACAATAAGGGCTACACAATCATAGGAGACGCCACCACTCCAATCACTTCAAGCATGCTGGCGCCTTATGATATCCTCGTCTTGCCGGAGATGCAACTCGGTAGTGCCGCGGTGGGCGGTGATCCAGATCTACTACCGGATTCTGATGTTCAGGCCATCAAAGGCTTTGTTGAAGGGGGCAAGGGCTTGCTTATCATGTCTGGGAGCGACTTTTTCGGTCCGGGTCCCAAGGGTAACTTTTACAGGGTCATGAACAAGGTTTTAATAAACCTCGGCTTTGGCTATGAGGATAAATTATTTGGCTTCCAATCGGATTCCGTATACGATGACGTTAACAATGGGGATGAGCGGTCCAACAAAAACATCGATGTTCCTATTCCGGGGGGAAACCGCCAATACACGCCCATTGTTGATGTTGATACCACGCACCCGATAGGTGCAGCCTACCAAATCGCTACCGGAAGGACTACGGTCCGCGCATACGGTGGATGCTCTCTTACTGCAATAGGGCCAGGCATGGCCATGTATATCATACCAAGTTACCAAGTGGGCATGCCCGGCGAAACGATTACGTATAGAGTCATAGCCTTCAACACAGGTAATCCAATCCCCGGCGCCGAAAATGTGGATTTAACAATAGATCTCAAAGTTGACGATGACTCCGGTTGGAGTCCGACCCTCGACAATTATTTAATCAGGTTGGGCCAGGATGAGAACCAGACAGTTATACTAAGTGTTACCGTACCTTTCGGCGCCCACCTTGGCGCCGAAGACGAGATAACCGTGACCGCGACCGCTAGAGAATATCCGGACGTTAGAGAAAGTAAAATCTGCATGGCGCATGCGGCCAAACGGCTTGAGGTGACAAAAGACTCGTACGTTAACAGCGGGCTTAGTGAGAATCTTAACTATGGCGATAGCACACGCCTAAACATCGGTCGCTATCAGACTGATAATCAATGGGCGTACCTCATGTTCGAAAACCTTGCGGATATCCCACCCGGGTCAGAAATAAGTGAGGCAAGGTTATACCTCTTCGCCTATAGCGCATATGGTGCCCCCCAAGAGATGTTGGCCTACGGGGTCGGAGACGACACTTGGTATGAGCTGGCAATAACTTGGAATGATAAGCCAGCACTCGGAGCCGTCCTTGATACCAAAGTTGTAGGTTATGGAAGTGATCTCGAGCCGAAACCGTATTATTGGGACGTCACATCCTTCGTCCAGCAGGAATTTGCAGGAGATAAAATAGCAAGCTTCTGCGTGCGCCCGGCGGACAACTGTCTCCCAAGCACGAACCGTCAATTTGAGTCAAGCGAGTGGTGGGATAATCGGCTACATCCTTTCCTTATGGTTATCTTGGCACCTCCTAGTGGATGGGATGCTCTTATTACCGCAACCTTCCCAGATGGTAGAGGTAAAGCGATATTTGGAGTCAGGCCAGACGCGACCTCAGGCTTTGATATTAAATATGATATTCCAGAGCCGCCCCCGCCCCCGGGGCTACCCTATGTGCGGGCATACTTCTACTACCCCGAGCAGACCCCAGACGAGCTTCATCGCAGCTGTCTAGCGCCGGAGAACCTGATGAAGTGGCCTCTCAGGATCGAGTACGCTGACAACACCGAGAACATCACCCTGACTTGGAGAATTGAGAACATTCCTTCAGAGTATTCCGTCTTTCTCTACCAGGGGGAGAACCTCGTGGCTGACATGAGAGCTAAAGATAACTACACCTTTGAAGCCTCAGCTGGAAGTTACGACTTTAGGATAGTGGTGGGGACATTCGTGCCATTCACCCTCGAACTCACCCAGGGCTGGAACACGATCTCATTGCCGGTAATTCCGGAGAACCCAGATCCAGACTTGATCTTCGGAGGTGCTTATTACGTCATTTACAGGTGGGATGCCGAGAATAGAAAGTATGTTCTGTACGCGGACAGCGGGAGCTTCGTAGAGCCCGATCCTAACGTCGAGGCCGGAGTGGGCTACTGGATATTCAGCCTGGAAAATAGGGATGTGACGATCCTCGGCGTACCTTTGATGCAATTGACGTTAAACCTCCGGATGGGGTGGAATATGGTGGGATCTTTATATTCTCCATTGAGCATCGCAGATCCAACAGATGACCCGGATAATTCAGTCTTACCTTGGGCATTCACATGGGATGCGAACAACAGGCGTTATACGATGGGCCAGCTATTGGAGCCTGGTAAGGGATACTGGATATACGCGCTCAGGGATTGCAGCCTCGTCCTCTCGTTTCTGAAACTCGCTATAGTCTATGACATAGGTGGAAGAGGTGACTTGGGTTTCAACGACATGGCGTTCATGGGGGGCAAAAGGGCCGAGCAAGACTTCGGCGTAAAAATGGTTGAGTTTATAAGCAATGTCGAGGCGGACTACGTCCCCAACCTTAGAGCAGCAGCTCAAGACCCTGATGTCAAGCTCATCGTCGGAGTTGGATACCTATTGAGCTCTGCCCTCGCCTCGGTAGCTGGAGAATTTCCGGATAAAAACTTCGTTGGCATAGACACATATACCAGTGCTATTTCCCCACATCCGAACTTGATGGACGTCGTATACGAGGAACATAAGGGGAGTGCCGCAGTTGGAGCGCTTGCCGGCTTGCTTGCCGCCTATTACAACAAACCCCACATCGGAGCCGTTCTTGGGATCGAGATCCCAGTCCTCTGGAAGTTCGAGATAGGATATAAATGGGGATGCGACTGGGCCATGAGCTGGATTGAGAACAACAAGCCTGAGATGGAGCAGGGTATCTACAACACGCCAAGGAAGGAGAGGGTCCTATGGACATATACTGGGACATTCGACGACATTGCGCAGGGATACCTAGCTGCCAAGCCTATGTACGAGGAGGGCGCGGTCGCGGTTTACAATATAGCGGGGCGTCTCGGGCTGGGAATAAACCAAGCTGTCAAGGAGATTGCTGAGGCGGAAAATCTGGAGAACGGGCCTCCGTTCTGGATAGGAGTTGACGCGGACCAGGACTGGATAAATCCGGGGTTCGTCATAGCTAGCATGATGAAGAGGGTCGATTACGGCGTTTACTACTCTACTGAGCTAGTTCTGGAGAATAAGTTCAGGGATGCGGTGCAAGAATACGATGGAGCAATTAGGCTGGGAATAGGAACCGAGGTACTTGGGATTCCAATGGAGGGGATATCCGTCAGCACCCTTGACGATCTCGACGCGTTTCTCGAGATGGGCATTGATGCTGGAATTATCGGCCCAGAAAATAGGGATGCCATCTACGCCAAGGTAAAGGCAATGAGGGATGCTCAGCCATCCTGGGTATGGGAGGCGGTCGGGGAACTTGAGAACAGGATAAGAATTGGTACGGAAAACGTTCCCGAGGCGGACACTTTGGAAGAAGTCGAATACTGGCGAGGTATTCTCGGCTGAGTTTTGGATGGGTGAAAATTGAGGAAAGGCCTTGCGCAACGCTTCATAACCAGCTCGCTATGCCGTCGGGTTGGTCGTTTTGGAGCACAATTGCCCTTGGCCCGTACTCAGCTCTCCGAAAACTACAGTTTTATTTACCTTTATAACCATAATTATAAAAGGAGAGGCTTAAATGAGGACCGGGTATCTTAAAAGCGCTTTTTTGTCCATCTTGCTCGCATTTTCTATAGTGATGATAGCCGTATCTCTACTCCAATACCAAGTTATAGCGACTTCTTCCCAGGCGTATGGAATCCAATTGGAACGGCGGGATATTATCGGTTTGCTACCTGCACAATCATGGGATGCATCAGTAACCGCGACCTTCTCGGGACGTAGTGATGGTGCATTCTTCGGCGTAAGACCAGATGCTACACCAGGCTTTGACACCGCGTACGATTTACCCGAGCCGCCCGCGCCTCCGGAGCCACCGTACGTGCGGACATACTTCGATTATCCTGGGCAGGTCCCGCGCGAGCTACACCGCAGTTGCCTGAATCCAGAGAACTTGGAGTGGCCTCTGAGGATAGATTATCGTGATGGCATCGAGAACATCACCCTGACCTGGAATGTAGAGAACGTTCCCACCGGGGACAATGTTCTTCTCTACCGGGGAGATAACCTCGTGGCGAACATGAGGTCCACGGGCAGCTACACCTTAGAGGTCTCAAGTGGGAGCTATGACTTTCGCATAGTTGTGAAACTACCTTCCGAGTACACGCTTACGATTTCATCCACGGCAGGTGGGACGACTGATCCAATCCCGGGCTCGTACAGCTATTCAGCGGACACGGTCGTAAGGGTGGATGCACACCCGGCCTCAGGCTACAGGTTCGTCCGCTGGGAGCTGGACGGAGATACATTGACCACGAACCCGATTGATGTGCTGATGGATAGCGATCACGACCTCCGCGCCTTCTTTGAAGCGACACCCCAACAACCGGTACCAAGTCTTGGTGTCGATGTTTCAATCTCGCCGAGCTCGCAGAGCGGCTCGAATGGGGTGACGCTGAAATACACCGTGACAGTTTCGAACACGGGCAATGTCTCTGACAACTATACGCTCGAGAACACGGATAACGCTGGCTGGACCAAGAGTCTTTCCAATAACTTGCTCACAATATCGGGCAAAAGCTCCGACGTGGTAATGCTGAGCGTAACCATCCCAGATAATGCTCAGTATGGTGCCTGGGATAACATCACCGTCAAAGCCACCTCCCGAACCAACAGCACTATCACAGATAAGGATAGCTGTGCTGCCCATGTCATCCAAGGAGTCGTTGGAGTCCAGATCTCGATTACGCCAGAAAATCAAACCGGCGCACCCGGGTCAACGCTCAGCTACACGGTCAATGTGACGAACGGAAGTAATGGACAGGATAATTTCGATCTCAGCGTCTCCGGTGGAGCTGGCTGGAATCCCCAACTTTCACCGATTTCTCTCACAATTGGCCCAGGCGCCTCAGGCAACTCCACGCTCAGCGTGACCGTGCCAGGTGAAGCGAGTGGCGGCTCATCGGTGGGCATCTCCGTTACCGCAACCTCGAGGGCAAATCCAGCCGTGAGCGCCTCCGCGAGCTGCATCGCCCGTGCCGCTGTTGTCCGGGGGGTCAGGCTGTCTATCTCGCCCAGCGAGGGCAGCGGTTCGCCCGGCGCCACGCTGAAATATACGGTTACCGTCACGAACACCGGAAATGTTGTCGACAACTATGATCTGGCTGTGACCGATAACGCCGGCTGGAACCATAAACTCTCATCCTCGATCTTGACGATATCCATAAAGGGTTTAGAAAAAATCGTGCTGGACGTCACGATACCTGGAAACGCCCGGCCCGGCACTTCAGACAATATCACAATTACTGCAAGGTCCCGAGCAGATCCGACCAAGAGCGCCTCCGCGAGCTGTAGGGCAATCGCAACCGGTCCTTCAGCAATATCTCTGGCCGTTCCGCTGATTGCGATAGCGATTATCATCATCCTCACTGGAGGCTACCTTCTCCTCAAGTTCATGGGGAAGGGTGGTCGGAGGAGGCGGGTTTTAAGCGCTCATACTTTATACTCACTTAAGGAGGCTAAAATTGAGGACGGAAAGTTTTAAACGAATTTTGCTGTTCGCCTTAGTGATTGTTTCATTAGTTCTCTATACCCGCTCTGCCACGTATGGTCAAGAAAATGCAGTATTTAGTGTATCGCCAGGAGAGTTCACGGTTAGCGATGTGCCGCTGACGGGTACCCCGTACACAATTCCGCAGATAATTGTCGTGTGGAACGGCGATAACGTCTCGCGGACTGTCTCCATAACCACCGAAATTCCCCCTGAAAACGCTACCAGTCCGGGCTATGAGCCTATTCCTAATGAGAACTGGGTCATTCCATCTCCATCCTCGGCCCTAATCTCTGAGAATTCATACGCTGAGGTTCAAATCTTACTGAACATCCCCCGCTGGGAGAACCTCACATGGCAGAAGTGGGAGGTGTGGATTCTAGTAGAGAGGCAGGCCCTTCCTGGGGAGATCGGGGTACTAAGGCCCATCGTCAGGATGAAAATAGAAACTGCCGAGGAAGTACCTCTTCCACATGCTCCAATTTACATCAATGGCAATGATAACTTCATTCTAGCAAATGGGGTAGTAGGAGGCAGCGGTACAGAGAACGACCCCTACATCATAGAGAACTGGGACATCAGCGCGGAGAACGCTCATGGCATCCGGGTAGAGAATACTACTGCGCACTTCATCATTCGCAATTGCTACATGCATGAGGGTGGACTGAGCTACGATGGAATTCAATTCGACAACGTGAAAAACGGAAGTATCGAAAACAACCTAGCGGAGAACAACTGCTTCGGCAGCATCGTGCTCGTCTACTCGGACAACAACCTTGTCAAGAACAACATCGTGGAGAACAACTATTTTCTTGGCATCCGGCTCTACTACTCGGATAGCAACCGCATCTCGAACAACACCGTTGAGAATAACGGCCTGAACGGCATTTACTTCGACCACTCAGACAACAACCTCATCTCTGGCAATACCATGGAGAACAACTACTATGGAATACTGCTCGGCTACTCGTACAACAATATCATCTCGAACAATAACATAGTGTGGAACGACTACTTAGGCATCGCACTTGGTGGCTCGGACAACAACGTCATCTCTAACAACATCATTGGGAACAATGAATTCGGCATCCCGCTTGACTCCTCGAACAACAACTTCATCTTGAACAACATCGTGGAGAACAATGACAACGGCATCTACCTTTATAACTCAAATAACAACCTCATCTATCACAACAACTTCATTAACAACACATACCAAGTCCACGACTACGGCTCGAACTACTGGGACAACGGCTACCCATCTGGCGGGAACTACTGGAGCGATTACACGGGCACTGACATCTACTGGGGCGAGAACCAAGACATTCCGGGGAGCGACAGGATAGGTGACAGGCCGTATTACATTTCAGGCGACAACAACAGGGACAGCTACCCGTTAATGGAGCCTTGGAGTGAGGTCATCGTCAGGGGCAAGGGCACTGCATATAGTATCAATTTAGCTGGGAATCCTCCACTAAAATGGTACACCAGCTCTCCACCGCTGATGCTCGCTACCAAAGTAGGGAGTGGCGCAGTCGTCGCTGTAGGAACGGCCACGACGTGTAGGGACAGTAGGTGGAACACTCCTGATAATCCGGACCCCTATTTAGACGTGCTCCTTGACAAGGCTTTCCAGTGGATGAAACCTGGAGCGAAGAAAGTTCTATGGTACGAGGGCTATGGAGTTTACAACACTATCTCAACCTCTCCAGTTCAATGTGGAAATCTCAAGGATGCACTCGAGGCCAAAGGGTACACGCTCACAGGCGATGCTATTACACCTATAACTTCTGGTCTTCTCTCGGGCCACGATATCTTGGTCATACCCCAGCTTATGCTCGGCGACTCAGAGACAGGTGGCGATCCAAGTTTATTGCCCGATGCAGATGTTCAAGCCATCAAGAGCTTTGTTGAGGGCGGCAATGGTCTGCTTATCATGGACCAGAGCGACTATTTGGGCCGTAACTTCAACAATGTGCAGAACAAGATCCTCAAGGCTCTAGACGTTGGCTTTTTCTTCCAAGATGATCAAGTGCAGGATGATACCAATAAATGGGGAGGACAAGCTTACCAGCCGATCGTCGCCGTGGACACAACGACGGATATCGGAAGTGCATATCAAAGTGCGACCGGAAAGAGCGAGATCGGCCTCTATAACATATGTTCGCTCAGGATAGAGAAAGATTACGATATTGCTGTGATGGTTTCACCTATTGCGCAGGTCGGCAAGGAAAACGATGTTCTGATCTACAATGGGACAATAATAAACATCGGGACCAAGGGCGATAACTATACCCTCACAGTTTCGGACGAGCTCGGGTGGCCGCTCTCCATTTCCGAGAACGAGATAAGCCTCGAGAATGGCGAGAGCGCGGAAGTCAATGTTATGGTTACCGTGCCTAGCGGCTTGACACAGAAGGTAGCTAACTGGATCACTTTAACTGCGTCAGGGGTTTTGGGAGAAGAAAGTGAAAACGCTAGTGTTAGGGCAATAAACATGTTTCCGACGTCTAGCCCCCCTACCCCCATAGTTAATCCAGGGGTGACTCATTTCTTAGGCCCCGGTCTCCCAGACCTTACGGTGAATCTGCCCGCGGTTCCGATTATTACTGCCGTAGGATCTGGTTATAGCAACGACCTGATGCCTAGGACACCTTGGCCGTTACTTTATAGTCAGGGCGAGTTCCCGCCCGTGGCGGCCGCGGCCTTGGTGGATAACGGTCGTGTCGTGGCCACAGCCAATTCTATCCTACGGGACAGATATTTTGACCGGTCTGAGTTGTCAAACGAGGAGGTAATGTCGCTTATAGCAAGGTGGATGGAGAACTGGGGTGATCCAAAGGGAGATAATTTTCTGTACTTCGTTACTGAGGCAGCACTTGGGACTTATCACCTACCATCTATAGTGACGAAGTACCTTGGAATGCTCGGAAATCTCGGATTCAATGTCCAAACTCAGGTTGGGGGAAAGATAACTTCGAGTTTGCTTGAGAACGTTAGTATACTGAATATCGCAGAGATTTTGAGGCCTCTCGACGCTGATGAACTCCAGGCGGTCACGAATTTTGTAGATGCCGGAGGTGGACTGATTATAATGTGTCAGGCTGACTATGGTGGATACAGCATGCCTGATTACCCGAATGCGGTCCTAGAGAACTTGAACTGCCCGATTAGATTCCAAGATGATGAGGTGTACGACGATAACAGCTGGGTGATCGATGGCCCGTGGTATCCCCAGGTCTACCTCCTCGACCCTAGAGGGGTGAATCCCGAGTTCGACGTTTGGTTACCTCCCTTGGCGGAGATCAGAGCGGTGATCTACCCTGCGGTGGATGTTTACGCGTTCAGTGGAAATGGGGCGAGGTACTCGAGGTCGCAACTGAAATTCGATATCAACAGCATTCCATCCGAATCAAAAATACTCTCAGCTAAGCTCTGGTTGTACAGATTTGCAGCCGATAACTGGGACGGAGAAATCCTGCTCAACAGAGTCGACGATCAGCCATGGAGTGAAAATATAACTGCTGCTGAGTTCGATGCCCAAGCCCTCACGAACGAAGAAACCCAGGCGAGCAAATTCATGTCGCCAGGCTGGGATTATTTAAACGTGGAGGACCAGCTGAATGCCGATCACGAAGCTGGGCATGCATACTCAAGCTACAGGCTTAGGTGGGCAAACGATGATGGAAGCGAACCGTCAGTTGGAATCGATGATGGCCGATTCCTCGTGATCGAGAGCGAGCTTGACGATCTATGCATTTTCTTCCCTTCAAGCGAATACGGCGGCAGCGACCCGTATCTTGAGGTCGTTTACGTCCCACCCCATGCGGTATCCGTATCGATCTCACCAACTTACAAGAGTGGCAAGCCAGGGGAGGAGCTCAGCTATACTGTGATGGTCGCGAACATGGGGAACCTCGATGACAACTACGTCTTAACCGTCAGCGATAACTCGGGCTGGGCTCTGACGCTCGGGGACAACCTGCTCGAGGTTCCTGCTGGCGAGAGCAGGCAGACAACGCTCAGCGTCATCATCCCAGCAGGCGCGGAGAATTGTACGAGGGACAACATAACCGTCACCGCAATATCTCAAGCAGACAACACCGTCAGGGACAACGCGAGCTGCATCGCCCACGCAGTACGGGTGGGCCGAATCCCGCGCGGCCCGATCTACATCAACGGGGACGACAATTTTATTCCCGCAAACGGCGTCACCTCTGGCTCTGGCACAGAAAATGACCCCTACATCATAGAGAACTGGGATATCAGCGCTGAGAACGCCAACGGAATTTGGGTAGAGAACACAACAGCATACTTCGTCGTCAGGAACTGCTACGTGCACGACGGATGGAATAACGGTAAGTATGGAATTTATCTCGACCCTGTGATAAATGGAATAATCGACAACAACATCGTGGAAAATAACGACAGCGGCATCTACCTCGAATATTCAGACAATAACATCATCTCTAACAACATCGTGAGGAAAAACCTCTACAACGGCATCCGGCTCGACTACTCGGACAACAACGTCATCTATAACAACACCTGCGAGAACAACGGCGATGACGGCATCGAACTCGTGATATCGAACAATAACTCCATCTTAAACGACTTTATGAAGAACAACGTGTGGAACGGCGTCGTCCTCTTGGGCTCGTGCAACAACAACCTCATCTCCAGCAACGCCGTAGAGAACAACGGTGACTACGGCATCTGCCTCGACTCCTCCGACAACAACACCATCTCAGGCAACACTGTCGGGAACAACTCTTCGGATGGCATCTACCTCAGCGGCTCGGACAACAACCTAATCTCGAACAACGTTGTGAAGAACGGCTACAACCCAAGCATCGAACTCGACTACTCGGACAACAACCTCTTGTTTAACAACACCATGGAGAACAACCACGGCGACGGCATCCGCCTCCACTACTCGGACAACAACTTCCTGTCTAACAACACCTTAAAGAACAACTTCTACGATGGCATCGACATCTCGGGCTCAAACAACATCGTGTCCAACAACATCATGGAGAACAACACCAACGGCATCCGCCTCGATGGCTCGAACAACTTCCTGTCTAACAACACATGCTCCAACAACAACGAGTATGGCATCAGGCTTGAAGGACTCAACAACACCCTAGATAACAACACATGTTGCTCCAACAACTATTACGGCATCTTCCTCGAATCCTCCTCTAACAACACCCTCTCCAACAACATCGTGGAAAATAACAGCACCGGCATCTACCTCGAGTATTCAGACAATAACCTCATCTCGAACGACATCTTGGGGAACAACCTCGCAAACGGGATCCGGCTTGACTACTCACACAACAACATTATCGAGAACAACCTCGCGGAGAACAACGGCGACGACGGCATAGAACTCGGAGAGTCGGAAAACAACTTTATTTTGAATAACGTCGCGGAGAACAACCTCTACAACGGCGTCGTCATCTGGAATTCGGATTACAACATCATAGAGAACAACCTATTGGAGAACAACTACTACGGCATCGACTTCGCCTATGGCTCGGAAAACAACCTCGTCTCAAATAACACCGTGGAGAACAATGGATATGGCATCCACCTCTTAGTCAAAGGCAACGGTTCGAACAACAACCGCATCTTGAACAACATCGTGAAGAACAATAGCGTCGTCGGCATCTACATCGAGGGCTCGGAAAACAACCTCGTTGAAAACAACCTCTTGGAGAACAACACGCCCGGCATCCAACTCTACTCCTCGCGCAGCAACCTCATCTCCAACAACATCGTGAATAACAACCATGGGAGTGTTTACCTTTCAGAATCTGATTACAACCTCATCTCTAATAATACCATAGAGAACAGCTACCAATCCGGCATCTTACTGGCAGATAACTCGCACAACAACCTCGTCTCAAATAACATCATGAATAATAATAACTACGGCATCAACCTCGACCATTCTGGCAATAACCTCATCCTGAACAACATCTTGGAGAACAATGGCACCAGCATCCCCCTCTACAGCTCGGACAACAATCTACTGACCAGCAACATCGTGAAGAACGCCTACGTCGGCATCTCTCTGGGCAGCTCGGACAACAACATCATAGAAAACTGCACAGTGGAGAATAACACTTACGGCATCTCCCTCTACGACTCGGACAACAACCGCATCTCTAACAACACCGTGGGGAACAGCAGCGACTACGGCATCTACCTCGACAGCTCGAACAACAACCTCATGGAGAACAACACATGCGAGAACAACAAGGGCCACGGCATCCACTTGGTGGGCTCAGACAAAAACATTCTGACTAAGAACACTTGCTTGAACAACGGCTGGGGTGACACCTACTACTCTTCTGGCATCGTCCTGAATAAGTCTACTGTCAATAATCTGTCTAACAACTTCATCGAGAACAGCGGCGCATATGGAATCTTCTTGTGTAACTTCAGCATAAACAACGTTATCAGAAATAACTTCATCGAGAACCACGGTTATGTTGGTATCGGACTCTCCTACTCGTCTAACAACCTCATCTATCATAACAACTTCCTGAACAACACAACGCAAGCCTATGATGAAGGCTCGAACTACTGGGACAACGGCTACCCGTCCGGCGGGAACTACTGGAGCGATTACACCGGAGTTGACGAAAATCAGGGCGAAAACCAGAACATACCTGGAAGTGATGGGATAGGAGATACGCCATACTACATCTCTGGAGGAACAAATCGAGACCGCTATCCGCTCATGAGTCCGTGGGTCGCGCCATCGCCTGTTATTGGATGGGATGCTCTCATTACCGCAACCTTTTCTGGAGGCAGCGATGATGCGATCTTTGGAGTCAGGCCAGATGCGACATCGGGCTTTGATATCGCGTATGATATCCCGGAACCACCACCACCTGTGGCGCCTCCTTACGTGCGGGCATACTTCTACTACCCAGAGCAGGCTCCAGATGAGCTACATCTCAGTTGCCTAGCACCTGAGAACCTGATGGAGTGGCCGCTTAGGATTGAGTACGCCGATAACACCGAGAACATCACCCTGACCTGGAATGTGGAGAACATCCCCTCAGAGTACAACGTCCTTCTTTACCGAGGAGGAGCCTCCGTAGCGGACATGCGGGCTGAGGACGGCTACACCTTCGAGGCTGGGAACGATAATAATGACTTCCTCGTTGTCGTGGGGAAGCTCATGCCATTCACCCTCAAACTAACCCAGGGCTGGAACATGGTCTCCTTCCCCATCCTGCTGGAGAACATGAACCCGGACTCGATCTTTAGCGGCTACTACGTCCTGTATAGGTGGGATGCTGAGAACAAGTGCTACGTGCTGCACGCTGATAGCGGAGGCTTCATCGAACCTGACCCGAATGTCGAGGTGGGAGTCGGCTACTGGGTTTACGTGCTCGAGAACGAGAAGGTGGCCCTGCTGGGGTTCCCGATAAATCAGCTAACACTGAGCCTATGCCAGGGATGGAACCTTATAGGATCTCCCTACTATGACTCGAGCATTGCCGACCCCGCGGATGATCCTGGTGACTCCGTCCTGCCATGGGCTTTCACCTGGAACGCGATTGAAAAAAGCTACGATATGACGCAACTTCTCGAGGCGGGAAAAGGCTACTGGATTTACACGCTGCAAGAATGTACTCTTACGCTTCCTGCCCCCGAAGTTGTAGCAGGAGAGTTAATAGCAGTTCAGTCTGTTGATGCTAACATCCTGGATGTCGACCGTACGAAGATGGATCAGGCAATGCAGATTTTAGCCCTCACACAGGACACCCTCATGACATACGATTGGAACATGAATTATATCCCATTGCTGGCGGAAAGCTGGGAGATCGGCGAGAATGGACTCTACATAGACTGGCACCTAAGGCAGGACGTGAAGTTCCAATGCGGGGAACCCTTCGACGCTGATGCCGTGGTGTATAGCATTGGGAGGGCTAAGCAACCATGGTCTGTTCAGTCGGATACTGTACAAAACATTTTAGACGCGGAGGCGCTCGACCAGTATACTGTAAGGGTACACTTGAAGCAATGGGATAGATGGCTATTCGATTGGTTCGCCCAGACTTCGAGTTCAATAGTGTGTCCTGTTTGCGGCGAGGACCCTGCCTACGGCGTGAGCAAGTTCTGCGGGACGGGCCCATTCAAAGTTACAGAATGGGTGCGGGATACGAGGATCACTTTGGTGAGGAACGACGATTACAGGTGGGGCCCCGAGATCTATCAAAATAGAGGTCCCGCGCATCTTAGCAGAATAACCATTGAAATTGATCCAAACGATAACACTCGGGAGGAAAAATTTAGGAGTGGTGAGGCAAACATGATGATAGGTTTTTCCCCCCGCCCTGATTTAATCCAATGGTTGAGCACGGCTCCTAACGTTGATCATAATTTCGTGTACCCGCGCTCGTCAATGGTATACGTGGGCTTCAACGTCAGCTCGCTTTCCCCGGAGATCCAGCAGGGCCTGAAGTCCGGTCGCCCCTGCCCTCCCGGCCACAGGATATCTCCGGTCAACGATAATCGTCCATGGCTACAGGTCGGAGATGTGATGATTCCAGATAACACTGATAGAGGTCTGCTGGTCAGGAAGGCACTCCTATACGCCACCGACAAGGAGAACATACTTCTGTACGCATGGGAGAACTTAGGCAAGATGGCGTACGGCCCGCTCACGAGCCTGATGTGGGGCTACGATCCTTCAGTCGAGAACATGTTTCCTTATGACCCTGAGATGGCTGAGAACCTGCTCGCTCAAGTTGGCTACACTGGAGGCCTCGATCTCACGATTCTCACCACGAATTATGATCCTTACGTTAAAACATGTGAAGTATTGAAGGAACAGTGGGCCAAGGTAGGGGTGACGCTCGATATTGAGGTTCTAGACTTCGACGATATCGAGTCAATAATTGCTAATGATGATCATGACCTGTGGATAGGAGGCTACACTTGGCCAAACGCTGATATGCTCTGGTATTATTGGGATACAATCCGGGTGCCGCCTGGTCCCAACAGATTTTGGTGGGGTAATGGATACACGGACAATATGATAGATAACACGTTTTCGATATCCGACGCCGTGGCCTTTAAGGCAATTCAAGATGGTCAAAGGCTGATAATGGAGGATGCAGTTGTTCTGCCAATAGTCATGCGCCCGTTCCTCCTAGCCCATAGAGTTGAGGTTAAAGGCTTTAAAGTGCATCCTTTGAGCAATCTCATCTGGAAGCACCTCGATACTTACGTGGATGAATGATGGCTACGGAAAATGTGAAGACTTAAACATTTTCAGATCCGAAACCGATTATATAGTTCTAAATTCAGACTGGTAGAATAGTCAGAGGTTCGTGGATTAAAATGAAGATCATACTTGCTTCCACCTCGCCCCGCCGCCTCGAGCTGCTCAGGGAGCTCGGGCTAAATGTAAAGGTCGTCGGTAGCAGGGTGAAGGAGTCCAAATTCAGCATCAAAAACCCAGAAAAATTGGTGAAGACGCTCGCCCTGACGAAGGCGCAAGAAGTCGCGAGGCGTACAAAAGATGGGCTGGTAATAGGTGCAGACACCATCGTTGTGCTTAAGGGGAAGATCCTCGGCAAGCCGAAGGACAGCAAAGGAGCCAAATCCATGTTGAGGGAGTTGAGCGGCAGGACGCATGAGGTATTAACAGGTCTAGCAGTCATCGATGCATCAAGCGGCAAGACTATGGTGGATTTTGTGAGGACAAAGGTGAAGTTCAGAAAATTGACTGAGGAGGAAATCGCGTATTATGTAGCTGCAGACAAGCCGTTCGATAAAGCGGGTGCATACGCAATACAGGAAAAAGCTGGCCTGTTCGTCGAGAAGATTAATGGATGTTATTTTAATGTGGTCGGCTTACCTCTGGCTAGGTTGGCGGAAATACTGAAGGAATTCAACGTAACTCTTGTGTAAATTTTATCGCCTCCTATTAACCGCAATCCGCCAGAAAGGGATTTTAATGGTAGTAAAATATCATACAAGCTATTAAAAGCGACAGATTTAATAACGGGCAAATTAAACGAAAATAATGCCGAAAAGGCAAGAGAAGGAGGTGAAAACAATGGAAAAGAAGACTTGGGCTCTTGTTGCACTAATCGGTGGAATACTTTTGCTAATTGGGATCTTTCTCCCGTGGATCAAAGTAGCGGGCTTAGAAAAATCTGCTTGGGACGCAGCCGATGTGATCGCAATAACCAGTGGATTCATGGTATTTTTGGGCGCCATCGCTGTATGGGCCGTTAACTCCCTAAAGTCTATGGTTTCCGTGGGCGGCCTTTTTGCCATCGCCGAGGCTGTTTCCATATACAAAGCCTATCCTGACGTCGCATACGGCATCTGGATTTACATGGTCGGAGCTATAATAGCCCTAATTGCAATGATCGGGATATTGAGCATGAAGAAGTAGCGCACCAAAAAATGAATTTATAATTTTTTTTTTATCTAAATTTCATAAGTTAAAGTACTCCACTTAAGGCTATGGACTCAATTTTAATAGTTTTTACAAGATTACATAGTGGGCCGGTGGTCCAGCTTGGATAAGACGCAGGCCTCCGGAGCCTGTAATCGCGGGTTCGAATCCCGCCCGGCCCGCCACTTAGTGTGCGGTGAACCTCTTCCATCTCTCCTTCGCGACTTCCACCCCGAACAAGATAAGGGCTATACCGATGACGGTGAGTATTATCGCGTAAACAGCCTCGCGGACACTTTCACTTTCCTTTAACAGCACCCCGCTCCCGACCAAGGAAACTAAGCCGATGACGAACAAACCCACGTTCACCAATTCCTTACCCGGCCATACCTTGCTGGCACCCGCGAAGATGAGCAAGGCTCCGGCCGCTAGAAGTGCCATGCTTGTCGATATCTCTATGGCCTTATCCCTAGCAATGCCTATTCCCTGATAAATTACCAAAGCTCCTACGACGCACAGTATTACACCGAACAATAAACCCGCGAAGTGTTTCGGCGCCTCGGGCTTAGTGGGCGGTGCTTTTGGTGCCTCGGGCTTTGAACGTGGGACTTTTGGTGCCTTATCCGACGTAGCTCGGTCTCTCCTTATCGGGTTTTTGGGGCTGGGGCATTCCGGGCAACGGGATCGGCGGTGGGATGTTTAGCGTGCGCGAAAGCACAGTTGCCTCGATGAGCGAAGCGTTTGTTATGGTCTGGAGCAGGACTTGAGGCGGGGGGTGCTGCTTTTTGTAATCATCACGAAGTCGCTCGAGCTCGCCCTTGTCGCCGGAAACTATCGCTTGTCCCTTTAAACTGATCTGAGCTACTGAGGGAGTGTAACCGATAGTGACCACGAATGGCACCGCAAGTCTTTCACCCTTCTGCTCCACACCGACGATGTTGATATTCGTCGATATGTGAACTCCAGGCGGGGCGGGTCTATCCTGTTCCCAGAACTTCTCAGCCGAAATATAACTAATGCTCACACCAATGTTAATCATTTCAACCAAGCAATGTTTAGGATTCATCGTTAAAAAAGCTTGCTCGACCTCGGCATTTTTTATGTGACTATTAATAAATGATGATGACAGAATATTTGGCAGCCGGGGTAGCCTAGCGGTTAAGGCGGTGGGCTGCAGACCCGCTTTTCGCCGGTTCAAATCCGGCCCCTGGCTCCATCATCTAGGTTCAGAACTTTTACCTTTGCCCTGATGGTTGCGGTGTATTCTGATCCCTAATGTATTTCTTCAACAATTCATACAATTGAGAAATCACCATTACATCTTCTTGACAATGAGTAATGATTATCTTAGGAATTTTCTTATCAGGAGGATTGGTTCGAGCATATTCGTTATAAAGTCTTGCTATCTGGCTTCCGTCTAAAGTATCTGTTCTCTTGATATCGAATAAAGCTGTCACGTCCTTTAATCGAGTCTGGGATAACATAAATTCGTTTTCTACTATCAGCTGCAAATCGATAAGCGGAATATTACTTAGGCGAGATAAGTCGACGCCAAGTAGGACTCCTCTTGTTTTGAGAAACGGAACATCGAAGCCTTTACCTTTCCAAGTTATCAAAGTTTCGACTTCATCCAACACCTTAGAGAATTCGTACAGCATTTTCTTTTCGTCAGAGGGCTTGTACGCGAACATCACTTTAGGAAAGCGGGCATTGTTAAATTTGTATCCTATAGCGGTCGTTTGATAATTATCGGCAGTAATCCCGGTTGTTTCAATATCAACTGTTAATTCTTTCATATTCAAGCCTCATGAACTAGATGGGCTCTTATCACCATTAATTTATATGCCTCTTTCTTCGTTTTCCCCTTGGAAGTTATTTGTTAAGTGATTTCGGGATCGTCGAAAATAATTCTAAATTAATAACAAGGGTACTAAAAAAAGGATCTTCAAACCAATCAAAGCCAGCTGTGTGATTTAAAAAAATAAAATGGGTGAAGGGCTCAGTGCATGTTCCTATGTTTTGGCAAGGTCCAAGGCATCATTCCTTGCCTCAGCTTCATCATAAAGTCCTCCACCCTCAACAAGTACCATTTTGCTAGCTCGTAGTTTCCATCGTTAAATGCGTTTTGTGCGAGCTGAAGTATGTTCTTCAGCCCTGTACGATATGCGGTGTCCGGAAGGTTATCCACGAGTTGGCTCAGTCTCTGATACTCCTGGGAAAAGCTGTTGTCTATGAACTGTTGAATATTTTCCACGTATCCCGTAATAGAATCGATAATGCGGTCAGCGTTTCTTAGCAACACATCTGCGGCATTAAGTAGCCCCAGCGCCCGTCTGAGTTTATTCTCGCTCGCCGCTTGTACTGCCCGATTATCCAGCTTAATTGCATTGTTGATTAGGCTCTGCACCGCAGTCCTTACGCGCGCGTTCTCCGGCAGCTCCTGAATTTTGTTCTCAACCTCTATCAGGTCGTTCTCGAATTTTGCCTGTTTTTGGTCGAACCTCGCGATCAAGTTTTCATTGGGGATATTTTCTTGACCTCTAATACTCGCTTCGATGTTTAGAAATATGTTGTCTATGTCGATGTTCATCGGATGTCTGATATGATCCTTGTTCGTCTCGATCATGTCCATTATCCTCTCCCTGATCAAGTATGCCATAGCCCCTATGTTCTCCATCCGCTCGGGGGATGCGTGTGGCATTTCCCGCGCGTAGTTCTCGATCTCATTTTCCATCTCCCCTATCGCTGCACCGACCTCTGGATGATTCTCGAGATCCCCCCTCATGGTCTCGCATGCCTCAATCATTGTCCTCAGCCTGGCCTCACCTATCCCTGGCATCTGCTGCTGCATCCACTGGATTATCTCCCGCTTCGCCTCAACATTATCCGGCATTTGATCAAGGACATTCTCCATCTTATCCTTGAATTCATCGAGGGTCGCTTGGTATTCTAGGCCCTTCCTCTTTGCAACCATCCGCTGGTACTCGCCCAAACGTAACTTCATTTGGTCGACATCGCTTACATGCCTGATGCTCTCGCCAAGGCGGCTGAGTCCGTATAGCGATGAGTCAGGATCCACGCCCTTTAAACTTACTGCCACTGGTGTTGCTACTCCTACGCCTATGGACGCTGCGACGATTACTACCACTGCCACTACTGCAACTCCACTTCGACCCAACTTCATTTTTTCTCACCATTCTTTTTCGGGTAGAACCTCGCCGCGTCGCCCCTATCACGCACGCGGTTCATCAACTTAACTTCACATGAATTTTTGACTTGGATGGTATTTATGAAATCTCCAAAAACCGTCCAAATTTTGGATTTTGCGGTTAATTGAATTCATTTTTCACGCAAAAATCATATATTTTGGCTTCTGATCGTTCATAAAGGAAAAATCTCCCCGATTTTGCCGATTAATTCGATTATTAACCTTGTTTATTTTTCGCATGATTTAAAACCCAAAAGGCGATATTAACACTCATGACGCTCCGCGAAGCCTTTGGGATAGTGCTCTTGGTTGTGATCCTACAGCTATGCTTAGGCCTGTTGCTTTACGGTCCGCTCCACCCCGCGCCAGGCCTCGAGCTTCAATCGATCCTCGTGGCGATATTGATAATGGCTATAGTCGCCGGCTCCGTTGCTGCGGCGTTGGCATTCACATTCAAACGCTACGCTGGAGAGCGCACCATGAGAGTCGCTATGATGGCCCTAACAGAAGATGAACGTAAGGTACTCGAACTGGTGCTCCAACTGGGAGGCGAGGTTCGACAGGACAAGCTCAGAAGGGAACTGGACTTCTCAAAGTCAAAGCTCAGCGCGCTCGTCAACAACCTCGAGCGGAAGCGGGCCATAACTAAGACTCGACATCATAAGACGAATATACTGAAAGTTAGCAAGGAGTTCGCGGGACGCTGAAATCCTTTTCACGACTACGTAAAGCTTGATGCCATGTTAGGCGATCTAGAGGGAGGAACTTTGACAAAGACCATTTGCGCGTCGCCTATGAGCTTGCCAAGTTGAACCCCGCGTGGTGAAAGCCCTTGGCTCCAGAAATCTTTTATTCGCGGCGATGTGATGTTATTCTGCGGGGTCGTAGTGTAGCTTGGCTAGCACGGCGGGCTCCAGCGGATATTGTGGGTCAACTGACGAAAGGATGATGACCCGTTGGAGCTGTGCTCCGAAGAGACCCGCAAACCCGGGTTCAAATCCTGGCGACCCCACCAATTTAAAAAATATGGAAATGAGCAAACCAAATTTTTCTATATCGCAACATTTTAGTCAAAAGGCTATGTGGGAGTGCATAGACACCGATAACCGTCTACTATCATAACTCCATGACTCGACCCGACCCGGTTTGCTCCAGCAGCTATCATCCACAGGGCGTCCCTAAAGTCATAAATCCCACCGGCAGCTTTCACGCCAAAATTATCGCCCACCGATTCTCTCATTAGAATTATGTGAGGTACAGTGGCTCCAAGTGTACCAAAACCGGTAGAGTTTTTCACGAAATTTGCTCCCGCCTCCATCACTATCCTGCATGCTCGCGGTATCTCCTCGTAAGTCAGATAGCCGGTTTCAAGTATGACCTTAACCAAGTTTCCTTCCGCCGCTTCAACGACCGCCTCTATGTCTCCTCTGACGAAGTCATACTTCTTGTCCTTGAAAGCCGCGACATTCATCACCATGTCAATTTCGTTTGCGCCCTCCTTAATCGCCCGCTTAGTTTCAAACGCCTTCCCCTCTGGTGTCGTCTGGCCGAGAGGAAATCCTACGACGGTGCTAACTTTCACACCCGTACCTTTGAGCTCATTCGCGCAGAATCGGGTCCAAAAGGGGTTCACACACACTGAGTGGAAATGGTATTCTTTTGCTTCATCACATAATTTTTTCATAGATTCTGACGACGTGTTTGGATTCAGTTCAGTGTGGTCTATGATTTTTGCAAGTTCTTCTGGTGGCATTTGAATTTCCTTTGACCGTCTTTGGATCTTGAGTATATCTTTCATGATTAGTTCCATGCTATCCGCATCCCAATCCCATGTAATTTAACTAATTTCCTACACTAATTAAAATTCACTATTAGAGATTAAAAAGTAGAAACTCTGTTTTGAACGTCCTTGGGATTTCAATGAATTCGTTAAATATACTTTTAAGCAGTTCTACAACCAATGAATTTATCAGCTATATTTGAATCATAAATGAGTCCGCTAATGCAATAAGCGGAATTTTTAATCTGAGGGTTGAGAGCACGACTAAAGTCAAGGCAATAGATGCTCAAGAAATAGCGAAGTACTACGGCGACTTCCTAGCCGTCGACCACATAACCTTCGCGGTTGAACAGGACGAGATCTTTGGCTTTCTGGGCCCGAACGGCGCTGGAAAGACCACGACCATAAAGATGCTAACAGGCGTCTCCGCCCCCTCTGAGGGAAGGGCGTCCATAATCGGGTACGACATCATGCGGCAGTCTATTGAGGCGAAGTCTTTGATGGGCATCGTACCGGACATCAGCAACATCTACGATGAGATTTCGGCATGGAGCAACCTCATTTTCACCGCTAAGCTCTACGGCGTCCCGAGGGCGAGGAGGAACGAGCGAGCGAAAGAGTTACTGACGCGGTTCGGCCTCTACGACAGGCGTAACGACAAGGTGGGCGAGTTCAGCAGCGGGATGAGGCGGAGGGTCTGCATAGCGATGGCGCTCATGAACGAGTCTAAGCTTCTCTTCCTCGACGAACCCACCGTCGGCCTTGATGTAGAGAGCGTCATCGTCATCCACGAGCTAATACGAAGCCTCAACGAGGAGGGCTTGGCGATCTTTTTAACGACCCACAACATCGAGGAGGCCAGCCAGATGTGCGACCGCGTAGCCATCATAAACAGGGGGAAGATAGTCGCCATAGACACACCCGAGAGTCTAAAGAGGGCCATGAAGGGCGTCCAGTCCATAGAGGTGGCGTTTAAGAGGGAGATGCCCGGGCTTCAGGCGAAACTGGAGAGGCTGCTCTCTGTAAAAGGGGTGGAGAAGCGGGGCGACAAGATAAGGCTACTGACAGATGATCCACCCCGGGTCCTGAAGGAGCTGTGGCGCCTGATCGAAGATAACAAACTAGAGCCCATAACGATGAACACCCTCGGCCCCAGCCTTGAGGAAGTTTTTCTGGAGCTGACGGGCAGGGCCATGGAAGCCGAGGTCATTCACAAGAAGGGGTCGAGATAATGGATGGGGTCACTCAATTCGATGAGCTGAAGAGAAGCTGGGCCATCACCATGAAGGACATGAGGATCTACTTCCTGCGCCCTGGGACCCTTGCTTCCGGCATACTCTTTCCGGTGGCGTTGTTCTTCAGCTTTGCTGTCGGGAGGAACATTCCCAACGACTTGCTAATCCCAGTGCTGGCCGCGCAGACAATACTCTGGTCCTCAAGTAGCATTGGTCCGGCAGCCTTCCCTCTTGAGAGGAGGATGCGGACCTTCGAGAGGTATCTATCCGCACCCATCTCCCTATTCGCCGTTCTCTGGGGAAAGACCATGGCCGGGGTGATCTTCGGCCTTGGGATTACGGTCGCGGCCACAGCGATCGGGGCAGTCGTGATAGGCGTTACTATCACTAACATAGCAGCAGTAGCAATAGGCGTCGTGCTTTCCGCGATAGTCTTCTCTGCGATGGGAACACTCTTCGCGTCTATACCGTCCGAGAACCCGGGGGAGGTGATCATGCCCCTTAACCTGGTCAGGATCCCTCTGATGTTCGTGAGTGGCATGTTCATTCCAATAGAGTCGTTGCCGCGGGCGGGCGCTTACGCGGCACTGGTATCGCCACTGACCCACACCCTGGACCTGCTGAAGGTTGGGTTCGGAGGAACTTCTCACTTTGGCTGGCCAATAAACATCGCCGTTTTGGTCATCTGGGTAATCGTCTTCCTGATCCTGAGTCAAATGCTCCACGAATTCTTCGACAGGAAAAGGAGATGAAGATTTAGATTTTTTATATTCGCTAGTCAAATTTTATAAAATATTAAAAATCACGAAATCGTACCGCCAAAAAGGTTTTTATTGTTTCTAGACCAGTTGGTAGAGAGGTGGATCGATGAGCGAAAGGATAGAGGCTCTATTAAGAATCCCGCTGGCATTTGTTTACGGCGTGATTACTGGCGTATGGGGATTTATTGCAGGGATTGCAACGATTGTCCACTGGTTCTACACAATAATCTTTGGGAAGAGACATAGAGGCATTGCTGGATTCGCGAACAGATTCTTAACTTACTTTTATACAGTCTACCGTTATCTCTTTTTCATAACGAACGAAAGGCCGTGGCCAATCGGCGCCAAACTAGGGTCCAGCGAGCTGCGTCCCGTAGATATTAAGCAATAATTTTAATCGGTAGTTCTAAAAACAGGGACAAATTTAACTCCCTTGAAATAGGAGGACGGCAGGCATCTGTCTTAATCGGAGCAAATCAAAGGTCAATTAGGATATTGCGGATATCCTTCGTTCTTTTAGATGATCCGCGCGCTGGCCTTGATAGATGATTATTTTTTCAAGGAAAAAATAGTAAAAGATTGTTTCGGCAAAAAATCATAGTCGTTCTCCAATTGATATTCAGCATCTTCCATTTCTTTTACAATTTTCTCTTTTAAGACATAATGCCCAAATATCCTTTGAAAGCTGAAAGGTCCACCACGTTTATACTCGATTACAACAATCTTGCCCCCCGATTTCAAAAACTCTTTTAGATTTTTAAAGTATTCCACTCGATTTGGTAAATGATGATAAACATTACGCAAAAAAATAATATCTAAACTCTTTTCCGGCAAAATTAGTTTATCCTCCTCTGCGAGTACAGTTTTAATGTTACTCAATCCTTTTTCATCGGCGGTGTTCATTATAAATTCCAAAAATTCTGGATTAGTATCAATTGCATACACCCTGCCATTTCTGCCAACCGCATTGGCAAATCTTAGAGAAAAATAGCCGCCTCCAGCCCCGATATCGGCAATAGTTTGTCCAGGTCGCAATGCTAGGGTTTCTAAAATCTCATCAGGTTTACTTTTTGGATCAGAGGCCTTTTTATTGAACATCTTTGCCTTGTTTGCCGTCGTATCCACCTGCCGTTGCAGAATCCCGTAAGAATAGTTTCGAATTAAAGTTTATGTTGAACCTTTAACTACAGGTCCTTTTTACTAATAACCATAAAGCTATTGCTACAGATATTGTTGTTATAACCTTATTGATATGATGATAGCTATCAAGCGGTTTCAGTAATGATGTTTCGGACTAATTTAGACCTTAAAAGTTTCCTTATACAGGTTAATTGCGTATACCACAATTTTCCTTGCATCTTCAGCATTTATCCATCCTTTAGACTTGACCCATTTTCTAGGTTCTAACCTTTTGTAAATTTCGAAGAACTCTTGAATTTCCCTGAGCTTGTTTGGATGAACATCTGGCAGATCCTTGAAGCCGTCAAATCTGGGGTCGCCCACCGGGGCGCAAAGAATTTTCGGATCCTCGCCTTCCTCGTCCTCGATTATCAAAGCACCTATGGTCTTCGCCTTTACTATACAGCCCACCTGTAAAGGCTCAAAGCCCAAAACCATAGCGTCCAGGGGATCGCCGTCGTTAAACCAGCTTTGAGGGATAAATCCGTATTCCACCGGAAAGACGACGGACGAGTGCAGCACCCGGTCTAAAACAAATACCTCCAACTTGGGGTCGTATTCATATTTATCTCTGGACCCACCGGACACCTCGATGACCACGTTTACAGTTTCCGGAGGACTGTCTCCAGGAGGTATTTTGTGCAATAGATTCATGGTGCATAATTTTGCTTCCCAAGATTTATCTTTTTGTTTTTAGCCTTACTTTCGCGAGCTGCTAGTCACCGGGTGTTACAGGGGCCATGATGTAACAGCTTAAAAAGATAGCATCGATTGTATTAATTACAGAAACCGAGATTCGGAAAATGCAAAATCGAAGTGATCGGATGCTAAAACTTTTCAATACGTTCACCAGAAGAAAGGAAGTTTTCAAACCAATAGAGGATAATAAAGTTGGTATGTACACGTGTGGTCCATCTGTTTACACTTACCCCCACATCGGAAATTACAGGACTTACCTTTTTGAGGATGTTTTGAAAAGATATCTGCTCTACAAAGGTTACAAGGTAAAGCACGTAATGAACATCACAGATGTCGAGGATAAAATGATAAGGGCGGCTAAAAAAGAAAAAAAATCATTAACAAAAATTACAAATTTTTACACCAAAGTTTTTTTTAAAGAATCAAAAAAATTGTGCATACTTCCTGCCGATTTCTACCCGAGGGCCACTCAGCACGTAAAAGAGATGGTAGAAATAATAAAGAAATTGATTAAGAAGGGTTATGCGTACAAATGGCATGACGGAAACATTTACTTTGACATATCTAAATTCAAAGGCTACGGCAAACTGTCACATTTGAACGTTACGAAAGAGATGCAAAATAGAAGATTAACAAGGGATGACTATTACAAATGGGAAGCCGGGGATTTTATTCTGTGGAAATCTTGCAGTAAATCAGATGGCGACATTTTCTGGCTCACTGATTTAGGTAAGGGAAGGCCGGGTTGGAGCATAGAATGCTCTGCAATGAGTATGAGGTACCTTGGAGAACATTTTGACATCCATATCGGCGGCATCGATAACATGTTTCCCCATCATGAAAATGAGATTGCACAAAGCGAGGGATCTACAGGTAAGAAATTTGTAAACTTTTGGATCCATTCAAAACACCTGATGGTCGATGGCAAAAAAATGAGCAAATCTCTTGGGAATTGTTATACTTCGGAAGATTTGCTGAAGATGGGTTTTAACTCAAACGCCATCAGGTACGTTTTAATTTCAACCCATTACAGGAAGAGGCTTAATTTCACATTGGAAAAAATGCGGGTTGCCCGAGATGAGATAAGGCAATACTACAGAAGCCTGAAGAAAATTAAAGAATTGAAAAATGGAAAACACAATCGGGAAATACCGGCGTTAATAAGAGAGGTCACGGGCACATTTGAAAAATCGATGGATGATGATTTGAATACAACAAAAGCTATAGAAGCGTATTTCTCATTTATTAAAAAATTAAACACTCTGGCCAAAGAAAAGAATCTGGATGAGGCAAATAAAAAGGAAATCATGCATGTGATAAAAAGGATCAATTCCGTGCTTGGTTTCCTTCTACCATGTCAGCTTATTCCCAAAAAACGATCAGGGTGATTCAGATCTCAATTGTAAAAGTGAAAAATTTAAGAAAAGTGTTCGAGAACAAGGAAGACATAGTTGCAGTGGATAACATAAGCTTTGAAATCGAAGAAGGCGAAGTTTTCGGATTACTGGGGCCAAATGGCGCAGGAAAGACCACGACTTTATCCATGTTGGCTACCCTGGTAAAACCAACCTCGGGTACAGCTGAAATAAATGGATTTGATATTTTAAAAGAGTCGCATGAAGTTAGAAAATCTATAGGAATAGTTTTTCAAAATCCTTCCTCGGACGATTTGCTCACAGGTTACGAAAATTTGGAATTACACGGTTTGTTGTATGGTTTGTCTAAAGATATCCGAGAAAAGCGAATAAAAAATGTTTTAGATTTGGTCGACATGAGCGGAAGGCAGAATGATCAGGTGAAAAAATATTCTGGCGGGATGAGGAGAAGGGTGGAACTTGCAAGAGGACTACTTCATGAACCCAAAATTTTATTTCTTGACGAGCCAACTCTGGGATTAGACCCACAAACACGAGAACACATATGGAATTATATTGAGAGGTTGGTTAAAGAAAAAAAGGTAACAGTAATCCTTACAACACACTACATGGATGAAGCGGATAGGCTTTGCGATAGGGTTGCTATAATCGATTTTGGGAAAATTATTGTTCTTGAAACTCCAGAGAAGTTAAAAAGAGATTTAGGTGGAGAAATAATCAGATTAAAAATAAAAAAACCAAATTTACAAAAGGTTAAAAAACTAAAATACATTGAAAACATTAGCAAGTTGAATGACACAGTTTCTCTTACAGTTAGAGATGCAAACCGGCACTTGCAAGAAATTTTAAAAGTTATCGGCAAAGTTGAATCTGTCGAGTCCAGATCGCCTACCTTAAATGATGTCTTTTTGCATTACACGGGAAGGGAATTTAGAGAAGAAGGAGCCGAGGGAGGATTTTGGGAAAGAATCGCGGATTATAGGTCGAAAAGATGAGCGAATTAAGCGGACTTTATGCAATTTGGAAAAGAGAATTCAAAGTTTTTTTAAGAGAAAAATCCAGAATTTTTTCTTCAACGTTTAGTCCCTTACTTTGGCTTTTTGTTTTTGGAGCAGGTTTAGGTAGCGAGATTCCCAACTATCAAAATTTCATCTACCCGGGCGTAATTGTAATGACTACTTTGTTCTCTTCAATCTTCTACGGGGCTTATGTAATCTGGGACAAGCGATTAGATTTTTTAAAGGAGGTCTTAGTTTCACCAGTAAAAAGATCAACAATTTTTTTTGGAAAAGTTGTAGGGGGAGTTACAGATGCGCTTATACAAGGAAGCATTCTTTTGTTGTTCGCCCCAATTTTTGCGATTAGCTTGCACTTGAGTTTTATTCTATTAATTTACATTTATCTTTTTGTTTTGCTTGTCGGATTTGTTAGCATAGGATTGATCATAGGTAGCATAATGGAATCACCCGAGGGATTTGGCTTGATTACGGGTTTCGTTAATTTTCCTTTATTATTTTTATCGGGGGCACTTTTTCAGATAAAACAATTACCTGGTTGGTTAACAATCTTTACAAGAATTAACCCGGTCACTTACGGGGTGGATGCGATCAGAGGCTTGACTGTCGGTGGGAATACTTTTAATTTATTTTTAGATTTTGGGATAATAACGACATTTTCATTTTTAATGGTTTTTATCGGAACCTACGCTTTTAGTAGGATGAAATTAAAACCATGATGCTTACATCAGTTATTTTTTAAAAAAAAAGAAGTATATCGAAATAATAAAATTTTTACAAATAATCAAATCTGACTAATACCCAGCGGCCGCCCCATGGACTTAGTTGGAGGTGACACATCATCGACTAAGAGATTATGTGCCTCAGCTTTACTTTTTCGCCATCGTCTCGGCTGTGCCACCAGGTATCATAAGCCAATACCTATTGTCGATATCGGCTTCGACAATTATTATGTAAGTTTATATATTTAAATACAATGGTTTTACCTACGGTTAGCTAATTGGGCCATTATCAGAAGAAATGTTAACAAAAAAGGAAGGTGGACGATGAGCTCGACAAACACCCAATTTATTTAACCACCACAAACAACATTCTGATTAAAAGACTCAAAGGGAGGGACGGCATGGAAGCCGAAATCCCTGTTGATGCGTACCTATATAGGGAAAAGGTCATGGTTTGGGAGGAAGCTCAGGCTAATCAGCTCTACCAGCGTGGAGCATTTGGAAAACCTCTCTCGGGCGGTAAGCTTCAGCTCGCACCCGTCGAGGCGCTTTATCTCCTCGATGGCGGAAAGATCAGGGTGATCGACCGCGAGATGGGCGAAAGGCTCAAGTTCGGCGAGCTCTGCACTAGATTGTCGAGGCGTGATCCTGAACTCATGCTCAAGTACGCAGTTTACGCGGACCTACGTTCAAGAGGCTACGTCGTGAAGACAGGGCTGAAATTCGGGGCGCACTTTCGGGTTTACGAGCGAGGAGATAAACCTGGCGAGACTCACTCGAAATACATAGTGCATGCGATACCAGAGGGCAGCAGGTTCACCCCGACAGAGCTAGCCCGCGCCGTCAGGTTAGCGCACAGCGTCAGGAAGGGCATGTTGTTCGCTGTTGTCGACGATGAAGGAGATGTTACTTACTATTCATTGAGCCGTGAGAGGCCCTAATCCTTCAACATGAACTTCTCGATAGTACCCTTTGCAATCTCTCTCTTTTTTTGATGTTCGATGATAAATTTCTTGACTCTCTCAGCGAGCATCTTTTTACAATCGCCGCAGATCCTCTCGCCTCTCCTGCATCCTTCATGGATTTTCATCAGTTTTTCATCGTCCTCCTCAAAAAGGAAGTAAAAGTACTGATATACTGAGCAGATATCTGGATTTCCACCCTTCTCCCTTTGCTCCTTCACTGTTCCCCTCCCGCCAGTGAAAGCATTCATTACCTTTTTTGCTGCCAACTCCGGAGGGTCGGTAGTAAAGATGGCGGTTTCCGGCTGGCTGGCACTCATCTTTCCTCCCCTTCCGAGGCCTGGGATGAATTTGCAGTGAATTTGGGCGGGTTTATAGAGCCCGAGCTTCGGCGCGACGTCCCGGCTTGGCCGCCAGTAGGGATCCTGGTCTATCGCAGCTGGAATGAGGCAAGGGATGCTTTCACCTTTTAGTACGGAGGGAAAAAAGCATGGAGCAGCTTGAATTGCTGGGAAGAAAATAATGCCGATGTTGCTCCTGTTTGTGAACCCAAAAATTGCCTTCGCGGTTGAAAAAGTTATGTGCTTTGCGATTTGTACGGCCATCTTGTAGAGAGTCTTCGCGTACTCGATATCCGAGAAAATGAAAGTTTTCTTTGGGTCAAAACCACATGCTATTACATCTAGGGCATTTTCGTGGGTGAAGCCGATCGTGTCCTGCAATTCTAGATCACGTTTGAACAGGAATTTCTCGTCATCGGTCATCTGAAAGTAGAGTTCAGCCCCGAAGACATCCTGCAGGTATTTGGTGAAAATCCATGGAATCAAATGTCCGATGTGGGTGTGGCCTGAAGGGCCCCTCCCTGTGTAGAGGTAGAAATTCTTCCCTTCCTCATACATGTCAAGGACCCAGTCGAAATCCCGGTGGGAAAAAAATATCCCCCTACTCAAGAACGGGTGAAGTTTTCCAGCGTGTTTTTCTATCCTCTTGAGTAATTTCTTATCTATTGGTCGGGTTCCAAATTGCTGGATAAGTTTGTCGTAGTCTACTTTACCTTTGACTTCCCAGGGTGTTACAACAAATCTCGGCATTCATCTCTCCTTTTCCTATGACATTATCGCTTCAGATTTGAGTGAACTTGGGCGTATTTAAGCCCCGCACTCAAAATAGGGCAAAAAGTTTAAGCTCTCTCGCCAAGAATTCTTCCGCGCGATGACGAGCCTGGCTAAGCTGATTTATGATGAGGATTTTGAGTCCCCGAGCGCGCCATTAGCAACGGTTTCGGAAAATCAGCAAGCCGCATAATAGGCCGCGCTACTTTCGCCCCATGTTTCCATCTGTAATAAAGCATGTACAAGAGCATCGAACCTACGGCGATCTTTCTCTGGTCTTCGGGCGCCCATGTTTTTATGTTATGGCTCCAGCATTTTGCAAAAAAATCCCAGCGCAGATCTGTCAATTGATGCAAATCCGCCTGCCTAGCATTGTTTAATAGACATTCCTCTTCCGATGTGAAGAAGAGAGGGACAAAAAAAATCTCTGATCCCCAAAGATCGTCCACAAGCTCCATGGTGGTGATCGTATCCTCCTCGCGTTCTTCTGGGAGCCCGACCACTAGGGTTGCGAGAGGACAGATGTCGTTGTCGTTTAGGATGCCGACCGCCTGAACGACGATTTCGGGCCAATCCTTTGTGTCCAGGGGTAGTGCTTTGCCGCGCATGTATTTCTCCATCAATCTAACACTTCCGGTCTCGATCCCGACTTCTACCGATGCCACCTTTCTGCCGTGGCACTCCCATCGCCCCTTTTCTACCAGCATCGGTGCTATTTCCTCTATCATCTTTGTATCGTAGACTACAGGCGAGAGCGCAGCGTGAGCTGGTTGCAAGTACTCAACACCCTCTATTTCCCCGATCTTGTTCACTAGTTTGACGATAGCTTCTCGGTTCGGCACAAAGCGTTCGTGATGTTTGTAGAGAAAGATATCGTCAGTTTGGAAGGTAACCATCTTGGAGCCAGCGCGGGCATTCAGTTCGGCTTCTTTCTTTATCTTTTCCAGAGGAAAACTGTAAAACTTACGCATCGTCGGTGAACAGAATTGACACCCCTTGCCGCAGCCTCGTGTTATCTCGACCACGCCAAATAGTGCTGGCTTTTTTATCATCGGGATCTTCTCTAAACTCGGTTTTTTTGTTTTGATGATTTTTGGCAGTGGTTCGTCATTCATAACTTTTTTGAAGATATTTACAGCATCACAGTCGCTTTCACCAATCACCACCGTATCTATCTCATACTCCTTCTGCATACCTCCCTTGACGATTTGCCAAGCGCCAGAACCGCCAACGATGATATTTGGTTTGTATTTCTTCCAGATGGGACACTTCATTAGGTTCCTAAATTCAGCCCCCGCGATGGGCTCGCTACCAAAACCGACCAGCGATGTATAAGTCCGGCTGACAAAACCAATGCCTAACGGATCCATAGTTGAAATTCCTACCGCCTTCGTCTCTCGACCCACGAACTTGCCGAGGTTGTGGGGGGTGCAGGTCACGACATTTTCTTCTCCAAATTCCTTGATCAATTCAGCCTCTATCTTCCGCAGTCCATACGGGGCAAAGAGAGCGCTACCATCATCATTACTAGGTGTTATTGGATACCAGTATTTTCTCAAAATTTTTATTGGAACTATTTTTGAGGGGAAGCCTCCTGTGAAGGCGATGAATGGATTCAAATTAAAATCACTCATCTCGATTACTGAAGCGGTCAGTACTATAGGTACTCCAATATTATGTGGCTCATTAGCGCGGGCCGAATCATTTCGTTTCAAGAATTTGCTGAGCTGCACGAAACCGCTTCCCCAAACAAGATGATTGCTCTAATCTTTAAACTTCGCGGTAGTTCATTTTTAGTACTCTTACATCTCCATAAGCGGCATGTCGTTGGTTGATAAATCGCTGTAATCCTCACGAGTATTAGCCCGCGCTTATTCCGTCTTTCATTAGCCTAGAGAGCGATGAGTTGATTGAGTTCATAAAAATCATTTCGTGATTTCAGGTTTTTCACTTTCCATTATGAAGCTGAGCACTCTAGCATATACTGGTCGCGTCAGGATCACGGCCAACAGTACACCCGCTATTGTGATCAATGCAAAGCCGCGCATCACACCGAAGCCTATAGCTGCAAGAGCAACCATCGCAGCGATCACGGTCGCAGCAGCCGCAAATATAATAGAAAAGGCCCGCCCAATTCTAGCGCCAAATCCTACCCTGTGAGCATGCTGTTCGATACCTCGAAGCACCTCATCGGTTATTATAATCTGATGGTCCACGCCCGAGCCGACGATGGCTATGAGGCCGCCGATTTCGGGCAATCCTATACTCCACTTAAAGATGGATGCCATACCGAGGGTTATCACCAGCTCTGATAACATCGTCCCCATTATTGCGCCGGATATTTTCAGATGTTTATAACGGAAATAAACTAACAAGCCGACCCCCACGATTGCAACTGATAAGGCTATAAGCGCCTGCGTTAAGAATTGCTTCCCCAACCGGGGGTCAAGCGATTCCTCGCTTTCGAAAGAGATTCCTACCGGCAGCCTTTGCGACAACACTACTTTCAGGTCTTCGGCCCTTTTTCTAGCAGCATCTGAATTTCCGCCAGTGGTGATCACCATGCTGGCCAAGGGTTTTCCAGCAACGGCGTCTGTAATGGTCGGCGTGGATTTCAGGCCGTAGACGCGCTCCAGCCAATCGATGACAGCTTCATCAGTATGTCGAGAGAAATTTTCAGGTGGAGAATAACCTAAATTTTCGATTGTAGAGAGGACGTTTTCGCTATAATCGCTTATATTGCCTAGAAGGATTATCCTCGTTTTTATTCCGTTTTCCGCCCGCAAAAATTCAAGAGTTTCTGGCGACAGAGAATTTTTACTGATTTTTACTGATGTCACATCTAAATAAACTCCACCTAAAATATTCTTCCCGAGAGTATCCGGCGGAATGAAAAACATTCTCCTGTTTTCATCGTACGTCATTCCTTGGAGTTCTTTCAGCAATCCCTCGTCGAATAGCAGCATCGTGTCATCAGAGGGGCGATCTAGATAAATTGAAGTCGGGTAGTCTACTTTGCCTGCAGAAGCGCTTGCCCATTTATTCGCCCCATTTTGCGATAGGGAAAAGGGCACACTATAACTGTTAGATTCAACATCAAGTCGAACTGACTCGACACTTGTAATATCGTCACCAAACAAGACAAGGTTATCCCCGATGAATATCTCAAGTCGCCCCTGATGACCAAGCAGTTCAATTGCTCTATCTAATGACAGAGCTACTTCAAAACGTACTAGATTAGAGCCAACACCCGTGAATTGAGTGCCTAGAGTGCCGTAGGGGTCGACCCGCAACGATAGGGAATGCATTACCTCATCGCGCGTAGTAGAGCTGACCGCCCCAGTAACACTTATGACTTCAGCATCATTGTCGATGAGGTTTTCAATCCTTTCTTTGGTAACGTCCCGACCTATCTCGACCGTTATTCGCTTTGTGGCGTTGTCGTATGGAGTAACAACGTTGATGATCGGGAGTTGATTGTTCTTAAGAATGTTATCGATTTCTCCAAACTTGTCCACATTGTCTATTTTTAAAGTCACATGCGACGCTTCCAACGCCAAGTATATCCTAGAGCCACCCTGAATATCGATGCTGAACTGAATGCCGCGGACTTGTGGGTTTAGGCCCTGCCATGGTCTCCAAACTAGCACACCAGATAGAATGATCAGCAGGATTAAAATGGATACTCGCCATTCCTTAGTCACTGACATAATATTCCCTCCTCTTTTGGCGCTCGATATTCCTGAGCAGCACTCCCACGTTCAAAAACCACGTGTTGATGATATCAGCTATGAGCCCGAATATTAACACGATAGAAAGCTGGAAAAGTAATGGTGCAGTGGTGAGGACATTAATCGTGACCAGCGCCACGATGGTCGTTCCTTGGGTCATTAAACCAGTTATCATCGCGTCTGACGCGTGACCGCGCGGCTCGCCGCCTGAGCGCTTCAGCATATGATTTGATAACAGAATATCTGTGTCAACTGAATATCCGATAATCATCAATAAAGCGGCAATGGATCCGAAGCTTAGGGGAATTTGGAAAAATGCCATACCGCCAAGTGCACCGAGCGCGTCAAAGGCGACACAGAGGATCATGACGCCAACAGCGGTGGGTTGCCTAAAGGAGATGAAGAGGACAACTGACATAAGAATGAAGGCGGCGATTATGGCCTCGTAGGCCTGGTTCCTGAAAATAGTTGTTATGACAGATCCCCTGGGTAAAATCAGAGTATTTGCGCCAGGGAATTGAGCGGATATGAATTCAATGATCCGATTATCCTCGTTTTCTGCGATAACTTGCCCAACTTCCGCGTCGAAACCAAACTTACCGGTTATGAGCGAATTATCCTCTGTAATCGTTACGCTGACATCGGTGTTGAATAGCCCCTTGAGGCTTTGTTCTACAGCGCTCGCGTTAGGACTATTATCTTTAAACGAATTTTCCTCAAGCCCTTTCACGCGGATCAGCGTGCCAGACTTAAAATCCGAGCTTAAGGGTATACTGCGGACTACGATGGCTACAGTGGAGGCCACCGCAAAAAGCAAGGCGATTGCGATCATTTTGCGGGCACTCAGATGTTTTACGTGCCAAGTGATGTCCATGTTTCTGCCTCATCGGTAAAATGTCGAGCCCCTCTATATATATTAACACGATAAAAGTAACTGAAGGTCGGTTTTTTGATAATTGAAGAGGGCTCTAGGATCATTCTGATCGACGAGAAGGGGAGAAAATATCTCGTCAGGGCCGAGAGAAGGCAGCTCCACACGGATTTTGGGATGGTCGATTTGGGAGGAGCGATAGGTGCGGAACCAGGAGTCAGGCTGAAATCTCACGTGGGCAGGGAATTCGCCATATTTTTACCTCGCATCACGGATTACCTTCAAAAAATGAAACGCATGCCCCAGATAACGCTGCAAAAGGATGCGGCACAGATAGTGGCTTATACAGGCGTTGGGCCTGGCGATGCCGTAGTGGATGCGGGTGTTGGCTCCGGGGCACTGGCGATGTTCATAGGAAATCTGGTCAGGCCGAACGGTCGCGTGGTTAGCTACGAGGTTCGGGAGGACTTTGCCAGTTTGGCGGAGGAGAACATCCGTTTGGCTGGACTAAGCGATATCGTGGCTGTAAAGCTAAAGGACATTTATGAGAATATAGATGAGCGCGATGTAGACCTTGTTACGCTCGACTTGCCCCAACCTGAACGAGTTTTGCCTCATGCAGAAGTTGCACTTAAGCCAGGCGGACACTTGGCAGTGTTTTCTCCCTGCGTCGAGCAGATACAAAGGATCTACGCGGAGCTTCCTAGGCATCGATTTGCGAACTACAGGACGATAGAGTGTTTGGTTAGGGAATTTGAGGTTAAGCCCGGGGCTACCCGCCCAAAGACGCGGATGATAGCGCACACTGGCTACCTGACTTTTGCAAGGCGAATATAGTTTATCGCTCATCTTTGAAAGAGGTTGCACACTTTTAAAATTACTTTCGGTGCCCTCTCTCCCAGAAAACCGTTAGTTAAACTCGGGCTTAACATTGGCGACGGAGGTGATAACTTGATACCCTCAAGAGATGAACTCAACGACCTGTATTGGGGCAAAAAGTTGACTACGGCAGAAATTGCTAAATTAAAGGGAGTGCACCGGCGAACTGTTTCGAAGTGGTTAAAGAAATTAGGCATTCGCGCTCGGTCACAATCTGAAGCATTTGAAATATACTTTGCTAAACATGAGCACTGGAATAAAGGGAAGGGAATCAGGATTCATCCCGACCTACATATGAGCACTAATTTAGCATACGTCTTGGGGGTTTTGAAGGGAGATGGTTGGGTTTCTGATGTCAAGAGCAGTTGGAGAATCGTATTAAACCAGACCAGAGAAGCTTTCGCACGATCTTTTGAAAAGGCACTGAGGAATACTGGACTTAACGCAAGAACTACTGTTTTAAGGCACAAGGGATTGTATGTGACGCGTGCAAGTTCAGCAGAATTTGCGAAATGGTATAAATCGTTAGGTTTAAATCAAATAGAAGAAATGGTTCTGGCCAAGAGAGATTATGAAATAGCATTTATCAGGGGGTTCTATGAGTCTGAGGGATCTAACGTGATCGGAAAGAAGGGGCCTCGTGGTGGATTTAGATGGAGTTTGCAAATAGTATATAAAGATTATAAACTGATTTCAATGGTTCAAAGGATACTTGACAGATTGGGTTACAATTTTGCCTTGTACAGCCGCTCAGAGAGGGAACTGTACTTACTTCAGAGCTGGAGAAAAGAGGAAAATTTCATATTTTTAAAAGAAATTCAGCCATGCATAAAAAACAGTTTGCCAGATTAGGGTTTCAGCAGGCGGCCTTTATATCCGTAATAAATCGGTCCGTCATTACCCTCCTGTCCGATCCTCCTAAATACCATCTCCACTTCATCGCCTATCTTGACCCGATTGGCGTCGCAGTCGGTGACCTGTGCTGTGAGGCGAGGGCCCTCCTCAAGCTCGATGATGGCAATCGCGTACGGGACCTGATCTTCGAATCCATTTGGCGCGACGTGAGTAATAGCGAACGTGACGATTTTACCCCGTCCCTTTAACTTATATGGTTCTAGCGTTCCCTTTCGCCTGCAAACTGGACAGTTGAAACGAGGGGGGAAGAACACCTTGTCGCAAAATCCACATTTCATGCCTATCAAATTGTAGCGGTTGGGTATCTCTCTCCAGAACCTTGGAACTCCCATCTAGTCACCTCGCTTGAGCACGTGCACAACGACCGTGCCTCCCGAGCCGCCGACATTGTGGCAGAGGCCTATTTCAGTCCCTCCGACTTGTCTCTTTCCAGCCTCTCCCCGAAGCTGCAGAACTAGCTCCACCGCCTGGGCTATGCCCGTGGCTCCAACGGGGTGTCCTTTTCCCTTTAGGCCGCCGCTTGTGTTTATTGGTATCCGGCCACCGATTGCGGTTTCTCCCTCTTCGGTCGCTTTTCCACCCTCTCCCTTATTACAGAAACCGAGATCTTCGATCGCCATAATCTCAGCTATGGTGAAGCAGTCATGAACTTCAGCAAAACCGATATCCCGCGGTCCAACGCCGGCCATCTTATAAGCTATCCTCGATGCATCGACCGTGCCTCGGAGGCCTGTTAGCGTGGATCGGCCGTGAAGGCAAAGAGTATCGCTAGCCTGTCCTGTACCAGCCACTAGGATCGGTGTGTCCGTATATTGTTTAGCCTTCTCCGCAGGCGCTAAGATAAGACATGCAGCGCCGTCTGTGATCGGCGAACAGTCAAGCAACTTCAGCGGGGAATCAACTGGCGCTGACTTGAGAACATCATCAACTGTTATCTCCATCTGGTATTGGGCGCATGGGTTGAAGCAGGCATTGTGATGATTTTTAACCGCAGCCATGGCCATCTGATCCTCGGTCGTGCCGAACTCGTACATGTGTCGCCTAGCCATCATGGCATAGAGGCTTGGAAAAGTTGCACCGACGAAGGCCTCCCACTCCTGATCCGCGGCAGTCGCAAGCGTTTCGGTGGTTTGCTCTGTCATGATATCCGTCATCTTTTCTATGCCTCCAACTACTACGATATCGTGAATGCCAGAAGCTACGGCTATGACCCCCTGTCGGAGCGCAAGACCTCCTGAAGCACAAGCCGCCTCAACACGGGTGCACGGAATTGGCACTAATCCAGCGTGATCAGCGATGAGCGAGGAGATGTGTTCCTGTGAGATGAATTGTCCAGCAGACATATTTCCGACGTACATGGCATCGATCTGCTTGCCATCTATCCCCGCATCTTCTATCGCTCTAGCGCCCGCTTCTACTATCAACTGTCTAAATGAGATATCCCAAAGCTCCCCGAACTTGGTACAGCTTGCACCGATGATAGCTACCTTCCTCATTTACCTCACCAAAAGCTGTCGAAACTTGGCATAAGTGCCGTAATCGATGTTTACCTTGTTATTCACGTAGTCTAGGACCTTAGGCGAGGCATCCCTCTTTGCCTCAATGGCGTCCCGTACGACTAAGCTGAAGGCATCGCTGCCAGCGCCTGAACCGTAAGATACCGCGAGGATACGGTCCCCCGCCTTGGCTTGATCGAGGATAGCTGCTAATCCTATCATCGTTGCTCCAGAATACGTGTTGCCGATCTTAATTACAAGAAGTCCGGGCAACACCTGCTCTTTCTTGAATCCTAGCTCTGCGGCAGCCTGTAGCGGGAACTTCCCATTTGGCTGGTGAAAAACGGCATAAGCGAAGTCCTGGGGGGTCAGCTTGAGCTGCCTTAAAAGGCCATATGTCGCGGAGAGGACATGTTTAAAATAAGCCGGTTTCCCAGTGAACCGTCCGCCATGCCTTGGGTAGGGTCGCATTTCCCTACGCCAGAAATCAGGAGTATCTGTGGTATATGAATAGGTCCCTTCGATCGCTGCTAGGGTGTCAGAGCCATTTTTCCCCACGATGAAGGCTCCTCCACCTGCTGCTGCCGTGTACTCGAGCGGGTCTCCAGGTGCACCTTGGGCGGTGTCCGCGCCTATAGCCATTCCGTACTTTATCATGCCGGCCTCGGCCATACCCATGCATGTCTGGATGCCAGCGGTGCCGGCTTTACATGCAAACTCGTAGTCCGCAGCTGTTAAATCGGGAGTCGCCTCTATAGCTTCAGCTACTATGGAGGCGGTAGGTTTGACGGCATAGGGGTGGGATTCAGAGCCCACATAAATCGCGCCTATGTCATGGGGGTTGATACCTGCTTTTCTCACCGCATTTCTTGCTGCCTCTACAGCTATTGTGGCGGTATCTTCATCTGGTCCGGGAACAGATTTCTCCTCAACAAGCAGACCCCGCTTCACCCTTTCAGCTTCCATCCCCCACATCTTGGCCGCCTCCTCGACTTTCAGCCTGTATCTGGGGATGTAAACTCCATAACCAACGATTCCAACTTCCATGAGTGATGTCACCCATTACTCAGAATTTGTGCGGATTTATGATAATCGTTTAACGAAGATTATAAATATCTTTCGACTGTCGTTAAAATATTCGACATTTGCCGTTGTTTACCCTTAAGCCGTTGTTTACCCTTAAAAGTTGTTAAATGGCACATTTGCGTAGTCCTTCTAGCAGGTCATTTACAGTTGGCAGTTTAGAAACAATCAATGGCACGCGCAAGATTTCCGCAATTTTTATGCCCAGTGGGTCAACCTGCTTAAGTTCCCCATGTAAAATCACCATGCCGGGCGTGATACCCATTACTTTTATAGCAACCATGGGCGAGCGCCCCGTCGTGACGCCAGTAAACGCTAGGGCGCGTTCGGTGGTCAAGCCGTAGAGCCTCCTGAACTCGTCAGCGGAAAGCCCCAGCGCAGCTTTATAGCTATCGACAACAGTGTAGCCAAACAGCTTTTGGTGGAGGAAATCCTTGTTCACGACCACTTCACCCTCAACCGCCTTGCTGAGCACCTTCCCCTCGATCGGCTCCTTGAACTCCCTGATGTCGAGTACGATGTCGGGCGGCAGCTGGGTACCGAACATGTGGATAAAAGCTCGTCCTATTTTACCACCCTGCTGCTCATCTACTTTGATAAAGGCTTCGACAACCCTCTTTAAAGTCGCCGCGCCCGGAGATTTACGTCGTCCGGCTTCATAGTCGCTTATCACAGAGGGAGAAATATCTAGGGCTTCGGCGAGCGAGGCCTGGCTCATATCAAATGTTTCTCGCCATCGTTTGATAGCCTTACCGGGTTCACCGGATAAGGTTATGTCTCCCGCTATCCACCTCGCAATTCTGTCCTTGGTTAAATTTTCCATCTACATCATGCCTCACTTGGCGTTCGAAGATTAATTCATTTACTTCCTGAACTCACCCATCAGCTTAAGGATATCAGCCTTGGTCACGATACCCACAGGTTTGCCCCGGTCGATGACCAATACTGCCGGCGCATGCTCAAGTAAATGGTAGACTGTATCGACGTCCACATCATTGCCGATTGTGGGGAACGGACCATCCATTATCCCCTCGATGTTGCTACGAACTAGCCTGAACATGTCCTCGCCATCCGAGATCTTGTGTATGAGTGTTGCCTCGGAGATTGAGCCTACTTGTGCTGTGCCATCGATAACTGGGAGCTGCGATACATTGTAGGACTCCATCAGCCGAATTGCCTTCTCTATCTTATCCTCGGACCGGACGGCGATGATCGGGGCGGTCATTATCTGCTCAGCCGTGACGCGCTTCTCGTGTGTTGCTTTTTCAAGCGCCTTCAGTATTTTCTCAAGTGTCGAGACTTTAGGGTCAACGTGTCCTGCTTCGATCTTGGCGATGTACGCTTGAGTTACCCCACCGAGCTCCGCCAACTGCACTTGAGTCAAACCTAATTTTATGCGCATGGCACGTATCTCAGATGGTTTTAGAATACGCATATGACCACTTTATTCTTGATAGTTATAATTTGGGGCAAAACACATAAATAGCTCTCTTGAGAACCGACTTTAGCGAGGTGTCGCTTTGGAACGAAACATAATCGTGGAGGAGTTTAAGCAGACTCCACTTGAGAAACAAAAGTTTGAAATCGTGGAGAGAAAAGGTCTCGGCCACCCTGACACAATTTGCGATGCAATTCTAGATCAGGTTTCGGTGAGGCTGAGCAAGGAATATTTGGACAGATTTGGAACGATAATGCATCACAACGCCGATAAATCGCTGCTCGTCGCCGGTGAAGTTGAAACAAAATTCGGAGGAGGTACCGTTAAGCAACCGATGCTTTTGATATTTGGCGATAGGGCAACTTCCCAGGTTGATGGTGTCAAAATTCCAGTAGAGGAAATAGCTATAGAAAGCGCGAAGGATTGGTTCAAAAAAAATCTAAGATTTGTCGATCCCGAAAAACATGTGAGATATCAAGTAGAGTTGAAACCAGGTTCAGACGCACTTGTGGACATATTCAAAAGAAAGAGCAAGATCCTAAGCGCGAACGATACCTCAGCAGCAGTTGGTTATGCACCAATGTCAAAAACGGAGAAGCTCGTGCTCAAAACGGAGAATTATGTTAACTCAAAAAAATTCAAAGAAGAGTTCCCTGAGTCTGGTGAGGACGTAAAAGTAATGGGTTTCAGAAATAACGACGAAATAAATTTAACAATGTCTATGGCATTCGTGGACAGATTTGTCGAGGGCGAGATGGATTACTTCAGGAGGAAAGCGGACATTCTTGAGAATATAAGGGCGTTTACAGGTCAAAATGGAGGCTTCAAAAAAATCACTGTGAACCTAAACACTTTGGATGTGGGTGGAAGAGGCGAATCTGGCACTTATCTGACAGTTCTTGGCACGAGCGCCGATGGAGCTGATTCAGGCCAAGTCGGAAGAGGAAACAGGGTTAATGGTGTGATACCCTTAAACAGGCATGTTGGTTCAGAGGCAGCGGCTGGTAAAAACCCGGTGAGTCACGTTGGCAAGATCTACAATATCTTGACGCACAAGATAGCGGGCTGTATTTACGACCAAGTAGCTGGCCTTGAGGAAGTTTATGTTTGGTTGGTCAGTCAGATAGGTAAACCCATCGACCATCCAGCTATCGCAGTCGCACAGATCATCACCGAGCCGGGAACTCCCATCAATAATGTCCGTGCTGACATAGATGAAATAATGAATTATGAGCTTGAAAACATAAACAAATTCTGCGATGATTTGGCGCGAGGAAAAATCCCGATATGCTGATCAGTTTTTTACGGTGGTAAAATTTTTCGGATCCTGCATCGCGATGGCATGGGTCGAGTGGGTAGGCTCAGCACTCCCCACGGCGATGTGACGACTCCGACCCTGATGCCGGTCATCGATCCATCAGATGTAATTTTGTCCCCAAGTGAAATCCGTCGCGAGTTCGGTGCAGACCTTATCATGACTAATGCGTACCTGATGTTACTCCACTTCGAAAATGAGGCGGTTAGGCTCGGTGTTCACGATTTTTTAAAATACGATGGCCCAATAATGATGGATTCCGGAGGATATCAGATCTTGCGTTACGGTGCGATAGACGTTGGGCCTGAGGAGATCATTGGATTCCAAGACAAGATCGCACCTGACATCGCAACCATCCTCGATGTACCCACGGGCGCTTGGGTTGATAGAGAACGCGCAGCCGAGACGGTCAGAATCACACTCGAGCGTGCTAAACAGACCATTGAACTCAGGTCGAATCCAAATGTTATGTGGTGCGGGCCAGTTCAGGGAGGCACATTTTCGGACCTTGTGGCCAAGTCCGCTACCGAAATAGGTAAGCTCAACTTTCAGCTTCATGCAATAGGAAGCCCCGTTGAGCTACTCGAGAATTATCGTTATGCCGATATCGTGGACCTAGTGATGATCGCAAAGCAAAATTTACCACTCAATCGTCCTACCCACTTATTCGGCGCAGGCCATCCCATGGTTTTGGCTCTAGCCGTGGCGATGGGATGCGATTTGTTCGATTCTGCGGCGTATGTTCTATACGCGCGGGGTGGAAGATACATGACCCCTGAAAAAACCCTACACCTCGATTCCTTGACTTTCTTGCCTTGCGAGTGTCCTATTTGCGTGGAATATTCTCTAGAGGAAATGAAGAAAGCACCTCTCGAAGAACGCGTCAAATTATTGGCTAGGCACAACCTTCACGTCACGTTCGGCGAGCTTCGAAGGATAAGGCAGGCTATCATTGATGGGCGGTTGTGGGAGCATGTTGAATTAAGATGTCGTGCACATCCGAGGCTGCTCGATGGGTTACGTAGGCTGGTGAAATATCGCGAGTTCGTCGAGCATTTCGACCCAGTGAGCAAGCCATCCGCATTTTTTTATCTCGGACCAGAATCGGTGGGCCGCCCGGAAGTCTTACGTCATATAAATAGGCTAGAAGAGCGTTATGAACCACCAGCTCTGCCGACTCTGGCGCTGGTACCGGTATTCGGAAGGGAGAGGCCAAAGTTTGAGATATCAGAACAAACGCACCTAGTCAGACTGATTCCACCTTTCGGCGTGGTACCGGAGGAGCTTGAGGAAATATATCCACTCGGACAATTTCAGGTGCCCCAAGAGCTTGACCCTTGGCAGATCAAAGAGGTTGTCGATTCTCTCTCGAGCTACCTGCAGAAATACGGTGGAAGATATGAGCAAGTCCTACTTTTCGACAATCCGCAACGCTGGGGGAATGCGCTAGTCGATGCGTGTAAAGCTGTAGCTGGAAAGTTGAAGGTTCTACCGCTCAGTGAGGCGCGGAAGTACGAAGTTTTTTGAGCCACGCATTAAATGTGGTTTCAGCCTCTTTCGCTTCGGCAGCAGTCGGGGAGACGAGTATCACTTTAACCCTACCCCTTATGCCCTTCACAGACGGATAGGAGCGCACATCCAAGCGCCGGAATTTTTCCGATAACCGGTTAAATAATGGCGCAAGAGTCGACTCGTCGATTCCCCGAACGTCGATCGACACTCGATGCTTTGCCTGCCTATTCAATTTTACTAAATCATCACGAACATATCTTGTGAAAATTGCCCGCATCTCGGTCGGCACACCAGGCAGGCAGATTATCAATGTTTTTCCTTGTACGATTTGAATCCCCGGCGCTGTTCCTACCGGATTCGGTAGCGCGGTCGCACCATTGGGTATGAATGCCATTTTCTTGCGCGCCGAAGTCAGCCACTTGCGCAGGACTAGACCTCGAGCATGCACGCGCGCATAACTCATTTTGACTAACTCTAATGCGTCAGGATTTAGTACTAAGTTTCGCCGGGTTGCGAGCGCAAGCCCTTCTGAAGTTCTATCATCGATTGTAGGTCCAAGACCACCTGTGATAATTAGCACGTCAGGAAATCGGGCTAGTGCATCTCGGATCGTAGCCGCCACGTCCTCCACAATATCGCCAACCGACGTGATTTGCGCAACCCTGATGCCCAGGTTTGTTAGCTCCTTCGCTAACCAAGTCGCGTTCGTGTCCGTTCGAAGACCATCGATGAGTTCACTTCCTATTGTCAGGATTTCAGCGGTCGCCATGTTGAAAACTTAATTCACATCACATTAAATAAATCGGCTATGGCAGATATGTGCAGAATTGAGCACCAAAAAAATAAATATCCAAAGAATGGATTAAACTGATGTCGGAGGAGTGGAGTTGGACAGCGTTGATGTAAAGCTTTTGAAAATATTGAATGCGAACGCAAAGATGTCGCTAACCGAGATGGGGAGGGAGGTGGGACTAAGCGCCTCCGGTGTCAGGAAGCGCATCAAGCAACTTGAGCGTTTAGGCATGATTAAAAATTATGCGGCCATCATCGACCCTCAAAAATTTGGCTTAGAGCTGATGGCCTTCGTTAGCATCGATGTCGACAAGAGGGGTGAGCTTGAGTTGGTCCGATCCCTGTTGCGACATCATGAGATATGTGAATTATATCGTACGACCGGAGGACATGGATTAATGATGAAAGTTCGAGCGCGAGATCTTGAAAGCCTAAATAAGTTCATCGAGAACCATCTCCAATCTTTTGAATCGGTCAAGAGCGTTCAGACGAGGGTCGCGATGCAGACTTTTAAGGAAACCCTCATTAATCTCTAGGTGCCCGGATGCAGGAATCTGAGACAAAATTGGTCAGGAGCTCGTTTTCCTCCGTCATGGTTTACCTTGTTTATCCGCAGGACCTTCGCGAGCTTACCGAGCGGGTGCTGAGCGAGAGCCAAAGCATCGAGATGTTTCTGGACAATTTCAAGCAGGCCATTTCAGCTGAGGTGGACTCCACACATAAGACAGATGGACAGATTTTTTTGAATGAACTGCGGAGAAATTTATCCGGCTAGATAGGTCTTCTCCGATTGATTTAAGTCCTTTACAAATATTAAAAGAAAATGGGAAATTATGATATCTACTGAGGTTAAAACAATCGCTAATCAAATCCGCACCATGAAGATAAGGGGTGCTGGCAGGATCGCAAGAGCCGCTGCCAAAGCATTGAAAATAACAGCAAGGACAACCAAAGTGAGGACGCCAAACGAGTTCGTAAAGGAACTCGATCAGGTTTCCAAGTACCTGTTGAGTACGCGTCCAACAGCGGTTTCTCTTCCGAATGCTGTACGTTTCATCACGCTGAAGCCGAAACTCGCCAAAGAAGCGGATTTACGAACCTTGCAGAAGATGGTGGTGTCTCGCGCTGATGAATTCATCCATTCATCGAAGGACGCGGTTAAACGGATAGGCGAGATAGGGGCGCGAAGGATATCGGATGGGGATGTCATCATGACTCATTGCAACAGCAGTTGTGCTTTATCGGTCATCAAGACGGCATTTAAACAAGGCAAGCATATCGAAGTCTACGTGACTGAATCTCGTCCATTTATGCAGGGGCTGGTAAGCGCCCGAGAATTGCTCAAGACGGGCGTGCCCACGACACTCATCGTCGACTCCGCCGTGCGCCATTTCATACGCGATATTGATAAAGTGATTGTCGGTGCAGATAGCATTGCTGCAAATGGTGCAGTAGTCAACAAGATCGGTACATCTCAGATGGCTTTGGCAGCCCATGAATCGCGGGTGCTATTTTTCGTCGCAGCTGAGAGCTACAAATTCCACCCCGGCACCTTGGTCGGTAGGTTGGTCGAAATAGAGGAACGCGATCCGAATGAAATAGTTGATCCCAAACGATTTCCGGGCATTAAAATCCGCAACCCGTCATTCGACGTCACTCCGCCGGAGTACGTCGATTTGATAATAACCGAGCGAGGCATCATCCCCCCCTCGGCCGCATATACTCTGTTAGAGGAGCACTTCGAGTGGAGACCGGGAGAAGAACTAGTTTAGGGAGTTCGTATGGATAAGGCAGAGAAAATAAAGGAGAAGCTGCGGGGGGTCATAGATCCAGAGACCGGCATTAATATCGTTGATATGGGTTTGATTGAAGAGGTGACCGTCAAAGGGGATCGTGCAAAAATAGTTTTCAGACCAACTTCATCTTTTTGTCCAATCGCTTTCTACCTAGCACAACAGGTGAAATCAGCTGCCGAATCCGCGGTCAAACAGGCCGAAGTGTGTGTGCGCGGGCACATGATGGAGAATCAAATAAATAAGACCATAAATGCCCCAAAGTAGCAAGTCGGCGCAAAAATTCTCGAAGCTTTTACTTATGGTGGTAGAATCTTAATCCAGCTTGTAAACGAGGTCTCCTTCCCTTACCCTCTGATCAACTTTCATGCCGATTGCATCCCCTGCACCGGCACTCTGCACTTCCGCGTGCTCAATCTGCATCGACCGCACAGTTTGCTGTACGTTGGTCGTTGCACCCTCAATGGATATCCTGTCGCCAACTTTGAGCTCGTCGCTGAGCTCGATGACCCCTACTCCGATTTTAGAGAAGTAGTGGGACACTTTCCCCACGAGCTTCTTCCCGACAGGTGCTTCTTCCATTCAACTCACCAGATAAAAATAGGTATCCCTAATTAAATGCCTTTCCGCCTCGAATCATCTGGAATATGGCCCGCGTGAAAATCAGCTTTTTTCACCAGGTCGCAATATCCCCATGCGGTAGCCCATGCGGCGACTTAGATCTGGATATTTCCTAGCTATCCCAAGAGTTATTCCCCATCCAGTAAATACCGCACCTGTGATGGTGGCCCCTAGGAGCAGATCCATGAACGGCGCTTGCCCAATGAGGAACAGCTCGCCGTGCCAGAGGTGGTCAATTGCTCCAAACAGCGCTGCGCCGTACAGCATCAAGTTGAGCCACCAGCCCGATGGACCCTTTCTTTTTGAGTTCCATGCCACAGATGAGATCACAGCAGCTACCAGAGGAATCGTGTAACAGACCATTTGTTTTACCTCCTTTTTTAATTATTACTTTTTCTTAAATTTTTAATATTTAAATATTTTGAAGCAAGGTGCGAGATTTCTTGAGCTGCGCTGGCAATAGAAAGGCTGAAAACGCATGCTATCTAGGTTAGAGAGGTGTACATGACGGAGAAAATAACCAGGGTAAGCTTGGCTTTGCCTAATGACTTGCTCAGGGAGCTTAACGGTGCGCTTAAATCTCAGGGTTACAGCAGCCGCTCTGAAGCGGTCAGAGATGCCATAAGAGATTTTCTGGCGAGCTACAGGTGGCGCCAAGAGCTAAAGGGAGAGCAGCTGGGGGCATTATTGGTGGTATACGAGCACGATATCCGAGGGTTGACTGATTCACTGATGAACATCCAACATGCCAACAGGGGAATAATAGGCGCGGTTCAGCACCTTCATCTTGACGATAAACATTGTCTGGAGGCGCTAATCGTAAAAGGTCGAGGGGACGATATCCGGCAGCTCGTCGATCGGCTCGGTGCTCTTCGCGGCGTAAAACAGGCAAAGCTCGTCACGATGGGGTGGTAGGGTGCAAGAATTTCTAGAAAGACTAAACAATCTCAAACGGATGCCGCGGTCGGGCTGGCTTTTTTGTAATGTTTCTTTAAGCGAAGTTGAGGATGTGGCCCAGCACTCGTTTGAAGTCTCCGCGATCACACTTTTGCTAATCGATGAACTGGAACGTTCTGGAGTAAAGCTGGATCCCCAACGAGCGCTAAGCATGGCAATTCTACACGATTGGGCGGAGGCCTCGGTAACTGATTTTCCATACACGGCGTTGAAATACTTGGGATCAAGAGGCTTGAAGGACCGTATGGAGCAACGAGCTTTGGAGGACAATCTGCGGAGCATACCAAGCGGTGGAAGATATTTGAAATTGTGGCAGGAGTACAGCGAAAAACGCACACCCGAGGCTAAGCTCGTACATGCCGCGGATTACATTTCGATGCTGGTTCAGGCGATAAAATACAAAGAGCGCGGCAACAATTCAAAGGAACTTCATGAGCTTTGGCAAGCCGTTCATGAAGATCTTAAACCTTACATGGCCGAGTTCAAACCGGTCAAAGATTTAGTAAAAGAGTTCGACAAGCGCTACTCAGCTATCTCCTCATAACTGCTGCAGTTTCTGGTAGGTTACTAAAAATGGCTCAATTTGACTTGTAGCCGACCTTTTTCTTGAGTTCCTCAACGGACTCGGGGTTCATGAGAGTTGTGGTGTCTCCTATGGGTTCATTCCTCACCAAGCTTTTCAGGATCCTCCTCATGATTTTCCCACTCCTAGTCTTCGGGAGATCAGACGTAAAAATAATTTTTTCAGGCTTGGCAGTTGGTCCTATAACCTTGGCAACTTGGGCTGATATTTCATTTGCGAGTTTATCGGAAGGTTCTCCTTTTCGGAGTATCACGAAGGCAACCGGAACTTCGCCCTTTATTTCATGAGGTGCTGGAACCACTGCAGCCTCTGCAACCGACTCATGTTCGGTCAGCGCGGTTTCCACTTCAGCTGTGGCAAGTCTGTGTCCCGCCACCTTCATCACGTCGTCTTCCCTGCCGCCCAGCCTGATGTTATAAATCTCGTCCCAAACTCTCGCCCCATCGTAAGTGTAATAGATTTTATCGCCGTATCTGCTGAAGTACATCTCCTTGTACCTAGCTGGATCCTTGTAGATGTTTCTCAGCATGCCTGGGGCGAATGGGCTCAATTGTACCAGGCTTCCAGATTCACCCACACCGACTTCGTTACCCGCATCGTCGAGGACTTTATGCTTTGTACCGGGGAAGCTCCTGCCCGCAACGGTTGGTATGAAGGGGCCTATCCCTGGAAGCGAGTTTATCAGGGTTCCGCCAGTTTCCGTCTGCCACCATGTATCGATTATGGGGCACCTTCCGCCCCCGATATTATTGAAATACCACAGCCATGCCTCTCTGTCGATGGGCTCTCCAACTGTGCTCAATATCCGGATGCTGCTCAGGTCGTGTTTTTTAGGCCATTCTTCCCCATTTTTCACAAACATCCTTATCGCCGTAGGGGCGGTGTAAAGTACATTTACGCCGTACTTCTCCACTATTTTCCACCACCTGTCCGGTTCCGGGAAATCTGGAGCCCCCTCGTACATGAGCATTGTCGCACCCAGTGTGAGTGGGCCATAGCATGAGTAGGTGTGACCCGTTACCCAACCTATGTCGGCCGTACACCAAAAGATGTCCCAATCGTGGAGATCAAAATCCCACTTCGTCGTCCAATAGGCCTGGGTTAAGTACCCCCCAGTGGTGTGTACTACCCCCTTTGGCTTGCCCGTGGTTCCGCTGGTGTAAAGTATGAACAACATATCCTCGCTATCCATAACCTCAGGCTCACAATGGTCGTCAGCATTTTCCATCAGCTCGTGCCACCAGTGGTCTCTGCCCTCGAGCATGTTCACATCTAAGGCCGCCCTTCTGACGACCACGATGTCTTTTACGGCCGTTCCTTCCGCTCCTTTGTCTGCCTCGGCCTTGAGGTTAAGCAACTTACCTCTGCGGTAATAGCCGTTTGCTGTGACGAGGACCTTGGCTTCCGCATCTTTTAATCTCGTCTTGAGGGATTCAGCGCTGAAGGCGGAAAACACAACGCTGTGCACCGCACCAATGCGAGCGCATGCCAGCATCGCTATTTGGATTTCAGGGATCATAGGCAGATAAATGCTAACTCTGTCGCCTTTTTTCACTCCGAGGCCCTTTAGGACATTTGCGAATTTATTGACCTCACGATACAAGTCGGAGTAGGTCAAAATCCTTTTCGGTTCTTCGGTTGGCTCGGGTTCCCATATTATTGCTGCCTTGTCCTTTTTTTTGGAATTGAAGTGTCTATCCACGGCGTTGTAGGACGCGTTTATCTTTCCGCCGACAAACCATTTGAAGTGGGGAGGGGTCCATTCATAGGCTTTGTCCCATTCCTTAAACCAATGGAGTCCCTCACGAGCGCGATCGGCCCAAAATTTTACAGGATCATCACTAGCTTTTTTGTATATTGACTCATCACTAACCCAGGCCATCTTTTTGAGCTCATTGGATGGCCACCAGACTCCCTCTTGTCGCGGATCTTCAACGACCCATTTTATTGATTCCCCAGTGGTTTTCTGATTCATTTTGTTCCACCAACCGACCTCATTAGGCTCATTAATATTATTTAAAAAGCTTTTCTTTTGTATGTATTTAGCTCGCGTGCTGGCCATGTCACAGGTGTGACGTGTGCCTGGGTCGCGGGGGCACAAGTTCCAATTTTGCTTCCTCTGTCACAGCTGTGACAAGTGGATGACGCGTTTCTTCAGCACCAACGCCTTCCCGCCGGTCATGCCGATTGAATCGGCTAGGCTCTTCAGCTCAGCCAG
>Ga0315282_10000775_pt1 | contig 62484 bp, 60 predicted proteins | sample YL17G07_20_MG_FD_203693 | JGI IMG/M metagenome (GOLD analysis project Ga0315282, IMG submission 203693) | Sediment microbial communities from Yellowstone Lake, YNP, Wyoming, USA - YL17G07_20 | ecosystem: Environmental > Aquatic > Freshwater > Lake > Sediment | place: USA: Wyoming | collected...
GCGGGGTTCTGGCCGCTTCCTCCATTCCATATTCTCGTACAGTTATGTCGCCGTATCTTTTTGCTTTAAGATGCCTTTTCAGTTCTGCGAGCAGAATCTTCGGCCTCTGGCCGAGAACGAGTCTGAAATCGATCTTTGCGAGAGCTCTTGACGGAAGAACCGTCTTCGATCCTGGGCCGATCCATCCTGAGACGAGGCCACAGATCGTGCAGGTTGGTTTGCCTGCCAATGCCTTCTTTGCGTCGAGGCCCTTCATTCCTCCTATGAACGACCTGATTCCGAGCTCTTCCTTCATTGCTTCCTCGTGCAGTGGTTCCTCCTTGAGATACTTCAGCTCCTCCTTCGTGAACGGTTTAATCCCTCTGTACCAATTGGGAATCAGGATACGATCCCTCTCGTCCTTCAGAGTGTCGAGAGCTCTGACCAGCCGCCACGCAGGGTTGTCCACGATCGCAGCAGTTGCTGAGTGAACATCCCTCTTAGGGCCCTTTGCTTCCAGCTCGACGTAGAGGATTCCCTTGACGCCCAAGGTTATAGTTGGCCTCTCTTCTTCGTCGACTCCACCGAACTCCCATACTACGCCGTCGCAGCGGAATTTCTGAGCGTATTGCTTAAAGTAGTGCTCAAGGTGTATGCTGCCGATTTCTTCTTCGCCTTCAACGAGGAACTTGAAGTTGCAGGGGACATCCCCTCTCGTTTTCAGCCAAGAGTCCACGATCTTGAGCCTAGAAACGAGATTTCCTTTGTTGTCAGAGACTCCTCGTCCATACATCTTGCCATCCCGTATCGATGGTTTGAATGGTGGGGTCTCCCACAACTCCAATGGCTCAGCAGGCTGAACATCATAATGGTCGTAGAACAGGACCGTCTTTCCGAGATTCTTCCTTGACTGAACCTCTCCATAGACAACGGGAAAGGCACCGGGCACCTCCAACAACTCCGGCTTGACACCGGCTTCTTCCATCATCTTTGCGACGAGTTCAGCGCACTCTTCCATTCCCTCATTTTTCGCAGCGACACTGGGCTGACGAATCAGCCTTTCCAGATCTGTCAGGAAGTGTTGATAATTCTGATCTATGTAGTCAAGAACTTTCTGAACCATCTCAGATCACGGTTATTATGGTGGATATGAGGGAGGCAATAATACTTTGCAGGCAATGTTCACTGTTAGGCGAAGCTGAATGTCAGGGGTTGGTGGGCGCACGCGGATTTGAACCGCGGACCGTCACCGTGTCAGGGTGACATCCTAACCAACTAGACGATGCGCCCTACCAAGAGTACATCAAGGCAAAAATAAAGCCTTGCTTGACGGTGGATTCGGGAGGCCGTTCCAGGACAGCATTGGAATGGTTGCGTTCAATTCATTCAGCACTTGCTTGACGTTTTCATGAGATTCATTAGGCTCTTTTTCAGCTCGGCCTGTTGAATCACGTAGTCTGTCAGGAGCTTCTTCTGCAGACAGTCTCTCGTAAAAGGCTCTCCAGTTCTGGGGTATCTCATCTTCTAGCTCGGTTTCTGCTATCTTTGCAAAGGCCAGAGTCCAGCACCGGGCAACGCTGCTGAGAGAATATCCACCGCCTCCTAACAGAAGCAGCCTTCCATTGCTTACCTCGTGAGCCAAAGAATGAATGATGTCTACGATCTTTTCGTAGCATTTGGTCGAAAGCCGAAGGTTGGCTAGGCGATCATCGAAGTGGGCGTCTGCGCCGCACTGCATAAGAATCACCTCAGGCTTGAATGATCTGACCAATTTCGGGACTATCTCATGGAAGGCCTTGAGATATGATCGGTCTCCTGTAAGTGGAAGCAGGGGGATGTTCACTTTCAGGCCTCTGGCGTCTCCCTCTCCTGTTTCGTGAGAGAATCCTGTCCCCGGAAACAAGTATCGGCCGTCTTCGTGGAAATCTATGTCCAGTAGAGAAGGGTCGGAGTAGAACCCATACATGACACCGTCTCCGTGATGCGCATCCACATCCAAGTAGAGCATTTTCCTCACCTGATACTTTTTCTTGAGATGTGACACTACTATGGCTGGATCGTTGAAGATGCAGAAACCTGAAGCTCTTGCAGGATGAGCATGGTGCAGTCCACCTGATGGATTGAATGCGTGCTCCACCTCTCCCCGCATTATGAGATCTGATGCCAGAACTGAGGCTCCGACATATCTTTTTGAAGCCTCGAAGCAGCCTTTGAACGCAGGAGTGTCTCCCTGGTCAAGCAGCCCACGGCCTGTCATGCTGGATTTCTCAACAAGATTCACGTAGTTCAGTGTATGAAAAAGGAGGATCTGTTCGACGCCTGCTGTCGTGGGCTCCACGATGGAAACCTTTGAAGAACCAAGCAGACCCATTGACTTCATCAATTCGAAAGCTAGTTTCAGCCTGATGGGCTTCAATGGATGAAGAGGACCGAAATCGTATTGAAGCAGAGTGTCGTCATAGACGATTGCGACCTCTTTGCCCAAACGTGGACTAGCTCCTTTTCAAAATGCTATTGCGAACTATTGTCGTAATAACTAATCGGTCTTGGTCAGCAGGCATTAAACTTCGACAGACTAGCACAAATCACCTTGAGCTGCTATCCACATCGATGGAGTAATGATCTCTTATGCTAGACTGATTTGGATGTCTCAGAATCCCCATATATGAGCATCAATCAGTATTAGGTCTTGACTGTGATTTGTCCGCCCGATTACTGCATTGCACAAAATGTGGCGAAACGTATCCCTTCAATCAACCTCATCTCTTGTGCGAAAAATGCAGCGGAACTCTGATTGCCAGATATGACTATCAGCGCATTGACCCTCTGTCTCTAAAGAATGTAACTTTGCCTCTGGGAGTCTGGAAGTTTTGGGAGCTGCTCCCATTGAATGACAAATCAAACATCGTCTCCCTAGGAGAAGGTGGCACCTTCCTACATAGGTGTGGCCGACTTGGCCAGAGCATTGGCATCGGAAAGCTTTTCGTCAAAGACGAAACGACAAACCCAACAGGCTCATTCATGGATAGAGGTACGACCGTTGTTGTCTCCAAAGCAAAGGAATTTGGATACCAGTCGTTTCGTTGCAGAACGAAAGGAAACCTAGGAGCTTCACTAGCGGCATATTCTGCGAAAGCAGGACTCAAATGCAGGATTTCTGTACCAGGGAGAATTGATCTGGGAAAATTCTACCAAATGATGGCGTATGGTGTCCAAATTGAGGTTACTCGAAGTGAAAACGAGTATCAGAGGGCCTCTTCGGTTTCACGGAGCAATGAGGCAGACAGCTATCCGGTCACTACAAACGACCCCTTCCTTCTCGAAGGAGAGAAGACAACAGGATATGAGATATGTCAGCAGCTGGAATGGTCCGTTCCAGACCGGATAGTCGTACCGATGGGAAGCGGAAGCCACCTCTTTATGATCTGGAAAGGAATCAAGGAACTTGAGACGATGGGGATTGTTGACAGTCAGGCTGTGAAGATGACGGGAATTCAAGTTGAAGGGTGCGCGCCAATAGTGGAGGCGCTCAGGAAGAGAAGCGATAAGATTAGGCCGGCGAAGACTATTAGGACTGTCGCTGTCGATCTGGCAGTGAAGAATCCGAAACACGGCGACCTGGTGCTCCAAGCACTGAAGGAGTCAAGAGGAAACGGAGTAGCAGTCTCAGACCGGGAAATAGTTGAGGCAATGGGGCTTCTCGCTAAGACCGAAGGTATTTTTGCTGAACCCGCGGCTGCTTCGACGATCGCCGGAATCAAACGTCTCATTGAGTCTGGAGAAGTTGACAGAAGCGAGAAGGTTGTTTGTATCGTTACGGGAATGGGGTTGAAAGATCCGCGTACCGCAAGACGACTTATTCAACGGACACATGAAAGCAAGACAACTGCTCGAAGAATCGAGGGCTTTGACGCTCTTGATAGAGTGGGCAGAACGAAAATGCGAATCATGCAGATGTTGGGTGAACGAGAACTTCATGGATACGGCGTGTGGAAGGCACTTCAACATGTGAGAATCAAGCTTGACATCTCGACCGTGTATCAGCATCTAGTCGAACTTGAGATGAACGACTTAGTCAGGAAAACGAAGGCCCAAAGGATCGGAGGAAAACCTGAGAGACTGTGTTATCGCTTGACTTCGAAAGGAGAGAGCATTCTTCGATCACAGTGATCCTAGTCCGGTTCTGAAATCGTGTAGCATGTGGCTGACGGCGAGTCCTGTCAGACACGTTTTCGTTTTTCCACAACCTTATTCCTAATGAGTCCTAGGCCTTCGATTCGGGCCTCTATTATGTCGCCTGTCTTCAGGTATTTTGGAGGCGACATTCCAAGTGCTACGCCAGCAGGTGTACCTGTCGCGATTATGTCGCCCGGCTCAAGAGTCATGTCTTGGGATAAGACTTCAATGATGTCGGGGATCTTGAAGATTAGGTTCTTAGTGTTAGATCTCTGGCGTGTTTCACCGTTGACTTTCAGTTCCAAGTCTAGATTATGTGGGTCTTCGATTTCGTCTTTGGTTACCAAGCATGGGCCCATAGGCGCAAAGGTGTCGAGACTCTTGCTTCTGAACCATTGCTGATGCTTGCGTTGGAGATCTCTTGCACTGACATCATTGAGGACTGTGTAGCCCGCTACGTAATCGAAGACGTCTCTCCTTGAGATGTCCTTTCCCTTTCTGCCAAGAACTACGGCCAGCTCGATTTCGTAATCCAGTTCCTTGGTTGCTGCAGGGTATGTTATGTCGTCGAACGGGCCGATCACGGTTGTAGGTGATTTCGTGAAGAAGATCGGAACTGATGGCAAAGGTTCACCTCTCCTTCCCATGGTTTCAAGCCAATGGTCATGATAGTTTAGGCCTAAGCAAACGATGTTCTTTCTTGGGCGTGGAATCGGAGCTCTCAAGTTAGCCGCTTTCAGGGGCACTATTGCGCCAGCTTTGCGTAGAGATGCATCGGTCCCTTGTTCCACGGCGTGCAGCGCCTCTTCTACGAGTTCTCTTGCCTTGCTCATGACCTGCTCTCCCGCATCTAGAAGTGAGAGCATGTTGGACATCGAGCGGATTGGACTGGGATCCAAACCTAGGTTCTTGGCCAGTTCGTTGCCTGCTGAGAACAGGTCGATTATCAATTCATTTGACTGGACTCCTGCGTGGGTTGTGCCTTGGAAGTCGTAGCTGACGAGTTTCATGGATGTCTCCTCGAATGTGGGCTGAAGGGATGTCTCGAAATACTTTTAAGCACTGTGATTTAGCTTGAGCAGAACTTGCGAGGTCGTTTGGATGGTAAACGTACTCATCATATATGATAGTAAGACTGGAAACACGGCTAGTATGGCGAGCGCTATAGCGGAAGGCGCAAGATCAGAAGGTGCCGAAATCACCGTCCATAAGCTTGGTGAGAAGTTTTCAATGGAGGAGCTCTCAAGGGCGGATGCCATTCTCGTTGGATCACCGACTCACTACTCAAGCACTACTTCTGAGATGCGTCACTTCTTGGAGTCAGTTCACGAGCTTGGAAAGGCAAGGAAGCTGAATCTTAAGGGGAAAAGAGGCGCAGGCTTCGGGTCATATGGATGGAGTGGAGAAGCACTTGAACGAATCACGGGGGCGCTCAAGGTTCTCGGGTTGGTCGTGAAGTCGCCGGCGCTCAAGATCGTTGAATCTCCTGGAGAGAATGATCTTGCCAAGTGTAGGGAGTTCGGAAAAGAAGTGACCCGGGCTGCCGTCACCAAGGCCAAGAAGTAGACCTGACTTCAACCACGACTTCAGTCGCCCGCTCAACAGTCTCAAACACCAGTGTTACGAATCTCATCTGACACTCTGACCCTTGCTGTGTCTACTCTCATGAAGGGCCTCTCTTCGATCGGAAGCATATCTGCTTCACCTAGTTCTGGCATATCGAATTGACCAGTGGCTATTTCGGGTGTGCTGCGGGCTTTTTGAGCGGTCTTGACGGTGTGCTTGTCGCCAAACTGGCTGAAGTAACAACAAGTTGGGGGGTAAACGTCACTGTCACAACAGACTCAGATGGCAACTTCTCTGTCACAAGGAACTGTCCTGGAGTCGGCGGAACATATGTCATCACCGCCACATTCAAAGGAGACGCGTCCTTCACAGGCAGCTCAGTCAGCATTCAGAACTATCAAGTCGCCCCAACGATTGAGACCACTTTGATCTTGGCGTACTTCAAGACCCCGTCAGATATGGGTCTGCCCTCCAAGTTCTACGGATACTTGAAAGAGAAAGTGAGCGGCAAGGCTGTGGCTGGAAAAACCATCAAGCTGACGATTCTCGGCGGTGGAGTCGCTTGGACCTATACGATTACAGCGAACAAACAGGGCTACTACGAGTTCACCAACACTAACAACGGCGGTAGCTTCACTTAGGCTGAAGCACGCTTCCTCGGCGACCCGACATTCCTCGCTAGCTACTCAGGCAGAGTCTACGGCTAGCAGACTCCTCCCTCCCACATATGCAGCCTACTTCTACCGAAATGTCTATATTCGTAGCAACAGACTGAACGCTGAAGAGATCGAATAAAATGTCAGCAGAAGACGCTAGCAAGTTTCTTGAGACTTTGAAAGTCGAGAAACTGGTTCCCGAATCGAGGAACGTGAACATCAAGGTAAAGGTCGTGAAAAAGGGCGAACCACGAGAAACGATCTCAAGAAATGATGGGTCAAAACACCGAGTATCAGACATCCTGGTTGGCGATGAAACTGGATCCGTCTATCTTTCCCTCTGGGATGACAACATAGACAAGATGAGTGAAGGGGACGTAGTCGAGATAAGGAACGGCTATGTATCCCTGTTCCGAGGATCCATGCGCCTTAACATCGGGAGGGAAGGCACCTTCGAAAAGTCTCAGGAAACGTTAGGTGAGGTCAACACAACAAACAACCTATCGGACAAACAGTACGAACAACGCCCCATGTATCCGAGTTACAGGCCGCGTTACGGAGACGACAGAGGATACCGCGGGGGCGGAGACCGAGGGCGTTACGGCGACAGAGGAAGACGCAGATACTAGGCAGTCGGCTCAAACCCCTCTTCTTTTTCGTGTTCAGTTCCTAGAATGTTCCAGCGCAAGCTCGATCTGAGTGAACAGACAAAAAGGATTAATGGTTCTAGCGCTGGAGAGACGTGCAAGCAGTCTTCGAGGAAGATACAAAATGAAAGCTACGCTGGTGGGGCCTTACCCAAGAATCGGCTCTGAGTGCGGAGACAAGCTGAGAAAGGAACTCAACAGGTCGTATGAGGGTGCTGACAATGCGGAGCTAGTGCAGTCTCTAATGAAAGATCTGACTCGGGAAGTCGTCAAAGAGATGGTTTCTGCAGGTGTCGATTTGCCCAACTGTGGATTGATTAGTGTTCATGATGAGTTGACTTGGCCGCTGGAGTATGCGGATGGCGTTGAATTCGGTGGAATGAAAAAGATATTCCACACAAACACTCACTTCAGAGAAGCCATAGTGAATGACAAGATTAGGAGAAAAGAGTCGCTTCTGGGAGACCTGTTTGGAACCGCATTGGAAGTTCATCCGACGGTGAAGGTTGAGTTTCCAGGTCCCTATACGATGGCGAAGCATTCTGTTCTGGGCAAGGATTCTCCTTACAGGAGTCTCGAGGAGTTGGCAGAGGCTTATGCGAAGTTGTTCAGGGAGGAGCTGTCTGAGCTGAAAGGTGTCTCGCTGGTTCAGTTCAACGAACCGTCAATAATCGCTCTTGGAACGCGAAGTGAGAACAGAAGCATGGTTCCTGAGCTTTATCGAAAGATGCTGAATGGACTAAACCTTCCAATTGCCTTATGGACCTTCTACGGAAAATACTCCCGCGAACTAGTCGATATGCTATTGTCGTTGCCTGTAGATGTGATCGGCTTCGACTTTGTGTGGGATCCCAACATAGATGACTTGCTGAGCAAGACGTCTCATGGCAAGGGAATAGGTATTGGCTTGATTGATTCAGGGGACCGAGGCTACGTTCAATTCGAGGCTCTGGATCAGATTCTAGATAGACTGGCGAAGCTAAAGGGCTACGTGGATCTTGACAAGTCGTTCCTGTCGTCTAATGCCACCTTGGAGCATCTGCCGAGAGACTATGCTCGTAGAAAAGCGGCTTTGATAGGTGAGGCAACTAGGAGGATTAATCAATGACCCTGCCTATCTTGCCGACCACTGGAGTTGGATCTTTCCCGAAGCCTGGCTATGTTACTGGGTCTAGGGGACGTCTGGACGAGAGCAGTAGAAGAGCGACGAAGGAATTCATCGAGCGCCAAGAGGCCCTAGGTTTTGACGTGCTTGTGGACGGAGAGTTCTACAGAGGAGACATGGCGACGGACTACTACCGTGCTCTGGGATGCCCTATAGCCGACTGGACAAGATCCTATGACAACAGATTTTGGAAGAAGGGAGTAGTTGACAGACCTTTACGGAGAGTTGAGCCGATACAGCTTGAACCGTTCAGGTACGCGAAGAACCTGACAGAGAGGCCGGTAAAAGCGATGCTTACGGGACCGACGACTCTGGCCAATTGGGGGTTCAATGGCCACTACAAGACGCGGGAAGACCTGGTCTACGCGTGGGCAGAGATTGTAAGAGAGGAGGCAAGAGATCTTGTGAGCGCAGGCGCGAGATACATTCAGGTGGATGAACCGGCAGTTGCCGAAAGACATTGGGAGACAGATCTGTTCAGAGAGGCATTGAGAAGAGTGACTGATGGACTAGATGTCTATACGATCACCCACGTGTGTTATGGTGAGTTTCCCTTGGTCTACCCAAATATGCCCTATCTTCCCGTCGATCAGATAGACATTGAATTGTCGAGTGAACTTGACCTCGGACTGGAAAGGTCAAGCCTACTCCAGATGATGAAGAAAGATCCCTTGACGAACTACAAGGATGTGGCAGTGGGAGTGATAGACGTCAGGCCGGGCGTAGGCGTAGAAGATGTAAAGACTGTGACCAAGAGGATTAGAACTGCGCTGGAGGTTCTGGCATCCACGGACAAAGCTTTGCGAAGGATCTGGATAGATCCTGACTGCGGATTTAGAACAACGAAGAATCCTGACATAGCTTACAAGAAAATGGAAGTCATGATGGAAGCTGCCAAGGAAGTCAGAGCACACCTCTAGGATTGCGTTGGCTTCGCAGGAACGAGAAATGCCGAGGAGGAGCAACCTATGAAGGTAATAGACATGCTGAGAAAAGGCAACGGCAGACAGGTCTCAGTTGAGATTGAGCCACCAATGCTCGGAAAGAGCATTGAGAACGTGTTCAAGGTTCTTGACCCTTTGGTTGAAGCAGAAATCAGATACGTCAACATCACCTACCACACGGAGCATGTTGTCGGCTACGTGGAGCAAAACAATGAGAGATTTCCAGTCTCCCAGAGAAGAAAGCCGGGAACAGTTGGAATCGCAGGCGCTATTCAAGCAAGATATGCTTCAAAGGGGATAGAAGCCGTCCCACACGTCATCTGCACTGGCTTCACAAAGCACGATGTGGAGGAATACCTCATCGATTTGGGCTTCTTGGGCATTGAGAATGTCATGGCGTTGCGAGGAGATGCGCCAAAGAACCCAGAGGGCAGAAAGATTCCCTTTGCTAGGACTCCGGGAGGACATTCCTACGCAAACGAGCTGATAGAGCAAATCGCCAATCTCAGGAAAGGCACATACATTGGGGCAAAGGAAGGAGACCCAATTGACTTCTGCATCGGAGCAGCATGCTATCCCGAAGGACATCCAGAATCCCGATCTCCCGGAGAGGAGTTCCGTTGGCTCAAGACAAAGGTGGATGCAGGAGCAGACTACCTTGTAACACAGATGTTCTTCGATAACGAAGTCTACAAGCGATTTATCGAGAGAGCCAGGAAGTTGGGAATAGAGATCCCGATCGTTCCAGGAATAAAGCCTCTAGCCTCTCGCAGACACCTGGAAAGCCTTCCATCCATCTTCAACTGCTCACTGCCTGAGGAATTGAGGAACGCCGTCAAGAGACAGGGAAACGACGAGGAGAAGATACGGGCTGTCGGAGTCGAGTGGTGCGTCGAGCAATGCCGAGACCTCATCAACTACAGGGTTCCTGGGATCCATTTCTACGCATCCAGACGATCTCCAATAGAAGACATTGTCAACAGAATTCTATAGCCCAAACGACGAAAGGGAAGACCCTTCTTCGTCCTAGGCTTCGATACCAGATCTAAGAATCTGTTGAATTCCGCCAATCACCGTGAGTGGAACATTAGGTTCAGCCACGACAACAACTGCCCCACTAAGAAACGGAAAGCCGAAGAGAACCACCTTGCTGAACTGAATATGCAGATGCTGAGGCGGCCCCCAGTATTGGGCGACCCTTCCGATTATGCCAAGGATCACGTCGATCCACAGCACTCTCAGGCTTTCCATAGCTTCCTTCGACAGAGATATGGCTCGACGTAAGGTTTCTTCATCTCAAAGGCAATCTCTCCCCGATGATCGATTACCTTGACCCAACGAACCCCTCATGAACCTTGAGAATATTGCTACACATCTCTCTTGTCGACGACATCATAATCGGCTTATGAATCTGTCAAGACTTATTTCAGTCTGCTCAACCCACATCAAATCCATTATGCGAATCAAGGAAATGCAGAGGCCCAAGAGAGACGCGTAGTTCCTGAGGGACTCATTGGACGTTGCCACTAAGCAGTCAAGAAGAAAGAAATACGATCAGCAAGCATTCGGCAACGACAAAAAGATGGTTTCCCAAGAGGAATTCAGCAGAATCCTTCTTGAGGCCGTTGATCGCGCCTTACTAGCTCTCGGCGAGACCGCCAGGCATGCGATTTACCACCACATTGAAAAGAATGGTCAAATCAAGAGGGAGGAGATCCCCAATAGAATTGAGGATTTCCAGAAAGCATTGGGAAGCCTATTGGGTGCAGGCACCAAAGTTGTTGAAATGCTGATTGCGCAAAACCTCTACGAGGAAATGGGCCTGAATTTCACGAGATGTGACAACTGGACGCTGACAGACCACGTTGAATATGCCTCAAAACAGAATATAGTTAAACTGTCAACACGGTCATAGTTCATACAGGACACAAAGTGATGAATAGTAGATTCTTGACCAGCACGTGTCATTGCCGTAGCACTCAAGATCAGTGTAAAATGATCGCAGAAGACGATTCACACCAGAATCGACACACAAGGTGTGGGCCGACTTCGACTTCGGACAGAAGGAGAGGCCATCCGGATGGATCACCTTTCTGGATCCACGAATAGTCAAGAGAATCCACAAGAAGAGAATTCTCTGAGAAGGCCCTTAGTCATCCGCGTTTCCACACGTAACGGGAGGAACTCATTGTGCTTGCTACATAGGCGGAAAGATGCTCCACTATGTTCACCATAGAACCTGAAAGAACACGGCATCTCTTTCAAACATCTATAGACTTTGATCGCATAGGTCGCCCATTCTCTCATCGAGATTCAAGCGGAGATCATGTATTCCTATAGGAATATTTGCGCCACGAAGACATTAATCCTGAGGGATTGTCTTCCGCCGGAAGGCAAGGGTTTTGCAGATGGTGGAAGATCGGGGGTCAGAGAAGCTGAGACGCTACGAAGAGATCAACGCGAAGATCAAGAAAGGCGACGCTGTCGTTATGACGGCCGAGGAGTTTGCAGGATACGCCAAGGCCCATGGAACGAGTAAGGCAGCACGCGATGTGGATGTTGTGACGACCGGCACGTTTGGGGCTATGTGCAGTTCAGGAGCGTTTCTGAATTTTGGGCATTCGGATCCGCCAATCAAGATGCTTCATTGTTGGTTGAATGACGTTCCTGCTTATCGTGGGTTGGCAGCGGTCGATGCGTACATTGGCGTCACGGCGATGAGCGAGAAGCTGGGACTTGAGTATGGTGGAGGGCACGTGATTGAGGATCTTGTCAGTCGTCACGAGATTGAGTTACGCGCTGATTCCTATGGAACGGACTGCTATCCGAGGAAGCAGCTTGAAACAACCTTCACAATTGATGATCTCAACCAGGCAATTCTGATGAACCCCAGAAACGCCTATCAACACTACAATGCGGCCACAAACGGAACTGACCGAGTGCTCTACACCTACATGGGGACGCTCCTTCCGAATTACGGAAACGTGACATATTCCGGCTCTGGTGAGCTGAGCCCGCTCTACAAGGACAAGCACTTTGAGACGATCGGTTTGGGAACAAGAATCTTCCTGGGCGGAGGAATAGGCCACGTCGTCGGTGAAGGAACCCAGCACTGTCCACAGCAGCAGTTTGGAACGATAATGGTTCGTGGGGATCTGAAGCAGATGGTTCCAGAATTCTTGAGAGGAGCAACATTCCACAAGTACGGCACGACTCTCTACGTGGGTCTCGGGATCCCGATTCCCATCATAAATGAGAGAGTCGCTGAATCAGCGGCACTGCCAGACGATCAGATAACCACGGAGATTCTGGATTATGGAGTTCCATCGCGATCAAGGCCCTCTGTTAGAAAGGTCTCCTACGGGGAGCTTAAGACAGGTAAGGTGACGATAGAGGATCAAGAAGTCCGAACGTCTCCTCTCTCAAGCTTCAAGTATGCAGTGGAGGTTGCTCAAACGCTGAAACGCTGGATCCAAGAGAAGAGCTTCTTTCTCGCACGTCCTGTCGAGCTCGTTCCAGACCGAAGAGAGTTCCGTCCACTCGAGGTTCACAAAAGATAGGAGATGGAACAAGTGAAGCTAAGGTTGACATATACTCACAAAGAGACAAGCTGCCCAGTACTGGCCAAGACCATCCTGAGAACGAGTATTCCAATCAACATTCTTGAGGCCCAGATGACGCCTGAGTCAGGACAGATGATAGTAGATGTCCCTGTGGACAATCAGAGGCTAAGGGAGATCGTGTCTGCTTTTGAAGCTGAGGGAGTGAAGGTGCAGGAAATTGTCTCAACAATAACGATCGATTTCGACAGATGCATCTCGTGCGGTGCTTGCGTCTCCCCTTGCCCAGTATCCGCAATCACACAGAGGCCCGACTGGGACATCGAATACGACGAGAAGAAATGTATCAGATGTAAAGTGTGCGTCGACGCATGCCCTGTACGGGCCATAACCTTTTCGTAGAGACAGGCAGGTAACGCGAAGAGCCGAAATGACATGCACCGAGTCAGACGGAGCATCAAGCAGTCAAACTTGCTTGTGATCAGCGAGAGTCGTCAAGCAATCAATCAAGCATTTTCTTCGATATTGTGGCACAGGGCCGCGTTAGAAAGCTATGTTCGTGCTCACCCGAGCTTCGAATTGGCTCTCGATCCGATAGCGGTGGATAGGGATGCTCCAAGGATTGTCCAATTGGCGGCGGGAGCAACGGAGATCGCAGGAGTCGGTCCGATGGCCGCCATTGCTGGGTCGCTCGCAGAGCTGGCGATGGAAGCCATGCTTTCGACAGGATCGAGAACGAACCTCATCGAAAACGGTGGAGAGATCTCGGCCTCATCGACCTCTCCCTTGACTGTGGGCATCTATGCTGGACGATCCGCACTCTCGGAGCGAGTTGGCTTCCTACTCGCCCCATCGGACTTTCCGATCGGCATAGCCACAAGTTCAGCAACCGTCAGCCACGCCCTGAACTTCGGCGAGGCCGATGCCGCCGTCATTGTGGCAAACACGGCGTCCATGGCTGATGCGGTGGCCAAGGCAGCCTGCAATGCAGTGCGAGGAGACGATTGCGAGGCGTCAGTACAGTCCGGACTGGAAGTCGTCGAGAAGATAGGGCATGTTAGAGGCGCCCTGATCATACGGGATAGCTATGTTGGCATGGTGGGAAGATTGCCCAGACTCGTAAGAGTAGATGGAAAGACTGGAGAGATGCTTGTGGCAGGCTTGCTCGATTTGGCTCCTCCTGACGCGAAGACGATCTAGAGTCTGTCTGATGGCATCTGTTGCACGGTCAAAGGGCTGTCATTTCAAGGCGACTGCCGCCAAGGCTTGAGTCGATCAACTTCTCATTTCGTCCCACATTCTCAAGGCTCGTCTGAGATGGGGAATTGCTATCGACCCGCCTACGACCAGTCCTATTGCCAGCGCCTCAACGAATTCCCTGTCGCTGACGCCTTTCTCGTGGCAATGAATTGTGTGGTATCTGATGCAGTCGTCGCATCTAAGAACAAATGAAGCAACGAGCCCTAGGAGCTGTTTTGTTTTCTCTGGCAGAGCTCCATCACGGTAGACCTGTGAGTCAAGGCCATAGAACCGTTTGATTGACAAGTCGGCATACTTCATCACAATCTCATTCAGCATGGCCCGTTCTTTGTTGAACTTCTCTGCCTCACTCATCACAGACAACTCCATCATATAGTCGATTCAGACTCCAAGTATATCTTCTCTATTGGCAAAGGCATGAGCCTGATGGGGTCAGAATGCTTAAGTCTGGGCTTCGATGGCGTAAGACGTGCTCACAAGAGAGTTGACGAGCAGATTTGAAGATCGTAATGTTCGGGCCGCCAGGCTCAGGTAAAGGAACATATGCATCCAGATTGTTTGAGGGACTCAGAATTCCGCACATCTCAACTGGCGATCTGGTTCGACAAGAGATCAAGGACGGAACCGGAATCGGCAAGGAGATTGAGGGCTACAGCAAGCGCGGTGAACTTGTCCCTGATGACATAATCATTGAGCTGCTGAGAAAAAGGATCTCACCGTCTGATTGCTCTGGCGGATTCATTCTCGACGGTTTCCCAAGAACCGTCCCTCAAGCCAAAGCATTAGAGAAGATAACCTCCATAGATGTTGTGATCAACCTGGATGTGCCAGACGAGATCATAGTCGAGAGACTTTCATCAAGACTGACCTGCAGGAGTTGTGGTGAGATATTCAACAAACGGTTCCTGAAACCCAAGGTAGAAGGAGTCTGCGACAAGTGCGGCGGGCAGCTGTACACCAGGGACGATGATAAACCTGAGGTGATTCAGGAACGGCTGAATACGTACAGAAGACAGACGAAGCCACTGCTCGACTACTACAAGGAAAGAAACTTGGTCGAAAACGTTCGCAATACTGAGGCAGCCGTACCACCGGAGAAGATCGTGAAACAAATCTTGGACATAATCAAAGTCAGAACGTAGTGGTACACTCGCGCATCTGAGTCGCGGGTTGACCGCACTCATTCTAGGCGTTTGATTATGTGATAACCGAATTTCGTCTTGACTACGGGCGAGATCTGACCTTTCTGAAGTGCGAAGGCTGCCGTCTCGAATTCCTTAACCATTTTTCCCCTGCTGAATGTGCCTAGGTCTCCGCCCCGTTTTCCCGAGGGACATTGAGAGATTTCCTTGGCTATGTTCGCGAATTTCTCCCCTCTATTGAGGCGCTCCAAGGCTGTCTTGGCTTCTTGTTCAGTTCTCACGAGAATGTGGGCGCAATGCACTTCGTTTGGCATGAATCAAGACAGAACGTTTCTCAACGTATAACATTTCTTGGTTCATGGCGTTGCCTTGCGGCCAACAGCCAAGTCCTTCCATCTCTTCACCACTACTGCTGCGGATATCGATGTGACGAGAACTGTCACAAGTATGTACGGCTCAGGAACTGAAGCACTAGGAACACTTGATGTTTGGCTGGTCCTCGACGCGGTTACTGACAGGTGATCTATGACTGCCCTGATCATTACGTTCTCACTATTGGGGACTGGACTCCACGACCCGGGACGTCCATAGTAGGATCTGCCTTTCGGGTTGGTTGTGTCTCGACCGATCAAAGGGTCGTAATAAGCCAAGTACTCAATGGCGACATAGAAGTCTTCGGAGACAATAATGTTGTGTGCGGTTAGGTTTACGTCGTTCCATTTGCTTTCAAGTACCAGACGGAAGGCAAAGGACTTCATGAGATTCGTGGCTCCATCGATTCCTAGGACATGGATTCTCATGTCGGTTTCGCTTCGGCCAGCCTTGAAAACTCTGGCAGCCAACAGTCTGGCCTTCGGCACATCGAATCGTAGAGAGAACTTGACAGCAAGAAACATGCCAATGTCGAGTGAAGTGGTGGTCTCAGGCATACCGTCGTCGTAGGCGATCTCTGTCAGGGCAAATGCGACCTGTGTCGAGTTCAGAGCCAAGATCATCAAGCACAAGCCAAATGCGAGAATCCTTAGAGAGAACCGCATGACTGACTGTGTCATTTGAAGACCTGCCTCTGCTTCGACCACCCGATTGTCAGTGACGCTCTCCTCATCACTCAGGGAAGTCTGATGTCGTATGAATTTGAAGAGGTTTTGCCTTTTCCTAAAGGAATTCGTGCAGCCTTCGCATAGCGTTCATCTTCTCTGTCTGTCCGATTTCGGCTGCTTGAGTCGCACTCTCAAGAGTTTCTATCGTCTTCTCGTAGGTTGCTCTGTCAACTGGATATGGAATGCCATCCTTTCCTCCGTGGGCGAAACTGTATTTGGCAGGATCCTTCCACGAGAGCGACCTACCGAATATCAGTTCAGAGACCAATGCCAGGGCTCGGACAGCTCTCGGTCCTATGCCCCGAATCGCTATGAGCTCCTCGTAGCTCTCGGGTTGAATCTCGTACGCCTTAGAGAGAGCCGCAAGCGTGCGTTCCGTCAACTCTGTAATCGCATGCTGAGCGGGCATTACCAAGGTTCTCACTGGCTTAGAATTCCCAACGTATTCGTCAATCGTTTGCTGTCCTGCTTTCCAAACGTACCCGCGTAGCCTTCTCGGGTCATCAAGCACGAGATCCAAGCTGGTCTCCCTTGCTTCCTCACTTTTGCGGGCAGTCATGTCAAGCACTCTCATCACCTGACGATCACTCACAATGCCTGAATGAGGCTCCTCAACGAAGCTCCTGATGCCTTCCGAAAGCCAGTGGTAGCGCCGCGCCAGTCGCTCATGCATACCCTGTTGAACTACGGCCCAGTCGCCGTCCTCGCTGAGTACGAAGCAGTGGTGATAGAGTTGATATCCGTCCTGCAGACAGGCGTTGTCAACCTTTGCTGACATTTTGCTCGCATACTTGAGCGATTCCACCTTATGGGACGACAGAGAGGAAGTGTCTGCGAATTCCTGAATCTCGTCTGACGTCCGTTTCGAGACCTTGCCCTTTCCACCGCAGAAGGCTATGCCGAGTTCTCGTAGGTTTGTGGCCTCCTTCAGCGCCCCGCATACAGTGGTGGTTACCCCAGACGAATGCCAGTCAAACCCAAGCGTACAGCCAAGGGCCTGAAAGAAGAATGGGTCGCTCATTCTCCGAAGGAATTCCTTTCGTCCGTACTCGTGGATGATGACCTCCGCTATGGTTCCACCCAAACGACGCATTCGACCGAACAGCCAAGGCGGGCACCTTCCTCTGTGCAGAGGAAGCTCTGCAACGCCGACCCGTTTCATGGCAATGACAAGTAGCTTCGAATGAAAATAAACTCGATTTCAATATCCGTGCAAAGGAGCCTAAAGGAAAGTGAGGGTTTTCTCGAATTCGAAGGTGGACGCCTATGTTTTGGATGCGGAAAAGACCCCGGCGCGCCTCACTCAATCCAAACAGGTGCTCCCGCAAGGTGCATTTTGCATAATCTGTAAGATAGAGCATCTTGATTGTGCTTCTGAAGGCTCGTTCGATATCTCTCTGAACTGCGACATAGTAACTTGGTTCTCTCGATTTCGTCGGATCAGACGGAAAAGGTAGTTGTTAGGGGATTCATCCTCCAAAAATCGTCGTCGTTTGTCGTGAGGGAGGCCGCAAAAGTGTGTGTGGATCATCTGGTGCGGCCGACTGAATCTGAACCATATGTGGTTTCACAGTCTGGCATTGAAGCAATTGTGCGAATCTATACCAGTCAAGAAACTTCGTAAACCCATGAACATCCAGATTTCAAACCCGACCTCTTAAGTAAGAAGGTGTTCAAAATAGTGTTTGCAGAAACTGAGCCCTTGGATTTGGTGGACCGGGCGGGACTCAGACCCTTTAGGATTCAAAACCACAAGCAAAAACATCGCATAAGAAGCCAAACCATAGCCCGGTACGCAATAGTCGCGAGCCCGCCGAGACTCGCACCCAATTGATCAGGTGAATCCGTGCACCCTTAGTTACCTAGACATCATCATGACAGCATATAAGATATGAGAAAGACGCAGCAGGCAGGCAATTGTTCTTTCAGCTTTCATTCGCTTGGGCGTAAGGAGCGACATCGTTCCAGAGACAACCTACGACCCGGCTCCCATTGAACACATGGTTAAAGGCAACCTTTTCAATAAGTTGTGAGCAAACGATAGCCATTGTTTGGTGGATCAGAAGTTGGCTAGGGTTGTGTTCACGCAGGAAGATCGAAAGAGACTGAAAATTGTTGCTGAGGAAGTTCCGAAAATCCGTTCGCTCATGGAAGAGCTACTGGAGACTGTTGACATACTAGGCAATAGCAAGGAATTAGAAGCCATCAGAGAGTCTCTAGAACAGGTCAAGAGGGGAGAAACCGGGAGCTGGGAAGAATACGTAGATGAGCTCAGAAAGAAGGGTGAAATACAGACTCGAGCTAACTCCCAAATTTGAAAAAGAGCTCCATAAACTGCTTAAGCGCGTCCATATTTGTTCAAGGGACTTCACGGAGAATTGGAAGGCCTATATAGTATGAGGGTTGGCGATTACAGGATCATCTTCACAATAGATGAAGACAAAGGAAGAGTTGTACTGCTAAGCGTCGCGCATAGAAGAAAAGCCTATGATTTCAGATGAAACAGGTCGAGAAGTACACGAGTCTTAGGAATGGCTATCCAATAGACAACTACGCCTGCGACCGCGAAAGTGCCTGAGCTGCTCGAAAGAAAGACTAGGAACCTACAACGAATGGTCAACTCAAGCCTTCAAGAACCAAGAGACAACCAAACATAGAACCATCGGAACCAACAACACAACATTTTCAATGGTGGACCGGGCGGGATTTGAACCCGCGGCTTCCGCGTTTTTCTCCTCGAGATGCGAACGCGGCGTATGTACTGACGGCTCAACAGAGGCCGCCATTCATACCAGGCTGAACTACCGGCCCTTCCTTTTGGTATCTGTCTAGCGCGTCATCTTGATGGCTTTAAGTTTTATCAATCTTTGTGGCATGGGGCCACTAGTGTGCGAGTCTCCTTACCTTCCTCCGCACCAACAGTGCTGTGGCTCCGAGCGCGGCCGCCACTATGACTTGTACTGCCAGTGCCACAGACATAGCGGGTCTAAAGGGTGTTGTGATAGTCTGAAGAGAGCCTGTGGTCCAGACGGCTGTGCTCATGGTCGTTTGAGTCTTGATCGCTGGTTGCTTTTCGTAGACCATCTTGCCGCCCACCAATGTTATTTCCGCACTTAAGTCCTTCAGCTGGCTGATGGGCATTGAGTACAAGTCATGCGACCAGACAACCATGTCTGCCAGCTTCCCTTCTTCAATAGACCCTTTGACGCTCTCTTCAAAGGAAGCATAGGCTGAGCCCGACGTGTGTATCCTCAATGCCTCTCTTACAGAGATGCATTCCTCAGGGGCGGGTACATATCCGGATGAGGTGGTCCTTGTCACCGCTCCGACAAAGGCCCAGCTTGGTTCCAGCATGGTCGTCGCAGGAACATCGCAGCCAAAAGCGATATGGATACCCATATCCAGCATCGTTCGTATCGGCATGAATCTCTCCATCATCTTTCCGTCAGTTGAACTTCTGTAACCGTCTCCATGGAAGGCAATCCACTGTGGCTGCGTAGACACAACCACACCGAGCCTCTTGATGCGTTCAAGCGCCTCGCGGGTCGGAAAAATGACATGCTCCAATCTGTGCCGGTGATTCTCCCTTGGAGTCTCCTTTAGAGCCGCTTCTATGGCGTCCAACGCCATTTCAATTGCTCTGTCGCCTCCAACGTGGAATGCAACTTGAAAACCGGCCTTATGCAAGATGCTGACAATTCGATTCAGCGCTTCTTGACTGTGAAACAGATAGGAGCGACTTGCAGCGGGAAGACTTGTGTCGTACATTAGGCTTGTACCTGCTGCTGCGCCTCCATCCACCGCCAACTTCCATCCTCCAAAAACCAACATCTCCGTTTTGAAGGGCCTCATGAGTTCCAGCAGATCTCTAGCAGCTTCCTCAGATTCGACGTATTCCATCAGATACATTCTCATTCTAAGCACATGATCATCGGCCGTCTTCTTGTAGATCCAGACATGTTTGGGCGCACTCACTATCACATCCTGACCGCTCGTATAGCCTGCTGCAAGACAAAGATCCTGTCCTCTCACTAGATCATCGGCAAGCTCCTCATCTGTCCGTGACCCGTATCCTTTGGCGATCCGCCCAACCAAATTCTCAGCCGGATAGTGAAGCAGAAGACCGTTAGGCTCATTTGTAGCCGAATCTCTCACGATGACGCCTCCATAGGGGTTCGAAGCATTCCGGTCTATGCCTGCAAGCCGAAGCGCGTAACTGTTCACGATAGCATGCTGGCCACCAGCATGCCGAAGATAGACAGGATTGTCCGGTGAAACAGAATCTAGTTCCCAGCGGTTCGGCGTGTCCTTCATTGCAAGGTTGAAGCCTTGGTTGCCTGAGATCCATTCGCCGCTTGGAGTCACCCTTGTTCTCTCAGCCACCAATCTAAGAAGATCAGCTTTTGTGCGCACATTCGGAAAGCGAATGTTCAAGAATCCTTCCCAAAACTGACGGCCATAATACATCACATGGATATGTGAATCCACCAACCCCGGCGTGACTGCTCTCCCTGTCAGATCTAGGAGACGGGTCTGAGGCCCGATGAACATCTTGACATCGTCGTTCCTTCCAACCCTCAGGATCTTCCCATTCTTGACAGCGACTCCCTCAGCGATACTGTCTCTGGAATCCACAGTGATTATCTTGCCGTTGAAAAGAACCAAATCTGCTTCTTGCGTAACAGCAAATGTGCCTGCAGACCGCCCAGTGCAGCAACTAAGAGACACAAGCCCAGAGAGCAGCAGACTGAGGAGCACTCGCATATTCAGCCGGTCTACCATTGGCCTCAACTCCCACTGAGTTCACACATCTCTGGAGGCCTGCAAATAGGCCTCTCATGAAACTGCACGTTCTCTACCGTAGGGAAGTGTAGTGCCTTCCGAAGATGAATATTGCTGCCCTACGCGCAGTCTTGTCCAATCATTGGCTGGTTCATGTTAGTTCGCCCAGTAGGCTATGCTTAGCGATTTGAGCGGCTGGTTTGTGGTGTAAGCGGCTTCAAAGGGTGCAGAGTAGGCATGGCAGGCAACAGGAGAAGTGGATAGTGATTCGTTTCGTTACAGAACTGTGGGGTGGCGCGCATTATTCGCTGACACAGGCAAAAGCGGCGAGAAACCAAGACTTCAGACCGAAAGCAACAACCAAAGCCGGACAACCTCCCCAAACAACCAAATTTCACCCAAACCACAGAGGCAAGGCAGGGGGTGTGTGGCCACAAAAACCCAAGCCCCAGCAGAAGGAGGGGGGGCGTCTATACAAATGTATAGACAAAAGGCTCTGATAACTTCTAGGGCGAAATAGGCTTGTGGCGACGGCTGACAGCTTTCGGGCGATCAGCTTGTGGGGAGGTTCTAGTTGACTGTTCGGAATCGGCTGCAAATACACACTGATGACCAAGTGACGCTCACCGACAGAACAGACATAGAACAACTCGCAGGAACATACCGTAGACGCTAGAGTGCGACATGAACCTTCACAACTGTGCCTAGTCAAGGAGTGAGATTCAAAGAAAGTGATGAAGGGGAACTTGCACGTGCGGAATTCGCCAGCTTATAAAGATCAGCGATTGATATGCCTGACAGGAGAGGTTTCTGCATGAAGTGGATTACGCGCAGTCATGCGATGGTTGATAGGATCGCATGTCCATGGCTGATCAGGAAGTTTGTGGATTCTGAGGCAGAGTTCATCTACGTTCCAGAGAGCCAAGTCATGACTAGGGCGAAGGAGTTCGGCGCCATTCCGTTCGATGTGAAGGCTGTTGAGTTGGGACATCATGGCGACAAGTGCTCATTTGACGCAATCGTAGAGAAGTATGAGTTGAAAGACCCCGCCTTGCTGGAGATGGCTAAGATAGTGAGAGGAGCGGACACGCCAGCCAAGGACCTGACACCCGAGTCCCCAGGGCTAGCTGCTTTTGCGAGAGGGTTCCGGGCGATCTCCACGAGTGACCACGATAATCTTCAGAAGCAGTTCCCGATGTATGACGCCATTTATGCTTACTGTGTCTGGAAGGTTGCTTCGGCGAAGTAGTTCTGAATGGAGAGGGGTGGCTTTGCTCTGGGTCACACGCCATGAGCCGCACGTAGACAGATGCGCCTCGGCGTGGCTGATAAAGAACTTCATAGACAAGGAGGCGCTGTTCGAATTCATCTCCAAGGAATCACCCATTCCCAAAGGGGCCACCGCCTTCACTCTTCCCGGTGCAGAGATCCGTCCTGTCGAGGGTAGAAGCACAACATTCGATGTCTTGGTAGAGAAGTTCAAAGTGAAGGACCCCGTTGTGGGGAAGATTCGAGAGCTGTTGCATGATTTTGAGATCACTGCTGGGGAGGATGTGGCCAAGGTTAAACATGCGGAGACCGTTGGGATTTGTCTGATTCTGAGAGGGCTCGCGAGAACATCGAGAACCGACCATGAGACAATCGCGAAAGCTATGATTGTTATGGATGCGCTATACGCTGAATTGAAGGCAAGGAGCAGCTAGACTTAGTCGTGCATGGTCTCTTCATGACCAACCATAGACGCGCCCTAGCGTGTATCTCTTCTCCTTCGTCAGAAGGTGCTGGCACGAAGGTCTTTGTTCACTCGACGCCATGCAGTGACTGTTGTGCCTAGCGATATGGAGTGCTGGATACAGTGGTGAATTGGGGGAACAAGCGTCGGTACGCACGCGGGTACCCGGTGGCGGTTCTGGTTGGATTCGAAGAGAAACGAGCGGTCCTGTGGCGGATATTCAGCAAGGTAGTGAAGCCCGATGTTACGGTGGAACTCAAAGGAGAAGACAGGAGACAGCTGTACGATTTCCATGAATCTGTCGTGGACGCGTTGAGGCCTGCGCTCAAGGAAGGGGTGAGGAGCATCGTGCTCGTGGCTCCTATGAAGACAGACTACGCGAAAGGTTTCTTCGATCACGTCAGAAAGCATCACGCGTGGCTTTTCCGAAGTGATGGCCCGAGCACTGCGACATTTGGTGAACTGGTTGGCTTTGCGGGCCGATTAGATGAGGTATTGGAGCTGGTGAAGACTCAGGATTTTCGTAAGGTAGTAGATGAGACTACCTCAGGAGATGCTGACCGCATTGTAGAGGTATTGGAGAAGTCTCTCAGTGAGAACACAGATGGCACAGCTTTGCTGTATTCTTTTGAGGAGATAGAGAAGCTGATCAGCGGCGAGCGGGACCCTAGCAGTCCCAGACCTCAACATCTCATCTTGACAAACAAATACTTGGCTGAGACGAAGGAAAAAGGAAGAGCCCAGAGACTACTGCAGATTTCGAAGAACAGAAACGTCAAGACAACAGTGATCAAAGTCGAAAGTAAGGCGGGTGTTCGTCTTAGCCAGCTAGGGGGCATAGTCTGCATCACTGAGCCAAGGAAGAAGTAGCTTCTCTCTCGGGGCTTTTTCTTGGCACTTCGCTTGCATTCAAACCCCTAAGTCCTAACATGCTCGAAGGGCCGTTGAAGTGAGGAAGACTGCTTCGTTACCGCTGACGAAGATACTCAGTACATGAAGCTTGAACCGAGAGGATATCCAATAAGACTCTTGTAGAGTACAAATGTCTCTTTGACATTTTCATCTGCATTCATGTCACCTATGATGCTGGAGAAAGGTCAAGCTCGTCAGGGTGAATAACGTTCGTCGAACGTACTTGGATGCACTCATTTCATTCTTGAGCCGAATTCATGAACGAATGTGGCGGGCCCGCGGGGATTCGTTCTATGGTTTGACATTTGGTCTTCTGCGCCTGGTACGGGTTCGTCCTCCTTGTAATGAGGCGTGATCTTGGTATAGGGTCAATCTGATTATGGAATTTGTCGAAGTGTGTTGATGTCGTGAGTTGGATTCGAACTCACCGGACCTCCTCGAAGCCAAGGACTTAGATGAGGTGCAAGAGACAAGTTAGGCAGTTGCGGTTCTCCCTTGCGGTCGAGAGTGTGCGAACCTCCATTTCTTCGAGCGAGGACGTCGGCATAAACACGCGGCGTCACCGATCTTCCACGATACGGAAGACGAATTGGCAGCTCTAGCCGTTTAGCTGAGTGAATACGGCTTCCGGGTTTCGCCGCGCCGCCTTGTAAAGGCCTTGAGCTTCACCTATGATTATCTCTTCTCTGTCCGCCTTTATCCCTTCCATGATCGCTGCGGCGACTTCTTGGGGGCTGATTCCTCGGTAGGCCTCCTCCTGTTCGCCAGCAAAGCTTCGGTCAAGTTCGGTGTCGGTCATCGGCGGCGCCGCCTCGAACACTCTGATCGGTGTGCCTCTGAGTTGGTGGCGTAGTGAGATTGTGAACGAGTGAATGGCTGCCTTGGTTGCGCAGTAGATTGGCATCGCGGCGATCGGTACAAACGCTAGCCCCGACGAGATGTTTATGATAGCGGCTCTCTTCTTCTTCACGAGTTTTGGCGTGAAGAGGGCGCAGAGGCGTATGGGTGCGCCGAGGTTTATGGCCACCTCGTCGTCTCTGGCGCGGGTGGCTTTGGCGACCGCCGCGGAGGCAAAATCGACTTGCCGTTGAATTCCAGCATTGTTGACCAACATGTTCAGGTTTGGAAAGTGCGCTGCGGCCCAGCGGAGCAGACTTCGCCTTTCTGATTCTACGGAAACGTCACACTGCCTGACATGAATGGCCGGCAGCTTATGTTTCGCGTTCTGCAGCTTGCTCTCGCGCCGCCCACACACAACCACCTCACTTCCCGCCTCCGCAAACCTCTCAGCCAAGGCAAACCCGATGCCCGTAGCGCCACCGGTGATCAGAACGGTGTTACCGTCAACGTTCAAAATTCTTCAGCTCCTTGGCGGGCTTATCGTCTGCTTACGAATTCGCTCATCACCGTCTGATTCTGGCATTTGCTGACGACGCGGCTCGGCATAGCATCTGATGTAAGCCAAATTTCTCAATATCCATATCCACGCCCTTGTTACGAGTCTCCTCGGATAGGTATCATATAGATTTTAGGAATATCTAGACTAAGGGCAAAAGAAGAAAACTAGGCGTTGTTTGTGACTATTTGAGCCAGCCAAGGATCATTTTACTGATCATCATGCCTGCCGATCAGCCACATTCCTTGAAAGCACCTGAGCGGTTCAAAATGATGCTGATAATGATACGATCCTAGCCACGTTCATCGAACACTTCCTAGTCCCGTCGCAGCATGCCACGTCGGGAGACGCACATCAGGCTTGGATGGCATTTTCTGCTACAGTTCAAGCTTCAGGGAGCTGATGGCGAAGCTACAGCCAATGTGCATGTTTGAGCTACTGGCTTACTTACTGTAGTCTTTCAGATGAACGGTGGGGACGGCCTTGCGGGCTTTGCTGTGGAGGAGATCGTCCGCGGTTAGAAGGCTTGCTTTCGTTTTCTTGGAGGCCCTGACATATGCGCTGTCATAGTATGTGGCGTCGTTCTTCAGAGCCCACTCCAAAACCTCCTTGTGATCTACCGCGCTGAACTCTACGGAATCGATCTTGAGTGACAAGAAATATGAGAATTTCTGTGAGGCCTCATCCGAAGTCGCGTAGCCCCGCTTTACTGCTTTCCAAAGGGTGTTTCCCACTTCGTAGACAACAAGCCTGGGAGCCTCAAGTCTGACGGATCCTTCAAGAAGGTCCTCCAGAACCGATCTTGCTTCGTCTGACAGATCCTCAACGAGAAGGAAGCGAGATGCGACGGAAGCATCTATGACATAGACGGTCAATGAGCTTCCCTCGTCTCTCTTATGGTCCTATTTATGAAGCCTCTCGGGGCAACGTGCTTCCTTGCTTTCAGGTCTTCTAGCAGTTTCTCAGCTGCGGTCCTTCTCTCCTCCAGCTCCATTTTCTGTCGAATAGCGTTCCGTACGAAGGCGGACCAATTGATCTTGGCCTTCCGCATCTTCTGCTTCAGTTCCTCGTCAACCTTAATCGTGACAGTACGCAACGGCAGTACCCTGAGTATGTACGACCGATCATCCCATTAAGCATTACCGTGCTCAGAATCAGACAGTTGCGGGTCAGTCGACGGAGATCTCTATGTTCGCCTATCCTCTGCCGTATATTCTTCCTAAGTATGAGGCTAGGTACATGCCTTCGCCGTTGAAGCGGGCTTCACGAAGCTCGTCACCGAGATGAGGAGTGCAGGCAGAGTCAGGATTTCGCGTTTGGAGAAGGCCGTTGTTCTTCTAGGCATGTTTGTCAGCTCGGTCAGTGGAGCAATAGGAAGAGGCCTAGGCTCAACATCAGCAGTCCTGACGCGATCCTCGAGATACGTCTGTGTCTTCTGGTGATCTTATTTATCGCTGGGAAGCTAGCGATGTTGCATGAGAGGATCAGTAGGATTATCAGAGGCATTACAAATGTGAAGTTGTACCCGAGCAAGTACAAAGTCAGCGTCAAGTCTGTTCTCTGAACGGAAAGGATTCCGATAATGGCCGCGTAGATTCCTCCGGTACAGGGGAACTCAATGGCTGAAACGATTCCGCCGAACATCAATGCAGCAACAATCGCTGACTTTTCAATCCAAGAGCGGCTGAATCTTTTCGCCACCGGGCCCATCAGTCGTTTCGGGATCTTGAGTTGAAAGCTTGGCTCCTCTTGGAAGATGTTTCTTAGATTCAGAAGGCCGACGATGATTATGAGGACTCCGAGAGCTTTCGCGATCGTTTGGATGAGGCCGCTTGAGAGGACAACATGCGTGAGGCCGATTCCTATCCCAAGATAGACAAGGTAGACGGATAGGACGTAGAGTGCGCCGATCTTGAGGATCTCCTTTCGCGAATGGTGGATTGACAGGACGGCGATGAAGTAGGCGAGGACGGCGAAGGCGCAGGGGTTCAAGCCGTCTACGAATCCGGAGAATAGGACTAGCGCCCAGATTCCCTGTGGGCTGAAAAGAGTGTCGGAGGAGAGGCAGTCTGCGATCTTCTGTGAGGATTTGCATTCAATTGTGAGGCTGTCTCGGTACAGTCGATATGTTTCTGGCTTCAGGCCTTGAGCCACAATCAGCTTGTCCAGTTGCGGGCTTGAAGCTACGAAGTTGACGATGATGTCAGCCGGGAGATATCCTTCGAAGATGTATTTCCCGTCAATGACGGTGGTTGCGGAGCTTATGAATTCTCGGGGAACGCCTAGCCGCTCTCTCGTGCGTGATAGGACATCGAAAGCAGTGGCGTTGCTGTAGTCGTACTTCGAGATGTCAGTGATGCCGATGTAGCGTAGAGCTTGCTCAAGCTCGTCAACATAGCGAACACAGGTGTAGCATCCTCCGTTGAAGTAGATAGTGACGCTGTGACTGCTCGAGGCTAGTGCTGTAGCACTTGTCGCCAGCAGGATCAGTAACAAGATGGGCGCGCTGCCGCGGAGAGCCAAGTGAGTTCGGCTATCTTTCAAGGTCTGACTTCAACTGCGATAGTCTTGTGAATTGGACTTGGTCTTTCTCAAGTCTTTTTGAGGGCTTTGAGTGCCCCTTCCATTCGGTTCAGTGCTTCGGTCATGACTTCTTTGCTTGTGCCTATGTTGATTCGGATGTGGCCTTCGCCTTCAGAGCCGAATGGCGCGCCGGACTCGACCGCGATCCTAGCCTTCTTGAGCAGGTACTCAGTCATCTGGTCACTTGACAGTCCATACGCCTTCAGGTCAGGGAAGATTAGGTAGGTTCCCTCAAGTGGAGTGAGCTTGATCGGGCCGATCTCTTTGAGGCGCTTGTAGGTGAAATCCCGTGCCTCCTGCAGATATGAGACGAGACGTTCCACGTAGTAATCCACGTAGGGGCTGATCAGGGCTTTGGCTGCTGCGAGGGCCAGGGAGCCAGTTCCTCTAAGCGCCGGCTCTTCCGAGTCCCCTTTGTCTCTGAAACCTATGCTCTTGATCTTGCGCATCATCTCCCTGTTCGTCACGACCGCGTAGCCGATCTGCAGGCCGGCGACTCCGAAGGTCTTCGAGAACCCGAAGACGGTGATCGTTCTTTCAGCGATCTCCGGGTTGAGAGAGGCCAACGTGATGTGCTTTCTGCCGTCGAAGACTATCTGCTCCCAAAGCTCATCGGACATGACCGTGAGCTTACGGTCAACTGCGACATCGGCGATTGCTTTCAGCTCCTCCTTTGTCATGACTCGTCCGGTTGGATTGTGTGGGTTGCAGACGAATATCAGCTTCGTTCTAGGCGTGACCGCCTCCTTGAGTCGCTCTTCATCGAATCGATACTTCTCCTCCGCCCTCAACCTGACATAGTTCATCTTCACCTCGGCTCCCCGAGCGGTCTCGAAGAAGGGATAGTACATAGGGTCGGTTACGATGGCCTCGTCCCCAAGCCTGCAGGCGTACTTGCAGGCCAACCAGAAGACAGGCAGGACGCCCTGAGTCACGTAGATGTCAGCTGGAGACACGGAGACTCCGTTGGCCTCCGTCACCTTCTCAACCATAAGCTGAAGAACCTCTGAACCGTCCGAGTAGCCCGTGTCGCCCACATCAAGGGCCTCAACTATGGCATTTTTCACTTCAACAGGCGGCGGAAAGTCGTGGTCAGCTATCCAGAGAGGAATCACATCCGAATCATACTTACGCCACTTCCTAGCCGGCATCCTCCGCTCCATCAGGTCAGCAAGCGAAACGTCGAAGACACTCTTCAAGCCCGATCCGCACTCAGAAGCCAAATAATGATACAGCCCCAATACAAAAGATGTCCGGCAAGAGCAATTCTTAGGCAGCAAAGACTTCAAGCCGATCTACTAGCTCTGAACTCTTGCAGAAAAGCCGCGGCCCTTCATCAGGCGCCTGTTGACTACTCGTAGGTTATCTCGTAGATGGCTTTGTACGAAAAGTCGCTAGTCTTCGGGAAGGGCGCGGTGAACTTGCCTGTGGCGAAGAGGTTGCCGCCTGACGCGGCGCTGAACAGGTAGCCTCGCCTAATTGTGTAGTTAGCCTCAGATGTGCCCCAGGTGGTCTCGAAGGTGATTTTGCCGCCTTGGATCGTCGCGGTCACTGCTTTTCTTGGTCCCGTGTTGCTGCCCTGCTCGGCTTCGTCCGTCTCTGCGGGATCGGCTGTGTCGTCGCTCAGGCTGAAGTGGGTGACGTAGCCCTTCGTTGAGAAGTCGCCCTTATTCCAGTACGTCAGCATCTCCTCACCCACATTCGTGATGCAATTGTGCTCTGTCTCCTCCTGCACCACTCTGCCTGTCTTGGCATCGATCAGTTGTCCGGTGAATCTTCCTCTCACTTTCTTCCTTTCTCCAATTGTTCGTGTCTTCAATCTTTTTCACCTTGATTCGGACTCAACCAGTTGAGTACGAGTACACGTCTCCGCCCCAGACGTCCTCGTCAGCCAGAAACTCACTATATGGAGAGCGCATCCTTTGAATATTCTTTACTGTGGAACTCCTGAGCAAGTTGTCCTCATGCGTGACCAAGGAGTATTGGTCGTCTGCGGAGATCATAGGCCAATCGTTCTTGACACAGTTCAGCTAGGAGAGAGGCCGAAGGAACGAGCGGCCGAGGTATTGAGGTCTAACAGGATCCGACTAGGTTAGGGGAAATGTCTTACGGAATTCGAAAACTAGCGCCTTTCAGAAGGGCTTTGGCTGTCGGCGATGTTCTCAGCATCCCTTGTTTGCTGAGATGTTTCCCGCAGGAGAATGTTGTTGGACTAGTCGCTGCGGGTACTCGGCCGGAATTCCTGAACTAATTGTGAGAGATGCACAATCTACTGGTAATCCTTTGCTGGTGCAACCGAGCCCACAGGACCGAACTGCTACAGAATCGTTTTGTAGCAACTTGAGTGGATTAGACTGTGACCGCTCAGCGTGCTATTCCCACGTCTTGATATCCCTCTTTGGGTTCTCATAGATGTTGGTTACAACGGCGTGAGTATCCTTCTGTCACGCTTGCCAAGAAATCGCAGATCAAACTCAATCCGTTGGCAATAATCAAAGGCGAGGTGCTGACTGTGGTCAGTGCTCACCAAATCAGAGATAGGCTGAACACAGAGCCAAAGCTGGGGGAGAAGCGGGTAGTGATATCCTTTGAAGACACTTGGATCTCTCCGTGAGAAACTGCGCATGGCCACCCAAGCATTTGTTCAGCGTTTGATTCGTTTGTTAATTGATGGCCACTCATTCTGAGTGCTTCAGGACGAAGGTGAGGCAACCACAAGCCCAAGATCTCCAGCTCCTCCTACGATGACCACGAGCGCCGTGAGAGCATAGCTCAGAGAGTATCCAATTCCAAGATGTTTGATGTAAACGAGAAAGATGCACTGACTCGTCAGGGCGGGGGATATTCGCATCCGGAGAATCTCAAGGTGATTGGAAATGAACCGATTGGAAGACGGCAAATTTGCTGAAAGGTTGGATGAAGTCGTCGAAACATTTTCGAAGCGATATTCAATCTGTGAGAAGGTCAAGGGCAAAGGGATGAGTATGTTGAGAGGCTTCGCTGAAGGCAGTTCAGAGCAGAGAATTCAAGGACTCGGGGTCGTCGGGACTCCGACTATCGGCGGGTTGTTGGCAGGACTGCTATCGTCTTCTTGATCCTCTGGAGCCTGTCATCCAGTTTTGGCCGGGTTTTCTTCCGAGCACAACTCTCTTTTCGAATGTTCGTCTGGATTTCTGTCTGGGATTTAGTGATGTTCTGGGTCTTGCCTGTATCTTCGGGGTTTGGCTTCTGACCTTTCCGGCCTTTGTGAGTGATCCGTGTGTTGGCAACTATGTCACCGCACCTTAAGGTCGCGGCCATCTCTTTTAAGCATGTCGCGGAGAGGTTCTGTTGATCTGAGGGACATACAACCGACTGTTGACTGGCAGCACATGTAGGTGTGCGAAGAGTTGCTAGCGCCGCTTCTTTCGCAAAGTATGTGCGTGTCTCACGAGGACATGTTTGAAGGGGCACTCGGAGGTTCCCTGCGGGTAGTATGATGCTTCTATGACGATGGTGAGGCTTTCCCTAGCCGTGATCTCAGTTACTTCCATACAAAAGTCGTTCTTGTTGCGCCATCTCCACGGACTTCTCCCCCAATGGATGTGGCTCCTGAACCAGTCTTCGCTTGCGAAACTCTTGTGACGGTTGATCCAGTTGCGAGGTTGGTCGCCTAGTAGTATGGTGCCTCGATACGGCATAGCTTGGCCTCTGCACATATTCAATATAAGCCATTCTTGTTGGAATATTCCAACATCTTTATAACCAAGCGTCCACCAGTAGCCAACGGTCATGAGATCAGGACACGAATCCAATCAAATCCTGTTGAAGGCAGTTAGGGAACAGCCCGGCCTATCGATGTACGAACTCAGTCGAGAGATCGGTTGGAAAATCGGGCGCGTGGATGGCTGCGTGAGAAGGCTTCTCAATAAGGGCAAAATCCGCGTTGAGGCGATTGAAAGAAACGGGAGAAGAACGAATCTAGTCTTTCCCAGAAGTCGAAAAGACCCTTCGTTGATAGAAGTGCCAGCCAACTTGCTTGGAAACCCACACTGGACGAATGAAGCTTTTCTGTACGCTTTGGATAACGTTACAATAGGCATCTCAAATACGCCTAATGTTGAGTGGAAGAAAGAAGCTTGTTTCACGGAAAGCGTTGATCTTAGGCGATGCGGGGAGAAAATCTCTCTCAGCCTTCCAGAACGATTCTCCAAATTCTACCATTTGAATGAAAAGCACAAATCAGTGACCCTGAATGGAAACGACATTCTCGTCACTGTAAGCGGCGACATCATCGCGGCCAAAAAGTATCCTTCCTAGTTGCATTGGCTTGCGTCTTGCACCAGTGTCATCCACTTGTTCCCCATTTTCGATGCGCCGATCATTGACACCCGCGTCGGTGAGCCGACAAGCCAACAGAACCCGTGGAGGTCAGATCTTTCGCATCTCGATCAGATTCGCCTTCTCCAGTAGGCTGAAGAGTTGTCGAAGTTCTTTTAGCGCTTCCTTGCCCGTCTCAAGATGCACTAGATCAGATATCTCCTTCAATGTTCTCACGCCGTCTGTCCAGTACAGGGCGAGGACAGGTTGGGCTCCGAGCTGACGCTCTCTCATCTTTCTCTCGAGTGCCCTCAGTTCTTCTCGGTCCTTTTCCTTTAGTCTCGCCGCCAGAGATCGGGTGCTTATCGGCCCTAGGAATCTTCTTCTCGGAATGATTCGCGTAGCGCTCCTTTCCAGTTCAGGGAACCGTGGCTTCTTCCTCAGCATCAGTTCAACGGCCTTGGCTTCAGGAACTAAGTGACGGAGTGCTTCGAGGGCAGTTCTGTGTTCTTGCTCCGCTGTGGCGTTGATCTCTGAGGCTTTGGCCGAAACGATCTTCGAGAATTCCTTTCGGCGCGGTTCCTCCACGAGCCTCGATATCGCCTCGATCGATTCCACTCTTCGAGAGGCTGAGTAACCAATGTACTTGTCCAAGTCTCTCATGAATCGCTCAACGGCTTTCATCCGTTCCCTTCTGCTCTTGGCCGCCTTGAGGCTGTCCAGGAGCTCGCTGAGCTTTCTTTGGATGGAGAGAGCTATGGTCCTCTTGAAACGCGCCAAAGCCTCATTCACCAGCCAGACTGCCTCCATATATCCGGCATCAGCCAGGAAGTAGGCGTACGTTCCTGTCAGAACAGCAACCCGCCTGAGCATGTCTGGATCAACCTTGTCCACTGTGTCCTCAGACGTGTGGTAGAACTTGTCGGGCCACTGGATGAGCATGGGGCACGCAATGCCCACAGTAGGGTCGGAGAGTATGTAGTGGTCGCTTCCTCCGGAGAACGGGATGAGGGCTTGCTTGAAGAGCGGGTAGCTAGAGGTGCCACCGAGGCTCCTTGCGTCCTCAGATATCCTTTCCAAGATTGCTTCAAGCAGGTCAGTAACGTATGAGCTGGTTGCGTGTGGAGGAGACTCTATGAGGAGCGAACTCCTGCAAAGCTCCTGGTTCTCTCCCACCATGTCGAGATTCACTGCGGCCACAGTCCTCGGGATGAGGCGTCTGTTCGTGGCGAGGTAGGCGTAGGTGCCCGTCATCTCCGGGACCAGAAGAACCCTTATGGTTCGCTTCGGTTTTGGAAGACGTTTCTCTGCAACAAGCTTCCGGAGGATACGTGCAACCTCAATCACTGCTCCGCAGCCCGAGGCGTTGTCGTTAGCCGAATGCTGGGGATGACAGAGATGCGCCACAACCAAAACCTCCTCATCCGTTCTTCCCTTGATGACCGCCGATACGTTCTCGATCTTTCCGCTGTAGAGTCGAGAATTCACTTTGGCATGTAACCTGACCTTCCTCTTTCCTTTCTGGCTCTGCACCAGCCTCCTGAGAGCGTTCCCTTGCCTTGGTGAAAGGACGAAGCCGAAGCATGGCTTCTGGCCTTTCTGCCACCAGAAGCTGGTGTACTGAAGCGCGTCGGGCAGATCGGTTCTCTGCCTGATGGGAGGAAACTCGACTATTCGATCGGTCACTACGCCAATCGCCCCGTGCTCGTCCACTGCCAACGAGCGGACTCTTTCGACATCACCCGAGGTCAGCACCATCTTTCCTCGAACGTTCACTCGCCTGTACTCCTCAGGCTTCTCCCCATTCTCTAACACCACGAGATCTGCTTCGACACCGTTCGGCGGTGTGGAAGTGCTTCGTTGTATGATTGACATCTTGCTTTCGCTGTAGCGGGCGAGGATCTTCGCCGAATCCTTCGGCTCAACGATACTGAGCTCAGCCTCGTCCACAGCCCACTCTTTGAACATCAGCTGCGTCCAGTAGGTTGTCTTTCCGTCAGCAGGATACTCCAAGACCTTGGCGTCTAGGCCGTAGCCCTCAAGCGTCTCGCTGCACCATTTCGCCGCCTCACGATACCCAGGGCTGGCCTGTATCCTGTGGAAACGGCAGATCTGCTCCACATGCCCCTTCGCTATCCCGCCCGACACTTCCTTCGAGACTTCATCCACTATCTCCTTGAGCATATTCCCTCACTTCTCTCTGACGCGTACCGGGTCATATCTTGATCTTTGTTCCGGCGGCATCCCTACGAAAGGCGCCAAACTCCGGCAAGGTCCATAGGGTTTCGCCGTCGAAGATCGGCCCGTCCTTACAGACACGATATTCACCTATGACGCAGCTGCCGCAGATTCCTATGCCGCACTTCATCCACCGCTCAAGGCTGGCTTGAAGGGGGATGCCTTTCTTGTGACACTCTTCAGCCACCTTAGCCATCATGGCTTCTGGGCCGCACGTGTAGGCAGCGTCAAACTTCATGTTCTCCATTACGGTGAAGGCTAGGTCCGACGCCAGAGACTTGGTGCCATATGATCCGTCGTCGGTCGCCGCCAGAAGCCTCGTCTTCGCTTTCGCAGTGGCCCTCTTGATTCGGTCTAGGAAGAGAAGCTCTTTGCTGGTCTGGGCGCCGATCACAATCGTCAGCTCTTCAACCCTCTTCGCGAGTTCCTCTATTAGGGGCATCACGCAGGCTATGCCACTCCCACCTGCAACAGCAAGCGCCTTTCCACCCTCTGCGATCCTGAACCCGTTACCATACGGACCTCTTACTCCCAGAGGATCTCCCACATTCAACAAGCCCAAAGCCTTCGTTGCTTCTCCCACCTGCCTCACCGTTATGCCGCAGTATCCTTTCTCGGAGAGACAGGAGAGGCTCATCGGGATCTCGTCGACGCCAGGAACCCAGACCATGACGAACTGCCCGGGCCGCGCCTTCCCGCACGCCTCGTCAGTAAACGTGAGAGTTGTAATCGTTGGGGTTTCGGTCCTCTTCTCCTCAATCTTGACGATTCTTGGCTTGTGCCTCGGCCGTGACTCGTCGATCATTCGCTATGCCTCTTGAACAGACTACGACGAGTTTGAGATTTAAGAGATTTCTTGGCGCCGCCTAGTCCCGGAAGAAGTATCTTGTCTCGCCCATCGTTTCCACATCCAAGGGATGTATGTTGACGACGAGGGGAAAGTTCTTCACAGCCTCGCCTATTATGAGGCAGTGGTGCGGCGGCAGGTCTCTGGCTATCAGCTTCACGCTTTCGCCGTCGATCTTCGCCGCCTTCGAAACGGTCTCCAGATCGTTCTCATTCATGAAGTTGAATAGGAATATGTTGTCCGCCTGCCTGTAGATGCTGTCCTTTATCGTGTCAGGCTGGTTTGTGATGAAGGTGGTGAATATGCCTAGGTGACGCATCCGTGTCACGATGTCCTCCCAGTAGGTCTCTCTCAGGTATAGGTGGGCTTCCTCAGCGAAGAAGAAGACTGCCTTCATCTTCCACGACATCAACAGATCCGTCAATTTGCTGAGCAGGATCTCGACGGTCATCCGCCGCATCGTGGAGAACTGGTTCTTCATGTTTATGATGAGGGCTCCGCCTTCTCCGAGCTCCTTAACCATCTTCTCCAGATCCAAGGCTTCAGCCTGATTGTCCGTGAAGATTCCGGACTCCACTATCGTGTTGTATCTTGAGACGATGGCGTCCCGGACGCTTTCGTGGCAGTTCCAGGCGTGTATCGCGGCTCCGAGAGCACTGAGCGTGAGTTCGTTCCGATCCTGCAGCTGCCGCCATATTCCTGAGAAGACTCGGGCGGAGTTGCCTGGCAGATCAAGCGCAAAGAGCAGGACCCCAAGGAGAGTACGAAGCCCGATCTGCGCCAAGGTCAGCTTCATGTTCGCGCCAGGTGTGAGGACTGTTATCCGCCTCTTCGTCTCCTGCGAATTGGACTTCGTCTTGGAGAGGTTGACATACTCTCCATTCACATCCAAGACCACACACGGCGCCTTGTTGTCCACGAGGCCTAGAACAAGCAGCTTGGATAAATGTGATTTGCCCGTTCCCTTCTTTCCGGTAATGATGTTGAGGCGTCCGTCGAGGACCTTGGCGTCCAGAGTCAGCTCCGCACGCGACTTCGTCGTTCCAAAACGGATCGGCCTCGACTTCAGTTTGGGCTCGACTACGTTCTCGATTGGAAAACTGGTGATCTTTGAAGATATTCGTGAAGGCAGATATGAGACAGTTGAAGAGACTCGGCCGTTGTCCATCATTCCTCTTATCTTGCAGATCACCAGTCGCGTGTCTTTGAGGACCGTGATCTGAGAGGAGACGTTGAAAGGATCGTAGTCCTCCCCATGAATCGATCCGTCCGTCATCACGTCCCGAAGAATGTCCTCGAGAATTCCCGGTATGTTTGCGAACTGAATGTCTATGACTTGAACTATCAGGCCTTTCTTGGCCTTCTGATCCTCGATCAGGAGATAGTCGCCTTTCTCGACTTGCTCGTCAGGAAAGCTGATCAGCTGTATGACGTCGCCCTCTTTCCTGTAAAGCCTCATCTAGGCGATCTCTCTCCCTGTTCCGAACGGTCCGAAGAGCGACCTCCGCAGGTTAGGCTGAGAGGTTATTCTCAGGCCATAGTTCCTGGCGATGAATCTCTGAATTCCTATGACCTCGTTCGCAGTGAACGCTGACAATATGTGAGCCAACCGAAGTGTCTCCGGATACCCTTGCTCGACCAAGTCGCATCCCGAAAGCCTTGACACCGTCTCAAGCGCTCCTTCGACCGGAACCTGACGATCTATGTCAAGCCTGAATGTGAATCCTCCGAAGGCAAGCTTAGCAACGTACACTCTTCCCATCAACTTGACCGGGCTTGAAGGAAATTGCTCGCCTATCTCGCGGTCTATGTCAAGCAGACACGGAGCAGACATCTGCTCAAGCAGGTTCGTCACCTTTCGACCTGCGATCGCCAGCTTCGTGGCCTTCGAGAAAGCAAGCACCACATTCCCATTCTCCCTGGCCGACCCAAGAATGTCCTCAAGATACTTGACGGGGTTGTCTGGTGTGCCCGCAGTTAAGGATCCGTCGAAAAGTATGATCCCATCTCTTGATGACGCACAGACAAGACGTTGAGTCCATCGTTCAAGAGTGTTGCGGAGTCTGCCAATTATCCGCATCGTTACTGGTGAGAAGTTGCTGAAGGAGAACGCTTCTCTAAGGCCAAGACGTTCTGACATGAAATGGTGGCCGCAGTCTGTTATGTGGAACATGATTGGGCCGCAGCGGAGATACGTGTATGAGTCGTCCGTTTTCCAGACGGTTGAAGCTCTCAGAGCACAAAGGACTCCGTCATCCGTGTCTCCGATCTTTATGCTTGACACGTCAACAGCTGTCACCGTAAGATTTCCTTCAGCAGGCTCGATTCTAATCGGCTTACATTGGCAAAGCTTCTCGTCAAGCATCAATGGAAGATCTTGGCACGTGTCATCCTCTAAGCTGAGTTCGAAGAGCGAGACTTCTCTCGGCTTGAATCTTCCTCCTCGAATTGTTTTCATCGAGCTGTTACTGAGTTGAATGAGAAAATTCGGCAGAAGACCTTCTTGGCCCTCGTTTTCACTCGATAGCAAACTACTTATGTTTGAATTATTAACTATAGTTTCGGTGCGGTGGATCCACATATTTTCGCCCCCTTCGTGGGAGTATCCCCCTCTAACTCTCCCGCGAACCGCCGCACCATCTCTTTCTCAGAGCGACGGTGCGCGGTTCTCTCGGCTCTTCTGTTCAGTATCCTCCTCCTTGTTGGCCGCTTTCAGGCTCCAGCATTGCCTTCAGGTCGTCGAGCAACTCTTTCATTCCGATCGTAGCAATCCTGTATGTGCCTCTCCCAGTTCTCTCGACCAGCGATGTCTTACACATCTCTACGACCGTGTTCCTAACGGTCTTAGGGGTCTTCCTGATTGATGACGCCAACTCTTCCACAGACATGTCATCGCTCTGTTTCTTTCCGATCTTGCTTGCGACCTGAGCGCCCAGAAGCGTGAAGCCGATCGCCTGATCCGCCGACAGTCCTGACCTCAAGAGAATGATCTCTCCGTTTGGGCCGATCTGAATCAGTGATGAGAGGTCATTCAGCATCGTCAAGTAGTCTGGTGCGAACATGATCTTTGACAGCGGCTCAAAGGCCGGAAAGCTTTTTGTGATGAAGGCTGTCACCCCTCGAAGGACCGCGTCCACGTCTCCTTCCGTGACATGTTTCAAGTCCCCCCACTCAATGGTGACTTTCAGCTTCGGCTTTTCACTCAACTTGTTCGCCTCTCCTCAGCCACTTTCAATCGCGGCACTATGCTCTTCATGAAGTAGTCGAGCCCTGAAGTTGTGGCTCGATACTCTCCCTTCCCTGACCGTTCAACGACTCCCTCAGAACACATCTCGCTCAGTCTGCCAGCTACGGTTCCCGACTTGCTCTTCGCCGCAACAACAAGATCATTGAGTCGCAATGTGTCTCGCTCAAGCTTTCCCAGCATGTGGCCGGCCCGCGTTTTCGCCAAGTGAAGCATGATCAACTCCTTGTCTCTGAGATGGCTCGTGTCAATTGTGATCGCCATTCCTTCAGGAGTGAGCGCTATGATGCCCTCGCATGCCTTCAGGAAATCACTTGCATCAACGGACAGCGTTATCCTGCTTACAATTTCGAGTTGAGGGAAGATCTTCGAGAAGAACGCGAGCAGTTCGCGGATCACTTGGTCAGGGCTTCCAGTCATGGTCATCTGATCGTCTTTGAACCGAACCGTTACCTCGACTTTGTCAGAGGACATCTTTGCTCTCCGTCTGCGGCTTTGTGGGCGATCTTCGGCTATACGGTTGCACAGCCCGAATATAAGATTTCGCTTCAGCCCCAAGACGTAAAGTAACACCTCGCCAAGGTGCGGCGGGAAAGAGAGGAACGAGCCGATCAGGGATTGAATGTTGGAACTTCGAAGGTCAGTCTAGATGTTACTTTGCATCTTTGTGCAAAAGATCATGAATCGACCACTGCCATCATCTCGGTCCCTTCACCAAAAGGTAAATACTTGGCGAAGCCCTATCTCTTCTTGCATTGAAATACAGATACAACGAGATGAAGAAGCTCGTTTTGAGCCTATTTCAGCCAGATAGCTTTCTCTCAAGTCATGAAGTCGCTGAAAGGCTTAGAGATGAGCAGAAGCTGAATGTATCCCTTCGCGCAGTCCAGATGGCTCTGATGCGGTATCATAGGCAGGGCCTCTTGCACAGGGAGAGGCGTTCAGACAGGTTCTTCTACTCATTGACAGAGAAGGGCGCTAGACGACTGCGCTGGTTACAGGGCGATAGTGAAGGATCGTAGGCCTCGTGAACCTGACTGGATTGCAGAAGATTTATATATTTTGCTCCCTCTTTTGAGAACAAAATGAGGAGCCACACATGCTTGACTCTGAGATCCGACTGCTAGAACTCTGCTCGGGCAAGCGTCTAGGAGTACGCGAGATTCTCAGCATCCTTGGCGGGAGCCGCACAAGCAGCATGCGTCTCATCAGAGAGTTGGAGAGGGTCGGGGCCTTGGAACTGACACGATTTCCAAAAGGCCGAGGTAGACCGAAGAAGATCGTGGCACTCTCCCCACTGGGAAGGGCGATGCTTGACAAGATGCGTCTGGTCAATGAGATGATGATCAAGATGAATGCCAGCGACATACGCAATGCGGTGGAACAGCTGAGGCTAAGGAACAGGATCGTTGACTCTGGAGTCGATCCCTACGAAAGGTTCATCGAGATGAACGAGATTGCCCTCAATGTTAGGAACTCTGCAGAACCTGGCACAGGTACTTGAAAGACTACAAGTCGACTACATGTTGATTGGTGGCTACGCACTACCTGCCTACGGCCTCCTCAGGGCCACTGTCGACATAGACATCGCCATCTTCATGAGATTACCGGAACCGATGGAACTCAAGAAGGAGTTAGAGAGGGCGGATTTTCAGGTGTCCTCCTTCACACAGGAAACGCCATGTTTCGTTGTGACGGACCTGAAGGCTGTTGTCGAGATTGAGGTTTGGCTCAAGCCCGACGGAATCGTCATGGATGATGAATGCCTTCGCAGAAGACGAAAGATCAAGATCGGTGGACTCGATTTCTGGATAATTGGGCCTGAGGACTTCATAGTCAACAAGCTCTCAAGGAGAGACAGAAGAGTTCAGGACGAGACAGATGTCGTCAGCGTCCTGAGAAACGCTAGGCTGAAATTGGATGTCCCTTATTTGTACGAGATCGCGGAGAGAGCAGACATTCTCCCTCCACTGAAAGTTGTTGAGAAGAAAGCAAGAGAGGAGCGAGCGATTGGCTGAGAGAATGTTGGTGCACCGTGTCACGTGCCAACAGAGTAACGAGACCGTTTCTACACAAAGAATATTGGATCGACTGAAACCAAATCGTGAGCGCACAGTGCTGCGCTGAGGTGTCGTTGTTGACTGTTCGGGAAGTGCTGCAGCTCGGTAATCCCGCGCTCAGAGAGAAGTCTGCTCTGGTCGATGACTTCTCGATCCTTCCTCGTCTACAAGAGGATCTTAGAGACACCCTTGCTCATTGGAGGAGGACGACCGGTTATGGTAGGGGCATCGCCGCTCCTCAGATCGGAGTCTTGAAGCGCATCGTCTTCATCAATGTTGATCGGCCGTGGCTTCTCGTGAATCCTGCGATAACCTGGATGAGCCAAGAGAAGATGGTGGTTTGGGACGCCTGCCTGAGCTATTTGAGCGTATTTTTCCAGGTTCAAAGGGCCAAGAAGATCAAGGTGAGCTACGTGAATGAGGACGGCGAGGAGAAGGAAGTCTCGGTTGAGGGAGAGCTTTCTGAACTTCTCCAGCATGAGATCGATCATCTGGATGGCGTCTTGGCGATAGATCGCGTTCTAGATCTGCGAACCATGTGTACTAGAGAAGAGTATGAGAAGCGGTTTGCTCCGCGCCACGTCTAGCTTTACATCGCTCAACGCGGGCAGGCATGAGGATTCTTTGCGCCATCCGTTGCAATTCGTTGCCGCCCCACGATGAAGCCTCATGAGATCAATGTGATCGAATAGCTTAATTGCTAGTATGTACGAACATGGCGCCAGTATACATGGATTCTGCTTCTGAGAAGGATCCGGTGTATAACTAGTCGATAAAGGAAGGGTGAAAAAGCGAAATGGGTTTCGAAAGGCGTAGCTTCGGCGGTCCCAGAGAAATGCACAAGGCTGTCTGCGCTGACTGCGGCAAAGAATGCGAAGTGCCGTTCAAGCCGACAGAAGGAAAGCCGGTCTACTGCCGAGATTGCTACCAAAAGCACAGAAAGTACTAGATAGACCACTCACTAGCCGTCATCTAGTTCGTTCTCCTTTTTTGTCATCTTTTTTCTTCCGTCATTGTGCCGCGATCTCTAAATCCTTTGAGATCAATGAATATTGCAGAGCACGATAGGGACTGACGGGTGATTGATGCTCATACGAAGAGCCCGGAGATGAATGCTGGCGGTGTTGAGCTAGCAAGATTTAGATATAACGATTCCAAGTACCCAGCAGTTAAGAGCTTAGCATTCATGTCTGAAAGCAATACTGAGAACAAGACGCAGAAACTTAACATTGACAGACCACAGGATTTCAAGTTCCACATCGCGTACGGCGCCTATTCTCGGGCTTGGGATGAGAACACCTCCGAAGCCACGAGAGCCAAGCTCAACGAACTGATATCGTCTCTCGCGAATGACGAGAGCAGCTACTCGATCTTCTACGCCCGAATACAAGAGTACCGAAGTGACTCGGCCCCAATCATCTCCAGCAGGTCAAGGATTGAGACTGTGAAAAAGAAGGATTGGCAGAGGGGCGAAACCCAACACGCGAGAAACAGGCGCCACAAATAGACGGCTAGCGCATTGCCACTCCTGACTTGAGCTTGGGTAGGATCTGGCCTCTCACCCACTGCATTCCCGCCCCAGACAGCCCGTATCTTCCGCTCTCAACGATCAGCTTCCCTTCCTTTCTCAGTTCGCTTGCCCTTGCTCTGACAACATGCTCCTTGGTTGTCTTCCAGCTTGAACTGAGGAGGCTGCTCAGATCCTGGTATGGAAGCATGTTTGGCTGGTGGACGAAGAGCATCAGAGCCACAGCTTCTTTGGCTGTGACACTGTCAATGGGAATTACCAGGTGAACCTTACCGTCGGGACCCCGCTCAACTATCCCCTCAAGCTCTGCTCCTGGTTGGATCTGAGTAGTCTGCGAGGACATCTGCGTTGATGGAGTAATTGACGGAACGACTTGCGGAGCCGGCAGCTCCTTCATGAATTCCTCGAATCTTTCTTTGACGTAGTCGTAGTCGCCTTCAAGCTCTATCTCCGAGCCGTCGGCTCGTCGAATCTTGAACCGAAGCTTCCGCTCACTTGACATCGGACGCCACGAAGAGATAGTCAGCTTCTAAGGTTATTTCTCTTTTGACCCTAGGGTTCTGTTGACTCTTCGGCGCAAGCGGGCGGCGGTTAGCCTCCGGCGTATGACAATGGGAAGCGCTAGTTGGTTCTTGACGAAGTCAGTGTTGCCTGTCGTCGTGATCCCTGTAGAAGAGATTGCTGTCCTCGCCCGTCTCCCCGCACTTCCTCCAGATACCGCTGCAACGATCTCTTTGTAATCATCCACTTTCTGCCGACTTTGATCGCGCCAATTCTTCTCTTCCGAGCAAGAAGACTGAGATATTCCGAACTGTACGGGGTTCCTTTGCTAGCCTCTGTGAGGCTCAACAACACATCATCCTTACTGGTGGGCTCCGAAGCTCTCAGCCACAGGTCCAGAGTCCGTTCGACCGCCGCAGCCACGAAACCAGCAAATGGCGCCAGGTTCCCGTTGTCCGCCTTCCTCAACGTATCATAGTACTTCTTTCTGTCTACGTTCAGAATTGTGGATGCGGGATACCTAGCACGTGTTAGCGCTAGGTTCATGAGCAGTCTTGCGATCCTGCCGTTTCCGTCATGAAAGGGGTGAACGTGAACGAACCGGTGGTGAAGGACCGAGGCTAGCTCTACGGGCCGCAACTCATCGAGGTTTTGATTGTGCCAATCAACGAGTTCCTTAATGAGAATAGGAACTTCGTAGGCCGGTGGAGGGACAAAGTCTGCTCCAGCTATTCTGATTTCTGCGGTACGGTATTTACCCGCTTCGTCGTCAATTCCTTTCATGATTATCTGGTGTAGCAAAAGGATGTCTTGCTCCTTCAGACCTCTCCTGGCCATTCTTTCGACGTATTCAATTGCTTTCGGGTGATTCCCAGCCTCCAAGTGTTCTCGAAGACTCTTGCCGCTGATAGTGGTTCTTTCTTCCAAGACAAGTTGGGTCTCCCTCAAACTGAGCGTATTGCCTTCGATGGCATTGGAATTGTAGATGTATTCGATCTGCATCTCCTGTTGGATTCTGCGGACTGTGGATGAAGATAGTGGACGATGAGCATCGAGTCTCTTCTTTTTCTCAAGAATTCGCTCATGCACTCTACTGTCGAGGAGGTTCAGTCAGATCCACCCGATACGTGAACGTATCGGATGTTTCTATCCGATATAAGAACATATCGGATAAAGACAGCGCCGACTTATCGGCTCATGGCCAAAGCCGATTAGCAACAGTGCATTTTCTCCATGCAAGCATGAGAAAGAAAAGACAACCACACACTGATCGTTGAAACTGATCGCGAAGCCAAAGAGTGTGGGAAGAGGGTTAGTCTCTTCCCCTTCTCAGCACTTTGCCCGGCAACAGCTTCGTGTGTCTCTTTCCTTCGACGACCACCTTGCCGTTCACGATGACGCACTCTATTCCTGTCGGGTATTGGTGTGGGTCCGTGTATGTGGCCTGGTCTCCCACCGTATCCTCGTCAAAGATAGCTAGGTCCGCCCAGTTTCCAACCCTGACAAGCCCCCTGTTCCACAGCCCAACCTTCCGAGCCGGCAGTGAGGTCATCTTCCGGACCGCTTCAGGCAGAGTGAGCAACCCTTCCTCGCGCACATACTTGCCCAAGACTCGAACAAAGGTGCCGTAGCTTCTCGGATGCGGCTTTGCCTTCCCAAGCACTCCGTACGGCGCCTGCGCTCCCGCATCCGACCCGATCATTGAGAACGGGCTTGAGATCACCTTCCTCATGTCGTTCTCATCGATCATGAATAGGACGATGCCTACCCTGCTCCTCTCCTCGACGAGAAGGTCGAAGATGAAGTCGAGCGAATTCTTCCGCGCGGCCTTCGCCAGCTCCGAGATTCTCTTGCCCTGATAATTGCGATGCTTCTCGGACGAAGTGATCATTACGTTCTCTGGGCCAGCCGTGCCGATTAGATTCTCCCAACCCGGAATCCCCCTCTCGATCTCACGTTTGATCCTCGATCTTGTCTTCGGATCCTTCAGCCGCTCGATCATTCTGTCTGTGCCGCCTTCATGGGCCCACGAAGGGATCCCTGCGGCCAGCCCGGTCGCTCCGGCCGTGTATGGATAGACATCGCACGTCACATCGATGCCATGCTCTCTCGCCTCTTGGATCATGGCCAGAGTTTTCTTGATCTTGCCCCAGTTCCTCTTGCCCGCTGCCTTGTGATGAGCGATCTCCACCGGAACCTTCGCCTCCCTTCCGATGGTTATGGCTTCACGCACCGAAGAGATCAACGGATCACCTTCCCCACGAATGTGGGAGGCGTATATGCCGCTGTACCTCGCCACAACCTTACAGAGCTCTATGATCTCCGGTGTCTTGGCGTAGCAGCTAGGCGAATAGATCAGGCCGGTGCTCAGGCCGAACGCGCCTTCCTCCATGCACCGAACCAACAACATCTTCATCTTGGCCAGCTCCGATGCCTTTGGCTTCCTCGCCTCAAAACCCATCACGTAAGTCCTTATGGGCACGTTCCCGACGAGCGGAGCAACATTCAGCGCGACTCCGTTTCTCTGCATCTTTCGGAGAAACTCGTCGAAGCCAAGCCAGTCCCAGTCAATCTTCTTTCCCAGCTCCCCAGACTCTTTCTTGGCCTCTTCACGCGTGTACTTGTTGAGCGGTGCAGGTGACGAACCGCAGTTCCCAATCACCTCGGTCGTGACTCCCTGCCTGATCTTACTCTCAGCAAGCGGATTGACAAGAAGCTGCATGTCAGAGTGACTATGCATGTCAATGAATCCCGGTGCCACCACCAAACCTTCGGCATCCATCTTCTTCTTGGACGAACCTTCCAGCCGGCCGATCGACACGATACGCCCGGCAGCCACACCTATGTCCGCTCTGTACCAGGGATTCCCTGCCCCGTCAACTATTCTCCCGTTCAAGATCGCCAAATCATACTTCAACCATGGTCACCCTCCAGAGCAATCATACCGCAACCAAGAGCTAGAAGTGCTTTTCCATCAGACCACTCGCAACGAAAGGCAGACATACATTCCCAACCTCAAAACGTGAATCTTCTATGGTCTTGTCATCGCAACGGCCGAAAGACGAAGCACATCGTGTCAGATGTGTCTGCGCCCAAAGATAGGCCCAATTAACTTTTAATTGCGGATACATTGTCTCCATAGTGGGCGGCCGTAGTCTAGCCTGGTCTAGGACATAGCCGAGACGTCCAATGGCCTTCCATTGGAGCACAAGCCACCAAAACGACTGGAGGCAAGTGCCCAGAAGACAGCCAACAACCCGGGTTCAAATCCCGGCGGCCGCACCACTCCAGACTGCACTATTTCGGACTCGGCAATTCTCCATTTGATGAAGCAGAACTAGTCAGGAACAACTCCCTCTCTTCACTTCAGTCAGAGCATCTTCTGTGGCAACTCGCATGTTCAGGCGACTTGAGGTTCTTCTTTTATATGAGGCTGCTTCACAAACAACTCAGGGGCTCACAATGACTGACGCCAAGCCATCAGAAAGACCTGTCGATAACAACAGGATGGAGAACGCACGTGTTGGGTACCAAGCAGCAGTAAACCAGCTTACTAATGCGCAGAATCTAACCTGGGAAAGGATCAATCTAGTTATAGTCGCGAACAGCATCTTCGTCGGTGCGACTGTCTTAGCGCTTACGGGCCAACGTCTTTCACGAATACTGGTGCCCGTCTTGTGTGTTGCAGGACTCATCCTTAACGTACTCTGGCTCCATCTCTTCAGTCGTGCATACGATTACTCAGTATACCTTGTCAAGTCAGCGCGTGAATTGGAGGAATTATATCTCTCAGATCCAATTAGGACACTCTCACGTGGCGCTCAGTTTGCGGATGGCAAGACAGTCCAGATAGAGATTGGGGGCAAGACTGAGGAGTGTCAGCTGAGTGCATTCTCAAGCCTAGCAAGGGCCAAGTATACCTGTTGGGGCGTAATCACTGTCTTCGGGGCTTTCTACTTTCTGATGCTGGTCTTGTCACATCCTATTCGTTTTTGGATTCATCGCTAAGAGTCAGCTCTCTCTGCGGTAGGCATGGATTTCTTCATCGATCTCTTTCTGGGTTAGTCTCCGCTTCCTGCCTATCTTCTGATCGATCTTTCTCCACAAGGCTTTCATTTCACTCTCGACATCTGGAACAATCAATTTCCTAAGGATCAGAGTATCGCCATGACCGTAGATGAGCAGCTTTGTTTTTGGCCCAAGTTTGAGCCTCTCTCTCATATCTTTCGGTATGACTATCTGGCCTTTTTCGCTCATGACGGCTACCTCCGGCTCCGACATTCACATCACGCTTCTTGTAGTATTTTCTTACTTTCCTACCCTAAATACTTTCAGGCAACCGTGAAACCACAGTAAATCAAGACGATATTCCTCCGACAAACGTAAGAAACCGGCCCATGAAGATACCACCCAATTTGCCACTCATTGACCTAGCCAAATCGATATCAGTTGCTACAACGTTCTAGTGGCTACTAGGCCGCTGGCCCGGTAGCTTCTCGAGGATAGATACGCTACACTACGGCGGCAACAAACATGAACACAGTGTTAAGAATCGGCTGGAGAAGGGGCGGGTCAAAGGCGAACCCTAGAGGCCACGACGCTGGCTCAGAAACATAAAGCGTCAGAATCCTCTCACGTTTGCACGTACCAAAAACAGATTAGCCAGTTTCTAGGATCGAATAGCCTTGCGGATGTTTGAAGGTTGGAATTGATACCGCACAATACCAACAGAAGTTACTAGGCCGCTATGGCTTGGACCGGTCTCCACGCCCTCATCGGACTTGGCTTTGCGCTTGGTCTGCGTAGGTATGGGATTTTCGGAGATCTCTCGACATGCGACAAGACAGTTGTGGAGCAGACAGCGGCCTATGTGAGCGAGATGATTAGACTAGGCGTGAAGGCCTTCACAGAAAGAGAGGTTGATCTCGCAAGAAAGTTGAGGGAGATGGATACCGTTTTGAACAAGATCTACTCGGACTATCTTCGAAAGGTTGCTGAGACGCCAGAGAAGAATGTGAGTTGTGTCGTCTCGGCAACTCTCATCATTTGCTACCTTGAGAGAATCGCGGACCATGCTACATACATTGGCGACTCAGTTCTATACATCGTCTCTGGGGAACGCTCAGCAAGAAAGTAGATGGAGTGAACGCGCGTTCTATATCAGCCTAGCTCCGCCGGGTTCTATGGCTGTCGTAAGGATCTGTCTCTTGGGAAGAAGACTTCTGGCCGCCTCGTATATCCGCTTTGCCTCTCTCTCCTCAACCAAAGCATGTCCCGCTTCTCCCAGCATGTTCTGTGTGGCACCAATTGCACCGCTGCTTTCCATGGCGCACAAGAGCCGCCGCAGCCGTTCTGTCATGAAACCTATGTTCTCAGCGAACCTTCGACACGAGACCAGAAAGTTTTCTGGGGTAGGTTTCTTCAGAATGCTCTCCAAAGCACGTACTCCATACTCGTTTATCCTTACGCGGAGGTTCTGATCGGAGAGCACGACCGTTTTTGAAATCGGACCAAACCATCCCATAACAATCCGATAACTGGGGTCTAGTGGAATTCTATCGATGACACATTTTCCAGGAGCGCCAGGCTGGACTGTAATTACGTGACCCCCCACCAACAGTGGTGCAACAGTACCCAAACCAGTCTTGCACGCTATCTCTGCAGCGTGAGCCACCTGTCCCATCTGATTACACGTCATGTCCAAGTCAAGAGCCTCGCAAAGGGCGAGAGACGTTGACAGAGCTCCAGCGCCACTCGTTCCGCATCCACATCCTATCGGCGGCTCGACTACGTGATGAACTATGACCTTGGCATGAACCTCAGCCCTACGCAGAAGTGTGCGGACAACAGTCTGGGAGACCTTGGCGTCTGCTCTAACCTGGCCATTCAACGATACAATGACCTGATCCTTTCGTTTCCTCTCCAGCCTTACTTCGGTTTTCACTCCTCGACTTATGACAAAACCTCCCCCTCTTGCACCGATCCGCAAAGGATCTGAAATCGGCCGCCCGCTTGCTTCCCGATCCACGACCTCGAAGACGCTGGAGATTCCGGCAGGCGAGTACGCCCTCGCCGTCCTCAACGTGACGTTCTCCGGTCCTGAATCATCCTAACAGAGGGAATAGCTCTGTAGCAGGCGTCGAGAATCGGTGGCACCAAGATTAGGAGGAATGGCATCTGATTCGAGAAGGTCCAGAGAAACCATACTGCCGCCGCATAGAGAGGAACCTGACGCCCGAGATTGAGCGGAAGCGTGAAGAAGTGGCTCATGGCCCACAAAGTGAATCCGATGACAGCGCTACCGCAAGCGTTTCCAATGATCGCCCCGATCGCATAACTCCGCCACCTCGGCCAGAATCTATCGACAACCAAGAGAAGCAGCAGGCTGACTCCACAGAAGACCACGAATATCGACGTGGTGAGAAGATCCACCTGTCCGCCAACATACCAAGTCGCAGCAAAGACTAGAACCAGAAAGATTGAGCCGAATCCCACAAGGGTGTTTCTGAGCCGGGATGGGAGGTCTTTTCCTGAGATCCAGCCAATTAGATAAAACATCACATAGTTGGATGTAACGCCAGCCACAAGGCTGACCAAGACGTTTCCATGCACCACCATGTCGCTGATGAATATGCCGACTGCAGCTCCGAGACCGCCGACAAAAGGCCCAAACAAAGCCGCAAAAACTGCGGGAACAACCACAGCTAAACCCCAGAACCTCACCACGCCAACAATCGGAGCGAAGACCCCCAGATACGTCAACAATCCGATTGTCGCATATAGCGCTGCATTCAACGCTGCCATAGTTACACGGATTGATGTGGATTTCATCTTCGTCACCAGCGTAGGGTACGATAGCCATCTCGTCTAATTAATGCTCTCCATTGCTTACGCGGCGTTTGCATTTGCTTGTCCCGACATACGCACATCTCTCAAGTTCGAGTGGCATAGTCAGAATCAGGTTCTCCTAGACTTCCACCCGCAGTCGATCATTCTGCTTTTGTGGAAACGCGACAATACTTAGGGAGCAAAGTCTATTGTCATCTGAGACCTGTGACCTAGGCCAAATCTGTGATTCACGTTTGAACCGTGGTTCTCGGCGGCCGCACCACATTGCACGCAAAACTGCTTTCTCATCTGTCAAGGGAAGAATCTCCTGAAACCCTCTTTCTTGGACCGCTGAGTAGCAAGTTTCTCGATTAGGTGGTGTTCTGCGGCACATTCGGCCCCGAGCGCGCACGAAAGTAATGAGCTTGAAATGAATAAAGAAGTGTCAGTGCAGGGGGCCTTTCCTAGTGACGTAGATCATCTTGTCTTCTGTCCTGACTCTGAGACGATACTTAGCCCTCTCACTTTGTTCGATCCTCGGGCATCTCGATCTGAAGGCGTGTGCGAGGTTCGCAGCATCTTTGGTTGATTCACAACAAACCTTGAAGCTGTCAATTATACCTCTGGAAACTAACATGAGCTTTCGTTGTCGTTGCCCGTAGGCCACGCGCCTATCGAAAGTTCCCCGCCTGTACTCTTTCAACGGTGGCATCCTCCGCTACTCTTTCGGAGGACACTTTAACCTCGACATTATTGAACTTGGCAGTTCTTTCCAGACTGATACTGCAACGAATCCATGAGATGCCATATTCTCTAGTGAAAATGTAGGAACGCCAGGGCCGCCTGAGTTGTGAACTAACTGGGCCTTCTGCTTGATTTCGTTCGCTTCCTCATACGTTGCTTTCTTTTCTGTCGTTTTCTCATCCTGAAGTCAGATCTACTTAGTTTGTGCGCCATAGACATTCCATCTATGTTATGGTATATGCGATGTGTCGAATATACGTTAACTGCTAGACTGCAAGGGAAGATCACGGATATTCATGGCCTTAGCCAGCTCTGTCGAAAACGAAATCTCGTGGCATTCAGCACAGTCGAGTACGGATGGACCCGGTTTGACGTCGAATACTCTCAGTGCGAGAGATTGGCCTTAGGAGAGAGATTCTTTCGTTTGGAGAGGCATGTCAAACCCAATAAGGAAAGCATTTAGACTGAAATGCGTTAGCCGTGCTGATCCATCTTCTTGTTTTCTTCTTTCTCTTTCTTTCTTCTCCGGTTCCAGCCCTTTCGACTATATCGCCCCAAAGTAACTCGACACAGTTCTCCAATCCTGGCAAGATATGATTTCCGCATTTTGATGATTCAGGTGGTATTGATGGAGTTAGGACTCGCAGGATGTTCAGAGGCAAGGCAGAGTTCCGCCTGCTCTTTGCACGCTTATATGGAGCGACGACAGTTATGACTCAAGGTAGTTCATGAGAACGAGAGTTGAGAGTCGTTTTTCGAACGATTGCCCGCATGTCCTTCTTCTTGTTGCAACTGACCTGAGTAGAAAGAGGTGAGAATCAAATGGGTTATCGAACATACGATGCGCCCGTGGAGGAAGGCAAGCAGTACGAAGTCGACATCGAGGAATTGAGTCGACGCGGTGACGGCCTGGCACGTATCGAGGGATTTGTGGTCTTCGTGCCAAACGCGAAACCTGGGGACCACATCAAGATCGAAATCACGCAAGTTCGCGACCGCTTCGCTATAGGTGAACGAGCTGAGTAATCCGCCAGCCGAAGTTAAGGGCGCACCATTTTTTTGCAGTATGTGAGGAGGATTTGATAATGAGAATCGCAGATATCGAGAACGGAATGAGACACGTGAACATTGAAGGTAAGATAGTCAACATGGACAGCTACATGCTTGTGATAGATGATGAATCTGGAAGAACATTTGTCAGATACTCACGAAGAAATCTTGAGAATCCGATCAAAACAGGCAACTACGTAAAGATTTATGGTGGCCAAGCGGTGAGGTACTCAGGAATCCTCCAATTGAAGATGCAACCGAAGGGACGAATAGTTCTACGGTAGGGGCTTTCCAATGCCCAACTATACCAGATCTAATTCGCTTGCGCTTCAAAGGTGATAGGCTCGAATAAACACTTGTGCAGACGTTGCGGAAACTGCTGCATAATACATTGGAGATCATTCGAAGCAACACATGACGATGTGATCCGATGGAGAAAAGAAGGAAGAGCAGACATTTTGAAATATACCGCGATGAATTCTGAAGACCCGAACGACCGATCAGGAACCTTTACTTCAAACAGCTGCCCGTTTCTGAGAAGAAATGAAAGAGGGAACATCTACCGCTGTGGCATAAATGACACCAAGCCTTTTCACTGTAGGAGCTACCCAGACGATGGAGTATGTGAACGCACGATCAATCTGGACTGAGTCGGAGAGGTTCCATGATTCGCTACACTGCGCATCAATGTTCAAAGACGTCATGCTTGCGTTGCTTGCTAGAGTATTGAACGAGCTAAGAAAGAGGAGCCTCGGGGGATCCTTCCCCTAACAGGTGATTGTTAGAAGAGAGGGTTTGGGAGATTCCTCTCCCAAGATGATGAAACGCACTGAATTGTGTGTGTGCGCGTATGTAACGTATGTTAGCTTTCTCTTGCCGTCTAGCTAGGTTTCATCTCACCTCTGCTATAACCTATACTCCTTAAGATGGGGGTAACAGCACGCCGCTGCCCGTCTTTTCCACAGTCGCGTATAAGCGCTCAATGGCGCATTCTGACGATTGAGTGGAAACGGGCTTCCACACTCACACCAAAGAACTCAACGGTTCACGCACACACCAATGGTTAAGCATGCTGCTCGATCCCCATTATCTGGAGCTAGGATACGTCACCTCCATCTTCAAGTTTCGTCATCTTTCGTTCTGTTAGATGTGGATTCGCCCATTTCCAGTGTTGCTTGGTCTTCAGCATGTGGTACAGCATTCTTGTCAGCTTCCTCATCGTTGAGACATGCGCAAGTTTTCCGGAGCCTGTTCTCTTCTTCACCGATAGATAGTGATCGCGTATCGGTTTATTGTACCGCATCACAGTATCAACCATGATAGATAATGCCCACCTTGCGATTGATGATCCATCCTTGGTCATCTTTCCTCTCCTCTTGACATCAGCGCTGTCTCTGCTTGTTGGAACTATGCCGAAGAAGCTTGCCAGATGATCGTCTGACGGAAATCGGTTCACATCGCCTATGAATGAGGAGAGGAGGGAGGCAAGGTAGTAGTCAACGCCTGTTATGCTCATCAATAGTTTTACGTCACCGCTCTCCTTGGCATTCTCCCTTATGCTATCCTCCAGGGGAATGCACTGCGCCTCAAGAAACTGCAGCCTATCCATCATAGTACGGAGGACCAGGTCTCGTTTATCATGGAATTTCAGTGAATGAATCGCTCGTCTTCTTCTGACTGAGAAGTTGTCTCTGGTCTTTGGGAGGGAGTCGTAGAGGCCTTCACGCTTCAAGTAGCCTATCACACTATTCTTCAGTCGGCCTATCTCGACGCCTAACTTCACTCTTTGGACTAAGAGGTCCCTAGCGATCTGCTCATCTCTGTCGAGAAGGTGAGATTCCGGTAGCATGCCTGCCATGTGGAGCTTCGCTATCTTCAGGCTATCCACCCGATCATTCTTCTTCTTGCTCCTAACAATCCACGTAAGCGTCTTAGGATGCGCTACAGTAATGTCATTGTATCCATGCATTCTCAGTGCCCTCGATATTGGGTAAGCCATTATTGTAGACTCGAAGGCTACCCTCGCGTCCTTCGGCACCCTGCTCGCAAAGAATGCGTATCCTTCCTCGTTCATGGGGAACGTGAACCGGTCAGCAACGTCTCCAATTGGAGAGAGAACCGTAGCTAAGCTCTCTCTATCCCCTAAATCTATACCAGTAATAATAGAGTTCATCTTACAACCCTTCACCTTTGCTCTCTTCCTATCCGCCTTCATTCTTCTTTTAACCTCCCATTCTAGGCGGCAAAGGCGACTCCCTGCCTGGAGACTGTGTGAAAATTTGATTTGGGGCAAGATGCGCTGGTCAAGCGGTAGTTGCCGGATGGATGAACTTGCTTTTCTTCTCTCCTTCTTTTTCGTCCCTTAGCGCTGATGATTCACTCGTTACGTATTGAGTGAGGCTAACAACGCCGTCGTACCGAGTATGTTAATGGCTCTGCGCATGTTGTAGGTGAGCATCGTGAACCCAACCTCGCCATTAACCTTCCTTAGCCCTCTGAGGAGGAGATAGCCCTGATTGAATGTTCTCTTCATGGTACCGAATGGGTGCTCCGCTAGCTCGAATCTCATCTCAGCCTTCTTCCAACCATCTAGACTTCTAAGCCTCGTCCTCATCTCATCAAGAACATCCTCGTGCTCCCACCTCTTCATGATCCTCCCTTCTTCGCCTTGAGTACACTTCGTCATGTAGAACGGACAGGTGAAGCATGCACCTTCTGTCCTGTAGAGGGCATACCTCTTGTTATGCTGGTTCTTCTTCCAGTAGCAGAAGCTAAGTATCTTACCGGCTGGGCAAGTGTAGGTATTGCTCTTCTTATCGTAGATGAATTTGTCCTCGTAGAACTCGATCGTAGGTATGCCTCTTCTCCTAGCTGCGTTAGCCTCTCCCCTCGAAGGCTCAGGAATGTATGGTGTTATGCCATTATCAACGCACTCCTTAATCTCCTCAAATTTATGATAACCCTTGTCTGCGGTTACTTCTAGGCTCTCTACACCAAGCATATCCTTGGCCTTCTTTGCCATGGAACTCAATTGGTTCTCATCATTATGATGGTTCGTGACATCATACTCTGCGATGAGCTTATTCTTTGAGTCGACAGCTAGCTGAGTGTTGTAGCAGACCTCAATCCTTCCATTATTCTTCATCAGCCTGCTCTCGGGGTCAGTCAGTGAGATCTCCTTCTGCCCTGACTCATTCATCTTCCCTAGCAATAGTTCGTACTCGCTCTTCTTCGCCTGAAGTTGCTTTACCTTCTCGTTAAGATTCTTCATTTGCCCAGCAGCAACAATTCCGTCGCTCCTGTCATTCTCTTCTAATTCGCTGATATAGCGCTCTACCCTTTCGTTGATGAGCTTCAGTCTGTCAAGAAGCTTCTCCTCATTGAAGTTCCTATCCTTAGAATTGACGGCCTTGAACTTGCTCCCATCTATAGCGACCAACTCGGCACCAAATAGGTCAAGGCTCCTACAGAGATAGAGGAACTCCTTGAAGACTGGTTTGATGCAACCAATATTCTCCTTCCTGAAGTCTGCGATGGTCTTGAAGTCTGGAGCGAGTTTCTTCATCAGCCACATCGCCTCAACGTTCCTGTGGCATTCCCTCTCAAGCTTCCTGCTGGTCCTTATCTGATTCAGGTAGCCGTAGATGTAGAGCTTGAGCATATCTCCAGGATCGTATGGCGGTCTACCCTCCTCGTTTGGTTCAGAGCGCTTGAAGCCAAGCTGTTTCATGTCAAGACTATCAACGAACGCATCTATGAATCGGACAGGATTCTCCTCATCTACATAATCGTCGAGGGTATCTGGCAGAAGAATGAGCTGGCTCCTGCTCGTTCCTTCTACATAGTGGCCTTTTCGTGTTATCATTCTTCCTCCTCCCACTTCTCGTTGGTTATCACGAGGTAGGCAGTCTTTCCAAGGAACTCCTTCGGGCAGGTGACCTTCGCTCCGGTACCATGCGGAGTGACTCGCCTCTTCACGAACCCGAGAATCCCTTTCAACCTCAGCTCCTTCGTAACCTCAAACTTCACCTTTCTAGGCATATTGCTCTATAAGAGCAATTAACTATTTATGACTATGCCATCCCTGACGCGTTCTGAAGAGAGTTTTCACACAGTCTCCTGACAAGGAGTCGCCCCAAGAAGAGCTAGCACGTTACAATTCAGTCACACCACTACCTAAGCGAATGGAAACCTGTTCGCTAGATACGATACTATGATATCTTGAATACCAGAAACTCAACTAGGTGGCGGTGGATCCCTCCCGGTCCACCAATACAAATCCCGCATCTGAGCTGGTTTTGAGCTGAATGTCTGCTTTTTTAGCTATTGTTTTTTGCTTGGTTTTTCATTTCGCTTGAAGGTTTAAAACTGTCAAGCTGCTATCATCTCACCTGTTGGCGCGCCTTGAGTAGTCGTTGGCATCCGACCGAGAGGAGGGTGTTGGCGCTTTTCGCTGATGGTAAGCCCCGGTCGCATAGAGATGTTGTTCGGGCGACTGGGCTGAGTGAGACAGCGGTTTGGAGTTGTTTTAAGCGTTGCTGGGAGAAGGGCATCTTCTCCGTACGAGGCGACCGACCAGGGAGACCTTGCACGTAGGGAGCTATGGCTTGAGCCGCAGAAAGCTTTTGAAACATGTCGTAGAACGGAAAACCGTAGGCTCGGATAGCGCCCAATTCAGGGAAATGAGAACTATTGCAATGATGAATACTACCGCCTAGGTTTGGTCATACGAGGATCCCTGAAGCAGTTCCTTCTTCTCACTTGCTTTATGATGATCTTTACAACTGCGGTCGGAGTGACGTACAATAGTCCGATTAGCGTTGCGGCGAATATTCCTGAGATGACTACGGCAAACTCTGGGGTGAAGCCGAGTGCATAGAAAATTGTTGAGGCCAAGCGTAGAGCAACTACCAAAGGGTACAATAGCACTCTGGTCACCTGCGACAAGAACGGTTTCTGTTGGATCACTGCTGCCACTGCTGGGCTGAATGAGTAGTAGAAGGCGTTGAATACCCTCATGAAACATCGCCCAGCAAATGTGGATTCCACGAACTGATCTCTGAATGCTCTGAGGAACTGCACTTCCGGAGCCAACTCCGATCCGTAGGCCGCTGATGCGATCACACATCCCCCGGCCAGGAACCGTGGAACGATCTCCGTAGTAGTGCTGACGGAGATCTTCGTTTCAGTAGTGGTGGCTGTCGTGGTTGTTGAAATTGTTGCTGAAGTCGTTGTTGAAGCAGTGACCGTTGCGGTGGTAGCTGTTAGAGAAGTGAGCGTTGTACTTATCGTCGTTGAGGCAATCAATACCACAGTATGTGTAATGTGCTCAAGCCCCATCACAGTAATAATTGTGGTAACGGTTACAACTCTCTCCTGTGTCCGCACTTCAGTGGACGTGACGGGCACGAATGTATCCAGCTTGAGTTGGTTCACCTTCTGTTGGAACTGCGTCGCAGTGGTTTTTACTGCTGTGATCTTGATCTTGGCGTTTCCAGAGTTGACGTAGTGGGCTGGATTGGTCATAATAGTTAATGTCTCTGCCTCGTCTGTTGATGCTGTGGCCGAGGAGGCGTAGGTCGAGTACCCTTCGCCGCTCGTAGCATACGAGCTGGTTTCGTAACTCCAAACCTGAACTGTGACGCTGATGAAGCCTACGTCATACTGGCTGACGATTCTGAATGCCAGTAGCGTTGGGGTGCCTGTTACTCCTAAGAATAGGAACTCGGTGCAAGCCGTATGTTCGCTGTAATATGTGGGTCTGTATTCGATCCAGTCGACTTTGGAGTCAAACGAACTGCTGGTTGTCTTTACGCCTTTGATCTTGATCTTCCAGTTGCTGCTGCCGTCCCTGAAGTTCTGGGGGTTGGTTGTTACCGTCTGTGTTCTCGTCTCATCAGTGTTTGGTGTCGCGCTTGATGTGTAGCTCGCGTAGCCGTCACCGGAGGTCGGGTATGAGGCTGTGTTATGGTTGTAGAGTTGAATCGTCACTGTGACGCTTGCCGCTGTCCATGCACTGTTAACAGTCCACACGAGTTGCGTCCGCTCGTAGATGTTGCTTGATCCAGTAAACTCCACTTCAGTCGTAAACTCAGTAGGATCACCGAATATCTGAAATCTCAGGTCAAAACATTCATACGTAAATCCATTCGTGTCTGCTGTGAAAATTGAGTCACCGATATTTGTGAGCGATGTGCCATCCCATTTCAACGCACCTAGGTCATCATTGCCCTTGAGCATAGCCCCGAGGATTTTCACGTCGCCCGAGACATCTCTCGGGTTCCTTCTGAGCTGAATCCAGCGATGCGTGAATGCCGTAGTTGGTACGGAGGTAATTCCAGACCAGCCCGCCGTGGTCCATGTCTTCCACGCCACCGACCCTGCTGTCGTGCCGTACACCATCAGGTACTTGCTTCCCGTAGGCTCCCAGTCCCCGTCCGCGCAGCGCTGCGCTGCGAAATCGACGTCGGAGTCATGAATCGGATGACTGGTCCATGTTGCCGGGTTCCAGTCCGCAGTTCGAAGATCAAACGCATTGTCAACTGTAAGAAACATGATCCTGTTCGAGCCAGGATCTGGCTTCAGCGATATCCAGCCCGGATCAGCTGTTATGTCCATGACTTGAACATCGGCGGCCTCCCAGTTTGAGCCTAGCCAACGGCGAGATTTGTAGAGCGTTCCAGAGCTGTCGCCCCAAACGAACATCGCCCGGCCGCTGACGCTCTCATACGCCACGGCGATATCCTCTTTAGTTTTGACGGTGTTCGTTTGGAGGCCTAACTCGTTCCCCCAACTTGTACCATCCCAGATCCATGCTCTGACACTTCCCTCCGGGGTCGTGCCTTCAAGAGCAATGAGGGAAATCTCGTTCGAACCGCTCGTGGGTTTGGAAGCCAGACACACCCAGTAATACTGAGCGTCAGAGGCATGGCCCGAGTCGTTGATATAAGCTTCCGCAGACCATGAAGACCCACTCCACACTCTGTAAGCGAGATCTCTGTCCGTGTCTGTGGATGAAACCGCGTAGACGAGCATGGCCTTGCCACTCGTCTTCTCGTAGGCTATGTCAAAGCAGCGATAGTCATTCGCAGTCAAACCGACAAAGCCAACATTATTTGTCACCGACCAAGTGCTTCCTGTCCACACATAGGCGTCCAGGTATCCATTGTCAGAGAGAGTGACGATGATCTTCTCATCGTATCCAACCATAACGGGCGAGTAGGTGACCCGAATATATCTGACGGGGCTCTCGGCCGACGGTAATTCGGTTTCCGCTCCGTCCCACGCTGAACCGCTCCAGTTCCTTGTTTTGGGAGAACTCAACGTCAAAATTCCCGTGTTACTCCTATAGCCTATGTAGGCTCTGCTCGGCGCTGAAGTTGAGGTTTGACTGAGATAGCTTCGTAAACTCATGTAGATGCTGTTGTCGCTCACGAGATCGGACAGAGTCCCGGAGACTAGAGCTGTGGATCCAAGAAGATTGTGGGCGCTAGGGTTGAAGGACGCCGTGGCAGTTGCTGAGCTTGCGCTTCTTACCGTATAGTAGTTTGCATCGACGTTGACGAGGCTGGCCATATCACCGCTGACAAGCGAACCGGTCAAGATATTCGAGCTGGAAGGACAATATGTTGTCGTCGCTGCTCGAGCCATATTCACGAATATGTTGCTGTACGAGATCGCTATGAGTATGGAGAGAAGGATGAGCGGTACACAGTATCTAGCACTCCAGAAGATTCTTCGCACCTACCGGCCCTCCATCTGAAACTGCGGACTCTTGTTGAGAGATTTTAAAGCTTGCGCGCAGAATCTTAATATGTCTACTTAAACCTCCGGGGGGGGGAAAACCTGATTGCAAAACCGCTCAAATTTAGACGTTTTTGTATAGAATCCAATTGATAGAATTTCTGTCAAGAGCATGTGAGTCTTCAGTGTGCGGCTAGAGTGGTGCGCACCTATGAAGAGCCTCTAGTCCAGGGTTCTCTGGGACGGTTCTTCTGCGTAGCGTTTAAGCACTGTTAGCTATTCTCTCGAGTCGTTTATGTTTTTGCTCCGTTAGTTGCCTGTTCTCGCCGTGGTACGGTTCGTTTCGCATCAGCATCACGTGCATGATCGATAACATTTTGCGGGAGACGGCGATGATGGCTTTGCTTGGTCCATGCCTCCGCTGGATTCTCTCGTAGAACTCTCGCATCTTGGAGTCGTGTTGTCTAGCGGATTGAGCGCATTGGGTTAGAATCCATCGGGCCCGTTTGGAGCCTTTCCTCGTAATGTGGCCTGCCCAGTGGGTTTCACCGGACTGATGAACTTGAGGCGCTAAGCCGACCCAGCTGACAAGTTTCTCTGGTGAAGCAAATCGTTTGACGTCACCTATCTCAGACAGCAAGATCATGGCCGCATAATAGTCGACGCCTGGCATAGTCATGAGAATCTTCGCTTGCGCCTCGTTTACGGCGTCCTTGGCGATTTGAATGTCTGCGCCTCGTATCTGTTCATTCAATGCTTCTAGGATTTGCAGATTGGATTTCAGAATATGGTCATCTGTGGCTGGGAGGTTTAAGCTGCGAAGCCATTCTAAGCCTTCTTTTCCGAATAGGTCCGTGTAGTTGTAGGATAGGTCGTGCTTGTCTATGAGTGCGTGAATTCGATTTTTCACTTCGACTCTCATCTTGATCAGACCGGCGCGGTGTCTGATGAATGTTCTTCGCTCGCGGTTTTTTCTGGTTGGAACGTAGCTTTCAGCCGCAAGGTTCCCTCTCAATAGGTAGGCTAGCGTTTTGGCGTCAAGTTTATCCATCTTGACTCTTGCTTCAGCTATGGCTTTTGTTCTCGATGGATTGGAGAGTTTCACTTCGAAGCCTTCGTCATCCAGCTTATCGTAGAACTTGATCCAGTAGTTGGCTGATGGCTCCACAACCGCTTTGACATTGGAGTCATAGGATCTTGCAAGGTTGACTAGGCTTCTGGCGCCGTCTATCGTGTTCTCGAATCTCGCTTCACGGAGAATTATCCCGTCTTCACCCATCAAGGCTGCTTGGCAGAATTGTTTGTGCACGTCTATTCCAACATAGACTGCCATTTCTATTTCACCTCCATTTTTTCGGTTGGCTTGAACGCGGCACTCACCTATTCGCGCGAGAAGCGCATTCAATGATCCGCTCCAGGAGACTGCCCATTCACACACCAGACCGATACTGGTCAGCGCACCATCTGGCTTACCAACCGCGGAGCATCGATACGCCAACGAGGGCTAGAGACTTTTCATCTCTTCACACACAATTCTTGTTGTTCATTCGTTAGAGGATTCTCCCCGACGATCCCTCTTACCTTTTCTTGGTTCGCATCTTTCGTCGATGGGACGGTTATTGTAACAACTGAGCCGAATATGCCAAGTATAGGGATTACTGAAATGCAGGATATTCTGAGATAATCGCCCACGTAGCTCGCGCGTCGTTACCAACGACTTGATACCGAATTCTCCCCGGTCCTACGTTCCTATGATGAATATTCCACTGACTTAATGATTGTCCTCAGACTTGTAGAATACGCTGATGTGATCCGTTGTCCCCTATGATGCGAGATGGCTGGGTTGTCAGAGTCGGGGCCAGTGAGAGGGACTACTCGTTAACAGCGTGGGGCGAGGCTGCAGTTAGGCGAAAGAAATGACGCTGAGCCTGCAGGTCGATCGTTAACCAGAATTGGGTTACGGCCGGCCAGCAAGGAAAGGTAATAGTCCACTCGCTTGACGGGTCCGATGTTGATCCATTCCGTTGGTTTGGAGGGAGTGGCTACCGTCTGTGAACCTGTGACTGTTGTTACAACTGGAGTGACGGTGCTTGTCACAGACGATGGGGTTTGGGAGAGAACTGTTGCCATCCAACAACGCCAATTATCATCAATCCCATGATCAATAGGGTTAGAAGACGCTGTCGGCTCTGAGACGACATGACGAAACCACAATATCTCTTCTGGTAAATGAGATAAGACTAACCTTCTTGGTCTGGATGGTGTGAGTTTGCGAGTACTCTCACGTAAGTCGTTAGGACGAGCAGGATGGGTGATAGGGTATGCGATTCAGTGAAATGGTGTGTGACATGGCCGGTGCGGCCGCCCAGAACTACCACTCAAACTCGGGTTCCACGGTCAGGCCTACGCCAAGGATCTCAGACAACTAGTGCAGTGGTTTCGAAAGTATTTCTGTTTTCGCCTGGTTAAGCGAGGCTACCCTGATGGCACCATGCCTACGGCCGGGCCGGCCGGCCTGAAACCATGCTTCTCTGAGTTTTGAACCCAAACTGGTATGAATCCCGCCCAGTCCACCATCATAGGGTCGGATCAAATATCCATCAGAGAATCGCTTGGATATTTGAAGGGTCCATTGCCACCGATTCATCTTGAGAAGACAATATGGATGAATGTGAGGTCTTTCCATGCCACTCGTGGCCCGGAGCTTTTGACCGCTAAGGCAAGTGGACATATCCTCTTCCTCGGTGGAAGAGATCAGTGACGTATACTGTCCGTTCCTCAACTGCATACACCACTCGATAGTCTCCGATTCTGAGCCGGAAGAGGTCTTCTCTTCCTTTTGTTCCCTTCAATCTGACGATGTCAGCGCCTACTCTTGATTCATAGGGATTGGTCTCCAAGACGTGCAGTCCTCTGATGACTCTTGACCGCTCTTTAGGATTCATCCTTGAAAGAGTCTTGGCAATTGCGCGATGAAGCTTCACTTGATGACGCATTAGATCTCGTCCAAAGAAAGGAAAGCCGCTTTGTCCTTAAGGCGTTCATACTGATTCTCCATGAACCCCTCGTATTCCGCCAGAGACATTAGTCGCCTCAGTATTTGGTCGTAGGTCTCTCCCTTCTTTCCGAAAGATCTCAGACGTTCTCTTGTCTCTTTCTCCACCAAGATGGTGGTAGCCACTCATTATCACCACTATATGCGTAGCCATATGTAGCTTATAGGTGCTTATAATAACTGCGATCTTCCCTTTCTTAGGTTCGATTCCGTATCAGATCATTCGTTGGAAAGAGGTCTTCGAGTTCAAATGATCGTCGATGCGAACTCTCAAACTGTGGAGCCGATTCCGGCATCAAAAAAGCAGTAGACCCAGCACGGTGCTTTCTCCAGAATACCTCGAAAGTGCATGTAGGGTATTCGCGCCTTACTAGGTTCGAGTCCCCGCGGGTTCGCCCCTAGACTAAGGAAGTTGGGCCTCATCGAAGGATAGAAACGCGTGTAGCATAACTATGGCTTGCGTCTTAGATTCGTGGCCCAGGCCTGGCCTTGGGATTCACGTTTGAATCATGGTTCTCGGCGGCCGCATCACTCTGGATATCGTTGTAGCGTGCGCCAGTACTTCGATTGTCGAGGATATGTTCCTTGATGTGCTATCACAGTGATTTGCTTCTAGCGCGCTACCATAATCTATCCGGAAACTGGATCCCGTAGTCTTGTGAAAGTTGCTTACCGTCGCGCGCTTCCTTATGACAGTCGGAGAGTAGGCTAGGCTATGTCAGGTGAATAGGCACCCGGGCTAATGGT
>Ga0315282_10000776_pt1 | contig 62265 bp, 62 predicted proteins | sample YL17G07_20_MG_FD_203693 | JGI IMG/M metagenome (GOLD analysis project Ga0315282, IMG submission 203693) | Sediment microbial communities from Yellowstone Lake, YNP, Wyoming, USA - YL17G07_20 | ecosystem: Environmental > Aquatic > Freshwater > Lake > Sediment | place: USA: Wyoming | collected...
TTCCCCCTGCGCCAGGACTTCAAGGATCCGTAGCCGGGTCGTCTGTCCCACGGCCTGCAGGAACTCCGCTTGAACTTCGTGCCGACCCATGAACCCATCCTCCGGGAACGTGACTGCCGACTATCGAAGCAATGCCCGTGCCGACGTCTTGGTCAGATGGATCGGGAGCCCGAACCCTGAATCGCTAGATCAGCTCGGACATCAGTCCCCGGACCTTGACTTCGATCTGGTCGCGGACCTCTCGGAACTTCGCCAGAACCTGGTCGTTGCTGCCCGTTGCCGCGGCTGGATCTTCCAGTGGCCAGTGCAGCCGTTTCACCTCCGGCGGGACGACCGGACACCGTTCGTCGGCGTTTCCACAGACGGTGATCACCAGATCCATGCTTCGGGCCAGGGCCTCGTCAAACGCCTTCGACTGATGTCCCGAGATGTCGATGCCCTGCTCCCGCATCACCCGCACGGCATAGGGGTTCAGCCGGCTCGGCTCCATCCCGGCGCTGTGCGCCTCCACCCGCCCTTGGCCGTAGTGCCGGGCAAAGCCTTCGGCCATTTGGCTGCGGGCGGAATTCCCCGTGCAGACGAACATTATCTTGATCCGATCGCTCACGTCCTCCTCCCTCTGCTTGTCAGGGCGTGTCAGATTTCACCGCCCACGGCGGTGTCCACGGTTCATCCAGAAGCTGGACATCCACCTGCCGGCCCTCCGACACCTGGCTGACACGATCTTGCACCTGATTCACCAGGTAGCGGGCCAGGGGGCAGCCGGGCATGGTCAGTACCATCCGAACGGAGATCCGTTCTTCTGCTACACCGATCTCCTTGATGAGGCCGAGGTCCACGACGTTCATATGGACCTCGGGGTCCATCACGTCCCGCAATGCCTCAGCGACCGTCTCCGCCGTGATCATGGCCGGCCCTGCGCATCCTGCGCCGCGGTTTCTCGCAAACATAGACTCGACGTTCCTCGCGCGGTGTGATCGTCACCTTCCGGAAGTGAGCCCGCAGTGCCTGGGTCAGGCGTCCCCGGGGATCCAGGGTGCGCGCAATTTCCGCCACGGTTCCCCACATATCTGCGGTGTGATGCAAGGCATCGTGGGCCACCACGCTCCGGATACTGCCAACCCCAAGGGGAAGCGCGGCGGCATCCGCCTGCATGAGCGTTGTTCGCTTCAGGAGGTCAACTCCGGCGAGGATCCGCCGGGCATCCGCCAGGGCATCCTCATCCCGATCGAGGGCCAGGATCCGCAAACCGTGGACCGCCAGGACCAGCGTCAGGCAGGCGCATGTGCCAGCGCCGATCTCAAGGACGGGTGTCTGCGTGTCCCTGACCAGCGAGGCCACGAATTCCCGTTCCCCGAGGACGCGAGGCTGCTCCCTCTCAGCCTGGCGAGGGTTCACCATTGAGGTGCCCCATGCGACACTCGGAGGACATGGGTCTCATCCTCTTTAAACACCCTGCCCAAGTCACGTCAACCTCGGTAGACCGGGCTGCTCAGGCAGGATGGCAGATCCCATCGCCGGCTGCCTCGCCGCGGACCAGCGCGACGACGACGGGAAGCAGGGGCGCCAGCATCTCCCAGGACTCCTCCACCGCCTTCGGGCTTCCCGGGAGATTCACCACGAGGGTCCGCCCCCGAATGCCTGCCCGGCCTCTGGACAGGACGGCGAACGGGGTGTGACGCCGCCCCTCCGACCGCAGGAGTTCCGCCAGGCCCGGCATCTCCCGATCTAGCACCGCTTGCGTCGCCTCCGGCGTGACATCCCGCGGGGCGGGGCCCGTGCCCCCTGTGGTCAAGATCAGATCCACCGATAACTCATCCGATAGCTCGACCAGAACCGCGGAGATCAACGCCTGTTCGTCCGGAATAACACGATAGGCGGCGACCTCGGCACCGGTTGCCCGTAGCCGCTCCTGAAGTACCTTGCCGCTCAGGTCTTCGCGTTCGCCCCGGGCGCTTCGGTCACTGACGGTCACAACCGCGCTCTTCATCGCTGCCTCGTCGAGATTGGGTCGGTCCGCCGCGGGGGTTGACGCACCATCAGCAGCACCCCCCGGCAGACCGAACTGTTTGCCCGAAATCCAGGGCCAGGAGGTCGCTGATGACGAAGTTGGCCGATCGCAGCAGCGACGTCATCTTCATTTGAGCTCCGAACAGCTCGCCCACCGTGGGGTGCCGCTGGTATTCTGCCTGCGCCTCTCGAATTGCCTGGATCTGCTCCTCGCTGACCGTGCCGGCCTGCTGGGCCCGCTGGAAGGCGTCCACAGCCCGCTGGAGATTCTCGTGGAGCCGCTGGACCTCGGGATCTCCTTGGGTACGCTCCAGCGCCCTCACGAGCGCCTGCCCGGCCGGCGTCGCTTTCAGCGCGCCGATGAACTTCTGCGTCTGGGCCAACACGACGGATTTCTCTTCTCCGGTGGTCATGTCCCCCCCTTACCCGCAGCATCCGCCGGCCGGCGCGCACGCGGAGGCGTAGTCCATCCCGATTTCCTGACTGATGAGTGCCGCCACCTCCCGCAGGAGTACCACCAGATCGTCCTGCGTCCGGAGATACTCCCGGACCGCCGGGGCCTCGGCGAGAGCCCGCCATTCGGCCTCCAGCGCTTCCCCTTCTCGCGGGTCTCCCCCGCCCCACGATCTGGCGGTCTCGAATTCCTGCCGGCAACGCTGATAGCCCCGAAGGCGCCGGGTCAGCTCGACGTCGGTCATCAGCGTGTCGCGAGCCTCCTCAAAGGCGCGGAACGTCGCGGACTCCGCGATGGCTCGGGCCAAGGCACGGGCCGCGTCCATGGCCGTTGCCTCCAAATCCGTGGCATCTGCAACGACGCCGAGGTCAGATTCCGGCATCACGTTCTCCCTTCTTCGCGAACCGTTCTTGAAAGCGACTCGACCGCCCTGGCGATCCGGGATTCGGACAGCTTCCCGCCCTGGCTGACGATCCGGTCCCCCACCATGACCATGGGAAGCCCGCCACCGCGCTCGACTGCGGCCAAGACCGCGGGAAACTCGAAGCTGCGCTGGCTGAACAGCTCGATGTGCTCGACCGCGAGTCGGCCCTCGAACCGCTGGCGAAGCCGCCCCCCGATGAACCCGACGGCGGCAGCCCAAGTCATTCCAGCGCCACACGACACGTCCGGGGCCGTGAAGACCCGCACCGGTACCGGGCTGCCTGTCTCCGTCATCCGCAGCACCCCCCCCGACGGCTGGGACCGCAGCACGAGCCCGAGCCACCGCCCGAGCGGGCGATGCCCACGCCTGCATAGTCTTGCATGACATTCCGACTGCCACAGAGAGGGCAGCGTGGGGACAGCCCACGCTCCTTTTCCGCCAGGGTAGCCCGCACCGTGAACTGCTCCCCGCACGCCTCGCACCGATACGCGTAGACCATGAGCCCGTTCCCTCCTTCTTCCCTCTTTCAGGCAGCACCCAGGCGGCGATCTTGATCGGTCTGGTCGAAAAGCAGGGCCGCCGCGCGGTCCACCGCCGCCAGACCCCGGATCTCGGTATCCATCAACGGCAGCATGGCGACTGGCACATGGAACCGCCGCTCGATCTCGGCCAGGTACTTGGCCTGCATCGCACGGCGCTTCCGGAAATAGCCATTCGTCGCCTGCTCCGGCGGAATGATTTGGTTAGCCACCACGAGCTGCGTGGGGATCCCGGCGGCGGCCAGATCCTGGGAGGCCCGATGGGCCTCCACGACAGGGGTGGACTCGGGATACACGACGAAGGCGAAGACGCTCCGCGTCGGATCCTTCAGTCGGGCGATGATCCGGTCAAATCGGGACCGCGTCTCCGCCCGCAGGGCGCCCCCCTCTTGCGTGGTCGTGACCAGCAGCTCCACCTGGTGGCTGTAATCGAACGGTAATTCGAGGAGCCGCAGGGTGTGACCGGTGGGTGCGGTGTCGAACACGACAATCTCATAGTCATCGCTGTCGGCGTAGGCGGTGAATTTATCGAAGGCCGCCATCTCCTCGGTGCAGGGGGATTCCAGCTCCTCGCGGAGGGCCAGGAGCATCTCCTCGGAGTGCCGCCCGCGCGCCTGCTCCAGAATCCGGGCCTTGTACTCCTCCGTGGCCTGCCTGGCGTCGATCTTCGCCGTCCACAGCGTCGGCAGGTCGGGCAGCGGGGCTGGACGGTCTCCGACCGGCGTGTCCAGCACCTGGCCGATATGCGCCGCCGGGTCGGTGGTGAGCAGTAACGTCTTGAAGCCTTGCCGCGCCAAGTGAACCGCGGTGATGCAGGAGACGCTCGTCTTCCCCACACCTCCCTTGCCGCTGAAGAAGATGGCCTTGCCGTGACCGTTCCGGGGCGTCAGGAGATCCATCAACTCCCCCGAGTCCGGCTGGCGCATGCTGAGGCGCGACTCCGCCGTCTCAGGGGAGCCTGTGGCGGCGGCGGTGACTCTGGGCTGCCCGTCCAGCTCCCGGCCGACGTCGCGCAGGTGCGCCACCCCCTTGACCTCGGTGTCGCGGAGGGCCATCTGCCGAAGCGGCACGGCGAAGCGCTGGCGGATCTCCGCCAGGTGGCGCTGCTGCATCTCGTAGCGCTTCTTGAAGAACGGCTGCTCGCAGACCTCGGCGGGAAGGAACCCGTTGACTATCAGCTCCTGGGATTCGATGCCCAGGCGGCGCAGCTCAACCGCCGAGCGCTCCGTCTCGAAGATCGCCGTCTGCTCCGGCTGCAGCACGAAGATGAACCGGGTGCGCCGCGGGTCTCCCAGGAGGGCGATGGCCCGGTCGTACTTGGCCTTGGAGTCCTGGATGGCCTGGACGGGGCCGAGGCAGGTCTGACCGGACCCCTTGGCGCTCTCGGCGATGTGCTTGCTCCAGTCCACGGGCAGCTCCAGCAGCCGAATGGTATGGCCGGTCGGCGCCGTATCGAAGATGATCAGGTCAAAGTCCCCCCGGTCCATGAAGTCCACGAACCGATCGAACGACGCCAGCTCGGTCGTGCACGGAGAGCGAAATTGTTCTTCAAGGACCTGGAGGACGTCCGCAGGCATGGCCGCGCGGAACGGAGCCAGGACCCGGTCCCGATATTCCTCCGTTGCCTTGTCCGGGTCAATCTCCATGGCCCACAGGTTTGGGACACCGGCGATGGGAGCGATGTGGTGGCCGATGGCCTGTTCGAACACGTCGGCCAAATTCGAGGCGGGATCCGTGGTGATGATCAGGGTCTTTCGGCCCTTCTCCGCCTCGCGCACCGCCGTGGCGCACGCCATGGTCGTTTTCCCGACGCCGCCTTTTCCCGAAAAAAACAGGTACTGGGTTTCCATTGAACAATCTCCTTGGGTGGGTGCCAGCACGGACGGCCGAATTACCCCTCGGCGATCCACGCCTGAAGCTCTGTGTAACTCGGGTAGGCGCGCTCCTTCACGAGACGCCCGTTGACGAGGGTGATCGGCAGGGCGGGAATGCCCACCGCCTTCAGTCGCGCGATCACCTCCGACTGCTGCATGAACTTGGCCGGCTGCTGGCTGAGCAAGTATCGCTCGATGCCGACCTGGCCGTCGTGCTCCTTCTTCAGCTTGAGAATCGCCTCGTGAATATCCAGCACGGCCGGATCGATCGTCGGCCCGCAGACCCCGCTCGCGCAACACATGGGCGGGTCGAAGATCTCGATGGTCACTTTCCGTTCGGGCATTCTGCCTTCCTCCTTCCCTTCACGTTTCCGCATCTTGCCTTCCACCCGCAGGAGAGCCGCGCGGGCTACTCACCTATCCGCATGTTCATCGCACCGCCGGCACGAGCAGGACGGGCAGGGGGGCGTAGCGGGCGACGTTGTTCGCCACACCTCCCAGGAACAGCTCCTTCACGGCTCCGCGGCCGTTGCTCCCCATCAAGATGAGCGTGAAGTCGTTCGCGCCCACTCGATCGAGGATGACCGCGCTCGGATGCCCGTACGGGATGTCTACATGGACGGCCGTCGCACCATGCTGCTCAAGACGGGCCTTCACCCTCTCCAGTCGGCGGCCATCGATCTCGTTGAACTCGTCCAATTTGTGCCTCAAATGTCGCTCGATCTTCACCTGATCCTGCACGTGCAGAAGGGTCACCTCGGAGTGCCCCTCCCGCACGATGTACTCCAGGCAGGCCTGGGCCCGCTCGGCGGTATCGGAGAAATCGGTCGGGAACAGGATGTGCCGGAACAGCCCCGCGCACAGCGCCCGGCACCGGGCACCGTCGGTGGCACCTTCCGCCACCTCGATCCGGATCAGCAGCACAGGGATCGACGCCGTGCGGATCACGGAGTAGGCCGTCGAGCCGAGCAGCACATCCCCGATCAGGGAGGCCCCGAGCGACCCGACCACGATGACGTCAGCCCGTCGCTCCACCGCAAGCCGGTTGATCTCGACGAAGGGAATGCCGACCGGCGTCTCGACCTTGACCTGCAGGCCGGCCTCTTCCAGGATCCTCCGCTGCGCCTCCAGCCGGGGCAGCAGGGACTGCCTGAGCTGCTCGGACAGACCGCCGACGTCGCGGACATGGAAGACGTGCACCAGCGTGGCCTGTCGCGCTCCGACGCGGACGAGGTCCGTGGCGCAATCCATCATATGGTCTGCGGCCTCCGATCCGTCGCTAGCGATGAGCACCCGTGACAACATGGGCAACCTCCTTTGTCTCGGCCGGCAGGGCGAACCAGTGCCGCGTCCGATTGCACACGGCGCAGACCGAGAGCATGACCGGCACCTCGATCAGCACCCCCACCACGGTGGCCAGCGCGGCTCCGGAGCCCGGACCGAAGAGGGCGATGGCCGTCGCCACGGCCAACTCGAAGAAGTTGCTCGCCCCGATCAAGGCGCCCGGCGCGGCGACGGCATGCTCGACCTTGAAGAGGCGCATCAACCCATACGTCAGCGATGAGTTGAAATACACCTGGATGAGAATGGGGATGGCGATCAGGATCACGTGGATGTATTTCTGCGTGATGTTGTCGGCCTGGAACGCGAAGATCAAGACCAGGGTGGCCAGCAGGGCCAGCATGCTCACGGGCGCGAACCGCGGGAGCAGGGTCTGCTCGAACCAGATCGCCCCTCGGCGCCGGATGAAGTACCGGCGCAGGAGCACGCCCGCCGTCAGGGGGATCACGATGAAGATGATCACGGAATACAGCAGGACGTGGAAGGGGACATCCAGGGAGGATGCCCCGCTCACCAAGAAGCGCACGATGGGCGCAAACAGCACCAGCATGATCAGGTCATTCACTGACACCTGCACCAGCGTGTACGCGGGATCGCCGTCCGTCAGGTAGCTCCACACGAAGACCATGGCCGTGCACGGTGCCGCCGCGAGGATGATACTGCCGGCGATGTACTGGGACGCCTCGTCAGGCGTGATCCAGGCCCCGAAGAGATACCGAAAGAATAGATAGGCGATCAGCGCCATGGAGAACGGCTTGACGAGCCAATTCACAAACAGCGTGATCAGCAGACCCCGTGGCCGCTTCCCCACGTCCCGTATGGCCGCGAAATCCACCTTCATCATCATCGGGATGATCATCAGCCAGATCAGCACGGCAATGGGCACGTTGATCTGGCTGCCCTCGCCGAACTCCAGGCTTCGCATCGAATCGATGAAGCCGGGCAGCGCCTTGCCCAGGACCACGCCGACCACCATGCAGAGGCCAACCCAGATGCTCAGATACCGCTCAAAATAATTCAGCCGCTTCTCTGTCGCAGGGGAACCCGTCAAATCCCCCATGTCCATGAACTCCTTTCCAGATTACCTTCCCGGGTGAACTCGCCTGTGTCGTTACGGCACGGCCCACGCCGTCTCCAGAGGACCCGTGGGGGAGTCCCGAGTAGCTGCCGCGACGCAGTCAATGTCCCTTTATCGCATCCGCGTTCCACACAAGACGAGCCATTACGCTGCCCGAGGGCCCTCAGCGGGGCCCCGAAAGTCGTTGACCGCTTGTCCCACCAAGATCCGCATGCCCTGCGGAACCCCGCTTTTTCCGACAGGCCTGCGCCGTCGGTATCGTTCCCACGACGCACTGGCCGGATCGTCGGAGGCGAAGCCGCTTGGCGAGGCGCGCATCGTCTCGGGCCACTTCCGGAAGGCCCTCCAATTCCCGATGAAGAAGCTCAAGGATTCGCTGGGCGAGATGGGTCTTCCCCACCACGCCCCCGAGGCGGTAGTTCATCCACCGGCCACTCCGCCGAGCTTCTACGAGTCCGGCCGCCCTGAGCGCTTGCAGGTGGCGCGAGACGGCGTACTGGGGGAGTCGCAGGGCGTCAACCAACTCACATACGCATAATTCCTGCCCCTGTAGCAGTCTCAGCACTCGAAGCTTCGTCGAGTCCCCCAACACCGCCAGGAACTGCGCCGTCTTCTCCAGTGGCATTTGGTCTTGACTCATATGCATCATATCGCATATATTACCCGCACGCCTCCACCCTGTCAACACCACATTGCATGACCCGGGTCGAAAGGCGAGGAATCGCTTGAGGAATCCCACGTTGCCGGGCGCCGCCCGGCAGAACCCGTAGGCGTTTCCTCGGGTTGTGGTATGCTCTCCATTATCGTCCCACATCGTTCAGCGGAGCCAGCAAGGAGGACATCATGCAAGGCGCCTTCAACGGGAAGCTGCTGCGGGTTGACCTGACCAGTGGAACGATAAGGGTGGAAGAAGTCCCCGAACTCGTCCGACGCATGTACCTCGGCGGCAGCGCCATGGCCGCGTATTTCCTCGTCCGGGAGATCAAGCCGGGGGTTGATCCTCTCGGTCCGGACAATGTCCTCGTGTTTACCACCTGCCTGACCAACGGATCGCCCGTCGCTGGCACCCCCCGCTTTACCGCTGCGGCGAAATCACCCCTCACCGGCGGCTACGGCGAGGGGGAGGCCAGCGGCTGGTGGGGGCCGGAGCTGAAGTTCGCTGGCTTCGACGGCATCATTGTCACGGGCCAATCGCCCCGTCCCGTATATTTGTGGATCACCGATGGAAGGGCCGAGCTGCGGGACGCGCCCCATCTGTGGGGCAAGCTGGCCGGTGAGGTTCAGGACACCCTCAAGGAGCAGACGGACAGGCGGGCCCGTATCCTCCAGTGCGGCCCTGCAGGCGAACGGGGCGTCCTGCTTGCCAACATCGTGAACGAACTGAAGCACTTCAACGGCCGGACAGGTCTCGGGGCGGTGATGGGTAGCAAGAGGCTTCGGGCCATTGCCGTCCGGGGTCATGACAAAGTGGAGCCCAAGGACCCCGACGGTATGAGCCGGGCCCTGCGCTGGTTTCGGGAGCACTATGACCGGGAAGCCGACACGGTTCACCGTTTCGGTACGCCGCGGAACGTGATGGGGATGAGCGTGGACGGTATCCTCCCGACCCGGAACTTCCGCGAGGGCTCCTTCGAGCACGCCAAGGAGATCAGCGGCCAGTATATGGCGGATACCATCCTGACGGACAGGGGCACCTGCTACGCCTGTGCCGTGGCCTGCAAGCGCGATGTGGATGTTCCGGAGATGGGCGTGACCCACAGATATGGCGGCCCCGAGTACGAGACGATCGCGGCGGGGGGGTCCCTCTGCGGGATCGGCGACCTCAAAGTGATCGCCCGTTTCCACCAGACGTGCGGTGAGTACGTCATGGACACCATCTCCACCGGCGTCACCCTCGCCTTCGCGATGGAGTGCTTCGAGAACGGAATCCTCACGACCAAGGACACGGACGGGATCGAACTCCGCTTCGGCAAGGCGGAGGCCCTGCTGAAAATGACCGAGAAGATGGCCAGGCGCGAGGGATTCGGCGACGTGCTGGCGGATGGGGTGCGGCGGGCGGCCGAGCGGATCGGGAACGGCGCCGAACAGTTTGCCATGCACGTCAAGGGCCTGGAGGTGCCCATGCACGAGCCGCGCGGCAAGCAGGGGGTGGCCCTCTCGTACGCGACGGCGCCGGTGGGGGCGGACCACATGCGGGCTCCTCACGATCCCGTGTACGAAGGCTTCCACCCATCCGGCGGCCACGCCCTGGAACCCCTGGGCCTGTGCGAGCCGCTGCCGCGCCTGGAGATGTCACCCCGCAAGGTCCGGGCCTACTACTACGCGCAGCACTGGTGGAACCTCTGCAGCACCCTGGGGATCTGCGACCTGGCCGTGGTGCCCATAAATGCCGAGACGATCACGTTCATGGTCAATGTGGCCCGGGCCCTCACTGGCTGGGACACCAGCCTGTGGGAGATGTTCAAAGTGGCGGAGCGGGGCGCGGCGCTGGCCCGCGTCTTCAACTGCCGCGAGGGCTTCACGGCCAAAGACGACCGGCTGCCAAAGCGCCTGCACGAGGCCTTTACCAGCGGGCCATTGCAGGGCGTCCGCATCGACCCAGACACCTTCGCCCGCGCCATCCGCCTCTATCATCAAATGGAAGGATGGGATCCGGAGACCGGCTGGCCGACGTTCGCCAAGCTGGCCGAACTGGGGATCGAGTGGGCCGCGAAGCCCGGAGACACTTGGTAGGCTCCTGGGTGAGGGCCTCCAGCCGTCTCAGGCCAGGCGCCGGGAGACGTTGGATTGCTCTTCCTGGATCGCCGGAAAGATCTCGCAGACGCAGCGTTCTCCCTCGGCCAGCAGCTCCAGGATCTTCAGGCGTGTGGGCTGGCCCAGGGGTTTCAGGAGATCGGCCTTGAGCTGACGCTTCTGCTGGTCGGACACTGACTAATTCCTTTATGAGTAGCTATTCATAATGTAATCAACCAGCCTCTCCCTGTCAAGGCCCATTCCGGGGGTCCCGTGACCCGCTCGGTAAAGAACCGGCGGAGGGCTGTAGCGCCCTCATGTCCTGGGCGCCGGCAAGTCTGGGGTCGGTCTGGGAGATGGCAATGGCCCCCACAGCTTTCGCGCGGTGTCAAACCTGCCCCGGGTATAGGCAGAGTTACGACGCGCCCCGGTCCCGACGCAGCGAGCCTCGACGAGCCCGGCGTTTTCAAGTCTCGCGAGGAAGGCCTTCCTCGGAGGGGAAGACCAGGGCAGGCTTGCGAGGCGGCCGACGGCGCTGGAGAACCCGGCCTTCCAGGTTAGCGTGGATGAATTGCCGTGGTGCGGAGGCCACGCAGTTGACCCGAACGAACATCCGGGTTATAGAATGCAGGGCAACGGAGGGCCTCAACCGGGCGGGAGCCACATGCGGCATGAGAGTCTCCAGCCAAAACTGAAGGTCTGGGTGGTTTTCGCGGACCAGGTCAAGCTGGGGGATGGTCGGGCCCGACTTCTCGAGCTGATCGACGAACTGGGTTCGATCAAGAAGGCCGTCGCCCGGTTCGGAATGTCCTATCGGAGCGCATGGGGCTACCTCAAAGAGTTGGAGAGGGCCGCTGGATTCAAGATGCTGACACGAACGCCCGGAGGAGGGCCGCTGGGCGGGACGAGGCTCACCAAGGCGGGCAGGCATTTCCTGGATCGGTATTGGCGCTTCAGCCGGGGGGCGGAGGGGGCGATCAAGCGTCAGTTCGCGAGGTCCTTCAAGAAGAAGTAGCTCGGGCAATTGATTTGTGATTTACTATGCTTCCGAGAACATAGATGGGTGCAAGGTTGGAGGGAGAAACGGCCGATGAGGATTGGCGGGAATACGTATGACCTGCGGGAACTGGCCGGGGCCTTCGGCGATCTCGGGACCCTGATCCCCTTCGTGATCGGCTACATCACTATCAACAAGATGGATCCCGTGGGGGTCCTGGTGGCCTTTGGCGTCTTCAAGATCTTCGCCGGCCTCTACTTCAAGACCCCCGTTCCGATCCAGCCGATGAAGGCCATCGGCACGGCCGCGATCACCCACCCCGGCACGATCGCCCAAGGATCCATCTGGGCCTCCGGACTGTTCACCGGCATCTTCTGGTTGGTGATGGGGTTCACTGGCGCTATAACCTGGGTCGCCAAGATCACCAGCCGACCAATCGTCCACGGCCTCGTCCTCAGCTTGGGGCTCGGGTTCATCCTGGAAGGGGTCAGGATGATGCAGGGGGACTGGCTCCTCGCGGTAATCGCCGTCGCCGGGACATTCGTCCTGCTCTCTTACGAAAGAGTCCCCGCGATGTTGGTGCTCCTCGGCTTCGGCGTGGCGGTGGAGGTGATCCGGGGGCCGTCTCTCCTCGGCGAACTCGGACGGATGTCCTTCCGCCTGCGGCTCCCCGAATTCGCCTTGACCAAGATCGGCTGGGAGAATCTCGCGACCGGTGTGCTGGTCCTCGGTCTCCCCCAGGTGGCGCTGACGTTAGGCAATGCCATCATTGCCACCGTGGAGGAGAATAACTCTTTGTTCTCGGATCGGCCAATTACTGTCAGGACGGTTGCCATCGACCATGGGGTCATGAACCTCGTGGGAACCAGTCTGGGGGGCGTGCCCATGTGCCATGGGGCCGGGGGAATGGCGGGCCACGTCCGATTCGGCGCCCGGACCGGCGGGGCGCTGGTGATCCTTGGGGCCCTCGTGCTGTTTGTTGGCCTCTTCCTTGGGGACTCGGTCGGGACACTCTTGAGGCTCTTTCCCCGCTCTCTCCTTGGAGTGATCCTCCTTTTCGGAGGGCTTGAGTTGGCCGCCGGGGTCAAAGCGAATAATCTCCAGAAGGAAGACCGATACGTCATGCTTCTCACCACGGGCGTGTCCCTGTGGAACATGGGCGCCGGCTATGTGAGCGGCCTTATTCTCTGGCACGCCTTCCAGCGTGGGTGGCTAAAGGCTTGAAAGTGAGCTAGTGTCCCGAATTGGAAGTTCGTTTACTAATTCGACGGCCTATGACAGCACCCCGGCGGACGCCGGGCTCCGTCGAGAACCGGCCAGCCTGCACCCAGCCCAGACGCTGGGTGCGGGCGCGTCGCGCCGTGGAACGTGGATCGGCAAGCACTTTGCAGGCTTCTCGCCACGGCGTCCCGAACCCGGCTGGCCGGGTACCCAGCCCAACGGGTTGGGTGTGGCCCGGCGTGCTCGGGGTGCCGCCACAGGCCTTGGATTTGTTCGCGGATTTCCGACTGGGGAGACTAGAGTGGCTGGTGCGTGGCTGGAACGGTCTGTCCGGTTGTCTTTACTGGGAAAATCGGAGACGGTAGCGGCGCTTGGGAGGACCACCACGGCCATCTTCCCGAACGCCCCGTAGAATTAGGCTATTCAATGGTACTGCGGACCAGCAATTCCCCTTGACAGGGGTGGGACCTCGTGCTAGAAATCCGCCGGCCTTGTTCCCGATGTTCACGAGGTTCGCTTAGCCCTGCCTCAGGGCTTTTTTTGTGAATCGAGTCGGCTGACATCGTTACGGCCCCTCTGAGCCCATCTTGCCTTTGCGATCCGCTCACCGCACGTTTCTGGCTCCAGGGGAGGAGGCCCTATGGCGGCGGATTATGCCTACGTCGGCTTCTTTCTGATCGTCGGCGTCCTGTTCGTCATCCTCAACATCGAGATCATCTCGCGCATCATCCGCCCGCACAATCCCAACCCCCAGAAGCTTTCGACGTATGAGTGCGGCGAGGAACCTATCGGCATCGGCTGGGTCCGATTCCACGTGAGGTATTATCTCTACGCCCTGGTGTACATCGTGTTCGCGGTGGAGACGGTCTTCCTGTTCCCGTGGGCCATCGTCTTCCGGGAGCTGGGCCTGTTCGCCTTCCTGGAGATGATGGTCTTCATCGGGATCCTGCTGGTGGGCCTGGCCTATGCCTGGAAGAAGGGGGCCCTGGAATGGGCTTAACTGGCAACTGGGCAACCTGGCAATCGGGCAACCAGGAAACCCGGAACTCCTGATTGCCGGATTGCCTGAGTGCCCTGGTCTGAAATGACGCCGGAAGAGCTGCTGGAACAGGTAAAACAGAAATTCGGGGACACCGTCACCGAGAGTGAGGTGAAGGGGGTCGAGGTTCGCCTGACGATCAAGCCGGAGGCGAGTTGGGAGGCCTGCCGCTTCCTCCGGGACGCCGGCTTCGAGTATCTGAACTGCCTCAGCGGGGCCGACTGGATGACCCACCTGGAGGTGGTCTACGACCTCTCCTCGCTCCGGCACCCCAACAAGGTCCACCTCCGCGTGCCGGTGGACCGCGCGAACCCGGTGGTGCGGAGCGTGACCGACATCTGGCGCGCCGCCAACTGGCACGAGAGGGAGTGCTACGATCTGTTCGGGGTGCGGTTTGACGGGCATCCGGATCACCGGCGGATCCTGCTGCCGGAGGACTGGGTGGGATTTCCCCTCCGGAAGGATTACGCCGACGAGCGCCTCGTGCCCTATACGGACTACGGTATGGAGGAAAAGCTCCCCAGGCCCGAGGCTGCGCCGGGCGCGCCCAAGGCGGCCGGTCCTCCCAAGGCCGCCGCGCCTCTTCCTCCGACGGAGCCGTAGCACCGGGCGTTTACGCCCACGCTTTGGTGGATCGCACACGGGCCCGAGCGCCCGCGCTGGATAGGGTGGTGCAAGTATGGAAAGAGAGAAGCCCATCCCCATCGGCACGACGGCCGTGATGGAACGGACCGGCGAGACTATGGAGGAGATGTACGTCAACATGGGGCCGCAGCACCCCTCGACCCATGGGGTGCTCCGTCTCTTGCTGAAGCTGGACGGCGAGTACATCATCGACTGCGTTCCCTTCATCGGGTACCTCCATCGGTGCCACGAGAAAATCGGGGAGAATCGGAACTACACCCAGATCATCCCCTACACCGACCGCCTGGACTACCTGGCGTCCATGTCCATGAACTTCGGATACGTCCTGACGGTCGAACGGCTCATGGGCGTCAAGGTCCCGGAGCGGGCGGAGCACATGCGGGTCATCCTGGCGGAGCTGCAGCGGATCGCCAGCCACCTGCTCTGGCTGGCGACCTTCGGCCTGGATCTGGGGAACTTCACCATCTTCATCTACTGCTTCCGCGAACGCGAGATGGTCCTGGACCTGTTCGAGGCGGTGAGCGGGCAGCGTCTGAACTACAGCTTCTACCGGATCGGTGGGATGCCGATGGATTTCCCGGACACCTGGATCGATGACTGCAAGGCGTTTCTGGATTGGTTCAAGCAGCGGCTCCCCGAGTACGACGCCCTCATGGGCGACAACGTCCTGTTCCAGAAGCGGGTCCAGGGGGTCGGGGCCATTGACCCCAAGCTGGCGGTGGATTACGGGCTGAGCGGTCCGATGATCCGCTCCTGCGGCATCCGGTGGGACCTGCGGCGGAACGATCCCTACTCGGTCTACGACCGCTTCGAGTTCGAGATCCCGGTCTTCGATACCTGCGACGTCTGGGCGCGGTACATGGTCCGCCGGCAGGAGATGGCAGAGAGCGCCAGGATCGTGGAGCAGGCGCTGGCGCAGCTTCCCGCGGGCGACATCATGGCCAAGATGCCGAAGAACATCCGACCGCCCGCCGGGCAGGTCTACTGCCGGACGGAGAGCCCCCGGGGCGAGCTGGGCTTCTACATCATCAGCAATGGGTCGGTCAAGCCGTACCGATACAAGGTCCGCTCCCCCGCCTACGTCAACCTGAGCGCCCTGCCCGAGATGCTCAAGGGATGCCTGGTCGCCGATGTGGTGGCGGTGCTGGGCAGCGTGGACATCGTCCTGGGCGAGATCGATCGGTGAACCCATTCGGTACGGAGAACTAACGACGGCCTTCATGAAAGATCCGGGTTAAGGTCCGACCTCTCTCCCGGCGACGTCGGAGCGATGTGACGAGCCATGATGACGTTTGCCTCGCTGGTCGAGCGCCTGTATGCGGTCACGGAGGCGTGGGGCCTCCCCTGGATCGTCCCCACCCTGGTGGTCATGACGATCGTGGCGGCCGTCATCCTCGGCTACATCGCCGTGGCCGCCATGTTCCTGATCTGGTGGGAACGCAAGATCAGCGCGCACATCCAGGTGCGCTTCGGTCCCATGCGGGTGGGCGGCTGGCACGGCTGGGCGCAGAGCATCGCCGACGGCATCAAGCTCCTCCTCAAAGAGGACGTCATCCCCGCGGGCGCCGACAAGGTGGTGTTCGTCCTGGCTCCCATGGTGGTGTTCGCGGCCGCCCTCGCCGCCTACGTCACGATCCCGTGGGCGCCGGGACTGATCGTCCGGGATCTCAACATCGGCATCCTGTACATGGTCGCCATCTCGTCCCTGGTGGTGGTGGGGATCATCATGGCCGGCTGGTCCTCCAACAACAAATACTCGGTGCTGGGCGCCATGCGCTCGGCGGCCCAGGCGGTGAGCTACGAGGTCCCCCTGGTCCTGTCCCTGCTGGGTCCGGTGATGATCGCCGGCACCATGAGCATGGGGAAGCTCGTCGAGGCCCAGGGCGGCCGGTGGTTCGGTTTCCTGCCGAAATGGTTCGTCTTCCCCCAGATCGTGGCCTTCCTGGTGTATTTCACCTGCGCCCTGGCGGAGTGCAACCGGTTGCCCTTCGACATCCCGGAGGCCGAATCGGAGCTGGTCGCCGGCTTCCACGTCGAGTACAGCGGCATGCGATTCGCCATCTTCTTCCTGGCGGAGTACGCCAACATGTTCGTGGTGGCGGCCATCGCCACCACGATGTTCCTCGGCGGCTGGCACGGCCCCTGGTTCCCTCTGCCGGGTCTGCCCCGCGAGGTCGCCCAGGGCCTCTTCGGCCTGTTCTGGTTCCTGGTGAAGTGCTACGTCCTGATCTTCGTCATGATGTGGCTCCGCTGGACGCTGGCCCGGCTGCGCGTGGACCAGTTGATGGATTTCGCCTGGAAGGTCCTTTTGCCCATCGCCTTCGCCAACCTGATCGTCACGGGCCTGGTGCTGGTGCTGGGAAAGCAGGCGCTCCTATACGTCCTGGGGATCGCGATCGTGCTCCTCGTCGCCATCGCGCTGGCCGCCCGTGCCGTGGGCAGGCCGGTACGCGTGGGAAAGGCGTAGGTCCCGGCAGGGCGGAAGGATGAGGCAGCCATGACGCTCAAGCTCGGCATCTTCTACTTCCTGGCGGCCTTCACCGTCTGGGCGGCGGCCGTGGTGGTCCTGGGGAAGAACATCGTGCGCGCGGCCGTGGCGCTGATCTTCAGCTTCTGCGGCATGGCGGCCCTGTACGTCCTTCTGGATGCCGAATTCCTCGCCGCGGTCCAGGTCCTCATTTACGTCGGAGGCATCACGATCCTGCTGCTCTTCGCCATCATGCTGACCAGCCGGATCGGCGCCAAGGCGGCCCGGGTCATCAACGACCAGGCGTTCCTGAGCGGCATCGCGGCGGTCGGCCTCTTGGCCGGGTTGATCTACGCATCCACCTTTGGAATCGGGGCCATGGCTGGGCCGCCGCGCCTGCCCGAGACTGCGCCGTTTTTGGGGCGGGCGCTTCTCACCACGTACGCGCTGCCCTTCGAAGTCGTGTCCGTCCTGCTTCTGGCCGCCCTGGTGGGGGCCATCATTTTGGCGAGGAAGGAATAGAGCCGAGAGCCGGGGACGAAGAACCGATAGCGATAGGGATAGCGACAAGCCGTTCAAAGTCCGAAGTCCAACGTCCGATGACCTCGGACGGGGGACGCGGGATTCCGATCGCCGTCGCTATCGGAGATCGCTGTCGGATTGCTGATGGCTGATCGCTGAAAGCTGAAAGCTAGGACCAATGATACCGCTGAGTCATTATCTGATCCTGGGGGCGATCATATTCAGCCTGGGGGTGTTCGGGGCCCTCACGCGGCGGAACGCCATCGCCATCCTGATGTCCATCGAGTTGATGTTGAACGCCGTCAACCTGAACTTCATCGCCTTCGCGCGCTACCTGCCCCAGACCCTGCTGCAGGGGCAGGTGTTTGCCATCTTCGTCATCACGGTGGCGGCGGCCGAAGCCGCGGTGGGCTTGGCCATCGTCCTGGGCTTGTACCGCAACTTCAAGACAGTGAACGTGGACGAGATCAATTTGATGAAGTGGTGATCGTGAAACGTGAAACGTAGGACGTGATCGCCATTCACGTTTCACGTTTTACGTTTCACGAAGGGTTTGCGCATGTTGAAGCTGATCTGGCTGGTGCCGGTCCTCCCCATGGTGGGGGTGGTGATCAACGGGATCTTCGGTCGCTGGATCCGGGATCGCGCCCATCTGCTGGGGGTGGGGACAACCGGGCTTTCTCTCTTGATTGCGCTGGGCATCTTCTTCCAGACCCTCGGCGGGGAGACCCTGGACTGGGACGTCTACTCGTGGGTCGCGGTGGGGAACTTTCACGCCACCGTCGGCTTCCAGGTGGATGCCCTGTCGGCCGTGATGATGCTGGTGGTCACGTTCGTGGGGTTCCTGATCCACGTCTACTCCGTCGGCTACATGCACGGGGATCCCGGCTACGCCCGGTTCTTCACCTACATGAATCTCTTCATGACCTCCATGCTCGTCCTGGTCCTGGCGAACAACTACCTGCTGATGTTCCTGGGCTGGGAGGGCGTGGGACTCTGCTCGTACCTCCTGATCGGGTTCTGGTACCGGAAGCAATCCGCGTCCGATGCAGGGAAGAAAGCGTTCGTGGTGAACCGGATCGGGGATGCGGGGTTCCTGCTGGGCCTGTTCCTGATCTGGCGGACGTTCGGGTCGCTCAACTACGCCGAGATCTTTCCGATGGTCCCGGACATCCAGCAAGTCCTCACGAGGCCGTCGGTCCTGGGGCTGAGCCTGGTCACCTGGATCACGATCCTGCTCTTCATCGGGGCCACGGGTAAGTCCGCCCAGTTGCCGCTGTACGTCTGGCTGCCGGACGCCATGGAGGGGCCGACGCCGGTTTCGGCCCTGATCCACGCGGCCACCATGGTGACGGCGGGCGTGTACATGGTGGCCCGGTCCAACGCGCTGTTTTCCGCGGCGCCTTTCTCGATGGAGGTGGTGGCCTGGGTCGGCGGGCTCACGGCGGTCTTCGCCGCCAGCATCGCCCTGGTCCAAAACGACATCAAGCGGGTGGTCGCCTACTCGACCATCTCCCAGCTCGGCTACATGTTCCTCGGCTGCGGGGTCGGCGCCTATGCCAGCGCCATCTTCCACCTGGGGACCCACGCCTTCTTCAAGGCGCTCCTGTTCCTCGGCGCCGGCTCGGTGATCCACGCCCTCGGCGGGGAGCAGGACATCCGCAAGATGGGCCAGCTCAAGCAGAAGCTTCCCATCACCAGCCGGACGTTTTACTGGGCCTCCCTGGCCAACGCCGGGATCATCCCGCTGGCCGGCTTCTGGTCCAAGGACGAGATCCTGGCGGCGGCCTACGCCGGGCACCACTCCTTCCTCTGGGCGCTCGGGTCGGCCGGCGCGTTCATGACCGCGTTCTACATGTTCCGGCTCTACTACACGGTGTTCGAGGGGAAGGACAACGTGGACCATCACGCGGCCCACCACGTCCACGAATCCCCCCCGGCCATGGCCTATCCGCTCATGGCGCTCGGCATCGGCACATTGCTGGTCGGGGTGCTGTTCGGCTTCCCGCCCGACCACGGTCTGTACCACCGCTTCGTGGAACCGGTATTCGCGGCGGAGGGAATGGAGGCCCACGCGATCGGCCTGGAGACCACCCTGGGCCTGGCGGCCGTCGCGACCGCCGTTGCCGCGCTGGGCATCTGGGGCCTGGCCCGATCCTGGTACAAGACGGGCGACAGCCCGGCGCCCGCCCGGGCGGCGGAGCGGTTCCGGGGCCTGTACGCGCTGATCCTCAACAAGTACCGGGTGGACGAACTCTACATCGCCGTGTTCGTGGACTTCGGGAAGTGGCTGTGCCGTCTGTCCTGGACCGTGGACGACAAGGGAGTGGACGGGACCGTGAACGGCACGAGCCGGTTGACCGTCGTCTTGAGCCAGGTCTCCGCCCTCTTCGACTTCCGCGGCGTGGACGGCCTGGTGAACGCCATCGCCGACGTAATCCAGGGGGGCAGCCAGGCGTTCAAGCGCATCCAGACGGGCGTGATCCAAAACTACCTCCTGGCCATGGCCATGGGGATCTTCGTGATCGTGTCCCTGTATTTCTTTTTTTAGTCCGCCTCGGGCACGCCAGCAAGGAGCGGCCGTATGACCGTGCAGGGCAACATCCTCGGGTTTCCGATCCTGTCGCTCATCACCTACACCCCCTTGGCGGGAGCAATCCTGCTCTTGTTCGTGGACCGGGAGCGGATCGGGGTCATCCGCAACCTGGCCTTCGTCTTTTCCCTGGCCAGCTTCGCCGTCTCGCTCCTCCTGCCGTTCAGCTACGATCAGTCCACGGCGGCGGTGCAGTTCGTGGAGCAGGTGCCGTGGATCCAGAGCATCGGGGTGACCTACTTTTTCGGGTTGGACGGCATCAGCCTGTGGTTGGTCATGCTGACCACGTTCCTGTCGCCGATCGCCGTCCTGTGCTCCTATGAATCCATCAAGCACCGGGCCAAGGAGTACTACATCTTTCTCCTCATCCTCGAGACCGGGATGCTCGGCGTCTTCGTGTCCCTGGACTTCTTCCTCTTCTACGTCTTCTGGGAAGTCATGCTGGTCCCCATGTACTTCCTCATCGGCGTCTGGGGCAGTGACCGGCGCCTGTATTCGGCCATTAAGTTCTTCCTGTACACACTCTTCGGCAGCGTGGTCATGCTGCTGGGCATCCTGGCCATCTACTTCTATGGCGGGGCCCGGCTCGGGCACGCCACCTTCAACGTGCTGGAGCTGATGAAGGTGGCCTACCCCCACACGCCTGTCATCAACGTCCTGGGGGTGGCGCTCAGCTTCCAGGATCTGGTGTGGCTGGCCTTCGCCCTCTCCTTCGCCATCAAGGTGCCGATGTTCCCCTTCCACACCTGGTTGCCCGACGCGCATACCGACGCCCCCACGGCCGGCTCGGTGATCCTGGCCGGGGTCCTCCTGAAGATGGGGACGTACGGGTTTCTCCGGTTCAACCTGCCCATGTTCCCCGAGGCCAGCCGGCACTTCGTGCCGCTGGTCTTCGTCCTGTCCATCATCGCCATCATCTACGGCGCCATGGTCTGCATGGTCCAGCCGGACATGAAGCGGCTGATCGCCTACAGCTCCGTGAGCCACATGGGCTTCGTGATGCTGGGGATGTTCGCCTTCAACCCCCAGGGGGTCCAGGGGAGCCTCTTGCAGATGGTCAACCACGGCCTGTCCACGGGCGGGCTCTTCCTGATTGTCGGCCTGATCTACGACCGGCGGCACACCCGGCTGATCTCGGAGCTGGGCGGGCTGTCCCGGCAGATGCCGATCTACGCCACGCTGTTCGCCATCATCATGCTCGCCTCCATGGGCCTGCCCGGGCTGAACGGATTCATCGGGGAGTTCCTGATCCTCATCGGGGCGTTCCAGGTTCGGTGGTGGTGGGGCGCCTTCGCCGTGACCGGCGTCATCCTGGGGGCGGCCTACATGCTGTGGCTGTACCAGCGGACCATGTTCGGCGAGATCACCAAAGACGAGAACAAGGCCCTGCCCGACCTGGACGGTCGCGAGATCGCCACGCTGGTGCCCATCATCGCGTTCTGCTTCTGGATCGGCCTCTATCCGGCGCCGTTCCTCAAGGCCATGGAGGTCTCGGTGCAGAACGTCATCCAGACCGTGGAGAAGGGCGCGGCGGGGAAAGAGGTCGGCCCGACGGCGGCGGCAATCGGGGAACCGGGCAATCAGGCGATTGGGCAACCCGGCAATCAGGTAATCGGAGAATCAGAGAACCGGGAACCCCAGATTGCCCAGTTGCCAGGTACCCCCTGGGTGCGCCAGGTTGCCAGCGTTGGCGGTGGGGCAGGCAGATGACCCAACTGTTCGACCCGGCTGATCTTTACGTCCTGGCGCCCGAGATCATCATCACGGTCACCGCCCTCGTCGTGCTGTTTCTCGACTTGGCCGCCCGCGGCCGCGAGCGCATGTGGCTGGCCGGCGTCTCCGCCCTGGGCGTCGTCACCGCCATGGCCCTGGTGGGCCGCCAGGTCTCGGAGGGATCGTCGCGGGTCCTGGCCTTCAGCGGGCTGCACGTGGTGGACTACTACGCCAACTTCTTCAAGGTGGTCTTCCTGCTGAGCGCCGTCATCGTCATCCTGCTCTCCGCCCGACACCTGGAGGAGCAGGGCATGGATGCGGGCGGGTTCTACAGCCTGCTCTTGTTCGCCACCCTGGGAACCATGCTGATGGCCTCGGCCGCCGACCTGTTGTCGCTCTTCGTCGGGCTGGAGACCATGTCGGTCTGCACCTACGCCCTGTGCGGGTTCCTCAAACGGGACCAGCGGTGCAACGAGGGCGCCCTCAAGTACCTCCTCATGGGGGCGTTCTCCACGGGCGTGATCCTGTACGGGATGGTCCTGCTTTACGGGGTGGCCGGGAGCACCAACTTGGAGGCGATCGCCAAGGCGATAGGCAGGGGGGGCTTCCGCAACCCGGCGCTCGTCATGGCCATGGTCCTCTTGGCGTCGGGATTCGGGTTCAAGATCGCCGCCGTACCGTTCCACATGTACTTGCCCGACATGTACGAAGGGGCACCCACCCCCGTGGTGGCCTTCATGGCCGGTGCGGCCGAGCTGGCGGGCATGGCGGTCCTGGTGCGGGTGTTCCTCCTGGCCCTGCCCGATCTGCAGATGGATTGGGGGCTCCTGTTCTGGGTGTTGGCGGTCCTCACCATGACCATCGGCAACCTGGTGGCCATCGCCCAGGCCAACATCAAGCGGATGCTGGCCTACAGCACCATCGCCCACATGGGATACCTGTTGATCGGGCCGGTGGTGGGGAGCCAGCTGGGCGTGGCAGCCGTCCTTTTCTACAGCCTGGCCTACGCCTGCATGACGATCGGGGCCTTCGGGATGGTGGTGCTGCTCGCGCGCGGGACGGCGCGGGGGGACCAGATCGACGACTTCACTGGCCTGGCCCAAAAGAGCCCGCTGGCCGCGGGCGTCATGCTCCTCTTCCTCCTGTCCCTGACGGGCATCCCGCCGACCGCGGGGTTCGTGGGGAAGTTTTACCTGTTCGCCGCGGCGGTGAACGCCGGCTACATCTGGCTGGCGCTCATCGCCGTGATCAACTCTGCCATCTCGCTCTTCTATTACATGCGGGTCGCCATGGTGATGTACATGCGGGAGCTGCCGCCGCAGGGAATCGCCCTGAGTCGATCGCCGGCCCTGTACCTTGCCCTGCTCCTGGCCGCGGTCGTCACGTTGATTCTCGGCATCTTCCCAGGGCCGGTCCTGGAATTCGCTTGGGCGAGCGCGGCGGGGATTGCCGGGTAACCTCCATGGCACCCTGGCAATCGGGCAACCCGGCAACCCGGTAGAGCCTGTTGCCAGAGTGCCAAGTTGCCTGATTGCCTGATTGCTGGAATTTCAAGCGGGTCTCCACTCCTCACCTCAGTCGCCGCGCCTCGAGTCGATCCAGTTTGGGCCGACGCCGGGAAGAAACGCCGGGGGAAAGGCTTGACACCGGGGGGATGAGCAGATAGAAAGGGGAGGCTTTCTCGCCTCTCCGCGCCTTGGGCACGGCCGGGGGCGTGTCATGCCCGACGAAGAACCCTCGCTCCTCAGGCAACTCGCCCGGTTGAGCACCATCGGCGTCACCCTGGTGGCGGCCACGGCCATCGGCCTGGCGATCGGCTACGGGCTGGATCGGTGGCTCGGCACGAGCCCGTGGTTGACCCTGACGTTTACGCTTTTCGGGATCGCGGCAGGATTCATCAATCTGTTCCGGGACCTGGGCCTGATAGGACGAGGGCAGTAGGAGCCCGGCGAACCGGGGAGTCCCGGATCACGACCCGCGGAAGGCGATATCGCTCATGCCCTCAGAGACAGTGGAGAGCCGGTCAGGCGGAAAGGGAATCTGGATTCTCCTGGGAATCCTGACAGTCGTGAACCTCGCGGTCGGGCTGCTGTTCGCGCCACACCAGGTGGAGCTGGAGCACCCGCCCATCGTTCAGCTGCCGAATTTCCTGGCCTTCCTGGGCGTCCCGGGCGAGTGGATGCCGCCCTACCTCACCTTCACCTGGCTCGTCATGGGAATCCTGGTGGTGATGGGGGTCCTGGGGACGCGGGCCCTCCGGCCGGTCCCGGGTCCGCTCCAGAACTTCGTGGAAGTGGTGATCGAGGGGTTCGGCGGCTTGCTGGACCAGATGATCGGTCGGCAAGGGCGGCAGTTCCTCCCTTTCATCGGCACGACCGGCCTGTTCATCCTGACAAGCAACCTCTTGGGCAACATCCCGGGCTTCCAGCCTCCCACGGCCAATTTGAACACCAACGTCGCCTTGGCGCTGACCGTCTTCATCTACTACAATTACAGCGGGATCCGGAAGCACGGACTGCTCAACTATCTGAAGCACTTCTGCGGCCCGGTCTTGTGGCTGGCGCCCCTCATGTTTCCCATCGAGTTCATCGCCCATCTGGCCCGGCCGGTGTCTCTCTCCATCCGGCTGTTCGGCAATATGTTCGGCGAGGAAGCCGTGATCACCATCCTCCTCGCGTTGGTCTGGCTCGTGATGCCCTATTTTATTTGGTTGGGGATCATGCTCCCGCTGAGCCTGTTCACGGCGGCGGTCCAGACCTTCATCTTCATCATGTTGTCCATGGTGTACATTGCCGGCGCCGTGGAGGAGGGGCATGGGGAGGAGCATCACTGAGGGTGCAAATCGTCCGCGCCACTCATGGGTCGCCCAGAGCGGTGAGGCAGGTCGTGGCGGCGGAGAATCCAGCATTCAGCGGAGATGCTGCGGAAGCGCAGAATAGGGCAGGAAGAGAAGAAAGGAGGGAGTGAATGGCCGGAATTGGTGGAAGGGCGGCATGGATGGCAACGGGGATCCTCCTCCTCATGACCGGGTCGGCCTGGGCGGCCGAGGCAGGGGCGGGGGGAGGCGGTATTGTCTCGGTGGGAATGATCAGCATCATCACGGGCGGCTTTGCCATGTCGATCGCCGCGGCCGCGGCCGCGATCGGCCAGAGCCGGGCGATTGCGGCAGCCCTTAATGGCATCGCGCGCCAACCCAGCGCGGCACCCAGGATTCAGGTGGCCATGATCATCGGTCTGGCCCTGATCGAATCGTTGGCGATCTATGTGCTTCTCATCTCTCTGATCATCTTCTTCGTCAAGCCCTTTGGCGGGTAGAGTCGTTCGGGGGGACCGTGAGGGGTGGGACCGGCCGGTCCCCCCAGTTTTTTTGTCCTCGCAATGTGTGAAGCTTCACATGCCTCTGCGCCAGCCGTCCCGCAGCGAACGCACGTGAGTATCCGGCCATGCTCCTGGACTATCTGCCGATCCTGATCCTGGTGGTGCTGGCCGCGCTCTTCGCGGGCGGCTCCATGGTCATCTCCGCGCTGCTGGGCCCGCGCCGCCCCACCCCCGAGAAGCTGTCGCCTTACGAGTGCGGGATCGAGCCGGTGGGGAGCGCCCGGGAGCGTTTCTCCGTCAAGTTCTACCTCGTGGCCATGCTCTTCATCATCTTCGACATGGAGACCGTCTTCCTCTATCCGTGGGCGGTGGTGTACAAGGAGCTCAAGGTGTTCGGTGTCGCCGCCATGGGGACCTTCCTCCTGATTCTGCTGGTCGGCTTCGTTTACGTCTGGAAGAAGGGCGGGCTGGAGTGGGAGTAGGGGAACCGGCGAACCGGAGAACCGGGGAAACGGGGCAGGGGAACTGGGGAGCGAGGGGCAGAAATGCACGGGAGCAGGGGGACGTGGGAGCAGAGGTGAGCGAGCCACAGACCCGGACGGAAGACCGAGAAGAGGGGCGGGCGACGACGGAGAGCCTCGTGCTCCGGCGGCTGCGCGAGCAGTTCGGCCAGGCGCTCCTCGAGGTGAAGGTTTGGCGGAACGAGACGACCGTCGTCCTCGCGCCGCAGCATCTCCCGCAGGTCTGCCGGTTCCTTCGCGACGACCCGGACCTGGCCTTCGATTTCCTGTCGGACGTGACGGCGGTGGACCGCCTGAACCTGCCGGAGTCCTCCCCACGCTTCGAGGTGGTCTACCACGTGTACTCGCTCCAGCACGGACGCCGGCTGCGACTCAAGGTCCGGGTGCGCGAGGGCCAGGCGGTGCCCACGGTGACCGGCGTCTGGCCGACGGCCGACTGGCACGAGCGCGAGGTGTACGACTTGTTCGGCGTGTCCTTCGAGGGGCACCCGGACCTCCGCCGGATCCTGATGCCCGACGACTGGGAGGGCCATCCCCTGCGCAAGGACTACCCGGCGGAGGCGTCGCCCAAGTGGTGGGAGGAAGAGCCTGCGTGAGCCCCACCCGCACGATGACCATCAACATGGGCCCCCAGCACCCCTCGACGCACGGGGTGCTTCGCCTGGTCCTGGAACTGGACGGCGAGATGGTGGTGAAGTGCACCCCCCACATCGGGTACCTGCACACCGGGATCGAGAAGGGGCTGGAGGGCAAGCGGTTCCAGCAGGGCATCCCCCTGACCGACCGCATGGACTACCTCGCCCCCCTCAGCAACAACCTCGTTCTGGTCCTGGCCATCGAGAAGGCCCTGGGCATCACGCCGCCCGAGCGCGGCCAGACGATCCGGGTCCTCCTCACCGAGCTCACCCGCATCAAGAGCCACCTGGTCTGGCTGGGCACCCACGCCATGGACATCGGGGCCATGTCGGTCTTCCTGTACTGCTTCCGCGAGCGCGAGGTCATCCTGGACCTGTACGAGGCGGTGAGCGGCCAGCGAATGATGGCGAGCTACTTCCGCGTCGGGGGGTTGGCGGCGGACCTTCCCCCGGGGTTCGAGGACAAGGTCCAGGCCTTCCTGGAGACCTTCCCCGCGCGGCTCCAGGAGTACGAGGCGCTCCTCACAGAGAACCCCCTGTGGCGCCAGCGCACCGTGGGGATCGGCACGATCTCGCGGGAGGACGCCATCGCCATGGGGCTGTCGGGCCCGGGCCTCCGGGCGTGCGGGGTCGCGTACGATGTGCGAAAGGCGCACCCCTATTCCGGCTACGAGCGCTATCAGTTCGACGTGCCCTTGGGCAAGGTCGGCGACGTCTACGACCGGTACATGGTCCGCATGGCGGAGATGCGCCAGAGCCACCGGATCGCCACGCAGGCCCTGGCGCGCCTCACGCCGGGGCCGATCAACGTGGCCGACCCCAAGCTGATTCCTCCCCCCAAACCGCTCCTCAAAAAGTCCATGGAGGCCCTGATCCACCACTTCAAGCTCTACTCGGAGGGCTTCCAGGTCCCCGCCGGCGAGGTGTATCAGGCCATCGAGGCCCCCAAGGGAGAGCTGGGCGCGTATCTGGTGTCCGATGGCGGCACCCGGCCCTACCGGGTCCACTTCCGGGCTCCTTCTTTCGTGAACCTCCAGGCGATGCCCAGGATGGTGGAGGGGCGCCTGGTGGCCGATGTGGTCGCCGTCATCGGTTCGCTGGATATCGTGCTGGGGGAGATCGATCGCTGACGGGGCGACGGCGGTCGGGCCAGTGATGATCTCGGACGAGACGAAGAAGCGATTCGACGATCTGGTCGCGCGCTATCCGGAGAAGCGCTCGGCGCTGATCCCCATCCTGCACGAGGTGCAGGCCGAGGTGGGCTATCTCAGCCCGGAGGCCATCGAGTGGGTGGCGGCCTATCTCACGCTCAGCCCGGCCGACGTGATGAGCGTGGCCAGCTTCTACGACATGCTGAACCTGGAGCCGGTGGGGAGGCACATGATCTACGTGTGCCAGAACCTCTCCTGCGCGCTCCTGGGCGCCGAGGGGCTGATCCGGCACCTGGAGAACCGGCTGGGGATCCGGATGGGGGAGACGACGCCGGACGGACTCATCACGCTGAAGCGGATGGAGTGCCTGGCGTCCTGCGGCACGGCGCCCGCCATCCAGATTGACGGCATCTACTACGAGCGGATGACCCCGCAGAAACTCGACGAGCTCCTGGAGAAGCTGCGGGACGGCCGGTTCGAGCGGCCGAGGGCGTGAGCGGACCGGCCCACGGGCGGCCGGCGCTGGAAAGAGTGGCATGGACTTCGAGAGGATCCTGACGCGCTACAAGGACATCCCGAACTACACCGGGACGATCGACGAATACATCGCCCACGGGGGCTACCAGGCCCTTCCCAAGGCGCTCCGGGAGCTCGAGCCCGCCCAGCTCATCGAGGAAGTCAAGAAGTCGGGGCTGCGCGGGCGCGGCGGGGCCGGCTTTCCCTGCGGGCTGAAGTGGGGGTTCATCCCCAGGGACTCGCCGAAGCCGAAGTACCTGGTCTGCAACGGCGACGAGAGCGAGCCCGGAACCTTCAAGGACCGGATGCTCATCGAGGAAGAGCCCCACCAGCTCATCGAGGGGATCGCCATCAGCAGCTACGCCATCGGCTGCCACCTGGCCTTCATCTACTGCCGGGGGGAGTTCGTGCACGGCGCCCGGGTCCTCCAGCGGGCGCTGGCCGACGCGTATGCGCGCGGGTACCTGGGCAAGAACATTCTGGGCAGCGGCTTCGACCTGGACGTCTACGTGCACCGGGGCGCGGGCGCCTACATCTGCGGGGAGGAGACCGGGCTGCTCGAGTCGTTGGAGGGGAAGCGCGGCCAGCCCCGCATGAAGCCGCCCTTCCCGGCCATTGCGGGCCTGTACCGGTCGCCGACGGTGGTCAACAACGTCGAGACGCTCAGCAATATTCCGCACATCGTGGTGCGGGGCGCGGACTGGTACGCCGGCATCGGGCCGTCCAGGAGCGCGGGACCGCGGCTCTTCTCCGTGAGCGGGCACGTGGAGCGGCCCGGCAACTACGAGCTGCCCATGAGCATCACGCTGCGGGAGCTGATCTTCGAGCACGCCGGCGGCATGCGGAACGGCCGGCGGCTCAAGGCCGTCATCCCCGGCGGATCCTCGGCGCCCGTCCTGACGGAGCAGCACCTGGATGTGACCATGGACTTCGAATCGCTGGCGGCGGCCGGATCCATGGGCGGCTCGGGCGGGGTCATCGTCATGGACGACACCGCCTGCATGGTCCGGGTGGGGGAGATCGTTTCCCGCTTCTATCATCACGAGTCCTGCGGCCAGTGCACCCAGTGTCGCGAGGGGACCGCCTGGCTGCACAAGGTGCTGCGCCGGATCGAGCGCGGCCAGGGGCGCCGGGAGGACCTGGATCTCCTCCTGGACGTGTGCGACAACATGAAGGGGAAGACCATCTGCGTGCTGAGCGATGCGGCGGCCATGCCCATCGAAAGTTACCTGAAGCACTTCCGGGAAGAGTTCGAGGCTCACGTCCGGGAGCGGGCGTGTCCGTTCGAGGGGAAGGGCGCTTTTTAGAAGGCACTCGGGCAACGGGGCGACTTGGCAATCAGGCAGGCTGGAACCTTGGATTTCCCTGATTGCCGGGTTGCCTGATTGCCCAGGATCGAATCGATGCCGACATTGAAGATTGACGGGGTCGAGGTCAGCGTTCCCGCCAACACGACCATCCTGGAGGCGGCGAAGACGGTGGGGATCGAGGTCCCCCATTACTGCTACCATCCGGGCCTCAGCGTGGTGGGGCAGTGCCGGCTGTGCCAGGTGGACGTGGAGAAGATGGCCAAGCTGGCCATCGCCTGCAACACGCCGGTGGCGGACGGGATGGTCGTCTCGACCCGCTCCCCGAAGGTGGAGAAGGCGCGGCGCGCCGTGCTGGAGTTCTACCTGCTGAATCATCCGTTGGATTGCCCCATCTGCGACAAGGGGGGCGAGTGCCCGCTCCAGGATTACACCCTGAAGTACGGGCCGGGCGAGAGCCGCTCCGCCGAGGAGAAGGTCCAGCGGGCGAAGCACCAGGTCTTCGGGCCCCACATCGTCTTCGACGCGGAGCGCTGCATCCTGTGCACCCGCTGCGTCCGGTTCTGCCGTGAGATCCCCGGGACCGGGGAGCTGGGAGTCTTCTCCCGGGGGGACCGGTCGGAGATCAACCTCTTCCCGGGCAGGGTCCTGGACAACGCCTATTCGGGAAACGTCATAGACCTCTGTCCGGTGGGGGCCTTGACGTCCCGGGAGTACCGGTTCCAATCCCGGCCGTGGGACCTGGTGCGCCACACCGAGAGTGTCTGCCCACTGTGCAGCAACGGCTGCAACGTCGTCCTGGACGTCCGCCACCGCCAGAAGGGCGAGGAGCTGCTGCGCATCCGGCCGCGGGAGAACCCGGCCGTCAACCGGTGGTGGATGTGCGACGAGGGCCGGTTCACCTTCCAGTATTTCTCCGACCCGGCGCGCCTGCGCGCTCCAACCTGGCGGGAGGACGGCCGACCGGTCGAGATGGGCTACGATGACGTCCTGCTCCGGTTGGCCCGGGCCATCCGGCGGGTCGTGGAGACGCACGGCCCCTCGGCCGTCGGCTGCATCGCCTCCTCCCGCCTGACCAACGAGGAGCTGTTCCTGATCCATCGATTCTTCCGGGAAATCCTTGGGACGCCCCACCTGGACTTCCGGGTCCGCCCCGTACAATTTCAGGAGACCGATGCGTCCGAGGACGGGATCCTGCGGCGGACCGACAAGACCGCCAACAGCCGGGGGGCGCGCGACCTCCACATCCTGCCGGGGCCGGGGGGGCTGGACGTGGCGGGGATGCTCGCGGCCGCAGCCGACGGGCGTCTGAAGGCGCTCTTCGTCTTCGAGGAAGATCTGGTGCCCGAGTTCCCGGACCGCCCGGTCTTCGGCGAGCTCAGTCGAGACGTCCGCGAAGCCCTCGGTCGCCTGGAGCTTCTCGTGGCCTCCAGCATGTTCGGCAGCGAGACCACGGCGCTGGCCCACGGGGTCCTGCCCGCCCTTGGCTTTGGGGAGAAAGAGGGGAGCTTCACCAACTTCCAGGGGCGCATCCAGAAGGTTCACCGGGCGCTCACGCCCCACCTGGCCTCACGGGGCCTGCCGGAGGCGCTGCGCGACCTGGGCCGGGACCTGGGCCGGGACCTGGGCGAGATCGAGCCGGAGCGGGTCTGGGCCGCCATCGGGGAAATGGCCGGCGCGTACCAGGGCATCGCGTGGAAGGATATCGAACCGCTCGGACTGCTGCCGCAAACGTGAAGCGGACGACCTGAAACGTGAGACGTGAAACGTGAGACGTGAAACGCGAAGACTGAACGTGACGCCCTTACGCTTCACGTTTCACGCTTCACGAAGACGAGTCAGGAATGCTTGAGACGTTGATCGTCATGCTGGTCAAGATCGTGGTGGTGTTCGGCGCGCTGCTCTTGACCGTGGCCTACATGACCTGGATCGAGCGGAAGGTGATCGCGGACATCCAGGTGCGCCTGGGCCCCATGCGGGTCGGCCCCCACGGTCTGTTGCAGCCCATCGCCGACGGCCTGAAGCTGATGTTCAAGGAGGACCTGATCCCGAGCCAGGTGGAGCGCGTCGTGTTCCTGCTGGCGCCCAGTATGAGCATCGTGCCGGCCTTCATCGCCTTTGCGGTGATTCCCTTCGGCGATACGACGACGCTCTTCGGCCTCCTCGCGAAGCCCGTGGCGCTCCATATCACCGACATTGACGTCGGGGTGCTGTTCGTCTTCGGAGTGGCCTCGCTGGGGGTGTACGGGATCGTCCTGGCCGGCTGGTCGTCGAACAACAAGTACTCGTTGCTGGGCGGTCTGCGCGCTTCGGCCCAACTGATCAGCTACGAGGTGTCCATGGGTCTGTCGGTGGTGGGGGTGTTGATCCTGGCGGGCTCCCTGAGCCTGGTGGAGATCGTGAAGGCCCAGGCGGGTCTGTACTGGTGGCTGGGCATGCTCCCGATCCCTCGGTGGTTCATCTTCAGCCAGCCGCTGGGGTTCTTGATCTACTTTACCTGCGCTCTGGCGGAGACGAACCGGGCGCCCTTCGACCTTCCCGAGGCGGAGACGGAGCTGGTGGCGGGCTTCCACACCGAATACAGCTCTATGAAGTTCGCCATGTTCTTCATGGCCGAGTACGCCAACATGATTACGGTGTCGGCCCTGGCCACCACGATGTTCCTGGGGGGATGGCTCGGACCCATCGGGCCGTCGCCCGTCTGGTTCCTGGGGAAGGTCTTCCTCCTCCTGTTCCTGTTCATCTGGTTCCGGGCCACGCTGCCGCGGTTCCGGTACGATCAGCTCATGAGCTTCGGCTGGAAGCGGCTGCTGCCCCTGGCCCTCCTGAATGTCGTCTGGTCGGCGCTCTGGGCGCTGAGAGGATAGCATGGAGCTCGTGATCTTCACGGGGCTGGCCCTGGTGGCGGCCCTCGCCGCCATGCTGGTGATCGTCCAACGACACGCCGTCTACAGCGCCCTGTTCCTGATCATCACGATGGGGGCGCTGGCGGGCATCTACATCCTGTTGGAAGCCCACTTCGTCTGGATCGTCCAGGTCATCGTCTATGCCGGGGCGATCATGGTGCTCTTCCTCTTCGTGATCATGCTGCTGGACATCCGGCGCGAGCAGGATCCCTGGACGCCACCGGGCCGGGGCCGGATCCTCACGGCCCTCCTGCTGTCGGTGGTGCTCCTGGTGGAGCTGGGAATGGCGGTGGCCCAGCGCCTGGTGCTGCCCCCCAGCGGGGCGCCTTCGGTGGCGGGCGGCTTCGGCACGACCCAGACGGTCGGGCGGCTCCTCTTCACCGATTATCTGTTCCCGTTCGAGATCACCTCCGTCATCCTCCTGGTGGCGATGGTGGGGGCGATGGTCTTGGCGAAGAAGCGTCTGACCTGAGCGGATGAGGGGGAGTCGCGGATGCAAGTCCCGCTGTCAGCCTACCTGATCCTGAGCGCGTTCCTGTTCATTGTCGGGGTCGTCGGGGTGGCGACCCGGCGCAACGCGCTGATCATCTTCATGTGCATCGAGTTGATGCTGAACGCGGTCAATCTGACCTTCCTGGCGTTCGCCCGCTTCCTGAATTCCATGGACGGGCAGATCTTCGTGTTCTTCGTCATGGTCGTGGCGGCCGCCGAGGTGGCCGTGGGCCTGGCCATCATCATCGCCATCTATCGGAACCGGGAGACGGTGGACGTGGCCGAACTGAACCTTCTCAAGTGGTGAAACGTGAAAGGTGGGGCGTAAAACGTGAAGCGTGAAACGTGAAAAGTGATTCGCTTCGCGTTTCACGTCTTACGTTTCATGAATTGTTTTGCGTGGGGTCGTGATGCTGGACAATTTGTGGCTGGTTCCGGTGTGGCCCCTGCTGGGCTTCCTGGGCAACGGCTTCTTCGGCCGGCGGATCGGGAAGCGGGCGGTGGGGATGATCGCGTGCGGAAGCGTGGGCCTGTCCCTGCTGTCCGCTTTGTTGGCGGTGGGTGAACTCTTGGCCCTGCCGCACGGGGCCCGGGTCACCCAGGTCGTGGCGCCCTGGATCGACTCGGGGAACTTCCAGGCGGACTGGGGCCTGCTCTTGGATCCACTGTCGGCCGTCATGATCCTGGTGGTGTCCGGGGTCGGATTCCTGATCCACGTCTACTCCATCGGGTACATGCACGAGGATCCGGACTATCCCCGCTTCTTCACCTACCTGAACCTGTTCACGTTCTCCATGCTGATGCTGGTCCTGGCCAACAATTACCTCCTGCTTTACGTCTTCTGGGAGGCGGTCGGCCTGTGCTCGTACCTGCTCATCGGCTTCTGGTTCGAGAAGAAGTCGGCCGCGGATGCGGGCAAGAAGGCGTTCATCGTCAACCGGGTGGGGGACTTCGGCTTCGCCCTGGGGGTGATGCTGCTCTGGACCAGCCTGGGTACCCTCCAGTATGAGCAGGTGTTCGCCTCGGCGCCGGCGCAGTTTCCGGCAGGCGGAGCCGCGGTGACGGCCATCACCTTGCTTCTCTTCGTGGGCGCCACGGGCAAGTCGGCCCAACTTCCGCTGTACGTCTGGCTGCCGGACGCCATGGAGGGTCCGACGCCGGTCTCGGCCCTGATCCACGCCGCCACCATGGTGACGGCCGGGATCTACATGGTCGCCCGGTCGGCCCCGCTGTTCGATCTGGCCCCCCTCTCGCTTTCGGTGGTGGCCTGGATCGGGGGCCTCACGGCCGTTTTCGCCGCTACGATCGCCCTGGCGCAAAACGACATCAAGCGGATCATAGCCTACTCGACGATTTCGCAGCTCGGGTACATGTTCCTCGGCTGCGGGGTGGGGGCCTACGCCGCGGCGATTTTCCACCTGATGACCCACGCCTTCTTCAAGGCCCTCCTGTTTCTCGGGTCCGGCTCCGTGATCCACGGGCTCTCGGGGGAACAGGATATCCGCAAGATGGGCGGGCTCCGCAAGCGCATGCCCATCACCGCCTTCACCTTCCTGATCGGGGCGCTGGCCAACGCGGGCATCTTCTTCTTGGCAGGATTCTGGTCCAAGGACGAGATCCTGTATGGGGCCATCGCCGGCGGCCACGTGGGCGTGTGGGCGCTCGGCGCGGCCGGCGCGTTCCTTACCGCCTTCTACATGATGCGATGCTACTACCTGACCTTCGAGGGGCGGTCTCGCGTTGAAGAGCAGGCGGCGCACCACCTGCACGAATCCCCCCCCGTGATGACGGTGCCCCTGATCGTGCTGGCGCTCTTCTCGGCCTTCGTGGGGTTCGTGGGCTTCCCGCCGGAGCACGGGGTGTATCACCGGTTCGTGGAGCCGGTCTTCGCCGTGGCCGGGGGGGCCGAATCGCGTGCAGTCCCGGCCGACGTATGGACCATGGCCGGCATCTCTCTGGCCGTCGCAGTGGCAGGGCTCCTGGTGGCGACCCGCTTTTACGTCTGGCGGCCGGAGACGCCGGCCCGGATGGTCGAGCGATACCCGAAGGCATACCAGGTCCTCCTGAACAAGTACTACGTGGACGAGCTGTACGACGCGCTGTTCGTTGAGCCGATCCGGCGGGGATCCTTCTGGCTCTGGCGGCAGTTCGATGACCGGATGATCGACGGCTCGGTCAATGGCGTGGCCGCCATTGTCCGGGTGGGGAGCGCCGTTCTGCGCCGCGTCCAGACGGGGTACGTCCTGAACTATGTGTTGAGCTTCATCGTCGGGGTCGTGGCCATCCTCGGGTATCTCGCGTTCTGGCGGTAGGCGGGGAGCAGGCGGCAGCAAGCAGAAGGCAGAAAGCAGAAAGCAGAAGGCAGAAGGCGGGCAGCGATGGTGGGTGGAGCGTCGTGAATAATTTTCCCTGGATCTCGACGGTCGTCTTCCTGCCCCTCGTGGGGGTGGCGCTCCTGCTCCTCGTGGACGGGAAGCGTGAGGCGGCCATCAAGCACCTGGCCTTCGCCGTGTCGGTCCTGACGTTTCTGGTGTCCCTCCAGCTCTATCGCGGCTTCCAGCTCAATGTTCCGGGGATGCAGTTCGTGGAGCAGAAGCCGTGGATTCCGGGCTACGGGATCCAATACCACGTCGGCGTGGACGGGATCAGCCTGCTTCTGGTTCTGCTGACCACGTTCCTCACGGCCATCGCCATCCTCTCCTCGTACACGGCCATCACCACCTCCGTGAAGGAGTATATGATCTGCATGCTCCTTCTGGAAACGGGGATGCTGGGGGTCTTCGTGGCGCTGGACCTCATCCTGTTCTACGTCTTCTGGGAGGGGATGCTCATCCCCATGTACTTCCTGATCGGCGTCTGGGGCGGCCCGCGCCGGATCTACGCCACCATCAAGTTCTTCCTCTACACGATGGCGGGCGGCGTCCTCATGCTCGTCGCCATCATCGTCCTGTACTATTGGAACGGCGGCCGGCCGGGCGGGGAATTCACGTTCGACGTCCTCAAGATGTACGGGCTGGAGCTGCCGTTTGCGACCCAGGCCTGGCTGTTCCTGGCTTTCGCCGTGGCCTTCGCCATCAAGGTCCCCATGTTCCCCTTTCACACGTGGCTGCCCGACGCTCACGTGGAGGCGCCCACGGCCGGTTCGGTGATCCTGGCGGGTGTCCTGTTGAAGATGGGGACCTACGGGTTCCTGCGCTTCGCCCTGCCGCTCTTCCCCGATGCGACCCGGTACTTCACGCCCCTCTTCTCCTGGCTGGCCATCATCGGCATCCTGTACGGGGCGCTGGTGTCCATGGTCCAGCCCGATCTCAAGAAGTTGGTGGCGTACAGCTCGGTGAGCCACCTGGGGTTCGTGATGCTGGGGATCTTCGCCCTGACCATCCAGGGGGTGGAGGGCGGCATCCTGCAGATGATCAACCACGGCCTCTCGACCGGCGCGCTGTTCCTGATCGTGGGGATGATCTATGAGCGGCGCCACACGCGGATGATCGAGGACTTCGGCGGCCTGGCGCGGATCATCCCAATCTTCACGGCCTTCTTCCTCATCGTCACGCTGTCCTCCATCGGGCTGCCGGGCCTGAACGGTTTCGTCGGCGAGTTCCTGATCCTCTTGGGGACGTTCCGGGTCCATCGGTTGTACGCGGTCCTGGCGACGGCGGGCGTCGTCCTGGCCGCGGTGTACATGCTCTGGATGTTCCAGCGGGTGATGTTCGGCAGCGTGACCCACGACGAGAATCGCCGCCTGCGCGATCTGACGGCGCGGGAGATCGCGGTGCTGGTGCCGGTGCTCCTGGTCATCGTCTGGATCGGCGTTTACCCCCGGCCTTTCCTCGCGGTGACGGAGGCTTCGGTGAAGCAACTGCTGGCGCAGGTGCACGTGGGGTACCGGGTGGAGGACGGAAGAGCCGAGAGCCGAGAGAGGAGCGCCGAGCGCCTAGCGCCGAGATCCGGACAATGGACCATCGACGATGGTCGATCGTCGGCGAGCGCAGCGAGCCATAAGGGAGCCGAGAGCCGCGAGCCGAGAGCGGGGATGCCCGCGGGGGAGCAGGGGCACCCACAGGGCACCCGAGGGGCGGGGGAGAGGTTGATCGCCGATCGAACAGGGGCGCGCCATGCCGAGTAGCCTGCCTGCGATCGCCTGGGGCGCCATGCTGCCCATGCTCATGGTCACGGGGACCGGCCTCCTGATCCTGATCCTCGACCCCTTCATCCCGCCGGAGCGGCGGGACCGCCTGGCTCTCCTCAGCCTCTTGGGGATCGCGGCCGCGGCCGGGGCGGTGGTGGCGCGATGGGGGCAGCCCGAGATCGCCTTCCGGGGCATGCTGGCGGCGGATGCCTTCGCACAATTCTTCAATCTGCTCTTCCTTCTGGTGGCGGGCCTCACCGTGTTGATCTCCATGCCCTATGTCCGGCGCGTCGGGATGGATCACGGGGAATACTACACCTTGCTGCTCTTCAGCACCCTCGGCATGATGATCATGGCCGGCAGCCTGGACCTCATGACCATCTTCCTGGGGCTGGAGACTCTGTCCATCTCGCTGTACATCCTGGCGGGGTTCCTGCGGGAACAGCTCAAGTCCAACGAATCGGCGTTGAAGTACCTGCTCCTGGGGGCCTTCGCCTCCGGCTTCGTCCTGTACGGCATCGCGCTCACCTACGGCGCTACGGGGAGCATCAACCTCAAACGGGTCGCCGAGGTCGTGGCCGCGGGCAAGGTCACCAGCCCGACGCTGCTGATCATCGGAATGGGCCTGCTGATCATCGGCTTCGGCTTCAAGGTGGCGTCGGTCCCGTTCCACATGTGGACCCCCGACGTGTACGAGGGCGCCCCGACGTCGGTGACGGCCTTCATGATCGCGGGGACCAAGGCGGCGGCCTTCGCCGCGTTCCTGCGCATCCTGATGACGGCGCTGCCGGTCCTGCAGCCCGACTGGAGCCGAATCCTCTGGGTCCTCGCCGTGCTCACCATGACGGTGGGAAACGTGGTGGCCATCGCCCAATCCAACATCAAGCGGATGCTGGCCTACAGCTCCATCGCCCACGCCGGCTATATCCTGGTGGCTCTGGTGGCCGCCGGCAAGCTGGGTAGCGGCAGCGTCCTGTTCTACCTCGTGGCCTACACCTTCATGAACCTGGGGGCCTTCGCGGTGGTCATCGCGCTGGCGCGCCAGGACGGAGAGCGCGTGACCATCGACGACTACGCCGGGTTGGGGCTGAAGTATCCCTTCCTGGGCGCGGCCATGGCCCTGTTCATGTTCTCGCTGGCGGGCATCCCGCCGACGGGCGGCTTCATGGGGAAGTTCTACATCTTCAGCGCGGCGATCCAGGCGAAGTACATCGGCCTGGCCGTCATCGGCGTCTTGAACAGCGTGGTCTCGGTGTACTACTACCTGCGGGTCACGGTGGTGATGTACATGGGCCAGGGAGAGGCGGAGCCGGCCGCGGGCCGCCTGTCGCCGGCCCTCACGCTGGCCGTCCTCATCGCCATTGCCGGGACGCTCCAGCTCGGTCTTTTCCCTTCCCGCTTGCTCGAAGTGGCCCTGCGGTCGGTGGGGGCGCTCTTGGGGTGACGTCCTTCGCCGCGCCGCCGCGGACTGGGGGGTGACGCCATGAAGCCGGTGAAGATCCCCGAAAAGACCATTACCCGCCTCTCCATCTATCTGCGCTGCCTGGAAGAGCTGGAGGCGGGCGGCGTCACCTCTGTGTCCTCCAAGCAGTTGGCGGCGCGCTTCGGGCTGAACTCGGCGCAGGTCCGGAAGGACCTGGCGTACTTCGGCCAGTTCGGCGTGCGGGGGCTCGGCTATTACATCGCCGAGCTCAAGCACAACCTGGAGCGCATCCTGGGATTGAAGCAGGACTGGGAGGTGGCCATCATCGGCGTCGGGAATCTGGGGTCCGCCCTCATCGGCTACGAGGGGTTCCAGGCGCGCGGCTTCCGGATCAGCCTGGCGTTCGACAGCGATCCGGCCAAGGTGGGCCACCAGATCGACGGGGTTGTGGTCATGGACGTCGCCAAGCTGGTGCCCACGCTCCGCAAGAAGAAGGTGAAGATCGCGGTGCTGGCCGTTCCCGCGGCCGTGGCGCAGTCGGTGGCCGACCTCCTGGTGGATTCGGGGGTCACCGCCATCTTGAATTTCGTGCCGACGCAACTGGTAGTCCCGGAGGGCGTCAAGGTCCAGAACGTGGACCTCTCGGTATTGCTGAAGACCCTCTCCTACCACACCGTCCGGGCCACCCACACTCCTTCCCGGCCGGTCGGGACCCGGACGACGTCGTAGCCCAAAGGGTTCCGCTCCTCGCTATCGTGCCGTCCGGGGGCCGGTTCCTTTGCCTGGCCTTCCCGCCGAACAGACGTCTCTGCGGTGTCGAGGAACAGGGGAGTGGTGCCGTGAGCGCTCGGCGGGGAGACGTGCGAGTGGAGTTTAACGAATGCGCCTGCGACGTGTGCCATCCGCAACGCTCCTAGTCCCGCCGTTGGCGGGATTCATCCTCCTGCTGACCTCCGCCTGCGCCGTTCCCGCTCGGTCGGTGCCTCCGGCGCCGTCCGGCGGTGCCGAGATCCTGGACGCCCGCGGGACCTTCAGGCTGGCCAATGGAATGCAGGTCCTGCTCGTCGAGGCGCCGAGCCCCCTGGTGGCCTCACTGGTCCTGGTCAAGACCGGATCGAGCGACGAGACCGAGGCGAACGCCGGCGTGTCCCACCTTCTGGAGCATGTCCTCTTCGACGGCACGGCCCGCCGCAGCAAGGAAGAGTTGTTCCGGGAAGTGTACGGCATGGGCGGGTACCTGAACGGGTTCACCACCGAGGAATACACCGGGTTCATCCTGATGGCCCACCCCGATTTCCTGGAACGGATGCTGGACATCCAGGCCGACATCCTGTTCCACTCCCTGTTCGACGCGGCCAAACTCGAGGTTACCAAGGGCGTGGTGATCGAGGAGATCCGGCAGGCCCTGACGAGCCCCGCGTCGCGCGAGGCCGACCTCCACAAAGCGCGCCTGTACCGCGGCACCACCTATGCCCATCCGGTCCTGGGGAGAGAGCCGGTGATCCGGCGCCTCTCCCGGGACGAAATCCTGGCGTACTACCGGGCGCGCTACGCCCCCAACAACATGGTGATTGTTCTCATCGGACCCGTGGGGAGGCAGGAGGCGCTCGTCAAGATCCTTAAGGCGTTCGGGGCCGAGGCGGCGCAGCCCCTGGCTCCCCCCTCCGGCCTGCTGCCGGCGCCCCCCGACCGCGCCGAGGTATACGTCGAAGAGACGCCGGCCACGCGCAAGAAGCTTCTCCTCAGCTTGATCGTGCCGGAAACGGAACGGGATCACTACCCGGCCTGGGAGGTGCTGGCCGCCCTTCTGGATGACCGGCTGCAGCAGGCAAAAGACGGGCCGGATGCGCCCCGCATCCTGTCGCTCGGCGCAGCGGGCGTCCGGTCATACGGAGAACACATCGGCCGCACCCAGCCGGAGGACGTTGCGGCCGTGGCCCGCAGTCTCGCCGAGGGGAGATACGTCGCCAGCGTCTTCCTCCCCGCCGAGGCAAGCGCGAAGGCACAGGCGGTGGCGGCGCCCCGAACACCCCAGCGCATTGTCCTGCCAAACGGGCTCACGGTGATCGCGCAGGAGATTCCCGGCTCTCCCGTCTTTGCCGCCCACGTCCTCATCCGGGGCCGGGGAACATTCGAGCCGGAGGGACAGGATGGTCTGGTGGAGGCGTTGCTTCGCCTCTTGGATGGGGGGACGGAGCGCCGGAGCGCCGAAGGCCTGGCGAAGGCCGTTCAGGACATGGGCGGTCGGCTGGAGACCGCGGGCGATCCTTCGAGTCCCTTCGGCGACTTCTACACGTCGCGGGAATACGGCTACATCCGGCTGGAGGCGCTGGGTGAGTACGGCCGGCCGGCTCTCGCGCTTCTGGCCGAGATCCTGACGGAGCCGCGCCTCGGCACCGGCGAGGTGGGGAAGGTGCGCGGGGAACTCCGCAACTTCGTCGAGGCGGGTCAAGAGCAGCCCCGGCGGGTCGCCGAGGATCTCCTGTTCCGGACCCTTCTCCCCGGTCACCCGCTGGCGAAGCCGATCTACGGGACAACCTCCTCTCTCGGCAGGATCAGCCGGGACCAGCTTCTGGCATTGAAGGACCGGTACCTGACCGCGAGCAATATGATCGTGAGCATCGTGAGCGGCCTGCCCGCCCGGTCGGTCCTGGCCGCGGCCGGCGAGGCGTTGGGGCGCATCCCGCGCGGCGAGCCGGCACCGGCGGCACCTGCCCTGCCCGTGACCCGTGGGGTCCGCGAGGTGCGGGAGCATCTCGGAAAGCCGCAGGCGCAACTTCTCCTGGGCAAGGTCCTGCCCGCCGCCGACCCGCGGGAGCGGTTCGCCCTGGAGATCGCGGGATCCATCCTCTCGGCGAGGCTCTTCGGGACGCTACGCGAGCAGGAGGGCCTGGCTTACTCGGTGGATGCCGGCGTGAGCTTCTCCCAGGGCGGCACACTCCTCCTCATCGGCATGGGAACGGCCCCGCAGAACATCGACGCCGCGAAGCGGGGCATCCTGCGTGAGCTGAAGAACGTGGTGGAGACGGCGCCCACGAAGGAGGAAGTGGAACGGCGGGCGAACGGGCTGGCGGGCCACCTGGCCATACGGATGCTCTCCAGCATCAACCGGGCGTACTACTTGGGGGTGGCGGATTTTCGGGACCTGGCCCACGGTTACGGGAAGGCCTATCGGGAGGAACTCCTCTCAGTGACGCCCGAGGAGGTGTCGGCGGTCCTGCGGGAGTACTTCGGCCAGGAGGATTACGTCCTGGCGATCGTGGACTAGAAGTTCCGCCCGTCTCGCCAGTTCCCACTCCGGCGGGGTCTGTCCGCGCGGAGGAAAGCCCTCAGCGCGCCAGATGGGCAGTCGGTGAGCAGGCGTTCCACACCAGGGATCGGTTGGGTTGCAGCGCGAGGGCCACGGGGCCCCGCCAGGCAACCTTCGATATCTCAATGTTCTCGTGGTCCCCGTCCTGGAACTGGTACGCGAAATACAGATCAAACCGCACCTCGCTGCCCACCGTTTTCAGATCGAGCTCGAACGGGGTGGATTGGTTGGTGAACAGTTGATAGTCCCGGGCCTGCGTCGTGGCTTCGGACACGGACCAGCCCCGGGAATCCACGCCGACCAGCTCGAACTCCAGGGCACGCACGGGCTGGCCCGACCACGGGTTGAACGCCAGGCCGTCGAGGTGCATGCCGCCAGGGGAGGGCGTTGAGCAGTTGTAGTACAGTTCCAGGTGGGAGGTTGCCACCCGGTGCACGTAGCCAGGCGGTGGATATGGGGTGGGCGTTGCCGCGGGCATGCGCAGCGTTCCGTCGCCCGCGCAGGCGGACAGGCCGAATGTTGCGAGGCATAGGAGTCCGAGCCAAACCGCATTTGCCTTCTTCATCGATCATTACCTCTCGAATCGAGACGGCAGGATCGGCGGGTCTGCGTTCCCTCCCTCTCTCTCCGGGCAAGCGCGCCTGCCATCCGGCGTCCCCGAACCTTCCAGGTCCGGCGTCCTTCAGACGGAGGATATCATAGCGGACGTACGGGAAACCTGCAATCGTCATCTGTGCCCCGCGTGCGGCGGTTCATCCAGTAATGTGTGTCCGAAACGCCGACCTTCGCCCCGAGCCCGCTCCGCGACGCCTGGGGCCTGCACCCACCCTCTCGGGCGGGTACCCGGAACCGGGCGGCCTTGCTCCGGCGGCACCGCCCACGGAACGGGCGTGCCGCGCCGGGGACAGGATGTCCTGTATCTCTCTGGGACGCTAAACCCCCCGGCGACGACCCATTGCAGGGAGAAAAGCGCAATGGGTGCCCCGCCGGCTGGCCGGGTACCCAATCCGCCAAGGCGGATTGGGTGTGGCCCGGCGTCTTGGAGCGGATCGGGGCTCGGGTTATGCGGGCCGATTTCGGACACGATACACTGGGGTGTCCTTCCCCGACCCGTCGCCCATCGAATGTCAGAGATCCAGACACTTTCGGACAATCGGCTTGACACCCCACGATTCTCATCTCAAATAGGGGTAAATCCCGCTGAAGGGGGGCAGCCGTCATGCCGATGCGCGGCCACGGAACGACCCGCCGGAATTTCCTGAAGAGTACCACCGGCCTGGCCCTGGGCCTGGCCGTGTCGCGGAACGTCGCCCACGCGGCCGGCGACCACGATCTGGTGGTCATCTCGGGCGATCCCGCTGCTGCGACGCGCAAGGCGCTGGAGGCCCTGGGGGGAATCGGCCGCTTCGTGAAGAAGGGCCAGCGCGTCGTCCTCAAGCCCAACATGTCCTTCGCCAACCCGCCCGAGCGCGCCTCGACCACCCATCCTTTGGTGGTCACCACGGTGGCCCAGGCCTGCATGGATGCGGGGGCGGAGCGGGTGGTGGTCCTGGATTACCCTCTGCAAAAGACGGAGCTGTGCCTCCAGCACTCGGGGATCCAGGATGCCTGTAAATCCATCCGGGGCGTTTATGTCCTCGGCCTCGACGAGCGGAAATTCTTCCGCGAAATCAAGGTCCCCCAGGGGAAAGTCCTGGACCGCCTCGAGGTCATGAAGGAGGTCCTGGACAGCCACGTCCTCATCAACCTGCCCCAGGCCAAGTCGCATTCAACCACGGGGGTAAGCCTGGGGATCAAGAACCTCATGGGCCTGATCTGGAACCGGTGGAGTTTTCACGTCTGGCACAATATCAATTATGCGCTGGCCGACCTGGTCGCGGCTATCAGGCCCCACCTCACCATCCTGGATGCTACCCGGGCCCTGGTCTCGGGCGGGCCGGGCGGTCCGGGAGACGTCCTGAAACCGAATCTCATCATCGCCGGGACCGATCCCGTCGCCGTGGACTCGTACGGGGTCACGGTCGCACCGTGGTACGGCCAGCAGTTCAAGGGCCGGCAGGTCGAGCACCTTTTGGTCGCCCACCAGCGCGGCGTGGGGAGGATCGATCTGGAGCAGCTCAAGATCCACAAGGAGAGCGCGTGAGGAGCGGCGTCCAGGCCATCTCCCTGCTCCTCTTCTCGCTGCTCTTCCTCTTTGCGAACTACAGGCTGCCGGACTGGCTGCCGGCCGACATCTATTTGCGGCTGGACCCACTCCTCGGCCTCGGCGCGGTCCTGGCCGGAAGAGAGGTCGTCGGCCGGGCCGTCTGGTCGCTCGTCCTCGTCGGGGCCACGATCCTCATCGGTAGATTCTTCTGCGGGTATGTCTGCCCGCTGGGGGCAGCCATTGATTTCCTGGATGTCCTGTTCTTCGGGCGGAAGACCCGGCAGGGGTTGAAGGCCGACGCGAGCCTCCGGCGGGTGAAATTCTTCCTGCTCATTATCTTCCTCGGCGCCGCGGCCGCGTCCGTCTCTCTGGCGTACCTGCTCGATCCTTTGGCCCTCCTCACGCGCTTCTACACGTTCGTTCTTTTCCCCTTGGCGATCAGCCTGCTGAACCTGCTCCTCGATCTTGTCCGCCCGGCCTTCCAGGCGATGGGGTGGATCGGCCTCGCCCATCTCTCCTACAAGCAGCCCGTCTATTACATGTCGCTCATCACCCTCCTGATCTTCGGGGGGATCATCGCCCTCAACCATTTCACGCCGAGATTCTTCTGCCGGTATCTCTGCCCGCTGGGGGCGCTCCTCGGCCTCGTGTCGCCCCTGGGCCTCTTCAAGCGCCGGGTGGGCCCGGAATGCAACGCCTGCGAGGACTGCCGGCAGGCGTGCCCCATGGGCGCGCCCGGCGAGAGGCCGGAGAGCATTCGCCTGTCGGAATGCATCCAGTGCCGGACGTGCGTGGAGGCCTGCCATCCACGGGCGATCACGTTCCCGGCGCTTCCCTCGTCGAATCAGGGGGGAGAGTACCTGCCGATCGAGATCACGCGGAGGGGATTCCTGTATTCCGCGACGGGCGGCCTCTCGCTGGCGTTCCTGGTGGACCGGAGCCCGTTCACCACACTTCAGGGGAAGCGCCGGCTCATCCGCCCGCCCGGGGCCATTCCCGAGGCCGAGTTCATGCGCACCTGCGTCCGCTGCGCCGAGTGCATGAAATCGTGTCCCACCAACACGCTCCAGCCCTGCCTCTGGGAATCGGGCCTCGCGGGCCTCTGGACGCCGAAGATGGACCTGCGCTTCGCCCCATGCGAGCAGAACTGCAATGTCTGCGGCAAGGTGTGCCCCACGCAGGCGATCCGTTCCCTCTCGCTGGAGGAGAAGACCCACGCCAAGGTGGGCACGGCCCTTCTCAACCGGGAGCTGTGCCTGGTCTGGGCCCAGGACAAGCTGTGCCTGATCTGCGACGAGGTCTGCCCCTACAATGCCATCGTGTTCCGGACGATCGAGGGCTACCGGCGGCCCGTGGTCATCGCCTCGCGGTGCAACGGCTGCGGCTTCTGCGAAGAGCGCTGCCCCGTCCAGGGCGAGTCGGCCATCATCGTCGCGACCAACGGCGAGATTCGACTCAAGGACGGGTCGTACGTCGAGGAGGCGAAGAAGCTCCAGCTCGAATTCAAGCCCGATCCCGGCGATGATCGTTTCATCCCGGAGCAGTCGGGCATCAAAGTCGAAGAGGGAAAGACTCCGGGAAAGAACCCCATTCCGAAAGGAACAGTCCCGCCGAAGAAGCCGAAGGGATTTCTGTGACCTGGCACAGGAGAGGGCTGTCACTCCGTGCGCACCCCTTGGTAGTTTGACCCACTTCGTCGGATCCTCCAAGCATCGCCTATGCCAAATCGAGGCCTATCGCGCTCTTCGAGTGAAATACCCGCCCACCCATTGGCTCCATTTGCCCCGCCCTTGACCTGGAGGACATTTGTCTATACACTGCTACCATGAGATTTGCCTGGGACCCGGCGAAGGCAAGAGCCAACCTCCGCGAACATGGTGTCAGCTTCGCTGAGGCTGTCACGGTCCTGGAGGATGATTTCGCGCTGACGCGCGAAGACCCGGATGCTCAAGGAGAGCAGCGTTTCGTCACATTGGGTCTCAGCAGCTTTGGGAACCTGCTGGTGGTTGTCTACACGTACCGCGAGCCAGACACCATCCGCCTAATGTCCGCCTGGAAGGCGAACAAACGACAGAGGGTGCACTATGAAGAAGGTCGCCGCTGAACTGTATCGCGACATCGATTTTTCTCGTGGCAAGCGGGGTGCGGTGGTCAAGCCGGAACCCGGAAAGACCAAGATTTCCATCCGTCTCGATAACGCCGTCCTCGAATACTTTCGCCTGGCTGTTGACGAGGCGGGAGGCGGGAACTATCAAACGTTGATCAACGACGCACTGCTTGCGTATATCCAGCAGCGTTCGGTCCTGGAGGCAGTTCGACAGGTTGTCAGGGAAGAGCTTACGCCGCTCAAGTCGGGGCGTCGTTCAGCTCGGTGATCGACCAGCCGCCGGACGAGCGTAGTGCCGGTGAGCTGACCCGTCAGGCGGCTGGAGGAATCGCCTCCCCTGAATCTAGCCGATAACTTCTCAATGCCAACGTGGTAAACCACCCATCGCCCGGGGGGCACTGAAAGTCCCCTTTGAAAATCTGGTGAACCTTTGAAAGAAATCGGTCCCTGACTTTCAAAGCTCCAGATGGCTGCGTCCCCACACGAGAAGAATGAGCCGCTCCCCCGGCTCGAACCGCGAGAGTGTTTCTGGACAAAGAACAGTGGCAGTGGTATATTTGCGAAGCGTGCCAGAATCGAAAATAATGCATTTCGCTATTTTCGCCCCGAAAATAGGGGGGAAGGATGACTGCAAGGCACAGCAGGGCAACCGGCGAGAGCCGAATCGGACCGACCGGACGGAACGTCCGCTGCCCAGGAGGATACACCGCCTTCGTTCCCGACCCCCTCCCTCCTGCGCTGGCGTGGACGCCTGATCTGGTGCGGTCACTTTCGGATGCGGACCGGGCTATCGGCCGGCTGGCAGGGGAGGGAGGACGCCTGCCGAACCCCCATCTCCTCATCCGACCCTTCGTGCGACGAGAGGCGGTCCTGTCCAGCAGGATTGAAGGGACGCAAGCCACACTGGGCGAGTTGCTGGCCGCAGAGGCCGGAGCTGTCGTCTCGCGTAGTCCTGCGGATCTCCGCGAGGTGGCCAATTATGTCGTGGCACTGGAGTACGGTGTCCGGCGCCTCTTGAAGCTGCCGCTTTCCCTGCGGCTCGTCCGCGAGCTTCACGCTCGGCTTATGAAGGGCGTCCGTGGCAACCATGCAACGCCTGGCGAGTTCCGGCGGTCGCAGAACTGGATCGGTCCTCCGGGATGTACCCTGTCGAACGCGACCTATGTGCCTCCGCCGCCTGGCGAGATGATGGGCTGTCTCGATGCCTGGGAGAAGTTCCTTCATGATACCGCGCTTCCCCCATTGGTTCAGGTGGCGCTTGCGCACTGTCAATTTGAGGCCATTCACCCATTCCTGGACGGGAATGGAAGGATCGGGAGATTGCTGATCACGCTGTTCCTTGTAGAGCGTCGAATACTGCCGACGCCCCTCCTCTACCTGAGCGCTTTCTTCGAGGCGACGCGTAGGGACTACTACGATCGGCTGCTCGGGATAACCGAGCGGGGCGAGTGGGAGGCCTGGGTCGAATACTTTCTCAACGGTGTCGCTCGTCAGGCGGAAGACGCGCTGAACCGAGCGGAGCGGATCAATAAGCTTCTGAAGAACTGGCGGACGGCCGTTGCAGGCTCGGCCTCGAAGGTTCCAGCGGAGTTGGTGGATCGGTTGGCCGAGAATCCGTATTGGACGGTCAAACGAGCGGCTGAACGATTGGGAGTCGCCTTTACAACCGCACAGCGGGCGGTGGAGCGGCTGGAGTCCCTGTCAATTCTGACCCAAACCACGGACGCCAAACGCGATCGGGTCTATTGCGCGGCAGCGATTCTCAAGATTCTTGAAGAACCTGCGAACCTGGTACCCCTGAGGACATCCTGATGGCTCGTCGGCTACGGCCAAATGGCAAGGTCGGATCCTGGCCACACAGTAATCCGTCAACAGCGGGGTCGAGGTCCCTGAGGAGTAGCCGAAGGGATTCCTGTAACCTGGAGAATTCATGAAGAAGCTGGTGAATTCTCCGGGTCAAATGATCATGACGAATGTCCAAGTCCCACTGGGGACCAGTGCGTGCCGCGCCGTGCGGTGCTTGACACTGCGACAGCATCGGAGGTACGGTTAGCGCGTCTTATTCATCTCTGGTTGGGCCGGGGGAGGGCGGTCGCATGAGCCCACCCGGGGACGGCAAGCAGGCATACGACAGCGCCGCCGACCCAGCGCGCACGAATATCCACGGCCCTCTGCGGGACACCGTTCCCCCGAGGGCCTGTTTGTTTTTGGAGGCTCCCATCCGCACGGCCTAGCCTGACCCGAAGGCATGTGCGAGATCTTAGGCGGAACGCAAGTAAACCAGAGATCCGCCGACGCTCGCGGCCCGGCGGCACAGCGCAGTCGGCACATTGGGGCGGTCCGGCAAGTAGCCCCGCCGTTCCCCCCTTCGGCTGATCCGCCGCCCCGCTAGGCACCAAAACAGGGTCGTGGTAGAATAGGTTGGAGGTTGCATCCCGGAGGGCAGTCATGACTCCCGAAACTGATCTAAGGTGACGCCGATCACACTTGTTGCTGGCAGCAATCGACTTGAATCGTTGCGGCCGCCCCTTCCAGCAGTCCTCAACCTCTTGCAGGTCGCGCGGGGTGGTGAGCGCATCCGCGTCGGTGCCTGAAAAGGCTGAATCCCAATTTCTCTCCCCACAACCCCGGCTACGTGCTGTACCCTCTCATGTGGATCGCGGGCACGGGGATGTTCCTGGCGCTCCTCTTCTTGCTCATCGTGTTCGTGGAAGGCGCGCGGCAGCAGGATCGGTGCGCATAAGCCGCGGGTGGTACACGTGAATGGCGAAGGCGAGCCGGGTCGCAGGGGAGGCGCCCGGGGCGACTTGCGTTCTTCGTTGACACGGGATGTAGCATTGGGTAGCCTTCAGGTCGTTGCCGCCGCCTGAGGCATGGGCGACATGCAACCGGATGATCCCCGCACGATTCTCGAGGAAGAAGAGAGGACAGAGCAATGGCGCAACGGGAGGAGATGGGGGTGGAACTGCTCACGCCGCAGGGGTGGTATCGCGGCTACATTACCGTGCCGGCCGGCGGCCGGCTGCTCGACTTTCTGAATACCAAGCCCCTGATGATCGCGCTGACCCACGCGGTGGAGCCGTCTGGCAGCCGCCGGGCCTTCCTGGCCATCAACACTGAACAGGTCATAGCGATCCGACCGCAGCCGGAACTCGAGGGGTAGGCCCCGCCCTCGCGGACGGATCCGGGGGCGATGAGGCGTCTCACGCGGACGCGCTTGCCCGACGGTTGGCCGGCAGTGAGAGCATCGCCGTGTCTTTAGATGAGCCGAGAGGGTCGGCGAGCCCCTGGTTCAATTTGGTCCTCTCAGCGGTTTCCATCGGGGCGCCGTTCACCATGCATCGCCTCCTCCTGATCCCTTGTCGTTCACGTTCCTCCCGGCTACCCCGGAGAACCTTGGGCGCCGGTTGGGTCGTTCCGACGCTCTGTCTGCTCCTGGCGGCGGGTTGGGCCCAGGCGGGGACTAAGCCTCCGGCCCCGGCTCCGCCCGCCTCTCCCGAGGTCAGCCAGCCGCTTCTTCCGAGTGAACCCGAAGAGGTGCACGTCTGGGGGACGGTGCGCGCTGTGCGCGATGCAACCAGCCTGGTGGTGGTCACGCCGGAACTCAGGCGCTACGACGTACGACTCCTGGGCGTCGAGCCGCCCGAGCCTCCGCGTCCGGGGCGCCCTGGGGCGCAGCCGACCGAGGGGCAACCCTTCGGCCCGGAGGCCGCCAACTACCTCCGCGACCTCGTGCTGGACAAGCAGGTGCAACTCGACGCGTATGGCAAGGATCGCCTAGGGCGCACTCTGGCAGTGGTATGGCTGGGCGACCTCAGCGTGAATCTCATCCTGGTGAAAGAAGGACTTGCCTGGGTGAGTCCCGACGTCCCCGTCACGAAGGTCCGAGTGGGGCTCGAGGTGGCGGAACGACAGGCGCAGGTGGGCAAGTACGGACTGTGGGCCCTGCCCAATCCGGAGTCCCCCTGGGAGTTCCGGAAGCGCCTCCGCTTGCCGGCCGAGTGAACGCCCCCTTGTCCCGCAATCCCATCTCCGGCCCGACTCTCGAGCCGCCCGCGATCGCGGTGGCCTCCCCGCCGCTCGCGGACCGCGGACGGGGATGCGCCTGCACAGGATGACATGATGCCTGCCCGTACAGGAACGTCACGACGGTGAATCGACCGAGCCCCGACGCGGCAACGCCCGCGCAGCTCAGCGAGGAGGAGCAGCGCTTTCTCGAGGCCTTCCGAGATCGCTACCCCTTCCCCCTGGACCCGTTCCAGGAGCAGGCCATCCGCCACGTCCTCCGCGGGGAGTCGGTGATCGTCTCGGCCCCCACGGGCGCCGGCAAGACCCTCATCGCGGAGTTCGCGATCTACCGCGCCCTGGCGGCCCAGCGGCGCGTGATCTACACCACCCCGCTGAAGGCCCTGAGCAACCAGAAGTTCGCGGACTTCTCCCGCCAGTACGGCAGTGAGATGGTCGGCATCCTGACCGGCGACGTCAAGGTGAACCCCCGCGCCCCCGTCCTGGTCATGACCACCGAGATCCTCCGGAACCTGCTCTTCACCGAGAAGCCGGAGGATATCGCCTCGGCCGTCCTGGACGAGTGCCACTACCTGGGCGACGAGGGCCGCGGCACGGTCTGGGAGGAGATCGTCATCAACTGTCCGGCCGCGATCCAGCTCGTGGCGCTGTCGGCGACGGTCAGCAACATCCGGGACATCGCGGCGTGGATCGGCGAGGCGCACGGGCCCATCCACGCCATCTATCACCCGGTGCGACCCGTCCCGCTCCAGTACCTGCTCTGCCACCAGGACGGCGAGATCGTCCCGCTCGAAGGACCCCAGCGCGCCCGCGCCCGCACGCCCGAGGTCCGCGTCCGGGGCGAGCGGCGGTGGGAGCGGCGGGCAGGCCTGCACGGGGGCGGGCGCCGCCGTCCCGCCAGCCCGGGGCTCGTGATCCCGCAGCTGCAGGAGCGGCGCTGGCTGCCGGCGATCTACTTCATCTTCAGCCGGTCGGGGTGCGAGCGGGCGCTGCGCCGTTTCCTGGAGGACGGCGGCTCCCTGCTGGAATCCGATCGCCGCGCCGAGGTGGAAGAGGCCATCGGGAACACGCTGCGGGATTACCCCAGCATCATTCCCGAGACCGAGGTGAACGGCCTCCTGTTGGACGGGCTGCGGCGGGGCGCGGGCCTGCACCACGCCGGCGTCCTGCCGGCCCTCAAGCGGTTGACCGAGGTCCTGTTCGAGCGGGGCCTGGTCAAGGTGGTCTTCGCCACCGAGACCATGAGCCTGGGCATCCACATGCCGGCCAAGAGCGTGGTGATCCAGGGGATCCGGAAGCGGACCGACATCGGCTTCCGGCAGCTCACGTTGAATGAACTCACCCAGATGGCGGGCCGGGCCGGCCGGCGGGGGATCGATCCCGAGGGCAAATGCCTCATCGGCCTGGACGCGCCGGAGGCCGAGGACGAGGCGCGGCAGCTTTTGGCGGGCCAGCCGGAGCCGATCCAGAGCCGCTTCCGCGTGGGCTACAGCTCGGCCGCGCTCCTGGTGGACCTGTACCGCCACCCGCCGGCCATCCGCCGCGTCATCGAGACGAGCTTCGGCCAGTACCAGAACCGCCAGCGGATCCAAGCCCTGGAGAAGGAGCGGGCGGATCTTTTCACGCGGCTCGCCAAGGCGGAGGGGATCGGCTCGCCCTGCTGTCCCATCACGGACCTGCTGGCGTACCGGGAAAAGCGCGCGGCGCTGGAGGCGGAACGCGAGCGGGTCCGGCGGGCCGGCCCGGGCGGGAAGCGGGGAGGGCGCGGCCGCGCTCGCGGTGGCGCCGCCATGGCGGGGTGGTCGGAGAGCCTGCATGAGGCGCGGCAGCGCCTGGAGGCCCTGGCGCTGGAGCTTTCAACGCTGCCGTGCCACCGCTGCCCGCACCGGGGGAATCAGGAGCGGCTGCTCAAGCGATCCGAGCGGATCCGGCAGGCGGTGGAAGGCCGCGGACGGAGCCTGCGGGACCTGGAGCAGTCGTACTGGGACCAGTTCCTGCGGGTGGTGGAGGTCCTGCAGCACTTCGAATACCTCAGCGACTCGACCCTGTCCGCCGAGGGCCGCCTGATCGCATCGCTGCGGCATGACAACGAGCTGTTGGTGGCCCGGATGGCCTTCTCGGGCCTCCTGGAGGGCCTCCCGCCGGCCGAGGCGGCGGCGCTCTTGTCCTGCCTGGTGGAAGAGCCGCGGGAGATTGAAACCCAGTACGCCCGGGACCTTTTGAGGCGGGCGCCCCATCTGCGACGTCGCGTGCAGGCCCTGGAGGCGCTAGCCCAGGAGGTGGAGCGGGTGCAGCAGGGCCGGCGGGTCAGCCGGCCGGTCTCGATGCACCTGACCTATCTCACGGCGACCTACGAGTGGACGGCCGGCGAGGAGGACTGGGTGCGGCTCATCCGCAATTGCTTCGGCGGTCACGAGGGGGACCTCATCCGGGCGTTCCGCCGGCTGATCGACCTGGGCCGGCAGTTGATCGACAGCCCGGAGCTTCCGGCCAGCCTCCATGCCTCGCTGGTCGAGGCGGTGCGGATGCTGGACCGGGGCATCGTCCTGGAATCCGCCCTCATCTAACCGACTCGCTTTAGATAGGCGACGTCGGAACTCTAGTCCGTTATTTCGAACTCCGGGGACGGGATGGTCTGTCTTCGGCCGACCGCGCGGTAGGGATGCGGGACACCATTGCCGCCATCGGCTGCGCATTCTCCGGGGCAGTTCCCGCCCGATGCAGCGGGCCAGTTCGCTCTTGCCTGGCGCTCCCGCCTCTGATATAAGGCGGTGTCGCAACTTCCCTCTCCTCCCGGAGCCCGCATGCGATTACGCCTCGCCGCCGCGGCCGCCTTCCTCTGTTGCCTTCTCCTGACACCTTCCGGCCACGCCGCCGACGACCTCCGGACGGACCTGGACCGGCTGCAGCGCCTGCGGGATGCCGTGGAGGTGGATGCCGACAGCGTCGAATACTCCGAGGCCGAGCGAAAGGTGGCGGCTAAGGGAAACGTCCACATCGTACTGGAGGGTCGCTCGCTGTTTGCCGACGAGGTCTCCGTGGACCTGGATGACCAGACGCTGGTCGCCACGGGCCACGTGATCCTCATGGAGGGGTTGAACCGGCTGGAGGGGGACCGGATCGAGTACAACTACCGCACCAACCTGGGGGTGGTCACCAACGGGCGAGCGCTCCTCTCGCCCGGGGTGAGTTTCAGCGGGATGGAGATCCGGCGCGAGGGGGAGCGGACGTACCGCCTTAAAGACGGCCGGTTCACCACGTGTCGCGCGTGCCAACCCGAGGGCCAGACCGTCGACTGGGAAATGCGGGCCCGGGAGGCCAGCGTCTACCAGGACGAATGGGTCTTCTCCCGCGATACGTCTTTCTGGGTTCGGGGGATCCCGGCGCTGTATTCTCCAATTCTCGCCCTTCCCGTCGGCCCGCGGCGGACCGGCTTCCTCATCCCGCGATTCGGCTACGGCAACACAGATGGGTTCGTGGTGAAGCAGCCCTTTTTCTGGGCGATCTCACTCTCCCAGGATGCCACCTTCACCCCCATCTATCGCGTCAAGCGCGGGTTCGATTTCCTGGCGGAATACCGGTACCTGCTGCCCGAGGGTTCCGGCGGGCAAATGAATGCCCGGTACCTCTACGACATCACGCCCGGGGCACCCCAGAGAAACCGGGCGGAGTTCAAATGGCAGCACGATCAGGTCCTAGCGCCCACCTGGAACGGCAAGGCGGACGTCCGGATCCAGAGCGATCGGACCCTGGCCAGGGATTTCGTAGATTCCACGGTGCTGGAGCGCACCCAGCGGACGCTGCCCTCCAACGTCTTCGTGACCCAGACGACCCCGCAGTACATGCTCCTGGGCCTGGTCAACTACACCCGGGACGTCTCCGATGTCACGGAGACCCGAACCGGCCGGTTGCCGGATGTGCGCTTCCAATGGTTGCCCGGCCAAGTGCGGGGGACACCACTGCTCGCGGAATGGGAGAGTTCGGCGGTGTACCTCACGCGAACCCTGGGCGAGGATGCGGGACGCGTTGACCTTCATCCCGGGCTGCGCCTGCCGGTGGCGCTGGGTCCCTGGCTGACCGCGACCAGCCTGGCGGCCGTGCGCGAAACGGCCTACACGGAGAGCGAGCGGTCCGGCAGCGGGAGCAACCGGATCCTGGCGGAGCTGGGCCAGCGGCTGACCTCGCGGTTCGGCCGGCATTTCGATGAGCCGGGCCTGGGGCTTTCGCGGCTGACCCACATCGTGGAGCCGACCCTGGCCTATCAGTACGTCCCCTGGACGAACCAGCAATCGCTGCCGCAGTTCGATCCGACAGACTTCATCAGCGCCCAGAACCGGATCACCTATCAACTCACCAACCGGCTGATCGCGCGCTGGCGCGAGGCAAGCGGGGAGGTCCGCAGCCACGAGGTGGCGACGCTGGACATCCTGCAGAGCTGGAATCTGACGCCGCGGACGCGGGAATTCTCAGATGTCTATCTCGCGGGGCTCACGCCCGAGCGGGTGGACCAGGCGGTCACCCTCGTCCGGTCCGTGGGCAATGGGTTTTCCCAGGCCCGCGAGCGGGACCTGTCCAATCTCGTCTTCAACGCCAGCCTGAGCCCGATTCCCGGCGCGGCCGTGCGAGGGACGCTCGCCTTCAACACCGCGGATCGGCGGGCCGACGCCATCAACGGCGGGATCGAGCTGCGACGGCCGGACCTTTTGACGCTGGAAATCGGGTCCACCTATGCCCGCGACCAGCAAGCGAACGGAGTGGTGGGCCGAATCGAGTTGCGCGCGACCAAGACGATCCTGCTGGATTTCCTGACCAGATATGACGTGCACTCTTCGAGCTTCCTGGAGAACGGGGTGGGCCTCCGCTACAGCAGTTGCTGCTGGGAGTTCGGCATCAGATATACCCACCGGACCCGGGGACCGAACCAGAGGACGGAAGACAGCGTCCACGTGAGCTTCGACCTCAGGATCGGCGCGCCGACGCCGGGGAGGTCGGAGGGCTGGAACCTCGGCGGAGACACGACGTCCGGAGGGCGCTAGGGAAACCCGCAGGCGTTCCCCGCCCCCCGTTGCGGCATCCCATGGTCGTACGAACGGCGATCGCGACTGACGCGGACGATCGCGAGTGCTCGGCCCTCCTGCTTGAATCCGACTCCACGAATGGGGCAGATCATCGAAGACAGATAAGAGTTGACCGACCGACCCAACCCTGTTAAGAGTTAACAATCGCGCGTTTTTGTCACTTGAAGGGAATCGGTTCATGCGATACGACCCGGCCCAAGCGCCGCGCCTGGTTGCCTGGGAGACCACCCGAGCCTGCGATCTCGCCTGCGTCCACTGCCGCGCCGTGGCTCAGCCACGCCCCGACCCCCGGCAGCTGTCCACCCGAGAGGCGTTTCGCCTGGTGGATGACATCGCCGCCTTCCAGGAGCCGGTGATTCTGATCCTCACGGGTGGAGACCCGTTGAAGCGGGAAGACATCTTCGATGTGGCGGCCCGAGCGTCGCAGGCGGGCCTTCGCGTGGTGATGTCGCCCAGCGGGACGCAGGTCACCCCAGGCACCGTCCGACGGTTGAAGGAGGTGGGGGTCCAGCGCATCTCGGTGAGCCTCGACGGGAGCACCGCAGCGCTCCACGACTCATTCCGGCAGGTGCCGGGGGCCTTCGCCGAAGCGACGCAGTCCCTGGCCTACGCCCGGGAAGGCGGACTGCCGTTCCAGATCAACACCACGGTGACCCGACACAACCGCCACGACCTGGCCAACATGCTGCGGCTGGCGGTGGATCTTTACGCGGTGACCTGGGACGTCTTCATGCTGGTGCCTACCGGCCGGGGCAAGGTCCAGATGGAGATCACGCCGGAGGAGTACGAGGAGACCCTCCACTTTGTGTATGCGGTCTCCCAGACGGCACCCATTCAGGTGAAGATGACCTGCGCCCCGCACTACAAGCGCGTCCAGATCCAGGAGCGAAGGCGGCAGGGGCGCCAGGCAGGGACCGGGGCCGGGCCCGGCACCGGATCTGGCGCGGCGCCGCGGGCCCATCCGGCCCACGGGTTCAGCCGGGGGTGCATGGCGGGGTTCGGTTTCTGCTTCGTCTCTCACATTGGGGAGGTCGGCGGCTGCGGTTACCTCCCCTTGTTGGCCGGGAGCGTCCGGCAGGCTTCCCTGGTGGAGGTGTACCGCGAGTCGCCCCTGTTCAAGAGTATCCGGGACGTGAACCTGCTCCAGGGGCGGTGCGGGACCTGCGAATACCGCGTCCTCTGCGGGGGCTGCCGGGCTCGGGCGCTGGGCGCCACGGGTAACTACCTGGAGGAGGAACCCTTCTGCACGTACGAACCCAATCCCCGGATGGCGCGGGAGCTGGCGAACGTGGAAGAGCTGCTCGCCCAAGTGGCACCCCACGAGAGCCGGGAGGACACGGCGCCCCACCCGGGCTCCATCCCACCGGCGTTCTGAGAGTGCCGGGTGAGGGCCAATTGAAAACGGGCAACGGACAGGGGACAACTGACAATCGAGGAGAAATGACCGGTTGTCGGCTGTCAGTTTTCAATTCTCACTGACGAGGGCGATGAGCATGTACTACCCGGTTTTCCGACCACGGCGACTGCGGGAGACGGAGACGCTTCGCCGGATGGTGCGCGAGACGCGTCTGGCGGTGGACGACTTGATCATGCCCTTCTTCGTGACTCACGGGCGAGGGGTTCGCCGCGAGATCAGCTCCATGCCGGGTAATTTCCAGTTCTCGGTGGACGAGCTGGTCAAAGAGGTCAAGGAGACGGCGGCGCTGGGCATCCCCGGGATCATCCTGTTCGGGCTGCCCGCCAGCAAGGACGCCGTGGGCTCCGAGGCCTACGCCAGAGACGGCATCGTCCAGCAAGCCACCCGCGCCATTAAGGATTCGGTGTCCGACCTGGTGGTCATCACCGACGTGTGCCTGTGCGAGTATACGAGCCACGGCCATTGCGGCGTGGTGGAGCGGGGGCGCGTCAAGAACGATCCGACGCTGGAACTCTTGGCGAAGACCGCCCTCTCGCACGCCGAGGCGGGCGCGGACATGGTCGCGCCCTCCGACATGATGGACGGGCGGGTGGGGGCCATCCGTGAGAAGCTGGACGACGCCGGCTACGAGGAGACGCCAATCCTGGCCTACTCCGCCAAGTACGCCAGCAGCTTTTACGGCCCCTTCCGCGAGGCGGCGGAGTCGGCGCCCCAGTTCGGCGACCGCCGCGCCTACCAGATGGACCCGGCGAACGCCGACGAGGCCCTGCGCGAGGTCGGCCTGGACCTGGAGGAGGGGGCGGACATGATCATGGTCAAGCCAGCCCTTCCCTACCTGGACGTCCTCTGGCGCGTGAAGGCGGAGTTCGGCGTGCCCGTCGCCGCCTACAACGTGAGCGGCGAGTTCGCCATGGTGAAGGCGGCGGCGCGCCTCGGCTGGCTGGACGAGGAGCACGTCATGCTGGAGATGCTGACGGCGATCAAACGGGCCGGCGCGGACCTGATCCTCACGTACTTCGCGCGCGATGCAGCCCGGCTCCTCCGGCAGCAGGATCGGTGATGCCAGAATCCTCGCCGTCCTGGTCCGGTTCCGCAGCGTGCAAGCCTCATCCCTGGCCGTCTCCGTTGCCGGTCCCTTGATGGGCCGGCGCGGGATGCGTCTTCCGTTTTGTTCGGTCTCTGAAACATTGTGTCCACGGTCTTGACAGGCCGGGGGCTGTTGCGTTAAATAGCCGCGCTTACCCGACTCGCCTGAGTCTCCGGGAGGGGAGACCCCCATGGGCGACCGCTCCACGCAATTGTTCCAGGAGGCCTGCCGCTATTTCCCCGGCGGAGTGAGCAGCCCGGTGCGCGCCTTCCGCGCCGTGGGAGGCGACCCCTTCTTCGTGTCCCATGCCAGCGGCAGCCAGATCACCGACGTGGACGGGCGGAGCTACATCGACTACCTCGGCTCCTGGGGGGCCCTGATCCTGGGCCACGCGCACCCGCGGGTGGTGGCCGCCATCCAGAAGGCGGCCGAGGCCGGCACCAGCTACGGCGCGCCCACGGAAGGGGAGACGCGCCTGGCCCGGCTCGTCCAGGCGGCCTTCCCCAGCCTCGAGCGGATGCGCTTTGTGAGCTCGGGGACCGAGGCGTGCATGAGCGCCCTGCGGGTGGCCCGGGGATTCACGCGGCGCGACGGCCTCGTGAAGTTCGAAGGGTGCTACCACGGCCACGCCGACAGCCTCTTGGTGAAGGCCGGGTCGGGGGCGCTGACCTTGGGCGTTCCCGACAGCCTGGGGGTCCCTGCGGACCTGGCCCGCCACACCCTGACCCTTCCCTACAACGATCTGGAGGCCGTCCGATCGGTCTTCGCAGGGCGCGGGAGGGAGATCGCGGCCGTGATCGTGGAGCCGGTGGCGGGCAACATGGGGGTCATCGCACCGCGGCCCGGATTCCTCGAGGGATTGCAGGCGATCACCCGGCAATACGGCGCGCTCCTGATCTTCGACGAGGTGATAACCGGGTTCCGGATCGCCCGGGGCGGCGCGCAGGAGCGCTATGGCGTTCGCCCGGATCTCACGTGTCTGGGAAAGATCGTGGGGGGAGGGCTGCCGGTGGGGGTGTACGGCGGGCGCGCCGACGTCCTGGAGCAGGTGGCGCCCCTGGGTGGGGTCTACCAGGCGGGGACTCTGTCGGGGAACCCGTTGGCCATGGCGGCCGGCATCGAGACCCTGACGCTGCTGCAGGCGCCGGGATTCTACGCGGACCTCGAGGCCAAGGGGCGGCGGCTGGCCGACGGATTGGCGGAGGCCGCGACCGCGGCCCGGATCCTTACGCAGACGAATCGCGTGGGCTCCATGCTGACCAGCTTCTTCACGGGCGTGCCCGTGACCGATTACGCCGCCGCCAAGACGTCCGACACGGCGCGCTACGGTCTCTTCTTCCGGGCGATGCTCGAACGCGGGATCAGCCTGGCGCCATCCCAATTCGAGGCCGCGTTTATCTCCGCGGCACACTCCGGCGGGGACCTGGACGCCACGGTGGCGGCGGCGCGGGAGGCGCTCGGCCTCATGGCCGGGTAATGACCAATTCCCAATGACCAATCGAGCATACACTGGATATGACCTCCGGTGGCGGTACGCACATTGCCGGCACCGCATTGGTCATTGAAAGTTGGCCATTGGTCATTTTGAGGGAGGGGGCATGGAGACGCTGGCGAGTTCGCGACGGGGATTCGTCAACTGGCTGCTGGGGACCGGGTTCGGCGCCATGGCGGTCTGGATGCTGTATCCGGTCATCCGCTATCTGATCCCGCCCAAGAGTGGCGAGCCGTCCGTTGCCAACGTCACGGTCCCGTGGAAGCCGGCCGAGATCAAGGCGAACTCGGGCAGAATCTTCAGGTTCGGAAGCCAGCCCGGCATCCTGGTGAAGACCCCGGCGGGAGAGTTGCGCGCCTTCACCGCGGTCTGCACCCACCTGAACTGCACCGTGCAGTACCGGGAAGAGAAGCAGGACATCTGGTGCGCCTGCCACAACGGCGTCTACGACCTGAACGGCAAGAACGTGAGCGGGCCGCCCCCCCGCCCCCTTGAGCCGTACAAGGTCTACGTGAAGGGGGACGAGATCGTGGTGAGCAAGGGGGCCTGAGGATGGGACGACTCCCGGGATCCTGGGCCGAACTGGTGAAGGCGGTGGATGCCTGGGTGGAGGAGCGGATTGATCTCACGGGGATCCGCGACTTGATCCGGCACAAGGTGGTGCCGGTCCACCGGCATTCCATCTGGTATTACTTCGGCGGCATGACGTTGTTCCTGTTCATCATCCAGGTCTGCACCGGAATCCTGCTGCTTCTGTACTACCGGCCGAGCGCGGAACAGGCCTTCGAGAGCGTCCAGTTCATCATGACGGAGGTGCAGTTCGGCTGGCTGATCCGCTCGATTCATAGCTGGTCTGCCAACCTGATGATCGCCACGTTGATGATCCACCTGTTCAGCGTGTACTTCACCCGGGCCTACCGGAAGCCGCGCGAGCTGACCTGGATCAGCGGGATGCTCCTCTTCGGGATCGCGCTCACCTTCGGCTTCAGCGGGTACCTGCTCCCCTGGAACACCCTGGCCTACTTCGCCACCAAGGTCGGCACCGACGTGGCCGGCCAGGTCCCGGTGGTGGGGCACCTGATGACGCGCATCCTCCGGGGAGGCGAGGACGTCACCGGGGCCACTCTCTCCCGATTCTACGGGATCCACGTGGCGGTCCTGCCGCTGCTCACGACCGGGATCCTCAGCCTCCATCTTTTCCTCGTGCAGAAACAGGGGATGAGTGTCCCGCCGGAGATCGAGCGAGATGGACGCCCCATCCCCACCATGCCCTTCGTGCCCGACTTTCTCCTTCGGGACCTGGTGGGGTGGCTGTCGGCCCTGGCGGTCCTGGGGGCGCTGGCCGCATATTTCCCGTGGGAGCTGGGAGTCAAGGCGGACCCGTTTGCTCCCGCGCCGGCCGGCATTCGACCCGAGTGGTACTTCATGTACATGTTCCAGACGCTGAAATACCTTCCCTCCAAGATCGGTCCGATCGACGGCGAGGTGGTGGGCGTCCTGGGATTCGGCCTGGGAGGCCTGTTCCTGTTTCTGGTGCCCTTCCTGGATCGGAAGACGGCGCAGGGCGAGAAGAGCCCGTTGTTCTTCTGGATCGGCGCGGGCATCGTGACCTACATCGTGGTGCTGAGCGTACTGGGATACGTGGCGCCGGGGGGGAAGTAAGATGCGAACGGCGTGGCTCCTGCCCGCGACGTTCGTCGCTCTCTCTGTCCTCGTCCTGGCGGCGCATGCGGGGGCGCAGAAGCTCCCAGAGGGGAACTCCTGCATCGACTGCCACCGGGGGCTTGGCGACCCCCGGGTGACGCCGCCGGCGGAGAATTTCGCCCAGGACATCCACCTGGACAAGGGAATCCTCTGCCAGGACTGCCACGGGGGCGACCCCACCAACTTCGATCCCCAGGGGGCCATGAGCCGGGCGAAGGGATTCATCGGCAAGCCGAAGCATCAGGCGATCCCGGCGCTGTGCGGGAAATGCCATAGCCACGCCACGTACATGAAGAAGTTCAACCCCACCATCCGGGTGGACCAGGTGCAGGAGTATTACACCAGCGTCCACGGGAAGCTGCTGCGCCAGGGCGACCAGAAGGTGGCCACGTGCATCAGCTGCCACAGCGTCCACAACATCCGGGCGATCAAGGACCAACAGGCCTGGACGTATCCGGTACGGGTCGTGGACACCTGCGGCCGGTGCCATGGCGATCCCGCCTACATGAGGGGCTACAAGGTCACCACCGACGTGGTGGAGAACTACAAGAAGAGCGTCCACTACGAGGCGCTGACGAAGAAGGGGGATCTGTCGGCGCCCACCTGCAACATCTGCCACGGCAACCACGGGGCCTCGCCGCCCGGGGTGAATTCCGTGGCCAACGTGTGCGGGACATGCCACAGCCTGACCGAGGACCTGTTCAACAGGAGTCCCCATAAGAAGGCGTTTATCACCATGGGCCTGGCCGGCTGCGTGACGTGCCACAGCAACCATGACGTGGAGCGGCCGAGCGACAGCATGGTTGGCACCGGGGACAAGGCAGTGTGTGTGAACTGCCATGACCCCAAATCCGCCGGCTACCAGAAGGCCGCGGAGATTCGGGCATCCCTGGACGGCTTGCGGGGGGCGGTGCAGCGGGCCACAGCCATCTTGGACCGGGCCGAACACGCCGGAATGGAGGTCAGCCAGGCCAAGTTCGAGTTGCACGGCGCCAGCGACGACTTGCTCAAGGCGCGGGCGACGGTCCATCTCGCCGATCCTGCGGCCGTCGAGAAGCTGACGAGTGAGGGGGGCCAGATCGCCAACAATACGTACACCAAGGGTGCAAAGGCGCTGGAAGAACTGGCGTTTCGGCATCGGGGCCTTTGGATCTCTGTCGGCATCATCCTGGTGACGATCGTTGGCCTGGCGCTGAAGATCAAAGAGATCGACCGGCGACGAGGGGAGGGGTAGGCGGGCAGAGCTGGACTTGACGGGAGCGGCTCGGATTTTTGCCGCCGCCGTGAATACGCGGATCTAGCCGGCCGTCGAAGGGTCAAGGCAGAGATCGGCCGGTGGGCGAATATGTCGAAGGACGAAGGGAGGTGAGTTGAGTGAGGCTGACGTGGAGGTCAACCTTGGCCCTCGCGGTTGTGGTTGGACTGATCGCCTTCTTCGGAGCCATCGTGGTGCAGGAGGCCTGGGCCCAGGTCAAAGGTCCCGCAGACTTCGAGTTCGCGGACGGTAGCCAGGGCAAGGTCGTCTACAGCCATGAGAAGCACATGGCCCAGAATCTGAAGTGCACCGACTGCCACACGAAGATCTTCAAGATGGTCAAGGGGCAGCGGTCCACCTTCAAGATGGCGGACATGAACAATGGCCAGGCTTGTGGGGTGTGCCACAACGGCAGCAAGGCATTCAGCGTGAAGGACGCGGCCAACTGCAGCAAGTGCCACAAGAAGCGCTAGTCCCGATCCCCAGATCCGACGGTCCTACTTCCGGAGCCCATCCCGAACCATCGGGGTGGGCTCCGGTGTTTTTGGATCGGCCGCGACTTCTGCAGGAGTGGGAAAAGCCACAGCACTACAAT